>ERZ1034925.354-NODE-354-length-21480-cov-10.416943_pt1 | contig 21480 bp, 17 predicted proteins | sample MGYA00520687_ERZ1034925 | MGnify/ENA primary metagenome ERZ1034925 (study PRJEB33766, sample SAMN09781758) | gut metagenome | biome: gut microbiome | host: Homo sapiens | place: Madagascar | study: EMG produced TPA metagenomics assembly of the PRJNA485056 data... | reverse complement strand
CATCTGTGCTGTATTTTTGTACAGTTTTTTCAGAAGATTTCATCTCAGAAGTTTGAGATTTAACCTTGCTTGCTTGATTATTTGCATCTGCTGCTGCAGCTTTACCTTCTGAAGCACTTTTAATTTCAGTGCCACCATCTGCCCCCCCCCCATTGAAAGAAGCAGTTCTTGTAGATTTTGCTTTTGTAGTAGTAGAAGAAGCTCTAAGTTCATTCAAAGATCTGGTTGTATTTAGAGATCCAAGAGTTGATGTAGTAGAACCCTTCACCCCAGGAGCATTAAAAATAGAACCTGTCATTTTCAAATATTCAGGTTTATTATCTGTAGTCACAGTTTTAGAGCCAAATTTTAATTTGGTTAAATCTATTTTATTAACATTATTTACGTTAGAAATACCCATAATTAGCTCTCGTTTAATACTCTCTTATATAAATAAAAAATTCTGAGAGCCCATGATTTCAGCATTTTTGCATGTTGTTACAAATGTTCATAATTTCATAAAAGGTGAAAAGTGAAACGTGAAAAGTCCATTTAGTTCACTTCGTTCAAAAATAACTTTGATGCAATAGCACCTGTGTTGGTCTTTTCACGTTTCACTTTTCACCTTTCACTTCCGTTATTGCCATTTTTTTCTGTTCGTGCTACGATAGACACGTATTTTAGTTAGTTAAAAAGAGGGAGATATAACTTATGAAACTAATGGAAGGTAAAAAAGGTGTAATTTTCGGAGTTTCTAACACTCACGGGATTGCTTACGCTATTGCAAAACAACTTTACGAAGCTGGCGCTGATATCGCTTTCACATACGCTGGAGAAGCTATGGAAAAACGTGTTAGACCTATCGCAGAAGGTATGGACGCAAAAGTTATTATGAGTTGCGACGTTACAAAAGACGACGAAGTTGCTGCTGTATTCAAAGAATGCGAAAGAGTTTACGGAAAACTTGACTTCGTAATCCACGCTGTTGCATTCGCTGCAAAAGAAGATTTGCAAGGAAGATTTATCGACACATCTCGTGCAGGTTGGGATTTAGCTTTGGGCGTTAGCGCTTACTCTCTAATTTCACTTTGCAAACACGCTGAACCTATCTTGAATGAAGGCGCATCAGTATTTGCATTGACTTACCTAGGTTCTGAATACGTAGTTGCAAACTACAACGTAATGGGTGTTGCAAAAGCAGCTCTTGAATCTTCAATGAGATATTTGGCAGCTGACCTTGGTAAAAAAGGTGTTAGAGTCAACTGTATTTCTGCCGGTGCTGTTAAAACTCTTGCAGCAAAAGGTATTTCAGGCTTCGATAAAATGCTTAAAGCAGCTGTTGCAAAAGCTCCTCTTGGACGTAACGTTGCTTTGGAAGATGTTGGTAAAGCAGGTCTTTACTTGGCATCAGACTTGTCAACAGGCACAACCGGTCAAATCTTGTACGTAGATTGCGGTTGCCACGCAGTTTATGCTTCATTAGAAGAAATGGAAATTATCGCTAACTCTGCTATCCAAGCATAGTTGGCAAAAAACAAATTGTAAAAACAGACCTGAAATCTCAGGTCTGTTTTTTATTATCTGGTGTTGGACAAGAACGCCCAAGCTACTATCCGATTTAGATGCGAAGAGGTAAAGTCTGTTTCGTTAAGTTACTAGGTTACTAAGGCACTAGGGCACTAAGATCGTTATGATTAAAATATTCTCGTCATTCTGAAAGCTTAGAAAATTATTTTGAACGAGGAGTGAAAAATAAATTTTCTTGCTATTCAGAATCTAATATCAAATCAAGGTAGACTCTGAATTAAAGTCTGGAGTGACATTTATTAACAAAAGATTCTGAATAAGACGAAAATCTACGCTGGACGCTTGATTTTCTGTCTTTTCAGAATGACGGAAAAGACTGCGACAAAAAAAAGAAAGTAGGTTGGGCTTTCCTGCCCAACATCAAAGGTTGATAATAAAAGAACCGCCATTTCTGACGGTTCTTCTAATTTTATTTACCCTTTATCGGGTGGAGTGGCTACGCTTCTTTACGAAGTCTTTACCTTCTTTCCAATTTCCAATCCCTTATGGGCGGATGGAACGGCTACGCTCCCTACGAAGTCATTGCCTTTTCTCCAACGACCAACCCCTAATGGGTGGCTGGAGCGGCTACGCTCCCCTATTTTGTAGGGTAGTAATCTCTAACAACACCGTTGAATGCGTCGATATAAATTGCTTTAATATCTTCCATCAATGGGTATGCTGGGTTTGCACCTGTACATTGGTCGTCAAATGCAAGTTCCACCATTTCGTCCAACTTAGCGTTGAAGTCTTCTTCTGATACACCGAATTCTTTAATAGAGAACGGTAAGTTGATTTTCTTCATCAAATCTTCAATAGCTTTGATGTACAATTCAACTTTTTCATCATCAGTTTTACCGCCCAAGCCAAGTTCATCAGCGATTTGACCATATTTAGCCTTAGCGTTAGGGAACTTGTATTGAGGGAAGATTGCTTGTTTATTAGGACAATCAACTGCGTTGTATTTAATAATTTGTCTGAACAACAATGCGTTAGCAACACCGTGTGGTACGTGGAACATTGCACCAAGTTTGTGAGCCATTGAGTGGCACAAACCTAGGAATGAGTTAGCAAATGCCATACCAGCAATTGTTGCTGCATAGTGCATTTTTTCTCTTGCGATTGGATCGTTAGCACCTTCTTTGTATGATCTTTCTAAGTATCTGAAGATAAGTTTAGCAGCTTCCAAAGCGTTTGAGTTTGTGAAGTTTGTAGCCATACAAGATACGTAAGCTTCTGTTGCGTGAACCAAAGCGTCGATACCAGATGCAGCTGTCAATCCTTTTGGCATACCATCAACGAAGTTAGGGTCGATGATTGACATATTAGGAGTCAAAGCGTAATCTGCAATCGCATATTTTACGTGAGTTTCATCATCAGTGATGATTGCGAACGGTGTAACTTCTGAACCTGTACCTGAAGTTGTTGGAATAGCAACCATAGTAGCTTTTTTACCAAGTTCAGGAATTTTACAAATTCTTTTTCTGATATCTAAGAATCTCATTGCGATATCTTCAAAGTTTGTATCAGGTTGTTCATACAATAACCACATAATTTTAGCTGCGTCCATTGGAGAACCACCACCTAATGAAATGATTACATCAGGTTCAAATGGTTTCATAATATCCATAGCTTGGTTAATTGTTGACAATGTAGGATCCGGTTTAACGTCGAAGAATACTTCGTGATCCATACCGATTTCGTCCAAAACTTTGATAATGCTGTCTACAGCACCAGAGTTGAACAAAAATCTGTCTGTTACGATAAATGCACGTTTTTTGCCTTCAAGTTCACGAAGAGCTAGATCAACAGCGCCTCTTTTGAAGTAAACTTTTGGCGGAACTTTGAACCAAAGCATATTTTCTCTCCTTTCAGCAACTGTTTTGTAGTTCAATAAGTTTTCAACACCGATGTTACCAGAAACGGCGTTTTTACCCCAAGAACCGCAACCTAATGATAATGACGGTTCAAGTTTGAAGTTGTACAAGTCACCGATACCACCCAATGCTGATGGAGAGTTAATCAATACACGGCAAGCTGGCATCATGTTTGCGTATTTGTCAATTCTTTCTTGGCTTCTAGCATCTGTGTAAAGGTCTGCTGTGTGACCTGCACCACCTTTTGAAACTAGTTCAAATGCAACTTGTGCAGCAGCTTCGAAATCTTTTGCTCTGTACATAGTCAAGATTGGAGAAAGTTTTTCTCTTGAGAATGGATCTTCCCAGTCAACTTTTGGTCTTTCAGCCAACAAGATTTTTGAAGTTTTTGGAATTTCAAAACCTGACAATTTAGCGATGTTGTAAGCGCTTTGACCAACGATATCAGGGTGAGCTGTACCACGTTTAGGGTCGATGAACGGAAGATCAATCATTTTCTTTTCTTCTGCAGCGTTCAAAAGATATGCACCACGGTAGATGAATTCTTTTTTAACAGCTTCATAAACTTCATCAACAACAACAACTGATTGTTCAGAAGCACAAATCATACCGTTGTCGAATGTTTTTGACATCAAAATTGAAGAAACAGCCATTTGAATATCAGCAGTTTCATCAATCAAAGCACAAGCGTTACCAGGGCCAACACCTAATGCAGGGTTTCCTGATGAATAAGCAGCTTTAACCATGCCAGGGCCGCCTGTTGCCAAAATGCAAGCGATGTTAGGATGTTGCATCAATTGGCTAGACAATTCGATAGATGGAACATCAATCCAACCGATAATATCTTCTGGAGCACCAGCTTTTACAGCAGCTTCATAAACCAATTTTGCAGCAGCAATTGTTGATTTTGTAGCTCTTGGGTGTGGTGAGAAGATGATTGCGTTTCTTGTTTTCAAAGCGATTAATGATTTGAAAATTGCAGTTGAAGTTGGGTTAGTTGTAGGAACGATACCTGCGATAACACCAAGAGGTTCAGCAACAATTTTAATACCGTTTGCTTTGTCTTCTTTAATAACGCCACAAGTTTTAGCGTTTTTGTGTTTATTGTAAATATATTCTGATGCGAAGTGGTTTTTGATAATTTTATCTTCCAAAACACCCATTCCTGTTTCTTCGTGAGCCAATCTAGCTAGAGGAATACGAGCTTTGTCTGCGGCAGTTGCAGCAGCTTTGAAAATTGCATCAACTTGTTCTTGAGTAAATGTTGCAAAAATCTTTTGAGCTTTTTTAGCTCTTTCGATAAGCAATTCCAATTGTTCAGCACTGTCAACAAGAGAAGACTTGTTCAAAGTCTTTTCAAGGTTTTCGACAGTCTTTTTGCTTTTTGTTGTCATATATTTTTCTCCTTGTATATTGTGCATGACGCACATTTTGTAAATAAGTTTCAGAAATAATTTTATTTATTCGTGAATTATTTCACAATTACATTATAAAATAAAGACAATTCAAAAGCAAGTGTAAATTTTACAATCTTTATAGAAATTTAATATGCAAAAAATAAAGACCGAAAACTCGGTCTTTGTAGTATAAACTCTCAATTCTTACTAAATAAATAAGCACTATTTGACTGCTTGCAGTCTTGCTTGAATACCTGCATCTGCATTAATTCTTTTTGCAGCTGCCAACGCCATATTGCGACGTTTTCTCGCTCCTCTTAATATGAATTCCACACTGTCGCATACATTACACGAAGGTGATTTTATCTTTTTTAACATAATGTTATCTCCATTAAACTTTCTGATTACAAATTATTTATCGGAAGGTTTGAGAGAAAACTTTAATATTTTACGCCCATTTGTTAATAAATTTTTACAATTAAAAAAGCCCCATCGTTCAATGGAGCTTTTCTAATATTTTGATTAAATCGTCTGACTACACAGCGTAAACACTAACTTGTTTTCTGTCACGTCTGTGTGGTTCAAATTTAACTTGTCCGTCAATCAAAGCATACAATGTATCATCAGAGCCGATACCTACATTGTTACCAGGGTGAACTTTTGTTCCTCTTTGACGAATGATAATGTTACCTGCTTTAACGATTTCGCCGCCGAATTTTTTAACGCCTAAACGCTTAGCTTCGGAGTCACGACCGTTACGGGTAGATCCCATACCTTTCTTATGTGCCATTTTTTATTCTCCTTATACTCCGTATAAATTTGTTTATTCAAATTTTATACGTGTTAGTTGTATCACTTTAATTAGATTTGAGGAATTTCCTCATCTGATTTTTGAGAAGTCTTATGCTTCTTCAGTTGTTTCAGCAGCTTTCTTTTGAGCAGAAGTTCTGATTTTTGAAATCATAACTCTTGTAAAGCCTTGTCTATGACCTTGTTTTCTTCTGTAACCTTTTTTAGGTCTTTGTTTGTAAACGATTACTTTTTTAGCTCTATCGTGTTTTACGATAGTTCCTTCAGCAGATGCACCAGCAACATAAGGTTGACCTACTTTAGATTTTTTACCGTTTACGATCATAACGACTTTATCAAAAACTACTTTTGAATCTTTGTCGCCTTCTAGCAATTCAACATCAAGATATCTTCCTTCTTCAACTTGATATTGTTTTCCGCCTGTTTCTACAATTGCGAACATTTTAATTTTCCTTTCTTTGTGGGTTTCGTTTTCCTCATAAGCGTAGGGTTTTCGGCTAGTTGAGAAAATTTTATAACGATTTACCGCATACTAATACATCTGTTATTATCCATGGGACAAGTCCTTATGTCAAGCTCTATTAATATTTATTAACTTTGTGTTTATCCAAACTTGTTTGCGGTAAAATAAAACAGTACGGAGAGGTATGATGAAATTTACTGTTAACGAAATAAGAAGAGCTACAAATGCCGAAATTAAAGGCGAAATCAGTGGAGAATTTGAAATTTCCACAGATACAAGAACTATAAAAAATGGTGACATTTATCTTCCATTAAAAGGCGAAAACTTTGATGGAGAAAGCTTTTGTTCTAAAGCACTAGAAGCCGGAGCTGTCGGCTGTTTTTGTACAAAAGATGACTGCCCTGCCGAATTTTCAATAAAAGTTCCTGATACAAAAGTTGCGTATTTAGAACTTGCAAATTTTAAAAGAAATCAACTCAATCCGACAACTATCGGAGTTACGGGAAGTTCCGGCAAAACGACAACGAAAGAAATGATTTATGCCGTAGCTTCTGCAAAGTTCAAAACTCACAAAACTTATTCAAACCACAACAACGAAATCGGATTTTGCCAGACAGTACTCTCTATGCCTGAGAATACAGAGGTTTTGATTGTAGAAATGGGTATGCGTGGCTTTGGGGAAATCGAACTTATAGACAAATACGCAGAACCTGATTATGCAGTTATTACAAACGCTGGTTCCGCTCACATCGGGCGTCTTGGCAGTCTTGACAACATTGCAAAAGCGAAATGTGAGATTACAAACCATCTTAAAAAAGCTTTAATAGCAAACGACAATCCGAGATTGAAAAAGTTTGCAAACTTTGACGGAGAAAAGATTTTCTACTCAATAAATGATGTTGAAATTTTAGAAAAGCGCAAAAGTTATTCAAAATTTATTTATAAAGAAAAAGAATATGAACTCAATGTTGAGGGTGATTACAATATCGAGAACTCGCTTGCAGCAATAGAAATTGGATATAAGCTCAAAATGACTTACGATGAAATCAAACGAGGACTTTTGTCTTATCGACCGATTGAAAAACGTTGGGAAGAAGAAAAAATCAAGGATTTTACGGTAATTAATGATAGCTACAATGCAAACCCTGAGTCTATGAAGGCTTCTGTTGCAACGTTTTTGGAGCTTTACCCAAATCCGGTTGTGATTTTAGGTAACATGGGAGAACTTGGCGAAAACAAAATAGAACTTCACAAAGAGGTTGGAGATTTTCTTGGCAAAAAATTCCAAGGGAAATCAGCAAAATTCTTAACAGTCGGTAATCTCGCAGATTATATCGGAAAAGAATTAGAGAAATTCGGGTTTGACGTCAAAAACTTTAGCGACAATCTCGAAATATCTCGTTACATTCTTGATAATTTACATGGTGGTATTACAATATTTTTAAAGGCTTCTCGCTCGATGAAGTTTGAAGAGATAATTGAGAATTTAAAGAAATAGTAGGGTAAAAGCCTTGAGATACAATAGTTTTACGAAAGCAGGAATAAAATTATGATAATGTTAGCAGTTGCATTTTTACTAGGAATTATATTATGTCTACTCTTTGGAGTTCCGTATATTGATTTTTTGAAAAAACACATGATTGGGCAGTACGTAAAGGATTGCGCACCGGAAGCTCACGCTAAAAAACAAGGAACACCGACAACAGGTGGCGTATTTATAATTGTTGCAACAATTTTGGGTTCAATAATTGCTCTTGCAATGAATCAAAGTCTTGATACAGAAGCTTTTATCATATTGCTAACTCTTTTATTCTACACATTTGAAGGTTTTCAAGATGATTATTTGAAAATCAAAGGAAAGAAAAACGATGGAATGTCTGCTAAGGGTAAACTTTTGCGACAAATAGCAATCGCATTATTGCCAACATTGTATTTGATGATGACAAAAACAGGCGCAACTGATGTTACAATCGGTCATTATAGCTTGCATTTGGGTTGGTTGTATCCAATTTTTGCTGTATTTGTAATTACAGGTGCCTCAAATGCATACAACTTGACAGATGGACTTGACGGCTTGGCTGCATCAACAGGAACTTTCGCATTTTCGGCTTGTGCATTTATTGCATATTTTTCTGGTTATCCGGAAGCTGCAATTATTTCAGCTTGTCTTGCTGGTGCATTGGTTGGATTTTTAAAATACAACAAACCGAAAGCGGAAGTATTTATGGGCGATACAGGCTCTCTTGCAATCGGAGGATTGCTTGGTACTGTTGCGGTTTTGGGTAAATTCGAAATCCTTCTTATCCTAATCGCAGGCGTTTTTGTTATGGAAACTTTGTCTGTAATAATTCAGGTTGCAAGTTTTAAATCAACCGGAAAAAGAGTTTTCAAAATGGCTCCAATTCACCACCATTTTGAGCTATGCAACTGGAGTGAAAAGAAGGTTGTAACTGTGTTTGCAGCAGTATCTGCAATCCTTTCAGTTTCAGCTGTTGTAATTTATATTTTGATTAATAGAGGAATTTTATAATGAATTGTCCAAGTTTAAAATTGTTTGACAAAAAAGTTTTGGTATTAGGCTTTTCCAAAAGTGGAATTTCTGCCGCAAAATACTTGAATAAAGTTGGTGCAGAGGTTTATATTACCGAGTTTAGGGCCGAAAAACCGGAGGACAAAGAAAAACTTGATGAACTTTTAAAATTGGGCATAAAAGTTGAATTTGGTGGACACAGCGACGAATTTATTCAGAATTCCTACATTGCCGTAACAAGCCCAGGAATTCCGCCGAGAGCCGAGATTATGCAGAAGTTAAAAGCAGCAGAAGTCCCTGTGATTTCCGAAGTTGAGCTTGCTGCGACACAAACTCAAACTCCATTTATTGCAATTACCGGCACGAACGGAAAGACTACAACAACAGCTTTGACAGCGCACATTTTGTCATCTGAATACAAGGCCGAACCTTGCGGAAATTATGGCGTTCCACCTTGTGACCTGCTAGACAAAGATGTGGATTATATGGTTTGTGAATGCAGTTCATTCCAATTGGAATACAGCAATTCATTCCAACCTCAAATCTCAGTTTTCACAAACTTTACACCCGACCACATCGACTGGCACCAAGGTTTGGAAAATTATTTTAAAGCTAAAGCAAAAATTTTTAAAAGTCCGCAAGCTCCTGCCTTTTCAGTCTTAAATGCAAAAGATGAAAAGCTTTTAGAATTTTCAAAACATTGCGGTGGCACAGTATTTTTATTTGATGCAGAAATTGGCGAAAACTGTTCTTACATCAAAGATGATGCGATTTATTTTAAACGTGATGGAAAAGAAGACAGAATTATCGAATTGAAAGACTGTCCGCTTATCGGAAATCACAATTATCAAAACGTTATGTGTGCAGTGATTGTAGCAAAATTAGAAGGAATTTCTGACGACGATATCAGAAAATCAATTATGTCTTTCAGAGTTCCTGAGCACAGATTGGAAAAATTTGCACAAATCGGAAAAACAGTGTTTTACAACGATTCAAAGGCAACAAATCCTGAAGCAAGTCTTGTTGCAATAAATTCGTTTAACGACTGTGATGTTGTCCTCGTTGCAGGCGGTCGAGATAAAAATACAGATTTGACAGAGTTTTGCGAAGCGATAAAAAAACACATCAAAACAGTGATTTTGATTGGAGAAGCAGCTGACAGATTTGATGAAAATCTGAGAAAAAATGGCTTTGACAACATTATCAGAGAAAAATCTATGCAAAGTACGATTGACAAAGCAATTGAGCTAAATCCAGATGTCGTTTTGTTGTCACCGGCGTGCGCAAGTTTTGATATGTTTAGCGGATATGAAGAGAGGGGAAGGGTTTTCAAGGAATATGTCCTATCAAAGATCAATTAGACAAGAGCCAAATCACTACGATCCACGAGTTAAAAGTGTAATAATTTCTGCGCCAGACAAGACGCTTTTGATTGTTGTCGCTTTTTTAGTCGTAATCGGTTTTTTGGCAATTTTTTCTGCTACTGCCCCAAAATGTCTTGATGAAGGCGGAAATCCTCTTCAATTTGTTATAAAACAGTTTGCTGGCTTGGTTATCGGCTTTATTGGAATGAAATATTTCATGAATTACGATTACAAAAAGCTTGCAAGTTGGAATACCGCTGTTATGGCAGGGGTTTTAATTGCTTTGTTTTTAGTTGATTTTACACCTTTGGGTATGGTTGTAAACGGCGCAAAACGTTGGATTAACTTAGGTTTTTATCAACTCCAACCGTCAGAATTTGCAAAACCCGCAGTTGTTTTACTTTTGGCAAACGCTTTCCGCAAAGACGCAAACCTATTCGACCAAAACAAATGGGTATGGGCGTTTTTCCCGATTATTGCGATGGCAGGCTTGACATTTATTCAGCCTAACTTGTCAATGGTAATTTTACTTGGAATGACAACGGTTGTTATGTACATGGCAGCCGGCGGTTCGGTTAAACTGTTCTTGAGCTGTATCGGAACAATGTTTGTAACCATCATTATCGGCTTAACAACAATCATTAAACCGTATCAGTTGCAACGTTTAAAAACTTGGCGCCACCCAGAACTTGACCCATTGGGTGCAGGTTATAACATTATACAATCCTTGATTGCGTTCGCATCAGGCGGTTTTAGCGGTGTTGGATATGGCGGTTCTATTCAAAAACTTTCATATTTGCCGGAATGTCACACCGACTTTATCTTCGCAATTATCGCAGAAGAACTCGGTTTTGTCGGCTGTGTTCTCGTTATCGGACTATTTTTCACGTTCTTCTATCGAGGTTTAATTATTGCGACAAGATGTCCTGACATGTACGGAAAACTTCTCGCTGTCGGGATTACATTCTCAATTACATTCCAAGCGTTTATGAATATGAGTGTTGCAAGTTCATTCTTGCCAACAACCGGTGTTCCGCTTCCATTCATTAGTTACGGTGGTTCTTCACTAATCGTTTCATTAATTATGGTTGGAATACTTTTGAATATTTCTAAAAAAAGAATTAAGAAAATAAGGGACAGATATTAATGGGCAGATATTTTATAACAGGTGGCGGAACAGGAGGTCACATATATCCGGCAATTGCAGTAGCAGAAGCACTTAAGGACGATGAAATTTTTTATGTCGGAAATCCAAAAAACCTTGAATTTGATATCGTTGCTCAAAAAGGCTACAAATTTTTAGGGGTGAATATTCACGGAATGCCTCGAAAAATCAGTCTTGACTTGGTAAAATGGACAGCTCAACTTTGTTTAGCAATAACCAAATGTTGCTATTATATGCTGAAATACAAACCCGATGCAGTTTTTGGCACCGGCGGTTACGTTTCAGCTCCATCATTAATTGCCGCAAAAATCCTCAAAGTTCCTTATATGATGCACGATTGCGACGCTCAACCAGGGCTTGTAACTCGAAAACTTTCAAAGAGTGCAAAATGTGTATCTGTTGCGTTTGAAAGTGCTTGTAAATTTATAAACAACCCAAACTGTTATGTCAACGGAAACCCTATCCGTGCAGCGTTCCAGACATTGAGCAAAGAAGAAGCCCGAAAAAACTTGGGGCTTCAAAACAAATTGACGCTCCTTGTAATGGGCGGTTCGCAAGGCGCCAGAACAATTAATGATGCAACTGTCGGCGTTGTTCAAACTTTTTCTAAAGAGTTTGATATGCAAGTAATTTTTCAGACCGGCAAAAAAAATTATGACAGAGTAATTGAACAACTAATTCGAGATTATCCGCAATATGAGGCGGACAAAAATTTAATTGTAAAACCGTATTTTGAAGATATGGTAACTGTTTTGAAAGCATCAGATATCGCAATTTCACGCTCGGGTTCTTTGAGTATTTCTGAAATTTCAGCGTCAGGAGTTGCACCTATTTTTGTTCCATACCCTCACGCCGCAGCAGATCACCAGAGAAAAAATGCAAAATTTATGGTTGAAAAAGGCGCAGGGCTCTATATTGAAGATTCTAACTCTAATGAAAAAACTTTCTATGACGCAATTTCTGAGCTGGTTAAAAATAGAGCTAAATTAGACGAATTGCAAAAGAATTCCTTGGCGCTTGCAAAATACGACGGCACAGAAAAAATTGTAGAACAGTTAAGAAAGTGTTGTTAAAATCTATTTAGAAGCAAAGATGCCAAGAGACATCCTTTTACGTCTTAAACAATCGCCCCATGCGACGCATCTTGAACATTTTTCGCATACTTGTACAAATAACCTGATTTCACTTTTGGCTCAAATGGTTTAAGTTTTTCTCGACGAGATTTTAAAGTTGCCTCGTCGACCAATAGTTCAATCGATCGATTTGGAATATCTATTTTAATCCTGTCACCATCTTTAATTAAAGCAATTTCTCCACCATTGGCAGCTTCGGGGCAAATATGACCGACACAAATACCGCGTGTTGCTCCGGAAAATCTTCCGTCTGTAATAAGTGCGCACTTTTTACCCAAACCTTTACCAACCAACAATGATGTCGGAGCAAGCATTTCACGCATGCCGGGGCCGCCCTTTGGACCTTCATAACGGATAACAATAACGTCACCCTCTTTGATTTTATCGGTTTCCAAAGCTTCCATTGCAGTCTCTTCACTATCAAATGTTTTTGCAACGCCTTCAAACATATAACATTCAGGAGCAACCCCTGATGTTTTGATTACACAACCGTCTTTTGCCAAATTGCCGTACAACACCGCAAGTCCGGCTTGTGTGTATGACGAATTGTCATAGTCAGGAATTATTTCTTTATTACGATAAACTTTTTTATAAAATTCTTTTACCTCGTCATCAAGATTACAATGCTCACTCAAAGACTGCATAAGAGCCGGAACGCCGCCAGCGTTATGAAAATCAGCCATTGTCAAAGTCGATGACGGATTAATTTTTACAATCTGATGAATTTTTTGACTCAACTCCTCAAAATCATTGAGTGTAATATCAATTCCGCCGGCGTTTGCAATTGCAAGAATATGCAAAAACGTATTTGTCGAACCACCAAGTGCTAAATCCGCAACAATTGCGTTTCGCAAGCTTTCACGAGTAATAATATCAGACGGTTTCACATCATTTTTCACTAAACCGACAATTTCCATACCACTTTCAAACGCCAAACGACGCTTTTTCGCAGAAACAGAAGAGCTTGAAGCACAGTATGGTAGGCTCATGCCAATAACTTCTGTCAAACACGCCATTGTATTTGCAGTGTACATACCCTGACAAGCACCACCGGACGGACAAGACTCCTCTTCGAGAGCTAGCAGTTCTTCCTCAGAAATCTCACCATTTCTAAATTTTCCAACCGCTTCAAATGAGCCTGTCACCATAGTTAATTTATGGTGTGCACCACATTCACCGTCAAGCATCGGCCCAGCTGTGACAATTATCGCCGGAATATTAAGTCGAAGCGCACCAATAAGCATTCCAGGGGTAATTTTGTCGCAATTTGACAGCAATACGATACCGTCAAGTTGATGAGCAGCCGCAACACTTTCAACACAATCCGCAATTAAATCTCGAGAAGGCAAAGAATATCGCATTCCGCTGTGCCCCATCGCAATTCCGTCACAAATAGCTGGAACTCCAAAAATAAAGGCTTGACCGCCACCTGTGTGAATTCCCTTTTCAATTTGGCGCTCCAAATCACGCATTCCGATATGCCCCGGAACAAGATCCGAAAACGAACTCGCAATTCCGATGAACGGAGCTTTCATATTTTTTCTGCTAACACCTGTTGCCATCAATAAGCCTCTGTGCGGCGTTCTGGCTATTCCTTTTTTAATATTGTCACTCTTCATACGACGATTATACACCAATATTTGAAAAGTCGCAAACTTTTTGGCTTTACATTCTTCAAACCGAAAGAATCCAGCTTATTTATTGTATAATACAAGTAAATTGAAAGGAATACACATGAATAATTTAAACGAAACAGACCATGCATCTATGCCTCTTGGCATCTTTGCATCTAAGTCAGTTTCTATAAAAACAAAAAATCAAATTGCTTACCCATCTAAATCTTCCCTGACTAGGGAAGACTTATGTTACAGTAAAGTTGTGCATGATAACAATTTTAACTTAACCGAAACGGTCTTTTCACGTTTCACGTCTCACTTTTCACTTCCAAAAGTCGCGTTTACTCTCGCAGAGGTTTTAATCACCCTCGGTATCATAGGCGTTGTTGCGGCATTGACAATTCCTTCTCTGATTTCAAATTACCAAGATAAACAATTCAAAACTGCCTATAAGAAAGCTTATTCAGACATATCACAAGTAGTACAAGAAGGAATAATTGAAAATCAATTCACGAGGACTGCAAGGTGGAATAGAGAAGCTCTTTCGCAAGAAATGAATCTTTTTAGAGAAAAGTTTAAGATAATGGTGGACTGTCCTGTTGAAAACCATAATATTAGTCCTTGTTGGAAAAAAGGAGATACTCTTTGTGGTGGGGCATGTTCTTCCGGAAATGCAGAAGATGGAATTGATTATGAAAACGGAACACCATATAATGATAAAAGCAATTGTTTTTTAGATGCTTCTGGTCGCAGTTGGTGCTCCTTTGACAATTCTGAAAATCTTTTTTTGGTAGATACAAACGGATTTACTCCACCTAATCAATTCGGAAAAGATCGTTTTGTATTTACTTTTGGAAATTCAAAAGGCGAGCGCACATATCAATCGTCTGATTACGCAAAAATTATCCCTTATGCTAAAGACACATCAAGTGCAACTTATTATTGCAAACACCCGCCTTGCTACTATTATTCTTGGTTGTATAATTAAAAAAAGTTGAAATAAGAATATGTTGTGTATACCTGCACAACTTTATTAATATAGGCTGTTCTGTTTGCGAGTGTTGAGCCACATTCGCGTTAAACGTGACTCCGTATTCTCAGAAAAGTCTTGCTGTCCGCACAGGACTAATACATTATTAACTCGCCATTTTTACTTATATATAAAAAAATGGCAGCAAGTCTAATTTTACCTGCTGCCTTGGATTTGTATGAAAAGATTTAATTATAAGCTTTTACGTTCAACTTCTTCTGTTGTTGAAACTTCAATAATATCACCGACTTCAATGTCGTTCCATTTTGCAAACGAAATACCACACTCAAAGCCTTGTGCAACTTCTTTAACATCATCTTTGAAACGTTTCAACTGATCGATTGCACCACGGAAGATTTCTTTGCCGTCACGATACAAAACAGCGTCCTTACTTCTTACAATCTTACCTTCCGTTACATAGCAACCGGCAATTCTTGTTGTCTTACCAATTGTAAACACTTGACGAACTTCAGCTTTACCAAGTTCAACTTCCTTAACTTCCGGTTCAAGCAACGACAACATTGTTTTTTCGATATCTTCTAAGATTTGATAGATAATATCGTATTTCTTAATCGTTACCCCTTCACGTTCAGCAGCTGCAAGCGCATTGGCATCTTCTTTTACAGTAAATCCTAAGATTAACGCACCAGACGCTGATGCCAACATAACATCAGCTTCTGAAATATCACCAACGCCAACGTGAATAATCTTTGTCTTAATCTCGTCTGATTCAAGTTGCGCAATAGCCTGAGATACAGCCTCTGCAGAACCGTTTGTATTCGCCTTGATAATCAAGTTCAATTGCGGAATATCGTCCTCACCCGCAACAGCTTCACGACGAACGTGAGCCGGCAACATTGCGTCAAGACGTTTATCACGTTCTTTTTCTTTACGTTCCTGAACAATCGCCTTCATTTCTTTCTCGTTCTTAACAACTTCAAAATAATCTCCGGCTTGTGGAACTTCTGACAAACCTAAAATCTCAACCGGTGTAGAAGGTTCAGCCTTTTGAATTCTTTCACCAGAGTCAGAAAGCAACGCTCTTACACGACCGCAAGCAGTTCCGACAACAATACAGTTACCAACACGTAAAGTACCGTTTTGAACCAACAATGTTGCAACCGCACCTTTACCTTTATCAAGGTTTGCTTCAATTACAACACCAGAAGCCTCGGCTTTCGGGTTTGCTTTCAAATCTTGAACATCTGCAACAAGCAAAATGTATTCCAACAACTCGTCGATACCTGTACCTTGCAAAGCTGAAACTTTGACAGTAATTGTATCTCCGCCCCATTCTTCCGGAACAAGACCGTGCTCTGTCAACTGTTGCAAAACTCTGTCAGGGTTTGCACCGGGTTTATCAATTTTGTTTACCGCAACAATAATCGGCACATCAGCCGCTTTTGCATGGTTAATAGCCTCAATCGTCTGTGGCATAATACCGTCATCTGCTGCAACTACCAAAATCGCAATATCTGTAGCTTTCGCACCACGAGCTCTCATCTCAGTGAAAGCTTCGTGCCCCGGAGTATCAACGAAAACGATTTTCTTATCCTTATTGTTGTCCAAATAAACCGTATAAGCACCGATAGACTGCGTAATTCCACCAACTTCTGATGCAACAATTTTGTGTTTGGAAGCTCGAATACTATCCAACAAAGTTGTTTTACCATGGTCAACGTGCCCCATGATACTTACAACAGGAGCTCGTTTCTTCAACAATTTCTTATCAACTTCGGTTAATTTCTTTTCTTTTTCTTCTTTTTCAAGTTCTTCTTCCATATAAGCGTCTAAGTCCTCATCAAGAACTTCAAGCTCATATTCTGCGCAAATCTTTTTGATAACATCAACGTCGATAAGCTGGTTTACTGTTGCCATAATACCGTTCAACATAAGGAACTTAATAATTTCAGCCGGTGTATGTTGAATTTTTTCAGACAACTCACTAATTGTCATCGCTCTGTTTACAACAACTTGAGTTACTTGTGCAGCTTCTTCCTCTTTGTGAGAACGTTTTTTGTGTTTTTGAGCTGCTGCTTTTTCTAGAGAAATTCTTTCCTGTTCTTCTTTTTTGTTGTTGAAATCTTTTCCTTTTTTCTTGCCGTCAGTACGACGTCTGCCAGCACCTTTATTTTCATAAATATCTTGAGAAATAATTGTTCTTTGGATAGGTTTTCTTTCTCCAGACGGTTTTTCAAAAGGCTTTTTAGCACCATCTTTTGAGCGTGGTGTAAATGGTTTATCCCCTTTTTCGCCTCTTGGTGGACGTTCTCCACGAGCAGGTCTTTCACCACGAAGTGGAAATTTTCTTTCGCCTCTTTCAGGTCTTTGCGGTCTGTCAGAAGATGCTTCGCCTTCGCCAACAGGTTTTCTAGGAGCACGACGAACGATTTCCAAACGACTTTGCGGTTTCTTACGAACGATTTCTACTCTTGGAACCGTAGGCTTCTTTTCATTTGATTTTTTATCAATAACTTCAACTGCCTCAACTTTTTCTATTTTAGGAGTTTTTATTTCCTTCGTTTCTTCGCTTGCTTCAACTTTCTCTGGAGTTTTAGCTTTTTTTACAACAAAAGCTTTCGGCTTTTTAGTTTGTTTAACACCGCCGGAAGCAATAAACTCTTTCAATCTTTTAACTTGATCAAGGGTAACTGTGCTAGAATGAGTTTTGCCTGTAACAGAAAGCTGTGCAAACTTTTCAATAACTTCCTTACTGGTTAGCCCAAGTTCTTTTGCTAATTCATTTATTCTAATTGTATCAAAACTCATCTAATAATTTTCCTTTCAAATCTTCCGGAACAGAGGCTTTTAAGACTTTTGACAATCTGTTTTTCTTAAAAGCATTTTCTATACAAGAATTATTATAGCAGAGATATGCTGATCTGCCAAATATTTTGTTACTATGGTTAATAATAATGTCGCCGGAGCCGTTTTCTTTTGTAATTTTTATTAATTCATCACGATTTTTTATTTTATTACAACCGACACATTTTCTATCAACCACTAATTCACCTCAGCCAATTTTTCAAGTTTAAGCTTTTGGTCGTGTTCAATCAACAGATTAATCAACTCGTCCAAATCACCATCAATAACAGTGTTTACGTTCAAGTTGTGGTTAATTCTGTGGTCTGTCAAACGACCTTGAGGGAAGTTATAAGTTCTTATGCGCTCACTTCTATCTCCTGTTCCAACCTGAGAACGACGAAGGTCTGTGATTTCTTGCATTTGCTTTTGAACTTCCATATCATAAAGTTTAGCTTTCAAAATCTGCAAAGCACGTTCTTTGTTTTGAAGTTGCGAACGTTCTTCGGTACAGAAAATCATAATTCCTGTTGGTTTGTGGAACACTCTGGCTGCAGTTTCAACCTTGTTTACGTTCTGACCGCCAGCACCACCTGAACGAGCTGTTGAAATTTCAACATCATTCATATTCAACTCAACTTCAACATCATCAACTTCCGGCATAACAGCTACAGTTGCAGTAGATGTATGAACACGTCCCTGAGATTCAGTTGCGGGAACACGTTGAACCCTATGAACACCTGATTCGTATTTCAATTGCGAGTAAACAGCGTCACCCTTGATAGAAATAATAATTTCAGACACGCCACCGGCTTCGCATTCAGTCTTACTCAAAACCTGAGTTTGCCAGCCTTTTTTATCGGCATATCTCATATACATACGAGCTAAATCTCCGGCAAAAATGTTTGCCTCGTCACCACCTGCACCACCACGGATTTCAAGCATAATATCCTTGTCGTCCATCGGGTCACGTGGAAGTAAAAGAACTTTCATTCTTTCTTCATATTCAGGAAGTTTAGCTTCATTTTCAGCCATTTCAGCCCTCAAGAAGTTTTTCATTTCCTCATCGTGCTCGTTATGAATCATCTCTTTCGCTTCTTCAATGGCGTCAACCGCTTTTTTCCAGTCATAATAAAGGTTTACGGTTTCTTCCATAGACTTACGCTGCTTAGACAAATCTCTGAACTTATTATAATCCTGTATAACTGCAGGATCTGACAGTGTAATCCCTAATTCATTATATTTCTTCTCAATTTGAAGAATTTTATCTAACATATCTTTCATAACTAAAGTATATCAGGAACAAAATATTTTTCAAACAAAGTGTAAAATTATATTTTCATTTCAATATTTCAGTGTTTGTGCTACTATATGAAATATAAGGATTTTACAACCAAAAAGGAAGTATAAAATGGCACAACAAACACATGAACCAAGTTCTACAAAAGAACAAATAAGACAAACCAGAATTCAAAAACTTGCAGATTTGGCAGACAAAGGCGTTAATCCATACCCTTATAAGTTTGAAAAAACTGCCGATGCAGCTGAATTACAAGAAAAATACAAAGACCTTGAAGCAGGCGTTGAAACAGAAGACAAATACTCTGTTGCCGGCCGTGTAATGGCAATCCGCAACACCGGTATGTTTATCGACCTTATGGACGCTTCTGGAAAAATTCAAATCTTCTCTCACAAAGAAAACTTGTCAGAAGATCAAATTAAAGTCCTAAAACTTATCGATATCGGTGATATCGTTGGTTTTACAGGCACAATCAGAAGAACTCCTCGTGGAGAACTTTCTATCAAATCAACTGAATTAACTCTACTATCAAAAGCGCTTTTGCCTTTGCCTAACAAACAAATCAGCAAAGAAAAAGCAGAAACTTTAAGCCATTATCACGGACTTACTGACGTTGAGCTTAAATATCGCCAAAGATACGTTGATCTAATCGTAAACGAAGAAAGCAGAGATACTTTCAGAAAAAGAAGTATGATTGTTCAAAAAGTCAGAGAATTCTTGGCAAAACAAGGTTATATGGAAGTTGAAACTCCAATCTTGCAAACAATGGCATCTGGCGCAAACGCAAGACCTTTCACAACTCACCACAATGCGTTGGAAATGGATTTGACATTGAGAATTGCGCTTGAACTTTACCTAAAACGTCTAATCGTTGGCGGAATTTCTGAAAAAGTTTTCGAAATCGGCAAATGTTTCAGAAACGAAGGTATTGACACTCGTCACAACCCTGAATTCACTATGATTGAGTTGTATCAAGCTTATGCAGACTACAACGATATGATGACTTTGACAGAAAACATGGTTGCTTACGTTGCACAAGAAGTTCTTGGAACTACAAAAATCAAATACGGCGAAAACGAAATCGATTTGACTCCGCCTTGGGATAGAAAAACAATGCTAGGCTCAATCAAAGAAGCTACAGGCGTTGATTTTATGGAAATTTACAGTGCAAAACAAGCAATCGAAACAGCAAGAAGTCTTCACGTTCAAGTTGAAGACGGAATGAACTGGGGACAAGTTGTTGAAGCAGTATTCGAAGAAAAAATCGAACCATCACTAATTCAACCTTGCCACATCATCGATTACCCGAGAGAAATCTCTCCGCTTGCAAAAGTTCACAGAGACAATGACCGCTTAACAGAACGTTTTGAAACTCGTGTAAATGGTTGGGAAATCGCAAATGCATTCTCAGAACTTACAGATCCAATCGATCAAAGAATGAGATTTGAAGCACAAGCGCAAGCAAAAGCAGCAGGTGATGAAGAGGCAATGGAAATTGATGAAGACTTCATCAATGCACTAGAATACGGTATGCCACCAACTGGCGGTATGGGAATGGGAATTGACAGACTTGTAATGTTATTAACAAACTCTCCGTCAATTCGTGACGTAATCGCTTTCCCTACAATGAAAGCCAAAGACTAGTGCTACGCACGTAGCCCACTGGAGCAATATTCATTCATATTTAAAATTACGGAGTCTACCCTCGCCCCAATGGGGAGAGGGTAGAATTTCTTAGAGAACGCTAGTGAACTTAGAAATTCGGGTGAGGGGAACAATTTTTAGCCATTCTAGCCATTCATAATCTAATTTATCACTTAACCCAGATGTTGAGCTAGAAAACCCAACCTATACTTTAGTATTCAATATATCATTAGTTTTTGACAAATCTTTATTCGCTTTACTCATTTCTAAAAGTCCTAATAAACCACCAATTGTACCTACTACCATACAGGCAGTAAGAATACTTGGGTGCTTTTTCCCAATTTCTGAAAATTTATAAGCACCCAAACTTGATACAACGGTACCAAACCCCATTAGGGACAAAATAGAAGCATTTCTCTTTTTCACGCTTGCCCCCTCCTGAGGATAACAAGCTCCAACATTTTCACTTGCACCTTTGAAATTTATATCAGTTTTCTTGTTTGCATCTTTGCTTACATTGGCGTCTTGTTTTACAAAATTATCTTCTTTTGGTTGTTTAACTAATAATCCATTTGTAAGTAGAGGATTATCCAGTACATTCGGTTGCATTGTAGGATTAATCGCATGTTGTGCCCACCCAAATGGATTTAATGTTGGATTGGTTAACATTAAATAATTAATACAATCTACATTTTTGTCAGACATAATAAACTCCTTTTTCATTTACTTCTACACTCTTTTATAAAAACACAAAAGCTAAAAATATTGTCATAGTGCCCCGCCCAGCATAGCATAGCATAGCAT
>ERZ1034925.353-NODE-353-length-21508-cov-5.350813_pt1 | contig 21508 bp, 12 predicted proteins | sample MGYA00520687_ERZ1034925 | MGnify/ENA primary metagenome ERZ1034925 (study PRJEB33766, sample SAMN09781758) | gut metagenome | biome: gut microbiome | host: Homo sapiens | place: Madagascar | study: EMG produced TPA metagenomics assembly of the PRJNA485056 data set... | reverse complement strand
TCTCATCCATAACCAGATACAGGTTATTAAAACAAGTCCACCCATAATAGCAAATATAATGGTTGTCGTCAATGGATTATAATAATTGAACTGCAGTGTTCTTGTCACTTGGTTACCCGCTTTATCCACACAGTCCACATTGATCCGGTATGTTCCGTACTCCGAATACTCTAACTGCCTTGTATCCGGATCATACTCCTGGTCATTCATGGTAATCTTTGTAATTTCATCTTCCGGATTGGTCAGCGATAATGTAACGGTTCCTCTTTCTGATACCGCCTGCCCGTCTTTCACTCCGGTAAATATTACTTTTGGTGCAGTATGGTCAATAATAAACTCTGCCGTTTCCGTACTCTTATGTCCTAATTCATCCTGAACTTCCACTAAAAGATTATACTTTCCTTCATCCGTAACCGGTGTTGTGCCATCGTATTCTACTCCATTTAACAAGATGCGGTACGATACAACCGTAAGATCCCTGAACACCTCTTCTAATGTATCCGCAATCTGAAATTCCTGAAAATATCCGCCGCTATATTCTGCAACTTTGTGTATTTCCGGACTGGTCTGATCCAATACAAAATGAATCTCCTTCTCATCCTGATTGCCCGCCTCGTCTCTTGCCGATATTACAAAATCATAAATTCCATCCTCACTAAAGATCTGCTGTATGCTGCTTAACTTGGATGAATTCACCATTTTAGGCAGGTCAATCTCCTCTTCCTTGCCATTGATATCTGTGCGGGTTCCCCGAATGGTGATATGGTTACCTGCATAGTAGGATTCCTCCACCGCAAATCGGATTGCAACCGGTTCATCCCACTGCTCATAGTTCGAAGTCCCCGTAATGCTGATCTGTGGTTTCGTCTTATCAACCGAAAAAGAAATCGTTTTTGTCACTGCCTGATTACCCGCTTTATCTTTTGCCGTAAAGGTAATCTGATACGTTCCATCTGTCGAAAATGTCCTGTTCATAGACGAATGTTTCCCCTGTTTCGGGAATGCCGTGATCTCTTCTGTCGTGGTTGCTCCGTCTAACTTTTTCTCAATACGGATTCCGGCATCCGTCGTCTGATAATAGGAATCCGTAAGGTCAAATGTAAGAGACACATCTCCTGCATTCATGGAACCATTTGTTGTTCCGGAAATTGCAAGCTTTGGTGCAGTCTTATCAATAACAAACCGCAACGTATTGGAACGGGTAATATTGCCTGCGCTGTCGGTTGTAACCGCATAGATCTTATAGGTACCTTCCTTGCGGAAGCGTTGATTTCTCTGCTCCTCCCTCTTACTCATAGTCCAGGCGGACACTTTTTCCGTATAGGTCCTTCCGTCTAACGTACGTTTCACATAATATATCGTTTGGGTATTCTTATAAGATACATCCCCGACATTCGTTGTGATTGTTACATTCTTATTATAATGCGTGCCATTCGTTACACCCGATAATCTGACAACCGGTGCTTCCTTATCAACGTACACCTGTCTGTGCGCTTCACTTTCTGTTCCGGTATTATTTACAACCTTAACGGACATAGTGTAACCACTTGCCTTTTCTGCGGTCTTTGTGGCTGTGAGATCATAACTGTATTCTTTCACAAATTCCTTGAATACCACTTTTTTTGTCTCTTTGCCATCAATCGAATATACCACTTCCTTAAGACCGGACTTGTTATCCGTCACTTTGGTGTGAAATGTCACATTCCTGCTCTGCCATGCTGTATAATCCATATCACAATCCATCACGATCACCGCATGGTCTGTATTCTGGATCATCCGCATGGACTGTACATGGGATTCATTTTTCAACCGGTCATTCGCCCAGATACTGATCACACCATCATATTCTGTAAGTAACACATCCTGCGGAACATATACATAATAATTACTATCTTTTCCTTTTCGTGCAATATATAACGGTGTATTCTCCGCCCGCTCTGCAGCAGTTCCCAATGTTACATACACCAGATCATCCTGTACCCCTGTTACACGATCCGTAACCTGAAATTGTACACGGATCATTTTATTACTAAATATAATGCTATATCGGGGCTGTAACAGACTATTCTCATTCCAATACTGTACATTCGATATCGCCGGTGCTGTATGATCGATTGAAAATGTAACGGTTTGCGCTGTCGCCACATTGCCTGCCTGATCCGTTCCCTCAAACGTGATCGTATAGTTACCTTCTTTACTATAGACCGATGTCTTCTGTGTTGTATAATCTGCCTGCGCATTCTTATCGTAACCGTCTTGTTTCCAGGATACCGCTCCCTTTTCCACAATCGTTTCGTCTTCTCCATCCAACGTTGTACGATGTACCGTTACCTGGTATTCATCAAAATCATGATTCTTATCGGTCGCCTCATATGTCAGTGTTACCGGGTTCTTTGTCATTGTTCCCGACTGCATACCACAAATGGAAAGCTTCGGACTTGTCTTATCCACAACAATATCCGTCTGTACAGGTGTTGCTATATTCCCTGCCTTATCTGCTCCCGTTACTGTTGCGCGGTATTTTCCCTCTGTTGTAAAGCGATACTGTGCAGTTGCCCTAAGTGGAGATACATTCAATACATATGACTCTGTGTTTGCCGGAACTCCCGCATAATCAAACGCAACATCAATATGTGCATCATCACTCGGAAAATAATCCGAAGCTTCTACGATATATCGTCCATTCCGGTTCAGATAATAAATGCCATCTGCGTTTGGCGTCTGCTCCTCGGACGGTTCTTTCATAACATGTACTTTCTCAATGACCGGCGCATGCTTATCAATCGTAAACCGTATCGCATCCGACGTTGTTGTATTGCCTGCACAATCGACGGTTTTCGCATATATCTCATACGTTCCCTCTTCGGCAATAACATCATCCCGTTCACTCGTCATATGATCTGAAATCATATCCTTCCAAAAAAGTGTTTCCGTCTTTCCATCATACATTCTTGTTACATGATACGTTGTCACAGCTGCCTTCCTGGTTCCATTTGCAGTTCCCTTATATGAGACATCTGTTACTCTGGTATGTATGGTCTGATTCTGATTATAATGCTTACCATTCTGCACTCCGGATAATTCTACTTTCGGCGGTTCCTTATCCACATAAACCGTCCTGCTCATCTCCTGCGTACTGCCACAGTTATTTTCCACTTCGATCTTTAACTCATACCCATCCGCTGTTATTGCAGAATCAGATGCAACAAAATCATATTCCTGTCTCTTGACAAACTCCGTCTGCTGACTCTCCAATGATGTAAAATCAACCGTTTTTACAATCTGCTCCTGTCCGTTCTCAATCTTCTTATAGGTAATCTTCCTGATACCACAGAAGGTATCTTCCACCACTGTATGATAGACTACGTCCCGATCAGACCAGTCACCCTCCTTTGCAGCATTACTGTCTGCCCACTCCATTACAACAACCGGAGGATTCTCATTATAGATTGTCCGCTTTGATTCTGCGTACCCTTCATTTAACAATTGATCCTTTGCCCAGATCGTAATCTGATCATCAAACTGCTTCACCTTCTCTAACGGAAGCATTACAGAGTAATACTCACTGTTTCCAATCCGGTCAGCCGGATAAATCATACTATCCGGTGCTTTCTGATCCTTTGTTCCGATCGTTACATACACCGCACCGGCATTGCCATCATTTAACAATCCCGAAATGCTGTCTCTTACCGGAAACGTTACCTGAATTGCCCGGTTACTAAAGATCATTCCATATTTTAAACTCAATGAGATACCATTTGACCGGTATGTAATGTCATTTTCATTGATAACCGGAGCTGAACGGTCAATATAAAAGGAAAACTTCTTACTATTGTCATTGCCGGCACGATCCTTTGCCGAAAATGTAACCGTATAATATCCCTCTTCCTCATAAGGGAGTTCCACAGACTTGCGAATCTCCTCGCATTCTGCCGGATCACCCTCTGTGTTCCACACAATCTGCGTTCCATACCGGGTAACGGTCGTTTTATGACCATCCCCATCCGTTCTCTCTGTAACAATAGAATATCCGGAAAGATCCGGATTCCGGTCTGTTATCTGCAAAGAAATATTCACACCCTGTCTGGTCATTCCTTCGTTTGCCAACCCTGTTCCATTCTTATCACTTGCATCTATCGAAATCGTTGGTGCTTTCTTGTCAATGGTAAAACGAAATGTGTACGGCTCCGGCAGCGTATTACCCACTGCATCTTCCGCTGTTATTGTAAATTCATACAGTCCTTCCTCTTCACAATCATACGTTACCGTATTCTCTGTATCCGACAAGGAAACCATCTTTGAATCTAACGTGCTGTTACCATCTATCGTTCTCTTAACCGCAAGCGTTGTTTTGCCGCCATTTAAGCAATCATCATCTACCTGATATTGAAATGTCTGTTTGGATCGGTAGTATTCTCCATCACTCTGCGAAGAGAGCTTTGTAACCGTCGGGGCAGCTCCGTCCACCTGAAATGTTACCTCGGCAGATTCCGTCGAATTACCGGCTGCATCCGTGGCAATTGCCGAAACAACATACTGCCCTGCATCAAATGTTCGAACATTCTGTTTGTTGCTGTCTGATATTCCATTGACCTTATATTGAACCGACACCATATCTGTTGGCAGATCATCCGTTACCGCTGCCTCGATCTCGAACGGTGCCTTATACACGGTATTCTCAACCGCTTTCGTCTCATCGCCTTTTACATGCAAAGAGATTGCCGGTTTTCCTTTGTCCATTAAGATATACTTTGTGAGCGTTGCGTCTTTTCCTTTTGCATTCTCCGCCGTCACTTTTAAAACATGTCCCTGATTAGAAGGCGCACTTGTATCAAAAGAAAACTGTTTTGTTACTGCATTCTTTTCCGGTGCAGCCACATCCCATGTCTGTGGAGAATCTACCGGTTGTCCATCTAACTCATAAGTCACCTTAACCAGACCGGTCGTCCCATCCTTCACCTCTACATCAAATGCTACATCCTTATTCGTCCAGGTTCCGCCTGCCACAGAATCCACAACAGATCCCGCAACCACTGCATCCACATTTCTGAGCACGATATCCGGTGGCGCGATTGCTTTCCCAAAATGGATATTCTTTGTCTCTTTTGTAACCTGAACACCTGCATGATCTACAACCTCAATTGCAATCTCATAATCGCATTCCGTTTGCGGCTTCTTCAGGATCAAGGTTGCTTTATCAGATGCACCATCCTGAAAATGCACTGCCACACTGTCACTTCTACCCTCTGTATCCCATTCCAGATCTGTTCCGTTTAATAATTTTTTGTCCGTCAACAGGACATCCGAACCATCTGTTGTCTGTTTCACTGTGAGATACACAGGATTACCTTCTCCTAAATGGTCGATCACATAGGACAACTTCCATACTTCTTCCCCGTTGATCTCTGTACAATCATCCGGTGTATATTCATCCTGTGCAGTTATCGTAATCTGTGCTATCTGTTGTACATCAGCAGCTTGCGTGGCAACCGTTCTTTCCCCCGGCAGCAACTGCAAAAGCAATAACCAGATCATGCAATATGCAATTGTCTTTCGATATTTTCTTCCCCTATTCAATCGTCTTCATTCCCCTTTTTCTAATCTCTGCCTTGATTCTTCGCCACGGCATCCTTTAACAGACTCATCAATTCCTCGTCTTCCTGTAATACCGGCTCAAACGGCGTGATCTCCGCCTCCGGTGTCAACAATGTTGTCTGGGCGTTATCTCCTTCCATCGTCAACAAGGTCGTCTGACTGTCATCTCCTTCCATCGTCAACAGTGTCGTCTGACTGTCGTCTCCTTCTGGTGTCAACAATGTTGTCTGACCGTCATCCCCTTCCGGTGTCAACAAGGTCGTCTGACTGTCATCTCCTTCCATCGTCAACAGTGTCGTCTGACTGTCGTCTCCTTCCGGCGTCAGCAATGCTGTCTGCCGGTCTTCTTCTGTGTATAGCACATCCGTCACGTCATCCTCTGAAAGTACATCTGTCGCAACATCCTCTGCATATAACTGGGGCGTAATCTCATCCGCATTCTCATCCGTTACATTTGCAGAACCCCCCGGCGTCAACAATGTGGTGTATTCACCTTCCGTCTCATTTTCCTTTGCCACAGAATCTTTTTGATCACCTGCTAATATGATCATCTCATCTTCTATTTCAAATATATCATTGCTGTTTGCCTGTTCCTGTGTGTTCTGTAAAAGTGTCGTCTTTTCTTCTTTTGTGTGACGTTTCCGTGTTTTTTTCCTGTCAGATTTTCGCGTTTTGTCTTTTTCGATTGATTCCGTTACCGCCTGCAATGATCCTGTTGTAGTTGCCCGATGAACCAGTACCTTACTGACTTCCTGATGAATCGCCTCCGTCTTTGAAGTATCCTCTGCACCCTTTTTGTCTAATTTCTTAATCGCTCTTCTTGCGTTGAGACCGGTTACATCTCCTATCAGTTTCCATACACCATTTTTAATAAATAGAATAATGGATATAATTAAAAACAAACACGCAAGTACGGTTCCTGCATAAAACATAATCTCATACATAACAATCATCCCCCATTCTTTCCAAACAATGGAGAAAGCTTCTGTGTCAGCTGTTTCCACCGATAGTCATTCTGGATCTCAGGCACCTGTTGCCCCTGTTCGTAAAGCTTATGGAGTCTGTTATAATCCCATTTTTCAACATCCGTAGTCTTCAATTCCTCCATCTTACAGAGCAAAGACAAATGTCCGGCATACACCGCTATACTCGTCCTGCCAAATTCCTCCTCAGCCTGAATATACACCTCATCCGCCTTGTCGTACTCCTGCAGCATTTCATATATCTCTGCTTTTTGGCAATACTTTGCCTCCCGAAGTTTCTCATCCGTAATACTGCCAACTGTCTTGCCGTCACCCGTTGTCACCATACCTAATATAAAGTCACAACATTCCAATGCTTTTTCGTAATTCTCCTGTGAACGTTGCGGATCCTCTTCCATATATTTTTGCCCCAGTCGCTCATATGCAAGAGCAAGATATTGATTATAAATAGTGTAATACTCCGCTTTCACACTATCATCATCATATACTTCAAGTACTGCAAGTCCCTTATTCGCCGCTTCGATCAATCTGTCGGCCGCATCTCCCATTTGCTGCAAATTCCTTGCATATACAATGCACAACAGCCGGTAATTCATCAACTTATTGATTGAGATTGTGGAAGCATCATTTGTTGATTCAAAATTCTTCAAATTGAATGTCAGACTCTCATAATCTACATTCAGCTCACCCATCGCAAGTGCGATTGTTGAATAATATGCCGCCTCCGGATGTTCTTTCTGATCCAGCATATTAAAATAATATGCACTGGATTTGTAATCTTTTAATACATCAAAATAATCCATCGCAACCGTCAATAATAATTTCTGATCCTTATCAATTGAACCATACTGTTGGTCTATGTAATATGTTACCCTGCTAAGTCCTGTCTCGGCATCATTCATATAATTAATATACAAATCCAGCAGATCCAGATATGCTTCATTCCGGCTGCCATCTACCTGCGTGATCGCATCTACATATAAACCGGCTGCCCCTTCATAATCTCCCTGTACGACATCTGCATAACCTTCGTTGATCAGATTATCATAATTCAGTTTCTTTTCCCGTTCATTTCCGATATATCCACCAATCGCAACTGCCGCAAAAGTAACTGTCAACCCTGCACAGATCAAAAAGCTACGCATCTTCTTCAGGCACGATCTCTTAAATGCATCATCCAACTCCTCATAATGTTCCAGATCATATATCAATTCCGTACAAGACTGATAACGATCTTCCGGATTCGGCATAGTGCATTTGTTAATGATCTTCTCTAATCCACTCGATAACGACGGATCCCAATCACGAATCGGCTTGATCACATACGGCGGTTCACTTGGATTCTTTCCTGTCAGTACATGATAAAGCGTTGCACCCAAACTATATATATCTGTTCTCGCATCTGTTTTGTGAATACCTCGCCCTCTTGCATCCCCAAACTGCTCCGGTGCTGCATACCCTCTGGTTCCAAGTGCTGTCGTATCCGCAAGGCTTTCTACATCAAATTCCTTTGCCGTACCAAAATCAATCAGTTTTACTTTTCCATCCGGTTTCAGCATAATATTAGACGGCTTCATGTCCCGATAAATGATCGGCGGATTCATAGAGTGCAAATAATCCAACGCACTACACAGATCCTTCGCCCATTCGATCACCTTTTCCTGCGGCTGTGCTCCTTCAAACTTCAACACCTCACTCAATGGCCGTCCTTCGATATAATCCATTACAACAAAAACCGTTCCATTATAATTAATAATATCAACAATTCTTGGCAACACAGGATGATCTACCATTTTCAAAATGTTAGCTTCCATCTGTAAACCTTTTAAAAGTGTTCTTGTGTCCTGTTTCGGATTCTGTTTGATCTCCTTAACCGCCCATTGCTTGTTCAAGCGGGTATCCATCGCCACGTAAACAATGGACATTCCGCCTTGCCCTATTTTTTTAAGTATTTCATATTTGCCACCCAATACAGTGCCAACTCTAGTCATACACGCTACCCTCTCTCAACCTAATATCTACCTGTTCACTGTCTGCAGGTAAGTGCAGCCACGGTAATATTATCTCTTTCGCCCCGCTCCATTACAAGTTCTGTCGCCTCTTTGCATATTGCAGTGAGTTGTTCCTTATTCCGAATCTGATCCGGTTGAAAATACTGAAAAATCTCTTCTTCGCTTAACATGTGCACAAATCCGTCGGAAGATAACGCAAACGTCACACGTTCCGGAATCTGTCCCTTTTCAAATTGTGGATTGACCGTGTCGGATGCTCCAACACATTGTAACAATACACTACGCCTCGGATCTACCAATGCCTGTTCTTTGGTCAGATAACCTAATTCCACCTCTTTTGCAACAAGTGAATGATCTTCCGTTATCTGCAATATGCGATCCGCTATCTTATAGATCCGACTATCTCCAACATGACAAATATAATAATTATTCCTATATAACAGCAATGCTGTAAGTGTTGTTCCCATCGACACGCCCTGAGTCTGTGCATATGCCGCAAGACGTCCGTTCACACTCTCTATCACATCCTGCCACTGTTTGTATAACCTGTCTTCCGTTACCCTGTTCTCTGCTACTAATTGAGCAAATTCATCCTGAAACCATTGGTTCATTGCCAGAATTGTCTCTTTGCTTGCAAGCTCCCCATGTTCCAGACCTCCCATGCCATCACAAATTAACGCAAAGGCAATCTTACCATGTGGGGAATTCACAATCCTGACAGACAACGAATCCTGATTAATCTGCTTAAATCTCCCAATATCTGTATAACAGGCCGCTATAATCTCCATTCCACTCTCCTCAATCTTCTGTTCCCATCTCTAACAATTACGAAAATGATAAGAAAAGACCATCGCACTAAAGACTCTCCTACACATCTTCATGCAATGGTCTCTTACCATTTCTAATTAACGCAACTTGAATATGAATTCTTCATCACCAAGAACAATCTTACAATCCTGTGTTAACAATTCATTCTCTCCTTCTTCAAGCATCTTACCATTCACATATGTATGATTTGTAGATTTGTTATCACGAATATAATAGATGCCGTCTTTGTTCGTAATCACTGCATGCACTCTGCTGACTGCACCATTTCCCTTCACTGTATAATCTACACCCATACTTGCTTTTCCAACTTTGAAGTTCTGTTTTGTAATCATAATTCTCTCATCCGTATTCACACGGATCAGATAAGGATTGACCTTCGGAACATTCACATTGCCTCTTAACAGTCCGGTCGCCCCGCTGATCGTCTGACTCAAGATAGAGTTGCTTACTACTTCTTCCTCTTCCGTTTCTGCCACTTCTGTCACTTCGTCTTCCGCTTCTGTCACTTCCTCTAAGGCTTTCTGTTCCGCCTCTTTCTCCTCTGCAGCCTTCAATTCTTCCTGTGTATTCTTTAAAATGCTGGCACGGCTGACTTTGATATTCTTACGGATCTTAAGACCGGAATCTTCATGATGCGTGGCCTGTTCTTCCATCTCTTTTTCTGCCAGAAATTCATCCAGATCATCCTGAATTACAACACCAACAGATGATGTATCTTTTGTCTTAAATGTAGGTTTCTTTATTTCTTTTTCAGTACTCTTTGGTTGTTTCTCTTTCTTGCTTCCTGCCAGCTTCTCTTTCAGTTTGTTCACCATCTCCTGGCTCTCTTCATCTAATTCCATTACTGATTTCTTCGCTGGTTTTTGCTCCGGTTCTTTTGCTTCTTCCGGTTCCTTGACTTTCTCTTCGGCTACCTCTTCGGCTTCCTCTTCTTCTGTTTCTTCCGGTTCCTCGGTTTCCTCTTCTTCTGCCTCTTCCGGCTCTTCGGCTTCCTCTTCTTCTGCCTCTTTCGGTTCTTCGGTTTTCTCTTCTTCTGCTTCTTCCGGTTCCTCGGCTTCCTCTATTTCTTCCTCAGCAGCAAGTTTGCCGGTATCCTCTTCACTCTGTGCCGCCAGATCACTCATTGCTGTTTCAATATCTTCCGCATCCTCTAATTCTTCTGCTGCTGCCAGATCATCCATCACCTGAGAAATATCCGTCTCCTCTTTCCCTGTCAAAACAGTCGTATCAGATGATACTTCTTCCACCTCATGATATTCTGCATATATCTCATTCGCATCATCCGGAATCTCAATTCCGAGATCTTCCATAAGTGTTTCTACGAGACTTAACATATTCCGAAGATTAAATACTGCATGATTATTGATATATGTAAATAATCTTGCAACATAATTATCATTGTCCGATGGTTCAAAACGCAAACTTGCAAGGAAATTACGCAGGAAATGGCTGATATCAACATCCTCTCTCATCTCTTCCAAAGGGATACAGACAAATTCTACTTTGTAATCAGAATCAATATAAATATAATGACGATTCAACACAAGATAAGATACCGGAACACGATACTCCGCCATATCGATCAGTGCCATTACCAATCCCCGAAGTACTAACAATACCATCTCCGCATTGATCTCCTGCTCGGACAATTCACTCAAGTGAATCTTATCCGTCACATTATAAGAAAATGTATCAAACTCTTCACCCTCTTCAAAGATTACCGGAACAATCCCCGCCGGTTCCTCTTCTTCCAGGTAGTCTAACAGCTCCTCATCCAACTCAGCCTCATTATCAATGTTAAAGGTCAGAAATTGTTCTTTGTCAAAATTCCTCACTCTAAAACTAATCTTCTTCATAACAAATTCCCCTTCCAAAATATAATACTAATTCCGGAATATCCTTCTTAGTTCACCTTATCCTAAACCCAAATGAACCCTTGCTCGTCCATTTGTCTCTTATTATACATAATTAAGTTTATTATAGATGATTCCCAAAGGATAAGCAAGTAATTTATTATGCAAAAACACGAATTTATCGCTTTTTTTCCAGTCGTTTTAAGGCATTTTATCATTCCTTTCTTATTTTTACTTGTAAATCTTCATCATAATGTTTGTTATCCGGTTGATATATCTCATTTTATAGTTTAAAATTATGAATTTCAATAAACAAAACAGTACCATTTGTGAATATTTCAGATACATTTATGTATATTTTATGTACAATTATGGTTACACGTTACCCATTTATGAATTTTTGGTCATAATTATGACCATCCTGTTCATAATTCCTCTACTTGTAATGTGCCTGTGAAAATGTTAAAATCCGTATATACTTTTATCAGAGAAAGGACATATAATTATGGCAAATCCAATTGTAACAATTACTATGGAAAATGGCGATGTAATGAAGGCTGAACTTTATCCGGATATCGCACCAAACACAGTAAACAACTTCATTTCTTTAGTTCAAAAGGGATTTTATGACGGATTGATCTTCCACCGTGTCATCAAAGGATTCATGATTCAGGGTGGTTGTCCGGACGGAACCGGAATGGGCGGTCCCGGATACAGCATCAAAGGCGAATTCGCCATGAACGGATTCGAGAATAATTTAAAACACACACCCGGCGTACTTTCCATGGCTCGTTCCATGATGCCGGATTCTGCAGGTTCCCAGATCTTTATTATGCACAAGACTTCTCCTCATTTAGACGGACAGTACGCTGCATTCGGAAAAGTGACAGAAGGTCTGGATATTGTTGACAAGATTGCCTGTGTAGAGACGGATTATTATGACAAACCGCTTCAGGAACAGAAGATCAAGTCAATCACTGTAGAGACATTCGGAGAGGAATATCCGGAACCGGTCAAAGTACAATAATCCGGATTGTACACAACAATACAGATCGTATTAATACAAAAAGATGGCATATGCAGAATATGGATTATACATCCTCTCTGTATATGCCATCTTTTTCTATCTAGTGAAATATCGGTTTCATGCAATGGTCAAAGCATCTTCTTTTTCTTAAGAACCTTGAGCACAAAAATACACACTACAAACGTTGCCACGCAAATGATTCCAAATCCGAACGGCGTTGATTGAAGCGGAACCCAGTTCGCCGCCACATTCATACCATAGAAACCGGAAATAATATTCGGAATCGCCATAACAATCGTTATCGCCGCAAGATATTTCATGACGTTATTCAACCGAATATCAATCATGTTCGAAAGCAGCTCTCTAGTACCATGTATAATATCACGATAGATCACGGTCATTTCAATCGCCTGTCCATTCTCCACCTTTACATCATCTAAGAGGTCTTTATCTTCCGGGAACTGCCGTACCCGGCTATAACGTGACAACCGATCGATCACCGCACCATTGGCTCTAAGAGAGGTGGCAAAATATACCAGATTCGACTCCAGCTCATGAAGCATGATCAGATCTTCTTCTTTCACATCTTCCTGTGCACGTTCCTCAATTTCCGTGCGCATCTTATCAATCGTACGCAGATACAACTGATAAACCATACAACTCCGGTATAGGATCTGATATACAAAACGCATCTGTTTCTTTGTGCTAAATTCACGCACAGTGGAATTGATAAAATACTGCAGCACCGGTGTCTCCTCCGCACAGATCGTAATCAGATATTCATCTAACAATAAAATACCTAACGGAATCGCTGTATATGCTTTCTGGTCATTACGGATCTCAATGATTGGAATATCGATCAGGATCAGTGTATAATCATCTTCTAGTTCCACACGCGAACTCTCATCCGCATCCATAGCGGCACGCACATCGGCAATGTCAATATCAAACTTCTTAGAGATCAATTCAATCTCATCCGAGCTTGGATCTGTAAGCTGAATCCAGGAACCGGGTTCAAAGGCATGCTCTTCTCCTATTACTCTATTGTCTGTCCGATATATCTTAATCATGTCCATGCCTCCATTTCTTGTATATTATCACCATTCCCTGTGATGTATTATCTTCTGCATTTAACCAAGCAACGCACCCAATCCGCTAAACAATCCGGAACTTACTAATCCCATGATCACACCTGCAAGTACGACACCTCCTAATACTGCCGCCATGCTGGTCTTAAAATCCATATCTAAAATGCTGGCCGCCAAAGTACCGGTCCATGCACCGGTGCCCGGAAGTGGAATTCCCACAAAAAGCAATAATGCCCAGAACAAGCCGCGCCCAGCCTTCTGTTTTAACGCCTCACCGCCTTTGTGTCCTTTTTCCAGACAAAATGTGAAGAATTTACCGATATATTTTTTGTCTTTTCCCCACTCTAATATCCTTCTGGCAAACAAAAAGATAAACGGCATCGGAACCATATTACCAACAATACAAATAATATAAGACTGTACCATCGGAAGATGAAATCCTACTGCATACGGAATTGCTCCCCGCAATTCAATCAAAGGCACCATTGAAATTAAAAAAATAATAATATAATTGGTCAGCATACTTTTCTCCTTATGATCACTTATGCGTATCCAGACTATTCTATGTAGGAACGCATCTATTTATTCTAACCCTATCACAAAGAACCTGTCAATCTATAAATCATTTTGCCAGCCGGCATCCGGCTTCTAAGGCACGCAGATTCAATTCATAGAATCGTTCCGGTACTTTTTCCCGTATTGCGTCCTTTATCTCGTCGACCGTAATATCGATCTCATTACAGGCAATCGCCGCTCCAAGTAAAACCACATTCAGAACTTTGGCAGAACCTATCTCCTCCATTACCTGCTGACCGTCTACGATCACCAGCCGTGAAACTTGTTTGCCCAGATAGTCTAACATTTCCTGTCCTTCGTATACCTTTGCGGACAACGAAGCGGTCACCGGTTTGACTGCCTTTTGCGAAACAACAACTACACCATCCGGTTTCAAATAATCCAGATTACGAACCGCTTCTGCCGGTTCAAATGCAATCATCACATCAGCCTTTCCCTTCGGGATCAATGGCGAAAATGCCTCCGCGCCGATCCGGATATGACTGGTTACACTTCCTCCGCGCTGTGCCATTCCGATCGTCTCGGCTGATTTGACTTCCTCGCCTTTGGCCATTGCCGCATAGGAGATCAGTTTGGAAGCAAGAACCGTTCCCTGTCCTCCGACACCACATAAAATTACGCTCTTACTCATGTTCTCTACCTCCTTTGATCGCATGTACCGGGCAAACACTCTTACAGATTCCGCAGCCAAAGCAAAGAGACGGCTCAATAACCACTTTGCCATCCTCTACGGTAATTGCCGGACAACCAAGTTCGCGGATACACTTCTTACAGTTAATGCAGGTTGCATTATTGATGCTGCATTGCGATTCCGGTCTGGATACTGCAATACATGGGGATTTGAAAATGATCGCCTTCACACCCGGCTTATCGGCAACTTCTTTTACTGCCGCAATGGCATCCTCAAGATCCAATGGATTCACTGTCCGAACCTCCGTAAGTCCCATTGCCTCCAAAATCCTCACAATGCTCACTTTATTCACAATGTCTCCCATCATGGTCTTTCCGGTACCCGGATGCGGCTGATGTCCGGTCATGGCGGTTGTGGAATTATCCAACACTACAAGTACCATATCATGCTGGTTATATACCGCATTTACAACACCCGTCATGCCGGAGGCAAAAAATGTAGAATCACCCACAAATGCAAAACAGGTTGTATCCTTTTCTACCACACCGAATCCCTGTGCCATTGTAATTCCGGCACCCATACAAAGACAGGTATCCACCATATCTAACGGCATGGCATTTCCGAGTGTGTAGCAGCCAATATCTCCACAAAATACAGCCTTTCTTCCTGCCATCGCACGTTTTACCGCATAAAATGATGCACGATGCGGGCATCCGGCACATAACACCGGAGGTCGGACCGGAAGTTCCGGCACCGCCTCAGAATCAGCTGCCCCGGTCTGCTCTGTCTGTAAATTCATATCCAAAAATGCTACAAGATCCGCTTTTACGGATTCCACCGTATTCTCACCTGCGACACGCACTTTTCCATTCATCTTTCCGTTGATACGAACCGCTTTTTGATATTTGCCTGCGATCTGCATGAGCATACGCTCGATATACGGATCTAATTCCTCTAACACCAGGATCTCCTGCAAACCATCCATAAATTCAAGTGCAGAATCTTCCGGGAACGGATGCGGTGTGCCCACCTTAAACAACCGGATCGCAGGATATGTACCGTCTGCATTTTCTCCTAACAGATCATGTCCCGTCTCTTCTGTTAATATCCCGATCGCCTCTTTTACATATGCGTAACTGATTCCGCCACATGCAATTCCGACAGTTGCCTTCGTGCTGCCTTCTATCTTGTTATAAGGCAATCTGCCAAGTTCTTCTGCGATCACCGGCAATGCCTTTTCAATCTCCCCATGTCTTCGGAACGATAATCTCGGAAAGATTACCCAACGGTTCGAATCCTTCTGAAATCCCTCGATAGCATTGCTATAATATTCCTCTTTGTCTTTGATGTCTAGCGATGCATATGCATGACACACTCTTGTGGTCGACCGGAAAATAACCGGTGTTCCATGTTGTTCCGACACTTCAAATGCCGTCTGGATCATCTCATATGCTTCTGCGGCAGAAAACGGATCAAATACCGGCAATTTGGCAAATTGTCCAAATGTTCTGGTATCCTGCTCTGTCTGGGAAGAGATCGGACCCGGATCATCCGCTACCATAACAACCATTCCACCCTTGATTCCAACATATGCAAGACTCATTAACGGATCACTGGCTACATTCAATCCAACCTGCTTCATCGTGACAATACTTCTCGCGCCACTATAAGATGCCGCAGCCGCTACCTCTAAACCTGCTTTTTCATTTACTGACCACTCAACGTATGTATTGCCATCATTCCGTTTGGCAATCGCTTCTAACACCTCTGTGGACGGTGTACCCGGATATCCGGACACGACATTCACTCCCGCTGCCATTGCTCCAAGTGCAATCGCTTCATTTCCCATCAAAAATTCTTTATGCATCTTTTCCCACCTTATCTCAATTCTGTTATGCGTATTCTCTTTTGTTTGAACAATGCGGAACCGCATACCTGATTAGTATATCATTCCACACACCTTATTACAAATCATAATCTCTCAATGTGACCTTCAATTCTTTCAGATGATCACGATATTCCGCAGCCATCTCAAAATTAAGCTCTGCCGCAGCCGTCTCCATCTTCTTCGTGTACTTCTTAATCTCTGCCTGCAGCTCCTTCTTCGACATGGACTCTACATCCTTCTCATTACGATGCGCATTGAGTGCATCGATATCCTCATCCGTTCCCGTTGTGATCAGATCACGGATCGCCTTCTTGATCGTAGTCGGTGTAATGCCATGTTCTTTGTTATAGGCATCCTGTATCTGCCGACGTCGGTTCGTCTCGTCAATCGCCGCTTTCATGGAACCGGTGATCGTATCTGCATACATGATGACACGGCCTTCACTGTTACGGGCAGCACGTCCGATCGTCTGTACCAGTGATGTCTCGGAACGCAGGAAACCTTCCTTATCGGCATCTAAGATTGCAACCAGCGTGATCTCCGGAATATCCAATCCCTCACGCAACAGGTTAATACCTACCAGCACGTCAAACACACCAAGCCGCAGATCTCTGACAATCTCGGTACGCTCTAACGTATCAATATCCGAATGCAGATATTTTACCTTCACGCCCTGATCTCTCAGATAATCCGTCAGATCTTCCGCCATTCGTTTGGTCAGGGTTGTCACCAGCACCTTATTGCCTTTCTCTACTTCTTTGTTCACTTCAGATAACAGATCATCCACCTGACCTTCTACCGGCTTGACTTCAATGGATGGATCTAACAATCCGGTCGGCCGGATCAACTGCTCCGTCCGCAGCAATTCATGCTCCGCCTCATAATCGGATGGCGTTGCCGATACAAACATGACCTGATCCAATTTGTCCTCAAATTCATCAAACCGCAGCGGACGGTTATCCATTGCCGACGGCAGACGGAATCCAAAGTCTACTAATGTCTGTTTTCTCGAACGGTCTCCGGCATACATACCCCGGATCTGTGGAACCGTAATATGCGACTCATCAATGATCATCAGGAAATCATCCTTGAAAAATTCCAATAAGGTATTCGGTGTTGCGCCCGGCTCCAAGCCTGCTAACGGTCTGGAATAATTCTCAATACCGGAGCAGAATCCGGTCTCCTTAAGCATCTCCATGTCAAAATGCGTCCGCTCACTGATCCGCTGTGCCTCTAACAGCTTATCATTTTCCTTGAAGTACGCAACCTGAGCATCACATTCCGCCTCGATCTCCTTCACCGCACGCTCAATCTTATCCTGTGCCACTACATAGTGGGATGCAGGGAAGATAAATGCACAGTTAATACCACGTTTGACCTCTCCTGTCAACGGATCGAATTCCACCATCCGGTCAATCTCATCTCCAAAAAACTCCACCCGGATTGCATCCTCAAACGTAGATACCGGAAGAATCTCCAACACATCGCCATGCACCCGAAATGTTCCCCGCTTGAAATCCATCTCGTTCCGCTCATACTGAATATCAATCAGATCTAAGATCAACTGCTCCCATTCATAAGACATCCCGGTTCGCAATGTCAACATCATATTCTCATAATCTTCCGGGGAACCAATACCATAAATACAGGACACCGAAGAAATGACAATAACATCCCTGCGTTCGATCAATGCTGCTGTCGCAGAATGACGCAGCTTATCGATCTCATCATTGATAGAAGAATCCTTCTCTATATAAGTGTCCGTCGATGGCACATATGCCTCCGGCTGGTAGTAGTCGTAGTACGATACAAAATATTCGACCGCATTTTCCGGGAAAAACTCCTTGAATTCACTGTATAACTGTGCCGCTAACGTCTTATTATGTGCAATGATCAATGTTGGTTTATTCAATTGTGCAATGACATTCGCCATGGTAAATGTCTTACCGGAACCGGTCACACCAAGCAGTGTCTCAAACTGGTTGCCTTTCTTAAATCCATCCACCAACTCCCGAATGGCTCTTGGCTGGTCTCCGGTTGGTTCAAATTCCGAATGAAGTATAAATTTATCCATCCTTTTCCTCCTAATCTATCTCTTCCAGCTCTGCCCGGAACATGATCCGTCTCGTTCCCCGCAGCTTATCAAACTGTATATCATAAGTCTGTGCCGGACGATCCACTGTCACGACTGTACCCTCACCAAATACCTTGTGTACCACCCGGTCACCCTCTACAAACATTACTTTGGAAAGCATCTGTTCACTTGCACCGGCCGACACAATCCTGCTTCCATTGATGCATTCCAACTGTGTCTGATCCATATCACCCAGGAAAATGGACTGCTTCGCACGGTATCCCGTATCCTTATTCTGATAGGAACTTAAGTAAAGCATATTCTTGGCACGCGTCATCGCTACATACAATAACCTGCGCTCTTCCTCTAATTCATCCTCATTTCTAAGACGGTAACTTGGAAACTGTCCGTCCACTAACCCCGGCACAAATACCGTATCAAATTCCAGACCCTTCGCAGTATGTATCGTCATCACCCGCACTACATCATGCTTCGTATCATCATCCTGCGCCGTAAATAATGCAAAATGACTTAACAGATCCTCTAATGGCAGTATCTCCTGATTCTGTTCTTCTAATGCATGTATCATACTGACAAGTTCCGAAACATTATCTAACCGGGTCTGATCAATATCCTGTTCAAGCGACACACGCAGTCCCATGTCTAAACAACGATTGGCAATGTCTGTACAGGAATACTGCTGATATGTCTCATGCAATTCCTTCACATTCTGATAGTAAGTGATCACCGATTCTTTCTTAATCTCTCCGGATTCAATACATTGTCCCAAAGCTTCAAACAATGAGATTCCATGCTTCCCGGCATATTGCTTCAACTGCTCCACTGATTTCTTACCAAATCCTCTTCTTGGTCTGGATATCGTATAAGTCAGATCCATATCCCTCAGATTATATACCAGACGCAGATAGGCAAGTACCGCGCGGATCTCCTCACTCTCATAAAACTTCGCTCCGCTTAATATCTTATACGGAACCTTCTTCTTAATAAATGCTTCCTCAAGTGAACGCGTCTGGGATGCCGCCCGAACCAGTACTGCATGATCCCGATACGGAAGATTCCTCTCTCTGTCCTGTAGTATCACATCCGCGATCCATTCTGCTTCCTGCCGTTCCGTCTTCGGGCAGTTGTAGACCGGCTTGCCGCCATCAGCCCGGTTGCTGATCATTACCTTATCAATCCGGTTCTGATTCGCCTTAATCAGCGATCCCGCCGCCCCGACGACCTGCGGTGTACTCCGGAAATTCTCCGTTAATGCATAATCCTGCACATCCTCATAATCTTCATCAAAACCAATCATAAATGACGGATCGGATCCTCTCCAGGTATAGATATTCTGATCATCATCCCCAACAACAAACAAATTCCCATATAGACCACTTAATATCTTCAACAGCTCATTCTGCTTATAATTCACATCCTGATACTCGTCACAAAGCAGATACTGGCAACGTTCCTGCCATGTCCGTCTCGCATCCTCATAATGACTCAATATATATAACGCAAAGTTAATAATATCTTCAAAATCCAACGCATAATTATCGCATTGTCTCTTCACATAATGATAAAATACGCTCTCGTTCGTATCGGTTACACTTGCTAACTTCTCCTTCAAAGCAGTCTTGCCGGAACCCATCATCAATTCCACATATCCTAACATCTGCTTACTTGCATCTACAAATTCCATCAACTGTCTGGCAGTGTTATCTTTCATGGAAATGCCAAGTTCCTCTGCCACTTCCCGGATCATATCAATCTCTGCCTTCTTGTCTAAGATCGTAAATGTCTTCGGGAACGACATGCGGTGAATCTCTTCCTTCAATATATGATTACAGAATCCATGAAACGTTCCGGTAAAACTATTACAGTTATCTCCTACAATCTTCTTCAGACGCTGCTTCATCTCTGCTGCCGCCTTATTGGTAAAAGTAAGTGCCACAATGGATGCCGAATCAATATAAAGTTCGGTGATCAGATATGCCATCCGATACGTCAATACAAATGTCTTACCGGAGCCCGGCACCGATGCAACCCGGATATACCCTTCCGTCGCATGAATAATATCCAATTGTTCCTTCGTCACTTTGTCCGGCAGTTGCATGTGTATCCTCCGATATGAAATCTCATTTGTATTTATTGTACTATATAATATCAAAAAAGTACAGAACAAACATTCGATTTGTTCTGTGCCGGTGGTTGCCTCTGATATCCCTTAACGTATTCAGCGAAAACAAGTATCCTATGGATAAGAATAACCGAGTGACCGCCTGGCTGTCCCTGCTTGCCACCCGCAATGTAGACGATCTTACAGAGATCCTCGCCGTCTATCCATGGCTGGAGGCAATCTATCAGGACATGGCGTCGTATCTTCACAAACCGGAGGAGGTGCTGACAATGTTTTCCGATGCTTTGAAAATCTTAGATCACAATACCGTACAATATATGATTGACGAGATGCAGAATACGATCGATGACCAGAAGGCGCAGCTTAATGATGCCCATTCACAACTTGCCGACAAGGATTCACAGCTCGCCGACAAGGATTCACTCATCAATGATCAGGCCGCCGAAATCGCCGCATTAAAAAAACAACTTGCAGCACAACAAAAATAAAATCTGTTATAGCATAATGCCCGGAATATATCCTTCGATTATTCCGGGCATTTATTATTTTTATGTAAAATTCTAACAAAAACGTCCTGACAGCAACAACTATTTGGGGAAATGGATTTACTGTCAGAACACGAAAAAGTATCCGTCTGTATAACAACTACATCAAACTGCCATAAACAATAAACAAATGACACTTTATGACCAAACCGTACATAATTATGTATTTTCGGTCATAATTATGTACGGTTTCCGACTACTTTATGACTTTTTTATGACTTTTTTGTGCATAAACTCATGCCAATTATGACTAAAAATGCATCTT
>ERZ1034925.351-NODE-351-length-21576-cov-6.038195_pt1 | contig 21576 bp, 16 predicted proteins | sample MGYA00520687_ERZ1034925 | MGnify/ENA primary metagenome ERZ1034925 (study PRJEB33766, sample SAMN09781758) | gut metagenome | biome: gut microbiome | host: Homo sapiens | place: Madagascar | study: EMG produced TPA metagenomics assembly of the PRJNA485056 data set... | reverse complement strand
AGCTGCCGGAGCGGTGCTTAAGCCGCAAGGCGGGAATTGTGCGGTGTTGCCTTAGGAATGGAAGGAACGCAAGGCGATTACAAGGATATAAAAAGATGGCGCACTTTGCCTGATAGGATGTACAATACTATCCGTAGGGTGGGATGCCCTCATCCCGCCGCTGAGGAACATAACTCATTTGTCACAAGCCCCAAAATCATCCGCATCAAAATCTCATACGCTTCCTGGACCGCCCCAATCCTCAATTTCTAATTACTAATTTCTCATTCCAAATTGTAATGTCTCCTACTTTCTCTCCTAACTCAAAACCGAAAGGAGCTCTCCATGCCAAAAGCATCTGACAACATCAAGATTTACCGCAACCCCAATGGGCCGGTAGTGTCCACCGTTAACCGCAGAGTGTTGGAACAGGACGGCCTGACCTTCAAGGATATTGACGGCACCGGAACGCTGTCCCCCGTCAACGACTGGCGCAACAGCCCGGCCGAGCGCGCAGCGGCTTACGTTAAAACGTTGAGCGTGAAGGAAAAGATCGCCCAGCTTTTCATTTCGGACTGGCGGATGGCCAAGTACCCCATCACCGGCCCCATGGCGGACCTGTATAAAGATATTGAGAAAAAGACTGACGAGACAGGCATTTTGGATGAGGGCGAATTCCGCGGCAAGACGATTTTCGGCGAGCAGTACCTGCCCGGCACCTCTACCCTGCTCAAAGACTGGTTCAACCGCCATGTTATCCTGCGTGCCAACGCCACCCCCGCCGATTTGGCTGATTGGATGAACCAGGCGGACGCAGTGTGCGAGGAGTGCGAGCACTTTATCCCCGTGGCAGCGGCGTCCAACTCCCGCAACGAGAATGGCGAGCTGGTGTTCGGAATGAACGATGCGGGCGGCGTGCTGGCAACCTGGCCCGGTACCTTGGGCATTGCCGCCGCCGTTAAGGGCAGCAAAATTGATCTCGTGGACAAGTTTGCCGATACCATCCGCCGCGAATGGAACGCCTGCGGCCTGCGCAAAGGCTATATGTACATGGCGGACGCTGTGACCGACCCGCGCTGGCAGCGCACCTACGGCACTTTTGGCGAGGATCCGGCCCTGATTAGTGAAATCATGGCCCATATTATCCCCCGTATTCAGGGCAGCGACCATGGTGTGACCGAGGATGGCGTTGCGGTAACGACCAAACACTTCCCGGGCGGCGGCGCGCGCGAAAATGGCTTTGACCCCCATTACGCTGCGGGCCAGTGGAACGTGTACGCCACCCCCGGCAGCCTGGAAACCTACCACCTGCCGCCGTTTGCCGCGGCCGTCAAGGCGGGAACTTCTTCCATTATGCCGTATTATTCCAAGCCCGCAGCAGCAAAAAGTGCGGTGCAGCATGATCTGGCAGGCAATACCGTGGAAATGAAACCTTATGGCTTCGCCTACAACAAGTATTTTATCGATACCATGCTGCGCGGTCAGATGGGTTTTGACGGCTACATCAACTCCGATACCGGCATTGCCCACAACATGGCCTGGGGTGTTGAGATGCTGGATGTGCCGGAGCGCATCGGCTTTGCCGTGGCCAATGCAGGCGTGGATATCATCAGCGGCCTGTTTGATAACGAAGCCGGCATGGAAGCCTACAACCGCGGCAAAAATGGTTATTATGAAACCCACCCCCTTCCGGAAGGCTTTGCCAAAGAGGAACTGACCCTGACGGATGAAGCATTGGACCGTGCCGTGACCCGCACCCTGACCGAATTGTTTGCCCTGGGAATGTTTGAGAACCCCTACCGCGACCCGGACGAAGCCGCACGCATTGTGGCCACCCCCAGCGATTGGGAAGCCGCCGCGGATGCCCATCGCCGCAGCGTGGTGCTGTTGAAAAATGACGGTACCCTGCCCCTGACCGCCGACAAGCGCGCGAACAAAAAAATCTATGCCGAAGCATTTTTGAAAAACGCCGAGCACGCTGCGGATTCCACTGCCGCGCTGCGCAAAGAGCTGGCCGATACCTGCACCCTGGTGGATGAACCCGCCCAGGCGGATTTTGCCCTGCTGTTTGTCTCGCCCTCCTCCGGCGAATATTTCAATGCCACCCCCGGCTATCTGGAGCTGGATATCTGTGAGGACAAAACCGTCTGCAATGTAGATGCGGACGGCAAGCCGATGGCTGACACCCACACCGAAGCCACGTTGCATGGTGCAAAACGGCTGGCCGAGATTGCCGCAGCGGTACACGCAAACGGCGGCAAGGTCATCACCAATGTGAACATAACGCTGGCCTGGCAGCTGGGCAATGTAGAGCCGTTGTGCGATGTGCTGCTGGCCGGGTTTGACACCTACCGCTCCGCGACGCTGGATGTGATTGTTGGCTGTTTTGCCCCCACCGGCAAGCTGCCCCTTACCCTGCCCTGCGGGGATGCCGTGCTGGCCGTGAATGCCGACGGCGTTTGCATCAGCCCCAATGATGTGCCTGGTTACGACAAAGATCGCTATATGCCCGATTCCCTCAAAGACGAGAACGGCAAAGCCTATGCTTACCGCGATACTGCGGGAAATTATTATGAGTATGGGTTTGGGCTGGAAGGATAAGCCTGTTGATGCGGCAAGACAAAACGGCGTAAAACAATTAGTAATTAGCGATGAGTAATTGAAATAAGGCAGGGCCCGGTGCGAAATTGCACTGGGCCCTGCCTTTTGCTTATGCTTAAAAGAATAAGTAATAATGAATAAAGAATAATGGTGGTGGACCGTGGCGCTGTGCGCCGCTCAGAAAGATTGGGTTGGAGATATGTTGGAAATGTACATTGGAACAATCGTTCGGTGTGGTCGGGTAACCACACCCTACAGGCAATAGCGTTACCAATGTTGTGGTTTGCAATGCCGCAAAGCCCCACGGGACGATGCTTGCATCGTCCCCTACGAGCAGAGTTTAGGATGATCCCGCACAATTTATGTTTCTCCAGGGTGGGATGAGGGCATCCCGCCCTACTGTGTATCCCCTTCACCCCTATCTCAAATCCCTAATTGCTCATTTCTAATTTTTAATTCTAATTGAAAAAACTCCTAACTCCTACTTCCTAACTCCTAACTGTCTTCTAACTATTTTTCGCTTTCCATCGCTCCAGCTGGTATTGCTTATCCGCAATCACCTTATCAATACCGGCGGCGTGGAGTTCGGAACGGAAGAGGGGCAGCGCTTCTTCGGGGTCCAGGTAGCCGCTGAGCAGTGCATTGTTATACTTGCGCACAATTTCCAGGCAGCTGTTCACCGTGGGGCGCAGCTCAATTTTTGGGGTGTAGGTAAAACCGTATGCTTCGGAGGTTATCACGTCTGTCGGGCCGGTGTATACCACCTCGGTTCCATCTGCATTCACCCAGGTGCTGGCGGCCTGGCAGTTGGGCTGACCCCAATGGACGGTGCTCCACTCGTTGGCGGGCAGCTCGTCAATATTGGTCACATGGTCAGCATCCAGGCGGCGGTAGTCCACGCCCTCCACGCCGTACAGCAAAAGGTCTGCGGCCTCGCGGTCGGTGTACAGGTATTGCAGCAGCTGCATCCCTTCGCGCTTGTGTTCACTGCGGGAGGAAATGCACCACCCAATGTTCAAAACGCTGGTGTTCTGCAGCTTGCTGCCCAGCGTAATACTGGTCAGACGCTGTTTGGTGCTGCGTGTTACGCTGACAACGTTCTGCTCCGCAACGCGGTGGGAGAATGCAACCCCGCCATACATCTGCATCAGGCGGGTGTTGGGCGCGTTGGTCAGGGGGGCATCTCTCAAAATCAGACCCTCGGTATACCACTGGTGCATCTGATTGCACAGTTCCTCATACTCCGGGGTATCGTACAGGTTTACCACCTCGGTGCCGGTGTTGTGCAGCAGCACGCCAAGGCCGTTGTTCAGAGGGTCACAGTCCAGCATCATCAGGGTCTGGCCAAAGTGTGGTACCAGCGGTACGCTGCTGGGGTTTTGCTGTTTGGCAGCCAGCAGCAGGGCGTGCATATCGTCCATCGTGTGGATGCTTGCCGCATCGATGCCCAACTCGTCCAGAACATCGGCGCGTGCCTCAAAGCCGATGGCCACCGCAGATGGATTATTGCCCGGCACGGCAATCAGCTTGCCATCGTACCGCATGCAGTTCCAGCGGTCCTGGCTCACAGCTTCTTTCAGCGTTGGGAACTCTTCCAGCCAATCATCCAGCGGTTCGGCAGTGCCGTCCGCGGCCAGGCTGAACATATTTTCGGCGTCTGTATAGCAAAAAACATCGGCTTCCGTACCAAGCAGCAGTTCGCGTTCCAGTTCAGCATTATAGTTGGTGGTGGACTGTTGGGAGATCTCTACCGTAAATCCAAATTTTTCCGCGGTCAGTTCGCTCAATGCTTCGCCAATGCGCTGGCATGCAGCTTCGGAAGAGGACCCTACCGTGCGCAGCTTGATAATGGGCAGCGGGTCCGCCTGCTTGGGACTGCCACAGGCGGTCAGCAGCATAACGCTAAGTGCCATTGCGGCAGCTGCCGCCGCATGATACAGTTTCAGCTTCATTTTTCCTCCGTGTGGCGTTCCTCCTGCGGGGTAACGTCCATGATCTTTTTATAGGTATAGGAAAAATGCGAAAAATTATTGTACCCCAGCTTGGCCGCAATAAAGCCGACCGGCAGCGTTGTGGTACGCAGCAGGGTGCGGGCGGTTTCCATTTTGCGGCGGGTCACATATTCTTTCAGGCTGTAGCCCGTCTGCTTTTTCATCAGGCGGGTCAGATAGTCAGGGTTCAGATGAACATATTCGGCCAGCTCATCGCGGCGCAGCTCGCTTTCCAGGTGCTCATCAATATATTGCTTCAGCTTGTCCAGCAGCTCTTTGGATTCATCCACACTTTTGTGCTCTGTCCAGGAGGATGTCACATACCGGATCAGGGCTTTCATCTCATCCACTGATTTCATGCCGTTGCGGTATAGTTCCAGCGCTTCGGGCTGGTAGAACAGCTCGTGAATCTTTTCCTCGCTGCCGCCCACGGTAAAGTAAATCATCTGCATGAAGTCCTGATAAAAGCTGCGCAGTGAATCAGCGTTCATCTCGCCGCGGGCAGACATTTCATCCAGCAGGGTCATGGCCTCCTGCTCTACGGCTTCGGGGTAGCCATCTTTAAGCAGGGTGTTCCAGGTGCGGATCTGCGGCACGCGGAAGATATGCGGCTGGCGCGGGGCTTCTTTCAGGCGGAACACCCCGCTGCGCAGTGTTACATTTTCGTCCTGCATGTGCAGCAGCTTTTCCCACAAATCAGGCATCTTGGGCACAGGCAGTTTATCATCCAGATAGAACGCCATGCTGCACCGCAGATACTGCTGGGCTACGTTGCTGATATACATCAGCTGGCGCATGATCCCCTCAAGATCCATCTCCTCGCCCGCAGTATTTTGCAGCAGCATAGCGTAAGAGTGTTCATCCACCGAGGCAATGGGCGAAAGTTCGGAGTGTACCGCAAAAGTTTCAGCGGCAATGTTGTTCAGCGCCACGGCAAGCAGCTGCTTTTCCCAGTGGTCTGCGGTCGGCTCCCACCGCAGGATGTGGATCAACACCAGGTAGCCGTCCCGGTCACTGCGGGGGAAAATCCCCAGCCCTTGTAAGGTTTTGACGTCCCGTTCATTGTGCTGGCGGCTCAAAAACGCGCGGATCGCCTGGGCTGTGATGGCCTGTGCCTGCTCGTTGAACGCGCGGCCCATCTGGGTCAGCTCGTTCTGGTCACGGCTGGCCTGCACATCTTTCACTGCGCGGGCCACCACCTGGCTGATCTCGGAATAGGGCGCGGGCTGGATGATATAATCGAACGCGCCCAGGTGCATGGCTTCCTGCGCATAGCTGAACTTGGCGTGGGCCGTTAAAAAGATGCACCGGGTGGCAAAGCCCTGCTGCTTGACCCACTTGAACAGCTCCAGGCCGGTTTCTTCCGGCATTTCGATATCGCACAGCATCACATCGGGCACCGTGTTCAGCATGGCGGCGCGGGCTTCCCTTACGCTGTTGACAGCCTGTACCTGGCTGAACCCCAGCTGGGCCCAGTTTACGCCGTGGCAAAGCCCTTCGGTTACGCCGGGCTGATCATCCACGATCAACAGTTTCATGGTTTTCCTCCTCTTTTGCTTCCTCGGCGGCATCTGGCAGCGGGATATACATTTCCACAACCGCACCGCCCGCCGCAGCGTTGGTAAAGGTCATGGCAAAATCCGGGCCAAACAACAGGGCACAGCGCCGCTGCACGTTGGTCAGGCCATAGTGGCCGGTGGCCACCTGTTTGCCGGAGTTCAGTTCTTTCATCACTTCTTCGGGAAATCCATCGCCGTTATCCCGCACGGTAATGTTCACCAGCTTTTTCCCTTCCATCGGCAGGCTTTTTGCGGTAATCTGCACCGTCAGCGGGCGGTCCGGGCGGGTGGCGTGCTTCACACTGTTTTCCGCCAAGGTCAGCAGCGTCATGGCGGGCAGCTGCATTTCCTGCAGATCCAGGCTGACGGTAACACGGCAGAATGACGGGAATTTTTGCCCAATGCCTGTCATCTCCATATAGTTCTGGCAGAAGTTTGTTTCGTCCCGCAGCGAGGTCGTTTCCCGCTTGTAATCCATCACATAGCGCAGATGTTTGGACAGCAGTAAAATCATCCGCTGGATCTGCTGGGTCTGGCCGGTTTCTGCCAACGCATAGATCAGCTTTAAATTGTTCAGGAAAAAGTGCGGGCGGATCTGCATTTTCAGGGCGGCCATTTCCTGGCGCTCGGCATCCAGCTTCTGCTCGTACTGCTCAATTTTCAGGGTTTCGATCTCGTTCAGCATCACGTTGAACGCTTCTTTCACCTGCTGCAACTCCAGGTTGACCGGGTTCCAGTCGGCACGCACCGAAAGGTCGCCCGCCGAAATGCGGCGCATGGCGTCGACCAAAGCATCCAGCGGGTGCACCACATTGCTGCGCAGGTACCAGATGACAAAGCAAATCGCCGCCAGCACTGCCGTAATGCCCACAGCAAGGGCAAGGTTCATGGCGTTATCCAGGTCCATATCAGTGCTGGGCACATAATATTCCAGTACCAAGCCTTCCGTTTCAGCTGTCAGGCTGATGTAATGAGACAGCTCGCCCTCTTCGGGCCGGGTACCGGCCAGCAGCACGCCGTCCGGCTGGGCAAACGCCAGTATACCGTCCGTTGCCTGGCTGCACTGCCGGTCCAGGTTGACCACCGAAATCAGCCATGCACCATAATAGTGCACAGCCCGCACCCAGTATTGCTGGCCGGACACCACATACGGTGTCCAGCGCTCATCATTCAACGTTTTGGCGTCCACCATGCTGCGCAGGGTCTCTTCCAGGTTGGTTTTCTGGATCTGGGTCTCGGTGGGGCGGCCAGCCTGGGCGGTGGCGTACTCGCTCATCAAAATGGAGTTCGGCTCACTGTACAGGTAAAGGGCGGTGACATCATTGCCCGCAGCCATAGCGGACGAAAACCCGGTGTGCAGCTTATAGCTGTCCAGGTATGCCTGGGTGTGGCCCTCGCCAAAGCCAAGGCGGTGCAGCTCCTCACTGTTCAGCACCTGGCTGGTGATATAGGATTCCTGGATGACAAGCTGGTTTTCCAGCGTGCGGGTCAGCAGGCTTAAATAAGAATCCGCCGCGCTGGTCAGCCGGGTGCGGCTTTGTTCCCGCACCACCGCCACGCACACGCCGATGAGCAGCACGATCAGCACCGTGAGCAGGGTCAGCACCAGCGTGATATGCCGGCGGATCGAAAAACGTTTTTTATCCAATTCCACAGCAATTCCTCCGCAAGGGTAATTGTTGGTTGGGGCGTAGATTGTATAATGTGTGTATTATAACACAAATGTATGAAAGATGTGTTGATAGTGGGAACGATAACAGTTAGGAGTTAGGAGGGAGAAGTTAAGAGTTGGCGGCATGGCAAAGCCCACCGCGGGGAAATTAGGAATTAGCGATCAAATGAATAGAGAATAAATAATAAAGAATAATGTCGGTGGACCGCGGCGCAATGCGCCGCTTAGGAAATATTGAGCTGGTTGATATTTAAAAAGAGCGATGAACAATAGAAATATCTGTAGGAGGCGGCATACCCGACGCCCCGAACGAACATACAAATAACCGCACACTTGCCTGTAAGCACCGGGTAGGCCGCGTATTAGATTCCATTACAACAGTTGCCACAATGTCCCGGAACGGTCACTGCGCCCGCAGACGCGTTTCGGAGGTCAACCGCTGAAGGCGGCTCTTAGACCGAAGGTAGACCGTTCCCTACAGATAATTTTTAGGCTCTGCGCGTGGAACCACCCCTCAGCCACCTTCGGTGACAGCTCCCCTGGAGGGGAGCTCCGGCGAACGCCGGAGAGGGGTGGTTCCCCGCCACAAACATAATGATAGGTAAATTTGTCCTTTCTGGTGGGATGAGGGCATCCCGCCCTACAGCACAAACTTTAACTTACCTCAAATTCCTAACTACTAATTTCTCATTCCTAATTGAGAAAACTCCTAACTCTTACTTTCTAACCCTAACTCACACAAACAAGCGCTCCCGCAAAACCCGCCTGGAAACAGCGGTACGGCAGCGCTTGGAGAGAAGGTATTTACTTTAACGAATGGCAGTAGCCCATCAAAACCGGGAACGGAGTGCCATCGGCAATCATCTTGCGCACTTCGGCTTCCTTTTCCGGGGGCACAAGGCCGCGCACCCGCGCCCACAGCATTTCAGGGGTAAAGCGTTCGTCCAGCTCAAAGGGCACGATATCATCAGTGGCTTCCAGCCATTTCAGCATCTTGCGCTGCATATCCACCACCACGGGGGCTAGGCTCTCTTCATCAATGCGGTTTGTCATCTCCTGCGGGTCGGCCTGCAGATCATATAACTCATCTTTGCCTACCGTACGGCTGATGTACTTGTACCGCTCATCGCGCATCATAATTCCCTTGGCATGGGCATCGTCCTCGCTCTGAGCTTTCATCTTGGGCCAGTATACCGTTGTGGTCGGGGCGCCCTTGCCGTTCTGGCTGTTGCGGTGGTATTCATCGCAGTGGGTCTCGCCCGGCTGGCGGCCGCCCTCACAGAAAACATAATCCCGCACCTTAGCGCTGCGGTCCGCCAACACGGGGCGCAGGCTGTGGCCAAAGTGGGTGTGGGTAGGCTGCACGCCCGCCAGATCCATCGCCGTGGCGTAAAAATCCACCAACTCCACCATGCTGTTGCTGATACCGGGGTCAAGCGGAATATCTTTCGGCGGCTTGATCAGCAGCGGCACGCGGGTCAGGCAATCCTCAAAGCAGTTCTGCGTCTTTTCCGGCAGGTCAAAATCGCCGGTAAAATCGCCGTGGTCGCTCAGGAAGAAGATTGCACAGTCATCGTAAATGCCCTCTTCTTTCAAAGCGGCAACCAACTTGCCGAACTGGACGTCGATCTTCATGCACATGCCAAGATATACGGCGCGCAATTCGTCCCAGTCGGCATCGGTAAAGTCCTGCATTCCGGCATACTTGCGGATCTCCGATTCCATCAGGGGCTTGCCGGTGCAGTCATCTGCATGGACCCGCTTGGGCAGCTTGGCACGGTCAATGGCGGAAAAATACGGTTCCTCCACCCGGTACGGCGTGTGGGGATAAACCAGGCCCAAAAACATACAGAGCGGCTGGTCGGCCGGGCGGTTATGGATCCGCTCGATAGCGGCGTCCACTACTTCGTCATCGCCGTTATAGTTCTTGCCCTCGGCGTTGCATTTCAGCTGGCCCTCATAATGGGAGTAATAATATTTGTTGCCGGGCTCCCCGCGCTGGTCGGGGTTCACATTACCGGGGCCCTGCTTTTTCTGGCCGCCGTAATAAATTTCGGTCGCATGGCTTTCCGTCCAGCCGGGGATCTGGCCTGCGGTCAGGTCGTTGCGGTCGTTCATCCAAACGTAATAACCGGCCTCTTTCAGCTCTTTCAGCATGCTGGTCTCACCGGGGCGCAGCAGGTGGCTCATGGTGCGGTGGCCGCGCACATGGGGATACAGGCCGGTAAAAAAGCTGCACCGGCTGGGCACGCAGACGGGGTTCTGGCAGTATGCCTGCCCAAAGGACACCGCCTCATGGGCCGCAAAGGCATCCAGATTAGGGGTGATGGATGCCGGATTGCCCAGGTGGGCCAGGGCATCGCCGCGCATTTCATCCGGGTTAAAAATAATGATGTGTGGTTGCTTTGCCATACAAACCTCCTTGTTTCAGGCCCAAACCTGCCGGGTGGGATTTACTCGTCCAGTTCGCCCTTGTGGCGGCGGCGCAGCTCTTCGGCGCAATCGCCGCGGCCGGTATCTTCCAGGCGCTTGCAGTAATCTTTCAGGTAGCCGCGGCAGTGGAAGGGGCCGCCCTCGGCGATGACGTTCCACAGCGGGTCCTCGTGGTAATTATAAATGTTGCTCAGCATGTTGTCCGCTACCCAGTGTTCCAGGTACCATGCAGCACGCCAGCACAGCTCCGGCTTTTCTTCGGCCAGGTCGTGGATCTCGTGCGGGTCCTCTTTCACGTTGAAGAGTTCCTCGCCCGGGGTCAGGTGGTAGCCGTCGTGATAGGTGTGGATGTACATATAATCGCCAAAGCGCACACTGCGCTGGCAGACATGAGCACACTGGCTGACGATCAGATGGTCGCGGCCGCCGTCCTGGCCGGTGCGCACACAGTCAGCGTAGCTTTCACCATCATACACCACCGGGTTGGGATTGCCAACCACCGGGTTGCAGGTGAAGGGCGGAACGCCGCCCAGCAGGTCTACCAGGGTGGGCAGCAGGTCCAGATTGTAGTGGAAGCCGTGGGACACAGTGTTCTTGGCGCAGCCCGGCCACTTGATGATAAGGGGAATGTGGGTGGTGATGTAGTCGGCTTCACCATGCTCGCAGTAGCTGCCCATCTCGCCCAGGTCCTCGCCGTGGTCAGAGCTGATGATGATGGCCATATCGTCATAAATGCCCTGCTCGCGCAGTTTGTCAAACAGCAGGCCCAGCTGCTTGTCCGCGTACCAGATGCCGGTATCGTATTCATCGATCATATGGTGGAAATCATCGGTGTTCTTGATCTCCACCGGCTGGCGCGGGGTAGCGGGGTTGGGCTTGTTGTCATAGCCGGTCACTTCGCAGGCAGAATGTCCGCCCGGCTTGGTGGCACGGTGCTTGTCCAGAATTTCCTGGGTCATCCAGGGGTCCGGCAGCGGGGCATCCTTGAACGGCTCGCCGTACTCAGTCGGGGTTCGGTACGGGATGTGCGGGTCCCACACATGCACATGCAGGAACCAGTCTTTGGTATCGCGCTTGCGGTCCAGCCAGTCCAGCGCTACAGGGATCACCTCGTGGGCAGGTTCCAGGCCGCGCTTGCCGATGTTGTAGGTTTCGTCAAAGCCGCCGTTGAACCACCACGCTGCGTGGCGGTCCGGGAAGCTGCTGATGCTGGCGGTTTTCATGCCTGCACGGCGCAGCACAGCGGGCAGATTGTAGCGGCCATTGAAATCCGCCATGCCGCGGTTGCGGCCTTCCCAACGCATTTCGGCGTTCACGCCGCCATGGCCTACGCAGCCGGTGTGGATACCAAACCGGCCGGTCATCAAAGCGGCACGGCTGGGCAGGCAGGGAGCATCGGAACAATATACATCGGTAAAGCGCACAGAATCTTCGGCCACTTTATCAATATTGGTGCTGGTGGCACGCGGATAACCATAGCAGCCCAGGTGGTCTGGGCGCAGGGTGTCGATATCTACATACAAAATCCTCATGGCAATATCCCTTTCTACTCTTATTACCTATTATAAAGTATAGCGGCGGGAAAGCTTTCCCGCCGCCAGAAAGTCGGTTGTGATTATCGAAAATCCGACTTTACGTTTTTAGCAAAAATGGGGTTGGCTGCGGCTCATCAGCCCATCATGGATTTCAGGGTCTCAAAGTCCAGCGTACCCAGATAGGTATTGATCTCTTCTGCGGTCAGATCGGGGTTCACGATGGTCAGCATGCCGTCTACTACATCTGTGGTAGCGCACCAGTTGCCGGTGGAAGCATCGTCCCAGCCATCCATCTGGGCCAGCTGTTCGGCGCTAGTAACGGACATATTGGCAAATTCAAAGTAAAGCGGCTTGCCATCCGTGCCGCGGCATGCGGTCTGCACATCACCGTTCAGAGCGTTGTAAGTAATAGCAAACAGGGCGCTGGTCAGAACGGAGGTGGACTTGACAGTGGCCAGGTCAATACTGGCGTTTCCGAACGGGTCCTGCGTGTTGAACGCGGTCGTCAAAGTCTGGCCCAGGGCGCCAACGCTGGCAACCTTGATGTCAATGCCCATAATAAAAACAGGGCCCGATGCCATTACGCATCAGGCCCTGCTTTATTTCAAATTTCTAATTACTCATTCTTAATTTTTCCTCGCCGTGCTTTCACTCGCCGCCAAAGCTCCTACTTCCTACCTCCGATAGTATTCCGCTTCCGCCCGTGCGATCTCCAAAATCCGGCTTTCGGCATAGGCAAAAAATTCCTTGAACGCAGGGCAGGAGTAGTTTTCCAGCTTGCCATCGTTCTCCACCCAGTCGCGCTTGCAGCCGCCGTGGCACAGGCTGTACCAGCGGCAGGCGGCGCAGGCATCGGGTTTGCGCTCGCCCTGCTGCAAAAACAGGCGGGCTTTTTCGCTGTTGGCCAGCTCCGGGATGCTCTGCTCTCCAATGCGGCCCATCTTCCATTCGTCCAGGCAGTAAAAGTCACAGGGGTACACCGTGCCGTCGCCCTCCACCACAAAATAAGCGCCGCAGCTGCCAGAGGTGGCACAGGTGCCTGCAGGCATGCCCATCGCCATGTGGATGTAATCGTCAAACAGACGCACACTGGTGTAGTCGCCGTTGACCCAGTCACGGTAGTAAACGTCAAACAAGCCGCACAGGAACTTACCGTATGCTTCCGGCGTCAGTGCCCAGGGCTGCGCACCACGCTCGCCCTCAATGGGATCCAGGCAGGCAATGAACTGCAAATGCCGGACGCCCAGTTTTTTCAGCGAAGCATAGACTTTTTGCGGGCTGCGGGCCACCGCGCGGTTGACCACGCACAGCAGGTTTACTTCTACGTCATGCTTTTGCAAAACATGCAATGCCGCGGTTACACGGTTCCAGGTGCCCTTCCCCTTGGCGTCCAGGCGGGTATTATCGTGCAGCTCCTTGGTTCCATCCAGTGAGATGCCCACCAGAACCTGGTTGGCAGCCAAAAACTCAGCCCATTCATCATTCAGCACAAGGCCGTTGGTTTGCAGCGCATAATTGATGTGCACCCTGGCCGGGCGCAGCTCGGCGGCTTTGGCCATAAAAAAGCGGAAAAAGTCCAGTCCGGCCAACGTTGGCTCACCGCCCTGGAACGAAAAACTGACCTGTGCGCCGGGTTCCGCGGCGGCAAAGGCAGAGCGAATCAATGTTTCGGCTTCGGGGCGGGTCATGCCTGCGGCGCTCTGGCCGCAGCGCACGGCGGCTTCGTCAGCATAAAAGCAGTAGCGGCAGCGCATGTTGCACTGGCTGGATGCAGGCTTGATCAAAAAGTTCAGGTTTTGCATTGTGTACCCCCCGGTGGATTTTTACAGATAAACTATACCACAAAATACTGTTTTTCCTCAAGGCTGCGGAGCACGCTTGTCGATTTTTCGACACTAATGCTCTTATTTATGGTAGTTTGGCGTTCTTCCAAAACGGTATGATGAACTTATCAAAATCAACGTACCGGAGGAGGAAAAGACGCATGCGTTCAATCTTGTTTTTCTGTGTCAGTTTTTTTGCGTCCATTGCGGGGGCGATCTGCGGCATTGGCGGCGGTGTTATCATCAAGCCGGTGCTGGATATGCTGGGCCTTGCCAGCGTGGCAACCATCAGTTTTCTTTCGGGGTGCACCGTGCTTTCCATGAGCTGCTACACCGTGGGCAAAAACATTGCCGCTGGCGATAACCGGGTGGATTTCCGCACCGGCACCCCGCTGGCCATTGGTGCCGCAGTGGGCGGCGTTGTGGGCAAACAGCTGTTCAGCACCATTGCGGGCATGTTCCCCAACCCCAACACGGTTGGCGTGGTACAGTCGATCTGCCTGGCCATTATCACCATTGGCACTTTTGTGTACACCCTGTTCAAGGCGCGCATCCAGGGCAAGCATATTACCAACCCGGCATTCTGCGTTATCATTGGCCTGGTGCTGGGGCTGATGTCCAGCTTTTTGGGCATCGGCGGCGGCCCCATCAATCTGGTGGTGCTGTTCTACTTCTTCAGCATGGAAACCAAGACCGCTGCACAGAACAGCCTGTACATCATTCTGTTCAGCCAGATCACCAGCCTGCTGACCACTCTTATCACCCACAGCGTGCCGGAGTTCACCCTACCCGCCCTGGTTTTGATGATTGCCGGCGGCATCGGCGGCGGCATTGCCGGCCGCACGCTGAACAAGCGGATGAGCAGCCGTGCCGTGGACAAGCTGTTCCTGGTATTGATGGGCATTATTATTTTGATCAGCATTTACAATGCAGTGCATTATATGGGCGTTTGAGGTTCGTTGGAAGACAGGAAGGAGGAGTTATCTCGATTAGAAATTAGGAATTTGAGATACGGCAGGGCCCGGTGCGTGGTTGTACTGGGCCCTGTGTTCGTTATTTTCAATATCGGGTTCTTTGCTTTTTATGTCATGGCAACATTTAAAGTTCAAACAGAATAAAACGATTCATCGACAATAATCCGTAGCGTGAAAAGGAACTTACTACCAACCTACTCCTTTTCGTTATGTGACCAATTATAGCTTTAGCAACGGTAAAAAAGTGCGGCGTACCGTGTGTACACCGCGCTTTTTATTTAAAGGAATGTCCAAATCGAGAATATGCTGGCGGGCCAGCCCTGTACGGTCAGCGAAGCGGTGCGGGATATCGTAAACCGGCAGGGCCGCAAATACACCGAACATCTGTTGTCCGCCACGACGGAAGCGGGCTTCGATCTCCACGCTATCCCTGCCGTGCTGCTGGGCGGCGGTGCATCCATGGTGAGCCGCCACCTCAGCCCCAAAGACGGCCTTTGTAAGACGATTTTTCTGCTGGACGACAAGGTGAACGCGGTCGGATTCGTGCGCGCGTTGGCCGCCGTGTCGCGCCGTCAGGGCGAGGCGTGAAACAGCCCCAGTACGTTTTCCGCCCCAACCCGGACGACCCACAGCAGCAACAGGCGTGGATCGTCCTGACGCAAATCCCATCCGGCCAGCGCAAAGCATTTCTGACGCGGGCTATCCTTGCCACCGAACAGGATGACAGGCTGGAGAAAATCATCCGCAAGGTCATGCAGGAGGAAAATTCAACAGCTTGATCTTACGGCTGTTCCCAGCAAGCGACCTGCCGAGCAGGTTCCGCCAGCCGCATTAGACTTCCTATCATCACTTTAAGGGGGTGATTCCCATGCAGTAAGAGTTTGTTGGTTCTGGCTGCCTTTGCGAGAAAATTAGATGAATTATCGTTGATTCTTGTGTATGGCTATGTCCCAGCCTTTGTGATATGATTGCCTTGCAAACAAAGAAAGGGGCGTTCCTATGAGCAAACTGACTGTAAGCATCCCGGATGACTTGCACCAGAAAATCCGTGAAGAACTGGAAAAACAGGGCATCACCACATCGCAGTTTATCGAGCAAGCCGTAACCAACTTTTTTGAAAACCCGAAAGGAGAAACCAACATGGCAACCCGCACTTTAGCATTTCAGGTATCCGAGGAACTCTTCCAGCGCGTCAAGGCGTACCTTGCCCGCTATGAGGAAATCCACCACCGCAAACTGAGCCAGAAAGAATTCGTCATCGGCCTGATCGAAGCCGAGCTGGACGAAGCAGATGAGGAATTCGAGGCCGCAGAAGCTGCCGCCGCAACGGAAAACCCGGAAGTGGAACAGCCTGCGGAAGAAACCGAAACGGATGACCCCGCAGACGAGGATACCCCGGCCACGGATGAAGATGCCCCGGACGAGAGCGAACACGAACAGGCTGAGGATGACTCCGAACAGGACGAAGCCTATGAGGAAGAAGCCGCAGAAGATACCGAGGATGCTGAACCTGATTCCGAAGAAGCTGAAGAAAGCGAAGATGCCACTGACCAGCAGGAGGTAGATGGCGGCAGTTTCTTAGTGCAATGGAACGCAAAGGCTATGAAGTCCGCATGGGGCGCAAGTATCCCGTCCTGCGTCCACCCGGAAAAGAGCGCTTTGTTCGATTCAAAACGCTGGGCAAGAGGTATACCCCCGAAGCGTTCCAGACGCGCATCCTGTATCCACGAAGCTACCGCCCTTATGTTGAAAACTCACCAACAGTCCAACATAGCCGTCTGCGCAGCGGGAAGAAAAAACGCCGCAAGCTGACCGGGCTGCGGGCGTTGTATTACCGTTACCTGTACGAGTTGGGCGCACTCCCTCGCAAGCCGCGCCGCCCCAGCTATGCCGTGCGGCAGGACGCCTACAAGCTGGATCAGAGAATCCGACAGATGAAGTTTCTATCCCGAAACAACATTGATACGCTGACTCAGCTTGAAGCCTGCCGCCAAACCAAGCTGGGTGAAATTGTCCAACTCACTGCGGAAAGAAAATTTCTATATAAAACCACGCCGGACAGCCCGCGCATCCAGCAAGTCACCGTCGCCTTAAAGCAGCTTCGCCAAGAGGAACGGCTCTGCCGCAAAATTGCTGAACAATCCCTAGAGGTGCAGCAACACCTCACCGAAGCCCGCCGTGACCGCGCCACACAGCAACAGCGAGAACAGGAACGTCCTCGTGACCGCAGCCCCAATATTGTGATGCGTTAATCTGTAAGCTCCAGCAGCCAATCCCGTGCATTGATGCGGCGAATCCCGTCATACTGTTCCTCCGGGTCGTCGTCCATTGTAAGGATATACTTAGGATAGTGGTCGCGGATGGACAGAAGCGGCCGCAGTTCTCGCTGCAAGGTGTCCTCGTCGCGGACGGAAAGAGCCACTTGGTAATAGGTGATGCTTTGGCCGTTCATTGCCACAAAATCAACCTCAAAGGAATCGACTTTCCCGACATACACATCATAGCCGCGCCGCAGCAATTCCAGATAAACAACATTTTCCAGAATATGCCCGGCATCCGTATTGCGCTTGCCCAGCAGCATGAATCGCATACCAATATCTACGACATAGTATTTTCCCAAGGTCTTTAGATATTGTTTACCCTTAACATTGTATCGCTGCGCCGGATAGATAATGTAACTCTCAATCAGTGCGTCTAGATAGCGTTCGACGGTCTTTACATCGACTTTTCGTCCTTCGGATGTCAAGGTGTCCGCAATTTTCTTAGAGGAAAGTGGACTTCCGATGTTATCAAAAACATAACGAAGCACACTTTTCAGAATCATCGGGTCAAGAATCTTTCTGCGGGTCAGAATATCTTTTACAACAATCGTGTTGAAGATTCCTTCAAGGTAATCTCGGATTTCGTCCGGGTGGCCCTTGAATTCCAGCGCATAGGGAAAGGAACTGTTTTCCAGATATTCTGTGTACTTGATGCCGCGGTCTGCCATGCTGCCGGTGCTCGCCATATATTCTTTAAAAGAAAGCGGGAGCATCTCAATTTGCACATAACGCCCGGAAATAAGGGTAGCGATTTCACTGGACAACATATATGCGTTAGAGCCCGTGACGTAAATATCTACGTTTTTCTTGATGTACAGGCTGTCAATCACCTTGGGAAAGTCGGTGACGTGCTGGACCTCGTCCAAAAAGATGTAGGTCATTTTGCCGGAAACTAGACGATCTTTCAGGTAAGCGTAAAGCCTTTTGTAGTCGATGAGTTCCTCAAAGTCCATATCCTCAAAGTTGATGGCCACAATTTGGTTCTGCTCCACGCCACTTTGCAACAGCCAATCCTGGTACATTTCCATCAAGACGGATTTTCCGCAGCGGCGGATGCCGGTTATCACTTTGATGAGCTGTTTGTCTTTAAAAGCAATCAGTTTATTTAAATATTCCGTTCTGGTAATCAGCATAGCAAGGCCTCCCATTCATAGACCATGCTGATAGTATACACCAAAAAGTACAAAAAGTCACGGACTTTTTGGAAACAAATCCAAAAAGTGAAGAAAGAAGGATGCCTATGAAATACCCCAACAAAGACTACATCGAACATCTGCGCCGCAAGTATCCTCCCGGTACTCGGTTGCAACTCAGCTGCATGGAAGATGAAATGGCCGTGCCGCCCGGCTCTATGGGAACCGTTGATTTTATCGACGACGCCGGACAAATCTAAGTGCATTGGGACTGCGGGCGCAGTCTCGCACTCATCCCCGGTGTGGACTCGTTCAGCCGCTTGCCATCGCCCAATGAAAAGGCCGGTGATGCCAGATGAATTACGGCTCTGAACCTGCGGATCAAGTCGTCCGCTACTCGCTGGAGGGCGCGGAGTTCGCCCTGCGCATTTCGCACCGCCGCGAAAAACTTCTTTATCTTCGCACAGGCCGTGCTGCACGACAGCAAAAAGACCCACGGCAAAACGCACCTTATTGTAAGCATGGATAATATCATTGCCGCATTCTTCTCATAGCGAATTCGATAAATCAAGTTTTTCGTTATGGTGAACATTACAATTTGGGCAATGTTCTGGGACTCCAGCCGAACCACGCTGTAAACTGGATGCTGCGCAACCGTCTGGGCGATGCCGCTGATGCATCCTCCACTCCAGCTGAGCAGCTACACATCAACCTGTACAACTATCTTGACGAGTGCGCGCGCGAAGGTTACCCCTATGACTTCATTGTGACCGCCGTGTCTGGAGTTTTCAGTGACAACGCACCGCCGTCCGCCGAAATCATCGAAACCATCCGTGCCTACAACGCCAAGTACGGCGATGAAGTACGCGTAGAAATGGTCTCTCTGCAGGAGCTGTACGCCGCCATTGCGCCAAAGTTGACCGATGCCCCCGTCTACCGCGGCGACTGGACCGACTGGTGGGCTAACGGTGTGGGCAGCACCCCCTACGCCGTGAAGCACTACAAGGACGCCGACCATCGCTATCAACTGGCCAAACGCCTGGATGCCGAAGTTGATACCCACTACCCCTCACTGGTCGAGACCGCGCAGGACAATCTGATGCTCTACGCCGAGCATACATGGGGGCATTCCTCCACCATCACAAACCCTTATGATACGATGGTGTTAAACCTTGATATGCGCAAAAACAGCTATGCATCCAAGGCACATGAGGCTGCCTCCCTCATGCTTTGCTCGATTGCCGAGAAGAAAGGCGACCTGCTGCGTTACTACAACACCACCGGTGCCATCCGCGCCATCGGTGTCAGTCATACCAAACAGCCGCAGCTCATCGAATTTTATATTGAGACCATCGCGCTGGATGCCATTGAAATACGCGATATTGCGGACAATATGTACGCCTGTCAGGTTTCCCCCCACCCCCGCGGCAAAAAGATCAGCTTCATCGATACCCTGGCTTATGGTGAGGAAAAGGAGTACACCTATACTGCCGTTCGTAAGCCCTCCGAGAAATTGAACAGCCGCAAGTGCTACATGGGTGCGGAGGAGGTACGAGACATCGTCAATGACTATGACCCCATTACCTACCGCCTACCCTATGAGGTAGATACACCCTTCTTCCACATTGGCTACCACCCGGGCGATGGCGTCACCTCATTCATCGACAAGCGTACCGGCACCGAAATGGCCGAAACCGCCATTCCGTTCTTTACCCCTATCTATCAGCGCACACCGTTACACACTGAGGTGGCATTTGCATCCTATGAGGAGCGCCGGGCTTTGGGTCGCAACATTCGCGGCAAGCATGCTGAAACGCACATCGGAAAACTGATGGAGATCATCTGCCTCGAGCGCGGACCGGTCTTCACCCAACTACGGCTGAAATATGAACTAACAGGCACAATCAAAGCCGATGTACTGCTGAAATTGTACGAATCCATCCCGCGTATCGACTTCACGCTTGAGCTAGGAAAGACGATGTCCTGCGAAGTTGAGAGCGTTTTCCTCTCGCTGGATCTGAACCGCCCCAACAGCGAGATCGTGCTGCGTAAAGGCGGGCGTGAAGCGTTCCGTCCCGGTGTGGATCAACTGCCCGGTTCCTGCATGGAGTTCTATATGTCGGACGATGGCGCCGCCCGCGTTGATGCGCAGGGCAGCGTACTAATTGCTGCACGCGATGTTCCGCTGGTTTACATGGGCATCATGCAGCATCATCCCATTCAGCTCTGCAATGGCAAGGCCGAGAATAACGAACGCCCACTCTATTCATGGGTTATGAACAACAACTGGGAAACAAACTTCAAAATGGATCTGTCGGGCTTCTGTCAGTATGATTACTCTCTCTGGCTGTCGGATGTTACAGAACCCGATGCAGCAATGAACGAATTGCACGAACAGTTGTTCGATCCTTATGTTTTGATTACGCACTAATTATTCTCTTATCATTGTACTTTTTTGTTTGAATTGTGAATTGAACTATTTTCGCATTTGGAATGATTGTAGCGGCAGCGCTGCTGATTCTTGCACTTTTCCTGTTGTGCAGAAATTGTCGTTCCTTAAAAGTCGGAAAGCCGCAGAATAAATAGAGCCGTCTCATTGGAGCTGGGCAAATGCCAGAAAAATCACTGCAAAAAGCATATTGGGTTTATTGTCCGCTTTGCAATGGCAAAATACGAGTAAAAATCTATGCGTATTCCATTCTGCTCAGATTCCCTCTATAAGACATATCGTTTTCTGAACGCTTTCCAGCTCGGTCACCCTTTGCGCTGGAAGTAAAATTTCATACAGCATACAGAGTCATCAAATTTTGCCGTCTTGATGATTCTGTATGCTGTTTTTGTTTTGTCTTTTACTGATGTCGCGGACCTCCGACCTCTATCAGTTTGATAAATTCAATCTGATGGAGGTACAAATGCGCACCGTGCACAAGAAAAAATCTTACAAAAGCAGAAAAAATTTTGAGGACGGTTGCAACTTTTGCAACCGTCCTTCCCTAAAATGTGCTTATAGCGAAATCGAAAGGGCAGAAATTTGAATGAGGCCGAATGACCGGCGAAACAGGATAATCGAATTGCTCAGTTTCCGTAGGCACGAAACACTTGATAACCTTGCACATGAGTTTGGCGTTTCACGCTATACCATCATGCGTGATATTGTCCAACTGCAAGAGAAATATAGCACTGTTGCAAAATGCTGGCGGGTTGCCGGATGTGCCGCGATACCTGTTGAACAGGCTGGGAGAAGCCGAAAGTCTCTTGCGCCTTTTTCTCTTGGAAGTACCAACGCGCATCCTCTACATCGACTACGATGCCGACGGTCAGCCTACGTTCTGCGCAGCCAGCAGCCGCGTACCACAGCTGCTCCGCAGTGCACTGTGGAACACACGCGAACCAGCAATTCTGACTTCAGGCACGCTGGCAGCAGCCGGAGATTTCAGCCACACGGAACAGCTTTTGGGGCTGACAACCTATCGCCCCTTGCATCATTTCCGAGCAGATTCTCCGTTTAACTACAAGAAAAAATGTCTGTTATACTTTCCGCCGCGCGTAAAAACG
>ERZ1034925.348-NODE-348-length-21738-cov-8.087672_pt1 | contig 21738 bp, 34 predicted proteins | sample MGYA00520687_ERZ1034925 | MGnify/ENA primary metagenome ERZ1034925 (study PRJEB33766, sample SAMN09781758) | gut metagenome | biome: gut microbiome | host: Homo sapiens | place: Madagascar | study: EMG produced TPA metagenomics assembly of the PRJNA485056 data set... | reverse complement strand
GGGTATGTCACAGTACCTTGCGGCCTGTTGCAACGCCCCTCGTTGCGCTCTGAGCGACATTGGCGCATAGGACGGTAGTAACACGCCCAAACACTGATACGGCGCTCTCACGCTTTGTATGCGCCTGTCAGCGATGCTGCTTTACAGCTTTGTTAAAAGCTCCGCATGGCTGTACCCCTTGACGCCCTTTGTCATCATACTGAGGAAGTCATCACGGGAGAAATCAGACAGGCGGAAAACTTCTTCGGGTTTCATACCGAGTTGTTTTCCGATTTCCTGTACGGATTTGCCCTCGTCCAACAGCCTCTTCACGATGGCTTTCATAGGCTCGAGCAGATGTGTACCACGAGCGCGGTTGTGCGTGACCGTTCCGTAAATATCTTCGGTCGCATCGTCGTGACGCACGATCACCACGGGGACTTTGCCGCCGAGCATGGTGTGCAGCGGCTCCTCTCCGGCTACCGTCCATCGATGGAAGCCGTCGATGATGGTATAGTCAGGGCGTACCACGATAGGGAGCGTCCAGCCGTTCGTCATGATGGATTGTACCAGCAGCTTTAGGTTCTCACGATTGACCTTGTTGGGGTTGTAATCGTTCGGCTTGAGCTGTTCGCGGTCTACCCATTGTAGGGAGGACAGCGGGGCGAACAGATTAACATCGGACATTATGCCTCACCTCCCTTCCGGAAGCGCTTGGCATAATCGGCATAGGCACAGGATATGTCCTGATAGATGGCTCGCAGGGTGCGGAGCTTGGGATCTCCAGCAGTCAGGCCGCCGTACATTTTCTTGTAATCGCGCGGCCGCGCCATTCCGTCCATCTGAATGAACATCTTGCGGTACTGCTTGGCGATCTTGCGCTTATGCTCCGTATTGAAGAAGTCTCCCGGGCGGACGAACAGCATCTCCTTCAGGAGCGCACGGTAGTCCTTGGTGTCCTCGCCCTCCAGCTCCCGGCGCTTCCTTGTGGTACGGTGGAACATTTCACTATCCCAGTACAACATGGCAAGGTAGGCGTTCGGCTCGCGCCGGAGGACACGCTCCATGAGCGACGGGTCGTATTCGCCCAGGTGTACCAGCACGGGTACGGTATCAACAGAGAAGAACTGCGACACGCGCAGCTGGTTTCGATTGACGCCGACCTGATACATCTGCAGATAGACTTCGGGAATATCTATATGCTGGTCACGCAGGTACAGCCAGACATCCGCCGTTTTCCAGTCGTAAATAGGGTAAATGGTGTTCGTGCCGGTGATGCCCTTTGCGCCCATGTTCAACGCGGCCATATATTGAAGCCGCTGTATAGACTCTGCTGCGCGGACGCCGGTGATCATAATGCCGTCCATCGTCACGCGAGGCAGGAAGGATTGATAGTTGTCGATCCTTGGCCGGAGCTGCGGGTGGTTGCGGATGGCAAAAGGCGGCGGCTGCCGCACCCAAACATCACACTTCCGATGATCCCAGCAGACAAAGGTTTCATCGCTGGACAGTTCGTTCAGACAGCTGAAATGCTTGACCTCGATGCACCACCATTGAAACTTGGCGCCAGCCAGCAGAAATTTCTTTCGCCATGCCTTTGTGGTCGCTTCAATAGAGTCGAAAATAGCTTCTTCGTCGATGAACAAGACGGTCAGTTGTGTGGGGTCGATTTCCCCGGCCTGGATCAGCTTATAGGTCAGGTCGGCTAAAACGATACTGTCTTTGCCACCTGAAAACGAGAGATAAACGGGGACGCCGTTGGAAAACACATTTTTGATGCGCCGGCGAGCTGCGGTCACGACATCGACATCTGAGCTGATGCGTTTTACAGCCATATCCGCTCACCACATTTCGGGCAGAGGATAAACCTCTTAGCTGGCTCGGCAGAAGACGCCGTGCCGCTCTGTGCGGGTGCGACTTCCTCAGCCTGCGCCGCGGCAGCTTCTTCCCGGGCGGCGTATTTCTCGCGCGTCTCGGCGATGGCCGCAGCCTGCTCCGGCTCAATGGTGCCGTACTCGAGTAAGGCTTCGCTGGCTTCGTCAGCTTCCATCACCATTGCACGGAGCAGGTCTTCCTCGTAGCCAGGAATGTCCAGATCGTCCTTCAGGTCGAGAATAAAAGCGTCCAGCGCGGCCAAATCGTCAACGCCCAAATCAAAGACGCGGTTATCGGCCAGCATAAGCTTTTTCTTCTCAGCCTCGGTCAGCCCGGACACGACATAGCAATCTGCTTCGGTACGTCCGAGGGAGAGCAGTGTTTCGTACAAACCGTTGCCGGCAAGAATGACGCCGTTTTCATCGACCACGATCGGGCGGATCTGTCCGAACATTTCAACAGAGCGGCGAAATTCTTTCAGCTGCTTGTCGGTGTGCATTCGGACATTGCGCTCTGGCCGTTGGAGCTCAGAGAGAGGTTTCTTTACGACTTTCATGCCTGCACCCCCTTCAAGAAGGTGCGGGCGCTGTCGATCCGTTCTGCCGCCGCACGGACGATAGAGGGGTCGATGTCATAGACTTCACGCCAGCCATTTTCGACGCTGCCCGTCCATTGGCGGGCAGGCCACGGGTGAGTGCCGCACAGGTAGCCGTTTTTCCAGCCGTAGATCGGTGGGAGCGGGAGCTTGTGGTAGTGGATATAGGCGAGGACATGTTCGTGCTTCCATGCCGCAAGGGGACTGAACCGCGTCACGCCCTTGCCGTCAGTGTAGATGTTGCTGTTGCGACCGACATAATTGCCGTCCGCACGGCGACGTCCGAGAATAATGATGTCCAGCTCGTGCGCCTTGAAATATTCGCGCTGCGCTCTGTGCTGCACGATGGAAAACCAGCGTCCAGCCGCAGCGGAGTCCTTGGGGAAAAGCATCTCGGGGTGCTTGGCCAGCCATTCGATGTCCTGATGCGTGTTGATGACCTTGCAGCCCTCCGGCTTGTGTTCCTCGATCCACGCGGCAAAGGTGGGATATTCCAGATCGCACACGCCGATCATGCTATCAGTGACGCCAGCCGCTTCGCAGAGCTTGCCGAGGACAATGCTGTCCTTGCCGGCACTCCACGCATAGGCGGCACGCTTTCCAGCTGCCGTAGCCTTGATGTCGGCTACGGTCGCGGCGGTCAGTTCGTCCAGCTCTGCGCGGGAAACTGCATTTTCGATAGTTGCAACGGCTTCCAGCCATGCGCTGTTGTCGATACGCTGCTTTCTTCCGAGGCTCATGCCCTCACCGCCTTTCTCGAGGCGATGGCGGCAACAATCCCGCTCGACAGCACTGTTGTCAAACTGCCTGCTGCTTTCACAGCCGGAATACCTGCGAGATTGCCGTAAGCAAAAATCGGAAGCCCAACACACAGAGCGGTCAGCACACCGGCAAAAACGCCCTTGCCCGTCAGCTTCTTACCGAGCAGCGTCATGACCGTCGGCAGCAGCGTCGAAGCGCGGAGCGTTCCGTAGAACAGGAACAGGTATGTCACCGTCAGGCCTGGAATGTTGGCGATGGCGATAGCCACGATCAGCAGGCAAAGCATAGTGCGGCGCGAAGTCTGCACCGTGTCCTTCCCAATGCCGAGCCAGTCTGTCGTGAGCGACGCTGCCGCGCAAAGGTTGCTATCCACTGTGGAGAGCAGGCCAGAGATAATCATAAACAGAAACGGGACCAGCACCCATGTCGGAAGCAGCGAGGAAACGAATTCAAAGTTGACCATGCCGGTGTCGCTGGCCGCAAAGCCGGAGCCTGCGGCAAGGAAGCCCACCGTTCCCATGCAGATCGGAACGAGCGCAAACAAAAGCGCACCGGCAAAAAACGATCTGCCGATGCGGTCGCGCCTGATTGCGAAAGCTCGCTGCCAGAAGCACTGATCCCCGAACGGGCCGGAGATCAGACCGACAGCCATCGGCAGACCGTAGCCCAGCAGGACCTCAATGCCCGTGGAGGAGGTGAGCGAAGTATATTCTCCAGAGACAGCACCGAGCCCTGCCCGTACCGTGTCAAAGCCGCCGGTCATGCGAAGGCTCAGAACGACCAGCAGAGCACCACCCATGAGAATAATGCCCAGCTGCACAACATCGGTTGCGATAGATGCTTTCAGCCCGGAGAAGCGTGAATAAGAATACGCGATAACTGCCAGGACGAGCGTCATGCTCCAAAACGGCATCCCCGTAATGAGGGCGAGCGTCTTCCCTCCGGCAAGCAGCTGTACCGCCGTCGAAAGAACAGAGAGTGCGCCGAGCTGGAAGGAGTAGATACCTTTGACCTTGCTGGAGTGATACCGCTCCGCCATGTAGCCGGTCAAGGTGATGCCCTCCGGGTACTGCGCCCGGATCCTTTTTGCAAAGGGGATAAACAGGATCAGGCACAACACATTCGGTACCGTAAACCAGAACATCCCCGGGACGCCGCGCGTATAGGCCATCTCCGAGGAAGTGAACAGTGAGGGAGCCCAAATCCATGTGGCGGCGATGCTCATGGCGGCGATTGCCGAGCCTACGCGCCGATCCGCAACATGGAAACCCTCTGCGGTAGCCGTCTTGTGCGTGAACATCAGCGTGACGCCGATCATCAGCGCCGCATAGACGGCCAAAATGACAATTCCGAACATTTTGGAAATCTCCTTTTATGATGTCACCGCTGCCCTTTGCTGGCGAACATTGGACCCGGCGCATGACCAACGCGCAAGGAGTAACGCGCAGGCCTCAGCCTCCTTTCCCAAAAGAATGACGACCACCCCTTACGGGATGGCCGTCTGGCTTTGTAGGATTTTACAAGTGTAATCCTACGCTATGATGCGGGAAATAGCAAGAAACGAGTTGCAACAGGACAGAACAAGTTTTAAGAACCGAGGTAGCGGTAACACGCCTGCCGCACGGAGTCGTCCGTGTTGCGCCCTCCAATGACCGCAGCGACCTCTTTCCACGCAAGCCCCCGCAGGAAGCGCAAGCGGAAGATCAGCCGCGTTTGATCGTCTCGTATGGTAGCGATCCACGGAAGTATTGTCGCCTCACTTGCGCTTATCTCCGTATCGAGGAATTGAATGCGTGCGTCGATGTCCGCTATCTCCGCTGCAAGGTCGCCTATCTTATCTCGGATGCCTGGCGCATGGGGCATACCTGTCAATGCGGTTGCGCCGGGGTAAGCTGCTTCGCGCAGAGACCTCAACATATCCTGCGCCTTGGCACGATCTTCGATCAGTTCAAAATGCTTATTCAATTTATCGAGCGTCATGATGTCCTTATCGAAATCATGTAGCTCACCCCTTTCGGTTATCGTTTGGCCTCAGCCACAATGCCGCAGCACCTCGACAGCTTCACGCGCGGCGTTGCCACCGGAGAGCTGGGCGATAAATCGGTATTGCTTATCTTTCTCCAAGAAAATACTACTGCATGATGGGCAAATGTGCAACACCGTGTTCTCTGCCGCGTGTGTCATGAGTGGGGTATCGCAGTTAGCGCAATACTTCATTATCCATTCCTCCCAACTTCATTTGTTGATATGTCTGCTTTACGACCTCCACGGATAGGACACGGGTATCTCCATACCGCTCCAAATCCTGCGCGATCTGCTCCTTGATGCCGATTGCCTGCCCAGCCGGAGCGTTTACCTGCACCGTGATAATCAACATCACTTCACCGTTTGATATATACCGCTTTTCCTGTTATATGCGAGGTCTACCGGCGCACCGCAGGATAAGCAGCTGTAGGTGAACATATCATCGGCCATGTTCGTGCGGTATCTGAAATGTCTGCCGCATTTACAGCCGATGTAGGCCGATGTGAGATCGTGCAAAGGCGTCGTTTTCTCACATTCATCGCACCGATATTCTGTAATCGGCTGTTTTGCACAGAAACCACGCAGCTTGCCGCAATGCGCGCACTTGATAAGCAGAAAGCCCCTATAGGCTTCCGGCACGATCTCTTCAGCCTCCTCTATATCAGAAACTGACAAGACCTCTTTCGGTCCGAGCAGAGTCCCCGCGTGACTGGGTTCTGCACGAACCGAAGTCGGGTTTGCCTTATGTATCTCGAGCAGGGAGTCTTTTATTACGACGCCACGCCATACGGGGCGGCAGTCTACGCCGTTTCCAAGCTGACAATGCCACCTGTTCGCGCCGCTGAATTCTTCTTTCTCTCCGTGTTCGCAGTATTCGCAGTTGCCATTCAGCCACAGCAAGGCGGCAATATCGACTTTGGCTGCGCCAAGGGCATTCTCCACTTCGCCCAGCTCGGAAGCCAAATCGAAGAGGCGGCTGTAATCGTCGTACTGAATACGACCGCTTTCGTTCAGCTTGTTGATGAATGAAATCAAATCATTATAGCGTCCCATTTGGAGTGTCCCCCTTGCTTTTAAGTATCTCCATGCCGCGCCGCTTCAAAGCCGGAAGCAAAAGCCGCTGTTCATTTTCGACGCTGGCAAGTTCCTGCACATATCCGCGTATTGAGCTTTCTTTAAAATGCTTCATGTGGGCGATTTTGATTTTCTGCGCCAGCGAAACATGTTTGCCGATCAACTGCCGCATTCTTTCGTTCGTTGTCATGACATGATAACTGCTTCCGCATCTCGGACACGAAAAATACTGCACTTCGTAGCCGTCGGATGATACGGTGTCTATATCGCTCGGCCTTACCGCAAATAGCTCGCCGCACTTATCGCAAGTCACATTCACGATTACGCCTCCTTTCTGGCGCGCGAGAGCGGACGCGGCTCAAACCGCCACTTCCGCGCATCATCGCCGATTTTCTGAAAAAGCCGAGCAACGGCAAGCATAGGCGTGTCCTCGGAAATTCCAAACTGGAATTCCTTGCTTTGGCAATTCCAAATGCCATACTTCACGCCGGAAGTACCGCGCTGATACACTTCGCGCTTCATACTATCCCTCCAATGCGATATGCGTCTCGAAGTACACATTGGCAGCCTGACCGCTGCCCATACACAGATACGGTTGAGCAACAGTACCGGCAGCCTCTGCACCCATCAAATGCTGCGTCCCCCATCATGAAAGATTGTTTGACGCTTTTCGCTGGCATTTGAGACGGTTGCTCGTATCCATCTGTTTCACATTCATTGTATTCAGACATTGTCCGCACCTCCGTCACCTCCGTCCATCTTCGCGCCGCAGTTGTAACAGAACCGAAACGTGGGGCTGTCATCAGGGTCATCGTAATCGTCCGGTAATTCTTCCCCGCAATGGGAGCATCTCCAACCCCACTCTCTTTCATATCCCGTTACTGGTGTCCCAACATCCTCATCAAACCATTCCCACCGCCCACGCACCACCGGCGCAACATCAGAGACGGGGAATTGGTCAAACTCTTCTTCCGACATTTCAGGCAAATAGTCGCAACATAAATATTTTGCCTTAAATGCGTTGCGCTCAATGTATTCAGCCATTGTCGGAAGTCCTCATCACATACGCCACGCAGTTCTCAGGGTCATTCCCGCAAAGACATGGCGCATATACGCACGAGTCACAAATTGTAAGCATCTCAGTTAGTGTCATTGTTAGCCCTCCTCCACATAGCACCAGCTCTGTGGTGCGCGCTTGATCTGCAAGCTCTCGTTTCCGCAGGTGCCGTCGTTTTCTCGATACATAGCGCAGCTCTCGCAGTAGGAGCTGTTCGGGCATGTCTGCGTCAGCTCGCCCAGCTCGCGCGGCGTATCATAAATGCGCAGGTCGGCAATGTGCCAAAAATAGGCTTTCCAATCTTCGTCCCCAAAGTAAGAAAGCACATCATCGTCGCTCAGGCATCCATCTTTTTGGCACAATTCCAGCGCCTTTGTTTCGTGCATTGGCATGACGCTCCCCGATGGAGCGACGGCATAGGCCCACTCGCTGTATGCAGAGTCAAAAGATTTAATCCAGTCGCAGGTAAACTCTCCAATGACCTTGCCGTGCTTTCCCAACGCTCCGAGCGCAATACCGCTCTGCGTGCAGTAGATATAGCATTTGAACGGCGTTTTCAGCTTCGGTTTGGTTTTTCGCACCTCAATCGTCTTCTCGCCACTGGCAATCTTGTCGCACCACTTCGGGCGAATGCTGATAAGTACGGCTTTACTCATTCGCACATCTCCCTTCCATCTTCCAATGCGAGCTGTCCGGCGGAATACGCCTGATAGAGTGTCCTCCCATTGCCGTCCACAAGGTATGGCAGAAATACTTCGTCGACCGCTGCATCGCAGCTTTCTACAAGTGCGATTTGCGCCAGCACCCAATCTCGGACATTTCGCCACGCCGTTCTTTCAGCTTGTGTGCGGTCGGCCTTAACGCGCTGCTTTGCGAATACCCTAAGCGTCCCATCTACTGCGGCGGGGAGGCGAAAGCCCCGCGTTCCTGAAATGGTCTGAATGGCAAAGGTAACTGCTACAGGCTTTCCAGCGTCATAATCCACCATGATCTTCGACGCGCCAGCGCGGGCGAGCGCGCCCTGTATTTCTCCGAGACTCGTATACATATCGACGGTGCTTGTGTAGTTTTTGATTGCCATGACTATCACCCCTTTTTGAAACGACCAGCCGCCCGGCAGCTCCCCCAGTGGGGAGCGAAGCCGGTGCCGGTGGCCTTGTGCGGATCTTCCGTGTACTCGCAGGAAATGACCTCGCCGTTAGGCGTGACGATCTTTTTACTGCCGGAGCGGGGCTTTTCGATGTAATAGCGCGGGGTGGCGTCACACGGCATGGACTTCCCGCCGGGTGTTCTGATCCAGACGATAGCCGCACCGCAGCCTTTGCAGGTAGATGCTCTCATTCGCCGGTCGCCTCCCCGAAAAGCTCATGTGTTCCGTCCTGAAGCGCCTTTTCATCGTCGGACATCTCGTAGCCCAGCTTGACGAGCAACGCATAGATGCGGTCCAACTTCTCGTTTTCCTCATGCTTCATGGTATAGCTGTTCCAGTAGCTGCGGAAATAGCCCTCGGACTTTCCGTCACCCAGGCGCGCATAGATCATTCGCAGGAGCGTCTTTTCAGGTGTCTTGCCGATCGCGTCGGTCACGGCCTGGAGCGTAAATGCAGCATCGCCCTCGCCGTCCTCGTTATCTTCGGCAAGGGTCTCGGCGCCGGTAGCCTGCGCGATTTCCTCTTCGGTGAGCCAACTGGTATCGTCCCAGTATTCGGCGTAGGCCCACAGCGCTACGATGTCCACAAGGCACTTTTTGATGGCAGCTGCGGAAACGGTAGCCACGAAGTCGGCGCGAAGCTCGTAGGCGCAGGCGGTTGCTTCGGACAACGCCTTTTCGGCAGCATTCTTTCGTTCCTGATTCATCTGCTCCTCACGCTTTTTTGCTTCCTCTTCTGGAGTGAGGGTGGTCGGTGCGTCCTTGGTCATCAGCGTGATATAGTACGTTTCGACGATGAAGAAATACTCGACGGTATCTGCGTCCTCCGGGCGTTCTACATTGACTTCGCTGTTGACATAGAAGCTCCTGGCGAACTTATAGCCGGTTCTGTCGGTGACCTGCGTCGCAAAGGAGCTTAACCGCTCCACCCACGAAGCCCTACGCTCGTCCGCGGCTTCGGCGTCGATGGCCTGTTTCAGCTTGTACTTGAAATTATCGGTGCCAATAAAATCGAGCATTTCATTCTTGCGCTCCGGGCTTTTCAGCTTGTCCAGCTCCATGTACTCGAAAAGGCTGACGCCGCGTTCCTCGGACTTCTTGAATTTGTCTTTATCCAGCTCCAGGAGCTTCACACGGCGCCGGACGGTGGTGGCGGAAAAGCCGGACTTTTCCGCGATGTCCTCGACGGTATCGCCCATGTCAAGCATCATCTGGAAGCCCTGCGCCTGCTCGTAGACCGTCAGATCGGACCGCTGCATATTCTCCGTGAGCATCGTACTCAGCTGCTCCCGCTCCGACATTTCGACCACGACGCAGGGGAGTTCCTTCAGACCGGCCAGCTTTGCAGCCGCAAGGCGGCGGTGGCCGATGATGACGCGGTAGTTTTCTCCGTCCCACTTCTTCGTGATCTCCCCCATCAGCGGGACAACAGTGAGATTTTGGAGTACACCGTTAGCCTTGATGCTCTCGGCCAGCTCGGTCACATCGCCCAAATCTTTGCGGGGGTTATCAGGGTGCTGCCACAGCTTTTTAACCGGAATGTACTTGATTTCTGCCATAAAATGCTCCTTTCTTGTGCCGAGCTTTGCCCCTCGGCTGGGACTGTTTATTATCTTCGGCTCATGCCGTTCACGCGGCACCAGTGCCGCTGGGCCTGCTTCTTCCTCGCGGTGCGGCAGGCCGCGCAGAAGCGATTTTCCTTGCGCTCGTAGAAGGTGCCGCCGCACCGCGCGCAATACTGAGGCTGAATACGCCGGAATGCTGTGCAGCTGTCGCAATCCGTACACCCTGCGGAGCATCCGCCAATGTCGTCCCAATTCATGCACATAAACCGCTGCCAGTAAGGATCATAGCCGAGATCGTTCATGCGCTTACGAAGGGCCGTTGCCAGCGCGGATAGGTCGCGCCTGACCTGATGGCGGGTGCGGGAGATATAGAAGCCATGACGGACGTCCATTTCCGGCGCACCGTGTCCCCACGAGCCATCACCGAGCATTTCCCGCACCTTGTCGGCGTTCTCGGTCAGATAATCGTTGTAGACCTTGGAGCGGACGCACTTTTCGGAACGGCCGACCGCCTTGCCTATGGCAGCGTAGCTGTCGCCGTGGCGGATGCCGTCTGCCAGTATTTCAAAATCCTCGCTGGTCCATGTGCCACGCTTGCCGGTCAGCTCCATCGAAACGGGGCGATCCTTGATGCCGAGGTCACGGCAACGGCGCGCAATCGCACCGTGAGAGCGATGCATCATCTCGGAAATTTCCGCCCATGAGTACCTGTGCTTACTGAGCAGCATTTTCAGCCGGGAGTCCTCGTCTTCTCCCCACGGGTCTTTCCTCTGAATGGCGTATGCTTCAAAGTCTTTCTTGCGCTGCTCGGCTACCCAGTCCGGCTCCTCACCGAGCACCAACGGCTCCATCTTGGAAAAGTCGATGAAGCTGCGGTATCGCTCGGCCCACTCCCAGAACTCCTCAATGTATACCACCCGAAAGCTGCAGCGGTTGACCTTTTTCATGTGGACAGGCATACCGCGATTTTCAACCCAGCTTTTTATCTTGTAACTGTAAGATTTCTCGCTGCCCGTTACGGCGGTTATCAATTGGTTCAGCGTGACATATTCTCCTGACATCAGCACTGCACCCAAACCGAGGCGCTGCGCTCTGACCTTGACGGCGTTTGTGGTACGATTGAGCTTTTTTGCAATGGTGGGAACGGAAAGCTGTCCCCATGCTTCCATCAAATAATCTTCCTCCTCGGGCCTCCACGTCCGGCTCCCGAGAGGCGGCGGTTGCCGCATTCCGTTCCCTCCCATCAAAATAGCGTAAGCTGTCCGCCTTTTGCCTCTGACAAGGGTTTCTCCTGTTCCGGCGGCTCGGCAGATGTCGGTTCTTTTTCCGGCATCTGTTCAGCTGCATTTCGGAACAGGAGATCCATTTGCGCCCCGATGCGGCGATAGTGCCAAACATCACGGAAGAACATTGGTGTATACCAAACCTGCGGACCGTCTTTTGGCAACAGACCGCGACCGTCGTAACTGACGGACGGGTGCAGGAGAGAGTCGTCAATGACAACATAGCCAGGACATCCGAGCAAGCTCAACTGGATATAGCACATGCAGCCTGCGAGAAAGTCTATATCCTGCGCCACGAACAGCACCGAGGTTTGATAGTTGATATGCTGCTTTTGGCACTCATTGGCGAATGCGATCAGCAGCGCACCGGCACCGCAAGCAGGGTCGTTCACAGATACCCAGCCTTGCTTTTCTATACGCGCTGACATATCAGGAGCATAGGTGATAGCGGACATCGCCCTGCAGACGCTGTAAGGGGTGAAGAACTGTCCTTTCCATTCGTTTCCGAGGCCGAGTGCCATAAAAAGCTCACCGAGGAAGTCCTGCTCGGGATCGCGCTCCAATTCGGCTACGACCTCAAGCAACATATCTGCAAAGACTTCCAGCTCCTTAGCGGAATACTTCTCTGCGCGGCTGTGGTACATTTCTTCCCTGGCCTTGACCCGCGGGCCTCCCATCGTGTTGGCGATTGCGATGGCCGACATGATGATGAAGTCCTGCCAGATGTCCCAGCGGGAATACTTCCCACTCAGCCCTTCTATGAAGCGGACGATATTCTTCTGACTTTCCCCTCTGACGTGCCGCAGGGCGTTTCCCATGACTTAGCCCTCCTTGTCCGCTGCTTTCAGTTCTGCGGCTTCGCGCAGCTGCGGAGCGACCGACTTAACGGCGGCTTGATACCCGGCGTCATACCCGCGTTTCCACACGCGGCTGAGGTAGGCCGCAAGCGTCGCCTTGTCCATGTGCTTGATTGTCTTGTAATCCTCGCGGGAGATTTCTGCCGCCCGCTTCACGGCCTCATCGGTATAAATCCGCGCCATCAGCATTCGCCCCCTTCCATATCATCGTCGGTCGGGGCATCGGCGGGAAGCACTTCACGCGGACCGCCGCCGTTGTCCGGCCCAATGACGCCCAGCTCCTCCAGCGCATCGATCAGGCGCGCCGCTCTTGCAAAACCAATGTTCATTCGGCGTTGCAACAGGGCTACAGTTGCTTTGTTCTCAGCCCGCACAATAGCAGTGGCCTGTTGCACATCAGGACTGTCAGCGTCCATCTCTGTGCAATCCTCAATGTCCTCGGCATCTTCGAGACTGTCGATATCGGGCATTTCTGCATCTTCTGCGTCGTCGGCCTCGTCCTCGTCGATCACTGGCATCAGCCCTGTGCGAAGCGCGCCTTTTTCCATCACGTCACGGAAGAAATACTGTTGCCAGTAGGTGATCATCTTAACCAGCACAGTTTCGATTTTGGTGCGGAGCGTCTTGGAAATCGTGAATGTGCCGCCGCCGATCTTAGTCTCCAGCGAGCCGTCTCTGAAAATCCACATCATAAATGCGTCGGGGCTGCAATAGCCGTTGTCCTCCGCACCTTCCAGCATGGAGATTTGTGCATCCATGCCCTGAATAGGCCGAATAGTGAGCGTGATGGGATAGCCATCCTTCTTGAAGCGGAAGGTGAGATTGTGCTCGTCACACAGGCCTTGCAGCTTCTTTTTCTGTGCTTCGTACATAGAAATTTCGCTCATGATAGAGAACTCCTTTCAAAATGTCAGCTTAATAAAAGCAATGTACCGTTCCATGAGATTTGGACGCGGTATTCTTCGAGGTCGGCTTCTGTCGCATACTTTCTGCCGTACCTCTCTTTCATGGTTTTCCAGTCACCCCAAGGGACGCGATAGACATTGCCGGATTGGAAACCGGCAATCACAAAGCAGCGTGCGCCCAATGCCTGGTGCCTGTCCATGTAATCGGTCTGTCCTGGCATAACGCGGCTCTGTTCGATGCGGTCGGCGGCTGTGAACTTCGCTTCAAACATTACGGTGCGCCCGCCTTTGATTGTCCCCTTGTAGTCCGGCTGGGCCTGCTTTTCGTAGTAGGCAATAAACTTTCCGTTGCCGAGTGACTTTGTGGGACGCATTGGCTCAGGCGTCTTTTCGACAATAGCATAGCCTTTGAGTGCGTAGTATGCGAACGAGGCGTCAAGACGCGCTTCAAATTGCTGACCTTTCACCTTGGACGCCTTGCCGATCAGCTGTCGCCGAGGGTCTTTTTTGTTCATCGCATGAGCCCTCCCGCATACGCGCCACCAGCAAACATAGCCAGTCCGACAGTGCTGCGGGCGACTACCCGCCCGAAGGAAATTGCGTCAGCGTCGCTCGCGCCGGCTGTGCCGAGAATGACTAAAAAGCCGCACACGCAGATGATCCTAAAAATCATCTTAGCTTTTCGCGCCACATCGTCACCCCCAAATGTATTCGCGGCAAAAGACATGATCTCCAATCTGCCCCCATACGCGGTCATTCTCTCCGTTGCGCGAGAAGTACACTACATCGGCATCAAGTATCGTGTCTCCATACAGCGCGCCATCAATGGCGTCATACTGCGCCTGCCCCGGCGTTACGGTGTCGATCAGGGCGATGGGGGAGAATTGAGGAACGGAGCTGTCCGCGCCCTCAAACAGCACGTCATGCACGGTATCGGGGAAGTAAGTGTTGAGAACTCGATTGAATACCACTTCAACCACCGCCTGCTGTGCCTCCTCCGACTGGTTTCCGGCTTCGAGATAGACGATTGCCGCCAGCTCGTCACGCTCCGCTTCCGTCATGCTGATGTTTATGTACTGTGCAGCTCTGGCGGGGGCATTCTCGGCGAGAGGCGTGATTGCGGCAAGCTGTGCCGCAGAAACCGTCGCAGTCATTGACGGGCTGATACGCTGGCAAGGAACTTGAGATTTTCCCGCGGTATCTTCGCTCGCTGCATTTGATGTGCATAGTGCCGCGAGGCACAGTAGAATGCCGATAATAAATGCAATCCTTTGTAATTTCACTTGGATATTCCTCCTATCTGTTTTTGACCTGCAGCCGGTGCTCCGGCGATACGCTGAGGCGTACATTTTCGCAGGACGTTCTTATAGGCGGCTTCAAAGCCGTGAAGATTGTAAAAGCCTTGCTTGATCAAGGCTTGCGGACCGCCCATGAGGTCAATAGCCGCCCGCGTTTCGCATTCCGGCATGGCCGCATAGACTTCTTCCGGCGTTCGCCTTTGCAGATCCGATTTCAGTAAGAGCCACGCCATGTTTACGCGCTCTGTCAGCTCCTGATTGATGGCGTCAGCCTTGCCTTTGAACTCTGCGATGGTCGGCGGGTACTTGCATTCTCGGCATAGACGGACAACCGCCTGCCGTCCCAGCCAAAAATCAATGTCTGGTAAACATTGCACCCAAAGGTCGATGGTCGGGCCGAGCTTCGCAACGCCGCCTTTGAAAACCTCTGCGCTGGGATAGGCCAATAACATAACGGCGAAGATCTCACTCATTTCCTTGTGGGTCATGTCTCTCCCTCCGAATACATTTGGTGCAGCTGCTGCAGGTCGCTCATTGCACTCTCGCTGGAACTCTGCCGACCGCCATTGCTGCTTCCGGCATTGCGGATGCCCCAGCGATCACGGCTACACTTCCTAATCACCAAATTCCAGTCCTTCCACTTGTTCTTGTTACCGTTACTCTGAGCGCTTTCATCGACATAGGTAATGCAGCGTGTCAGCTCGGCCTCGCCTAAATCATCAAGCAGGCGGTCACGTTCGTCGTCGCTGAGCCGTACCCAGCCGTATGTACCGTATTTGTGCCGTACAGCGTCTGGATGCTCGTCCTCGGCTGGGTTATATGGAACGGCAACGGTGGCGCGTTCATTAAAGCGTGCGGCCAAATACTCGCGAAATCGGCTATTTTTGACCTTGCGAATTTCGAGCAATAACGGCTTGTTGAGCTTTTCGGATGTAGACCAGTTGTAACGACACCAGTTGAGGATCAGGAGCTCCTTGGTCTGCACGCTATAGCGAATGACATTGTGCGCGCTGTCAAGGCGTTTCAATAGACGCTCTACGGTGTCGTTGTTATACCCCGTCTCATTGGCGATCTGCTTGATGCTGACCTCGTAACACCCGCAGAGGTTGGTGTGTGGGTTTGTCATGCAATAGAGGTAGATGTACCGATCTTCGGGCGTGAAGTCATCAACAACCTTGCTGTCCGACCAGAAGTCCATGCTGATGTTCCTGTAATTTGCCATTATGTCCTCCTTGGTCGCAGCTGCCCGATTGACCGGGCAGCTGCTCAACACTTAGTTAGAACGGAAGCTCGCCGTCGTCCTCGATTTCGGTAAAAGAGCCGCCGCTTCCGCAACCATAGTCGGACGCAGGATAACCGCTTGCCGGAGAAGCGTATGATCCCTGTGGGGCATAACCGCCTTGCTGATACCCGCCGCCGTCTCCATCGCGCTTAGAGTCCCCGAAGTAAACATTGTCGGCCACGATTTCAGCGCTGCGGCGCTTGTTGCCATTGTTATCCTGCCAGTCGCGGAGCTGAAGCCGTCCTTCGACCACGGCCATACGGCCCTTGCTGAAATACTTGCAGACAAATTCGGCAGTTTGTCGCCATGCAACGACATCGATAAAATCCGTTTCCTTTTCACCGGACTGGGACTTGAAATCGCGGTCACAGGCCACGGAGAAGCTGGTCACAGAAAGGCCGGACTGTGTGCGGCGCAGCTCGGGATCGCGGGTCAGGCGGCCCATAACAACGATCTTATTCAGCATCGTCCTTTCCCTCCTCGGGCTGCTCCGCGGAACACTTCTTGCACTGCGGGCAGCTCGCTTCGGCCTCAATCCTGCGAGCCGATTTGATAGCGTCCAACACTTCTGACGCGGTATAGCTGCTCCTGCCGGAAATAGCGGCTTCCAGTACATTGCGCTCGGTCTCCGCTCGAACGAGCTCCTCGTAGCGGCTGACGGGAACAGGGATCATGCGCTCATTAGGTCCAGGTGCGGGCAGGGACTTAATAAATTTCTCGAATTCTGTCATGTGAGACTCCTTTCATTTTCTCTCGTCTGATGATCTCGATGGCCTTTTTACATTCGGCAACATCGAACATTCCAATATGGGTCTTTTCTACTGGTAGCCCCATTTTCTGAGACAGCCAGCCATAGGCGGCATTGCGGTAGCCTTTGAATTTCCCGTGCTTCCACAGGGGGTCAAACGCATAATGTGCGGCGCGTTTCCAGTAACGCAGTTCCGCATTTGCCAGTCGGCCAAGAGGCTTGTCCGTTCCTTTGTGGCATCCGACATAGGCCATGCAGCGGCGGCAAAGCCATACCTTGTGGCCGTAGCTTTTTCCATAAATGACCTTGCTGTCTACAAGCTCGGCTTTGCGACCGCAATAATCACAGGTGACATTCACCGTTTCCATTCCTCCTTGTACCGTGCAATCTGCTCAGGCGTATCGGTTTCGATGCCGACCTCCTGACACTCGGAGATGATACCGTCCAAAAAGACGCTCATTTCCTTTGTGGAATACTCACTCGTGCCTTTAATGGCGCGGTAATGAATGAACTTCTTGCCGTCGACATATCCGATGCCTGTCTCGGCATAATGGCGAGCTACCAGCGAGGGAGGAACGCCCTCACGGAGCGAAAACAGGACTTTGCATTCGTTGCCGGCTTCATCGGTGTATGTCTCGCCGGTGCCGTATCGACGAAGCATTTCTTCATAAACCGAGTCCTTGTCCGACTTCACCACAGCGGCCAGCTTCTCAATCAGCGACCATGCGTAATTGTTCGCATTAAGGCTACGGGGCGCAGCGCGCTTTTTAATGGAGAAGGTGATCTCCTGCTCGCCGAGTGCGTCCCACAAGGCCTTGCAGCTCTCGCGGGTGGTAATTGTCAGGACGCTTTCGCCGGTGCGAGCGAACGACCATTCTTTCAGCTTGCCGTTCATTTTGTTTTCCACTTCTCCTGATATAGCCCCATCAGGTCGGTCGCCCGAAGCCAGTCGAAGAAATCAGAAATGATTGGGAATATACTTCGCGTTTCATCACGGCGGTATGTCTCCGGCCAAACTGCGCTTCCGTTGCTGGCGAGGTAAGTAAAGCTCTTTGCTTCAGGCACGATCTCAAAATACATCGGGTGCTGTGTGCTGTCGAAGTATTTGCCCACATCGTAGGATTTGGTGAATTTGATGTCGGTGATCATACCGGCTTTAAGGACATCCAGCCGACCGTAGAGCAGGAGGGGAATGCCGGAAACCTCGGCGTTTTTCTTCGCCACCAGCTGGAGCGCACCTCCAGCGCAGCGGCGGGCGATCTCCTCGGCGGCAGCGTACCATTGGTCGTTCGGATCTGCGCGCCCGTTGATGATGGCTGTCACCAAATCTTCGAACTGCCTGCCGTTCATCATAGCTTCGGTCGGAGGGGTAGGCTCACGCCGCAGGACGGTCATAAACTCCTTCATCGGGTCGCGCTCAGTCGTTGCGTCCTCGTAAGGATTACTCTTGAGCGCGTAGAGCCACGCTGACAGCAGGGAGTGTGTGATAAGGCAGCGATCCATTTACTTCGCCTCCTTTGCCTCCTCGGGCGCAGGCGTGTACTTGCCCAGCACCTTGTCAAAGAACAGACCGCACTCCTTGACCTTCTTGTTCCAAAGAACGCCCAGTTCCTTGTTGGAGGTCAGCGCGTGCTTAATGGCCTGATATTTCGGCATGGCAGCGTTGGCGGTGTCTGCATCGACAATGTCGGCGATGATGGCCGTGCCCTCAACCATCGCGGCCTCGTATGCCGCCTGATCGACTGCGTTCTGCTCGACCTCGGCGGTGGCCTTGGCGTTGTACTCGGCGAACAGCTTCGTCAGGAAGTCGTTAGGGCTGGTCGGGCCGAGTGCGGGGATCTTACGGATGCCGGAGATACCGCGCGTCCCCTTGGCGAAATACCTCTCGCAGTTGGAGAAGCCGATGGTGCGGTCATTGCCGTAGATTTCCACGAAGCCGCCCAGGTCCATAGGCTCCCAGACGTTGTTTTTCGTCTTGCCCTCGACCTTGATGCGGAGGCGGGTGTTGTCGCCGTCCTTTTCCTCCGTAGCGTGGAACACGATGACGATGTTCTTCTGCAGCTCATAGAAACAGTAGTCCATCAGCCGGACGAATTCCTTGCCGACAAAGCCATAGCCCTTGAGGGAGAGACTGCCGTCGCGCTGGCCATACTTCGGGTCTTTCTTGATGGCCCACAGGGACATCAGAGAGATCAGCTTGCCGCCGGTATCGAAAACCAGCGTGTCGAAGTCCTGAAGATTGATGGGGGTGAGATCGCCGAGGATCTCGTCGTAGCTCTGGGGCTGGATGTACGGCTTGCGGTAACGCGGCTCGATGCGGTCGATACCGAAGTCAACGTCGATGTGCAGGGGATTGGGGGCAGACAGCGCCAGAGTGGATTTTCCGATGCCGGGATAACCGGCGATCAGCATGCGGATTTTCTTCGCGCCCTCCTGGATGTCGTTCGGGTTTCTAATCATGGTGATAGCTCCTTTCAGTTGGTAGCGGCTTCGCGCCGCAGAGTGATGATTTCGTGGCACCGGAAACCGAAATTGCTTTCCCGGTACATTTCGGTCAGCTTGAAGTGTTCCTCATCATAAACACTGGAACAGTTCAGCAAGCCCTCGGTCTTGTCCGGGTGATAGGCGCGGAATGCGGAGCAGGCCGAGCGACGGTCCGGGGCGTCAACCTCAGTCCAGCCGCCGAAAAACGGCTGGCCGTCCGTGCCGTATGTGAAGTAATACCTTGCCATTACTGCGCCTCACTTTCCCACTTGATGCCGCCGCCACTCAAACTGACGGCCATTGCGCCGAGGAATTTGATGTCGTCCTCGTCCAGCCCGATAAAGTCTCGCTCGCCGGGTGTGGTGAAACCTTCTTTGAGGATTACGATATCGCCGACGATGGGATTTCCATGGTGCACGGTATCGTAGAGAATGCAGCCGAACAAATTGAGCGGCAGACCGCGCAGCAGGCCCTCCTCGTTGACGACCATGCAGAACGGATCGGGCAGCCCCTTTGGGTGTACGACCTCGATCCAGCCGTCAACCGCCTTTCCGATGGTCTTATAGGCAGGCTCGCCAAACTCCGTGACCTGCATCTTGTTTTCGGTGGTGATAACCAGTCCTTTCATCAATGCTCCTTTCCGGGGAAGCACTCCGGCTCCTCCCATGCGTCGGACTGCTTGGTGCAGATGTCGCAGCCGACAATATTCAAATCTTTGTCTCTGATAATTTCCTCGCACTCCTCGCCGCAGATAGGGCAGTGCGGGAAAATAGGCTCTTTCCCATCGGGGTAGCCGGTGCGCTCCATGTTTTGGACAATGGGATGATCCGGCAGGTCGTAGCTCATTCGATGTCACCCGCCTTTGCGATGTAACGGCGGACGGTGGCTGTCAACCAGTCCTGCGTAGTGGCGTAGCCCTCGGCTTCTATCAGCTGTTGCAACGCCTTATAGTCGGCGGTTTCAAGCCTTGCTGAGATACGACAGGTCAGCCGGTGTGCGTCCTTTTTGGCCGTTTTGCGGCTCTCTGCCAGCTCCGGTGCGAAGTGCGAATAAAGCGCCGCCATCGCGTCTGGCCGCAGGCTCACGCCGTAGGCGTCTCCGTTCTCGCACTTGCTTTGAACGGTCTTGTCGTACTTGGGGTAGATGGCTTGTACCACCGCGACCATATCCTTGGCCGGTATCTGCTTGGAAAGCCGGAGCTCTCTCAACTCTTCCGCCACGGTAGCACCCCCTCACCTCTTGACTCTCTTGACTTCGCACAGAGCGGTTGGTAAACTGACTGTGGGTAAGCATTTGCCCGAGGTCGTTCCCGATGCAGCGGGGCGACCTCTCTTTTTTCTTCTCCGTGGCAATCACATCGCTCGCCGGGGTCGTTGTTACTGCCACAATTTGGACAAGTCCAGTAATACGCCACTATTATCAGCTCCTTTCATTTTGATGCGGCTTGCGCCGCTTTCCTGGCGGCAATTCTGCCATCTAACCACTCGGCGTTTCCCGGTACTGCCATGAATGCGTTGAACCTATCAAGAGTCAACGCACCGAGCCGCCGTCTTACATTTTCAGGAATTGCCGCCGTGTCAATTTGGATCGTATCCGTCAGCTCGCCTTCTTGGGGCGACGCATACCGTAGCGCCTGCACCTTTGCCTCACTCCCCTCCGTGAAGTATTTACTCTACGCGATAATGTCTAAACATTTAGACATTATCCTCAAAAAAAAGTTCGCCCACGGTCGTTCCAAGTGCTGCGGCAATTTTCTGCAAAACTTTTGTCGAGGTGTTGCGTTCAGAATTATTCTCCAGACTGGAAATTGTGGCGCGGCTCACCATGCTCTTTTCTGCAAGCTCCTCTTGCGACATTTTCAACAAATCCCTGCGTTCCTTGATTTTGTTCCCCACTCAAATCACCTCCTTTGCTACTTGTGTGTCTAAACCTTTAGACGAGCTGATAATACACCAAGTACACCGGCGTGTCAAGTGGTTTTGACGAAAAGTGAAAAGTTTTTTAGACATCGAGATTGACATTCTTCTCTCGATATTGTAAAATCTGTTAGACAGCGCAAGGAGGTTTAAGCGATGAAATTATCTGAAATGATTGTGAAATACAGGAATGAACACGGCCTTTCTCAACGCCAAATGGCTGCTCAATGCGGCCTTTCTACCGGATATATCTCCCTAATTGAAAAAGAGATTAACCCTCAAACTGGTAAGCCAATGGTTCCATCGCTTACCGTTTTGAATAAACTCGCAAAAGGCATGGCCATCACTTTGGATACACTCCTTTCTGTTTGCGACGATATGCCCGTAGATATCGGCGTAGCAGAAAAGACCGCCCTTGACGAGAAGGACGGCCTTGATTTTGAAATTGCAGAAATTATTTTTTCGCTGTCGGAAGATAAAAAACAGGAGGCTCTGCGGTATCTTCGCTATCTTGGAGCGCAAGGAGAAAACTGAGAAGATTTTTCTTCTTTTTAGTCGGCATATCGCCAAGAAAACGCAATAATGCCAGTAATTCTTTCGTCGTAGCCATACATGACACTCCTTTGTTATTTTGTTTACCGCCGACAGCAAAGCCATTATATCACGGTTCGTTGTTGTTTGGGGAAAAAGGTAGATTATTACTTTCGACAGACATCGACCCACGATGTGTTGTATATAGAACCGTCTGTGAAGGAGACTTTATGAAAAAGTTGATTACAGCAGTCTTGTGTCTATACCTTCTGTGCAGTTGCGCTGCATCGCCAACTCAAAACGCCGAAGAGAACTTTGCGGCGGTCGAAGCAGAAGCTGCAGAGAATATTTTT
>ERZ1034925.343-NODE-343-length-22036-cov-30.607252_pt1 | contig 22036 bp, 27 predicted proteins | sample MGYA00520687_ERZ1034925 | MGnify/ENA primary metagenome ERZ1034925 (study PRJEB33766, sample SAMN09781758) | gut metagenome | biome: gut microbiome | host: Homo sapiens | place: Madagascar | study: EMG produced TPA metagenomics assembly of the PRJNA485056 data... | reverse complement strand
ATCCGCGCTTCGCCTTTTCTGTTAAATCTGCCTCGGCGTAGTTCCGGTGCCGCGCCTGCGCGGCATCCGACAGAACGAAGCCGGGCAATAGCCCCCGGCTCCCCGCCCCCCTCGCCCGTCGAAGCTGGCGAAACGCATCCGCGCTTCGCCTTTTCTGTTAAATCTGCCACGGCGTAGTTCCGGGCCGCGGCTGCGCGGCACCCAAAGGAACGAAGCCTGGCAACATGTCCCGGTTCCCCCGACCCCCTCGCCCGTCGAAGTTGTCGAAACTATATTGGTCCCGATTAACGAAGGACACTAAATAAAGTGGGCACATGGGGGCTGGCCACGGCGCGAAGCGGATGGCTGGAGAAGCCGTCAACTCGCCAGGCAAAGTCTGCACCTGGCTGAAACAAGACACCTTAATCAGCAGACACTTTTTATTCTGCCATTTATTCTGCCATTTTGTCATAATAAAGTGGCACAATAAATGTCTTCATTCACCTTTCACGACAAGCCAGGAGCCGTTTTTCCTTGAGCCTGTGCGCTGGATGATGTTTGTCTGCTGAAGATACTGCAAGGCACGTGCTATGGTGCGTGGCGAAAGTTCCAGTCTCTCTGCCAATGTCTTAGAGGTTATGTCGGGCTTTCCAAGGAGACATTGGAGAATCCGTCCCTGTGTCCGGTTTATTCTGACATTTATACTGACATTTTGTCGTTTTTCCTTGGATACGGCCATGTCGAACGGGATGACCACGTTGATGTAGGTGTCGCCGATATGGAAGACACCGCGTCCGTACTTAGAGACGATGACGGGTATGCCGTGGCCTGTGTGCTCGGTCAGTTCCATGTTCATGAAAATCCGCATCAGCATGTCGTTTCTCGGACGGCTGATGCCCTGGAAGAACATCTCCTCGGTCTGGCCTTTGGGAAGACCGCCGTGGGACAGTATCTCAATCCTGTCCTCGAAGATGGAGACAAGTGGCTGCGAGATGTTCCAGTCATTGTGGACGAGCGCATTGATGAGAGCCTCGTTCACGCAGTTGAAATCAAATAGATATTTGTCGGTTCGCGGGCGGCTGGTGGTGTCCGACACGCAGATGTTCTCTGACGCTAGGCGGTTCTTCACCTGCTCGTAGGCGAAGAGAAGAGACTGGCAGCCGTAGTCGTTCCGTTCGGAAATGGCGGACTTGTCCCTGCCCTGGAACTTGACGACAATCAGCGGAATGGTGTTCTTGTCCGACAGAAGCTCAGCCAGAAGATTGTACTCACCCTTCGGGGTCTTCAGTCCGAGATTCTGCTCGAACGACTTGTCATCAAGGTGGTATCCTTTCTCGGAATAGTAGATTTTCAGCGTCCTGAAGGATATGTTGCCGTATCGTGCAGGAGTGCGTGTCATGAAGTCCGTCTCCGTGAAGTTCTGCTCGTATCTGGCCTTGATCTGCTCCGGCGGCATCTCCTTGCAGGTCGTGCCGATGCGTATTGAGCATCCGGCGGACGAGAAACCGTATTTCCTCTGGCAGTAGATTGGTCTCGTCCCCTTTGGGACGTGTATGACCATAAGCGTCTTGCCGTCAACATAGCGCAGTTCAGACGAAACCAGTTCCTGCGGATTCGGTTCAATCTGGCTGGTGATCACATCGGAAATCTTCCGTGAAATCTCGTCGATCTTCCTTATGCCGATGATGTTGCCGTCATTGTCGACGCCAAGCACGATGTCGCCGCCGTCGGCATTCAGGAAGGACACGATTTCCTTGCAGATCGTGTCGCTATAGGCCGCCTTGAACTCCAGTGTCTCCGATTCGTCGCCGTTGTATCTGCCCATGTTTGCTCTCCTGTTGTATGATTAGTGTACCATAGTTCCTTTTATGACATTTTTCAATTTATTATGACAAAAAAGTGTCGCGAACGACAATGGCGAGTTTTCCGTACTCGAAGGCTTGTCTGTGCCATAACAGGCTATGTATAAAGCGTTAGACCGAGCAGAGGCACGAAGTCTCTGCGGCGGCTGTCGGCATGATGTGGTACCTAGAAAAAAGTGCCATTTGGTGCCATTTTTGGTGCGTTGAATTATCTGCTTGACAAGTGCCAAATCGTGATTTTTGAATAGAGTTATGGCGTTTTTTACGCATTGCGGAATCGCCGATATGCTCCACCAGATTTAACAGAAAAGGCGAAACGCATCCGCGCTTCGCCTTTTCTGTTAAATCTGCCCCTGCGTAGTTCCGGGCCGCGCCTGCGCGGCGCCCAAAGGAACGAAGCCGGGCAACTACCCCCCGCCCCCCGCCCTTCCAAGCGGGCGTCCGAACACCAGCGCAGGGCTTTCGCCCTCAGCGATTTCGCCATTGGTCTTGCGGCGATAGAGTCTGGGGATCCACGTCGGGCGGCCTTTTTGCGTTTCAAACGCCTCCTTCGGCGAATTACTCTCTAACCTGTGGTCAGAAAGCCCACACCCCTTACCGAGGTCAGCGGAGACACGTGACCTCTCCTCTGCCCCCTCTCGTTTTTATTGCGCCAGAGCCAAGGAGAGAACTCGCTCCCTACTCAAACGTGTGGTCATAAAACGGCGTTTTCCATGATATTGCGAAAACCGCCCGAGCAATCGAAATGGGTAGAAAGAGAACGCCCCAAGCACAAAACCGCCGTTTTTTGCCAATAACTCAAAACGCGGTCGGCGATTTGCGTATTATGAAAGCCGCACAATGAGAGCGTGGGGATGCCCGAAGTCCTTCCTGTCCGCATGCGGTTCGGCAAACACGGAGAATCTGGTTGAAACCATCCTTCTATCCGATGAGCAGTTTGATGTCATCGTCGACTGTCCCGATGCCCGCGATGCCAAAGGTATCGACCAATGTCTTCGCCACGTTGGGCGAAAGGAATGCCGGGAGCGTCGGCCCGATGTGGATGTTCTTCACGCCGAGGGACAGCAACGCCAGCAGGACGATGACCGCCTTCTGCTCGTACCAAGCGATGTTGTAGGCAATGGGCAGCTGGTTGATGTCGTCCAGGCCCAAGACCTCCTTCAGCTTCAGTGCAATCAATGCCAGCGAGTAGGAGTCATTGCACTGCCCCGCGTCCAGGACGCGGGGGATGCCGCTGATGTCGCCCAGGTCCAGCTTGTTGTATTTGTATTTGGCGCAGCCGGCCGTGAGGATGACCACGTCCTTGGGCAGCCCCTTGGCGAAGTCGGCGTAGTAGTCTCGGCTCTTCATGCGTCCATCGCATCCCGCCATGACCACGAACTTGCGGATGGCTCCGGATTTGACTGCCGCAACCACCTTGTCCGCCAACGCGAAGACCTGCTCGTGGGCGAAACCGCCCACAATCGTGCCCGTCTCCAGCAACTTCGGCGAACGGCACCCCTTGGCCTGTTCGATAATGGGCGAGAAGTCCTTTACTTCACCGTAGGCGGCATCGATGTGCCGACATCCCGGGAAGCCGACCGTGCCCGTGGTCCAAAGGCGCTCCCTGTAACTCTCGGCTGGAGGGACAATGCAGTTGGTGGTCATCAGGATGGGGCCGTGGAAGGACTCGAACTCCTCCTTCTGCTTCCACCAGGCATTGCCGTAGTTTCCTGCGAAGTGCGGGTATTTCTTGAACGCCGGATAGTAGTGGGCGGGAAGCATTTCGGAATGGGTGTAGACATCTATCCCCTGTCCCGCCGACTGTTCCAAAAGCATCTCCAGGTCCCGCAGGTCGTGTCCGGAAACAAGAATGCCGGGGCGATCGCGAACCCCCAGGTCGACCTCTGTGATTTCGGGATTGCCGTAGGCGCCGGTGTTCGCCCTGTCCAAAAGCGCCATGCCCTGCACGCCGTATTTCCCCGTCTCCAGTGCCAGCGCGGTCAGCGCCGCGGCGTCCAGCGAATCATCCAGCGTCTTTGCCAGGGCCGATTGGAGGAAGGCGTCGATGGCCGCATCGTCCTGCAGGAGTGCATTGGCGTGTTTCACATAGGCGGCAAGACCCTTGAGGCCATAGAGGACGAGGGCGCGGAGGCTGCGAACGTCCTCGTCCGCCGTCGCCAGGACACCCACGGCGGACGCCTTGGAGGCGAAGGCATCCTGCCGCGCATCCCATGTCGCCGCGTCCGGCAGTCCCGTCGTGTCGGCAAGCGACGCCAGCAACGCCCGCTTTGCGTCCAGCGTCTGGATGATGCGCCGTACAATGGCCTCCCGGTCAAAATTGACATTGGTGATGGTCACGAAGAGGTTGGTGGTGACCAGGTGGTTGATTTCCGCCGGAATCTCCTGGCCGTCCGCCCGCATTCTCGTGGCGATGTCAGACAGCCCTGCCGTCACATGGACGAGCAGGTCTTGCATCGCGGCGACCTCCGGCTTCTTCCCGCAGACGCCGCAGATAGTGCATCCCCTGCAGCCTGCGGCCTCCTGGCATTGAAAACAGAACATCTTGTTCTCCATGGCATCTATTCCTGTGGATTGTGGATTGTGGTTTGTGGTTTGGGAGCGGTTCCAGGCCGCTCCGGATTATGGTTTCACAAGCAACTTCCTCAAGCTGTCCTGCAGCTCCAGACGCTGCTCCGTCAAATCGAACGCCCCGTTGGAAAGCCCCCACTGCTTGATGAGCAGGCGAAGCGGGCCGACGACCATTCGGAAAAGGGTGTCGGGGGGAATGTCCCCGCGGATTTCCCCGGCGTCAACCGCCTCCTGGAAATGGCGAAGCAACTCCTGGCGATGACGATGCATCATCCCCCGCAGAAATTGCGCGACTTCCGGGGCGCTCTGGAACAGCTCCTCCGCAAACACCACGCGGGCCAGATCGGGGGTCGCAAGCACCAGCTCCGTCCGTCTGGCCATGAAATCCTCCACCGCCTCCCAGCCACGCAGGGAGTCATCAGGCGCTTCCAGATTCCCCTCAAAACGCATCACCAGCGCCTCCAGGATCTCCCGCTTGCCGGTGAAATGGGCATAAAGCGCGGCTTCCGTCAGATGCAACTGCCTGCTGATATGCCGAATGGTCAGGTTGCCGATGCCGCCCTCCGAAACCAGCCGCAAGGCGGTGTCCACTATCTCATTCTGCCTAGATGTGAGTTTGCGCTTCATTGTCGATGAGCCCTTTTCAACCACTGATTAATTAACGTTAGTTAATATAAAGCTGCATTCGTATTTCGCAAGTGTTCGCCGTTTTTCATGTTGATGGCAATAGTGCCGGAATCCACTCCGGCGTTTTTTCGCCGAAAAACCGTTTTTTTCACAGCCGTCCCATTTTTTATGAAATGAGTGTTTTTGGGGTGCGATTGAGTACAAGGAGACCTGTTTTTTCAAGGTATCTTTCTTGTGCGTAGATTTGTTTGATAGGGTTTTCAGGTGTTTGAAGTCGACGTAGGCCTTGTCGAAGACAACAACCTCGCCTTGTTGGCGTGCGAGGGGCCATTGCGGCTTGGAGGAGTGCAGCCGCGGATCTGCTTCAGAGTGCCGGCGTGGTTGGAAAGGCTGTCGCAGATATCGTTCAGGCTCAGCGCATGGGCAGATGGGCATAGACCATGGAAATGACATGGCTTGTGGCGCTGAACGAACGGGTATGGCTTCTGTGCTTCCTGGCAAGGTTTTCGATGATTCTGTCCAGTATCCAACTTGTAATCTGGGCGAGAACAGACATTGTATGCTTTGTCGGTGTCATGCCTCTCCTATAGTTGCTTGGTGGCTGCCATTAAGATGTCCATGACACCGTATTTTTCAACTATGCCGTCAAGTTATGGGACGGCTGTGAAAAGAATTATAGATGAGTTAACACATTAATATGAACTGCACACTCTGCAATATGTGTATGATTGAGGATTTGGCCACTGGCCGCGTCCTGGTGCAACACCGCCTTCCGAAGGCGACAAAACCTTGGTGCGGACTGACCTTCCCCGGCGGACAAGTGGAGACAGGCGAGTCCATCACGTCCAGCACGGTGCGCGAAATCCGCGAGGAAACAGGGCTGACGGTCTCGAACCTGCGGATGTGCGGCGTGGTGGAATGGGAAGTGCCAGAAAAAGCCAGAAAGCACCGTTTGGCAGGACAACATCCCTAACTCAAAGTACATTGTCTTCATGTTCCGCACCAGCACCTACTCTGGCGACCTGAACTCCTCTGCTGAGGGGCGGATGGAGTGGATGACGCTGGATGAAATGCGCAAAGGCGGCCTCGCGCCGCACATGGAGGAGTACATCCGCATCCTGCTGGATGACGATGTGCCACAGGCATACGGCATCAGCGGCTCGAACAAACTTGAGGTGATTCAATGAGACTGGCAGTTTTGATTGACGCGGACAACATCAGCTGGACTGATGCCAAGGAGGTTTTCGACATTGCCGAGAGACTTGGCGAGGCCATTACCCGCCGTGCCTTTGGCAATGTCACGATCTTCTCGGGCAAGGATGGCTGGAAGGAGCCGGTGAGGAACTTTGCCATTGAGGCACGTCCGCAGGTCAGCAATGTCGACCGCAAGAATGCAGCCGACTTCGCCCTCGTCATCGATGCCATGGATTGCCTCTATTCTGGACGTTATGATGGGCTCGTATTGGTGTCCAGCGACAGTGACTTCACCAGTCTGGCGCAACGCATCAGGAACGATGGCAAGGCGGTGTATGGGATTGGAGATGGACGCGCATCCATAAGCTTCCGCAAAGCCTGTACGGAGTTTTTTGAACTCAAACCAAAGGAAGCGCTGCCAATTGTCAGTGCGCAGCCAGAAGCGACCAATCCCCCGCAAACGCCCCAGCCAGCGAATGCCGAGACCGTGCCTTTGACAACCGCCACACCCAAGCAGCCAACGGAGTTTCAGAAAATCGTTGCCGACCTCCAGAAGAGGAAATGCAAGAAGCTGGTAACTTTGCAGAATTGGCTAATGAAGAATTTGAAGAAACCAGCCGACGAGACCGAGAAAATCATAAAGGCAATGAAGAGCCGCGGCTTCATATCCATAGACGAGAATAACAAGGTCACCTGGCTGAATATGTAATGACAGGAAACTCAACGTATGGGACACACGCGAATTGGGAAACTTCATCCGACGAAAAACTGGAAGGACTAGATAGCCTGCTTCCAGGTCGGGGCGAAGTATCCCCAATTCGCCCACTAGGTGCTTGAGGCCGTTTCCGACGGGCTGAACGAACGGAAGCTGATTGAAGACGCAGGCTACCAGAAAAGCGTTGAAATGCTGGTGGAGATGGCAATTGGCGCACAGCGGAAGGACTTCATAGGGCACATGCGGGAAATGGGCATTGCCCTCTCCGACAATCCTTCCCCGCAGGAACTCATCGCCAAGGTGGCGGATGCCATTGAGGAGGCGGGCATAGTCGAGGACATCGTGCTGGAGCGGCTTTCAGGCATCCTGCGCACCCCGGAGCTTGCCTTGACGCTCTCGGGGATGACAGGACTTGACGAGGCCGCCGTGATGCGGACGCTGGACGGCTCGTTCTGGAAGAAGGCCACGCCCGACGAGAAGGCGAGGATGCTGGAACTGCTGGTGGCAAGCGTCACGCTCTACGAAGACAAGATGGACATCGAGGTCCGCACCGAAGGTCTCACCTGCGCAATGGAGGAAATCGAAAATGAAAGTGACCAAGACTGAACGGCTGGGCAACGGAATCCTCCTGGTGACCGTTCCGGTGACCTTCAAGTGGCGCAACACGGGTAACGGGCCCGTCATCATCAATCCCGACAGCAGCATCGTCGACCTGCGGCGCGAGACAATCTTCACCGCCGTGGCGCGCGGACGGCGTTGGGTGCAGTTGCTGGATGACGGCAGCGTGGAGAGCATACGTGCCATCGCTGCCAAGATAGGCCGAGAGCCGAACTATGTGGCGCGGCTCATACGCCTGTCGATGCTCGCCCCCGACATCATCCACCGCATCCTGGAGGGCGACATCCCCCGCAATCTTTCGCTGGAGAGGCTGCGAGTCCCGATTCCCGACCTCTGGGAAGAACAGCGCCGGATGCTTCTGGAGAATCAATAGACAGCCAAAGGCCGTCGGACAGCGATGCCTGGCGGCCTTATTGTTCAAGATATCCACGCATTTTGTGGCCGCTTGACTTGCTAAATAGTCAATAATGGTTTATATTTATAGACAAAAACGAAACAGAGGGCTGTCATCATGCAATCCCATGCCGAAAAAATCGAGAAACTGCTTTCCATGCCGCGTGCCTTTTCCGCACGTGAAGCCACGGCATACGGCATTCCGCACGCAATTCTTTCCTATAACTGCAAGCGAGGAAAAATAACAAGGGTCGGGAGGGGACTGTATGCTTCGACCAGGCTTCAGCCAACATCCTACCCCGACCTGGCACAGCTTGCCGCCAAGCAGACGGATTTCGTCGTATGCCTTCTGTCGGCCCTCCGCATTCATGAATTCACCACCCAGCTTCCGACCTCGCTTTGGATTGCCGTTCGTCAGGGGGCGCGTATGCCGTCAATCGCACCCTGGCCCCTCTCGTGCATACATCTGAACATGACGCCTTACGAATATGGAATTGAGGAGCACGAAATCGATGGTCTGAAAATCAAGGTGTATTCGGCGGCCAAAACCGTTGCGGATTGCTTCAAGTTCCGGAACAAGATTGGCCTCGACGTGGCTTTGGAGGCTCTGCGCGAAGGCGTGCGGCTGAAGCTCTTCACCATAGCCGAACTTGATGCGGCCGCCGAGGTCTGCCGTGTGTCGAATGTCATGAGGCCATATATGGAGACTATTCTGTCATGAGCAACAAGACCCCTGTAAACATCGCGGCATCCGTGCTTGCGAGGCTCAAGAACCTGGCTGTCCAACGGGGATGGAACTTCATGCACATGCTGACGCGCTATGGCATCGAACGTTTTCTTTTCCGGCTTGGCGCTTCCGAATACGCAAGGCAGTTTGTCCTCAAGGGCGGCACCCGCAGACTCCCGGCAGAGAGAATCAATGTCTCTCTGCCGTTTATACCCCGCCGTTTTCCACTTTTTTTGGCGCACATAGAGACGGCTTTCGAGACGCCTTTTCCACCCGAAGCAGGGAGAGGGTTCCACCCTTGAGAGGTGTCGGTAATCGTATTGGACAGGGAAATATGACCACACCCGTTTTCAGGCGAGATGGTGTGCTTTGGAGAACCATCGGTGGAATTGGCGACCACTTCAAGAGAATGTGCAGACTGGGTAAGCGGAAACCGCGATTCGGCGAGATGACTTTGCAGGAACAATAGGATTCGCGCAGCGAAAGCGTGGACGGGCTGTCCGTCCTCTCGTCCGAAGGGCTTCTTGTGCTCAAGGCAAAGGCATTGATGGATCTGGACGAGCGCAAAACGCGCGGTGAACATGTCGATTCCAAGGACATTTCCAAGCACAGGAACGATGTGTTCCGCCTTGTGGACGTCATGTACGACGACCAGGCAATGGAGCTTCCAGAAGCCATCCGCGCGGAAATGCGCATGTTCGCGGAAAGAATTGCAGGCGCGTCCATCGACGTGAAGAATCTTCGCCTTGCCTCAAAGCCCGCTGAAATCCACGCGCGGCTTCGTCGGCTGCTTGGCCTTTGACGGAAAAGGGCGTCCTCAAGAGCAAATTCCAGGAGGAGCGCAACTGGCACGAGTGGTATAGTCCGCTCGCAGATGGATTCCAGGGTTTAGCACTTGGCAGGTGCCGGTTTTGCGCCGTCTTCCAGCTCGCCAAACATCTTGTTTTCCAAATTCTCCTTGAAATTGATAGAAAAAGTCTTATTTTATTCTATCAAACAGGAGGGATTGACGATGCTTTCAACCAAGAAGAGAATATTGACAAGGATACGGAGGCGCGGGCCTGGCGGCCTGTGGTGCGCGGATGATTTCCTGTCCACCTTTCAACGTCACGAAATCGACGAGAGCCTGGTCAGGCTCAAGGATGAGGGCATCATACGGCGTGTCATACCTGGCATCTACGAGTACCCAAGATTCAGCGAACTGCTGCAATGCCGAGTCGCGACGGACATCGGGGAGCTGGCTCGAACACTTGCCAGAAAGTTCCGCTGGCAGATATGCCCTGACGGCGAAACGGCGCTGAACCACCTCGGCCTAAGCACGCAGATCCCAGGGCGGACGCTTTATTTCTCTGACGGGCCAAACCGCAAATATGAGGTCGAGGGACAGACGCTGGAGTTCCGTCATTCCACCAAGCGCTGGCTGACCTTCAGGAAAGCCGAAAGTCTGATAGTGGTGCAAGGCCTGATGGCTCTGGGGCAGTCGCAGGTGACAACAGGGCATCTTCATCTTCTTTGCAACAGGTTTACGATCGAAACCTGGGAGCGCATACTTGCTGACATCTCCGCCGCCCCTATCTGGATCGTGGAGACCGTGCGCGGAATCTGCCGCAAAGGGAGGGACGATGGAAAGGCTTGTTGATGCAAATGCAGAGGAACGCGCAAACCTTTTCAGGCAGTGCGCACGCGCCAGAGAATATGAGGACGCCCTGCTGTGGCTTGAGGAGGCAGGCGTGGTCCAGAGGTGCTTCAACGTCAGCCGTCCCGGCATTCCCCTGAGCGCCTACAGGGACATCTCCGCATTCAAGGTCTATGCCTGCGACTGCGGTCTTCTGCGCCGCCTCGCCCGAGTCTCGCCCGAGGTCATTCTTGGCGGCAACGCCAACTACACGGAGTTCAGCGGCGCGCTTGCCGAGAACGCTGTGCTCCAGTCTCTGCTTCCGCAGTGCGAGGACACGCCGTACTATTGGAGCGCGGATGGCCGCGCCGAGGTGGATTTCCTGCTTCCGCTGCCGACGGAGGCCGTGCCTGTCGAGGTCAAGTCGGAGCGCCGGATCAGCGGCAAGAGCCTGTCCGTGTACGCGAAGAAATACCAGCCGTCACGGCGCGTCAGGTTCTCGATGAACAACCTCCAGCAGAACGACGGCCTGCTGAGCTGTCCTCTTCCATTGGCGGACTGGACCATAAGGCTGCTTGCCCTTTACCCGCCTTCCACAACAGCAGCAGACGAACAATGAAGATTCTCTGCCTTTCAGACCTGCATCTGCGGATGAATGATGTTTTGGACGCGATTCATCAGAAGCGCCTCACGCCGTTCCTGCAAAGCATACGGGATTTGGCCGAGGACACGAAGCCCGACGTGGCTGTGGTGACGGGCGACATCGTGCCGCCGCCGTTCGTCAGCAGCCTGAACGCCTTATTCGGCAGCCTCTTCCTCTCCGAACTTCCCGTGGTGGCGACGCTCGGCAACCACGAGTTCTGGGGACGCCCCTTCGAGGAGACGTTGGAGGAGGCCCGCAACCAGAATGTGTCTGCCCCCGACGTCCATATCCTGGACGCCGAGCCGTCCGTGGAAATCGACGGCTACAACTTCGTCGGGGGATGTCTCTTCTTCGACGGAAGCATGCGCTGGCACGAAGATGACACGCTCCTTCCGTGGAACGGCTGGCAGGACTGGAGAATTCCCGACATCGAGCAGCGGTACGAGGAGTTCTGCGCCTTCTATGTTGAGCGCATCAGGAAGGCGATGAAGCCCAATATGCCGAACATCCTCTGCACCCACCATCTGCCGCACGTCGCCCTGAATGGCCACGCGCCGAACCACTACAGCTTCTACTCGGGGGTGAAGGACCTGGTGTCACAGCTCCCCTTCGACGACGCCTTCCCCAACGCACTCATCTGCGGCCACACCCACAGGCGGGTCATCGGCGAGGCCGTCCCCGGCTTCCACTGCGTGAACGTAGGAAGCGACTACGGTGTTCTCATATACTACCTGCTGGAACTGTAAGATAAGAAAAAACTGTTACCTTCATAAGACATTTACAAACAACATCATTATAATCACATGGAAGTCAAGGAAGTGAAAAAACTTATCCATCTTGGAAAAGATTATCTGGTATGGCACTATACATTTCCAGATGTATTCATTAAGTTGTTAAACAATGAGATATATGCGACGCATTACAGATACTTAAATGATGATATGGAAATTTCATATGCACATAAGGTCTGCCAAAATTTTATCGAAAATGAAATTAACAGCAATCAGTTAGAGTCGTTTAATAAAGCATTGCTTAATCAGGACATCTTTGTGATGTGTTTTTCAACCATTAAAGATAGCCTCCCACAATGGAGGGCTTATACTTCAAAATATGAAGGAGGATTTTCTATCGGTTTTTCTAGAAACAAGCTTTGTTCAGCCCTGAATGACTATACAAATAGTAATGATTGCGACAAACAAAAGTATGGAATCGCTTGGAGTTGGATCAAATGTAGATATTCAGAAGATCATCTCCTTCATCGTTTACAGGCGCTAAAAAGATTGGCTGATAAAAATCCCACTCTTTCGCCATCATTAAAGCTATTTCTGAAAGGTTTGTCAAATAATACTTCACTAAGCGAAGGAAAAAGTCAAGAACTGATAAATGTCATTCAGAAAATCATAAAAGATTGTAATAGAGAATGTACCATGATTAGTGCATTTCTGGGAATGGCTTTGATGTATAAACATCCGACATTTTCCACAGAATGTGAAGAACGCATTCTTGGCCTTGGCATTAATCCTAAAGGCATAGAAGATATTGGGGGATCTTTTGATATTCAGTCCAACCATAGGAGACAAATTGAATATATAGGTAAGAAGCCTCGTATTAAAATACCGATTACTTCTGTCAGGGATTGTATTGAATATGTAATGGTTTCTCCGCATGGAAATAAAGACAGGAATAAATTGTTAGCAGAGTTGTTCCGTGATAAATATGATTTGAAATTTGATATCGAAATGAGTTCCTCGCCATATAATGGCAACTAGAGACCATTCTTCATCAATGATGATGAAAGAAAAAAACGCTTTGAATGATGCCGACGGCAAGATCGTCTGCACAGTGCCTCTGAGTGTCCTGCTCAAACACAACATCGGGGTGTGGAGGGCGGTATGACGGATTATTGTCATACTGTCATGGCAATTCACTCGAACATGGCTGCAGGCAATTATCTATGCGAGGTAGAATCACGACTATCGGTCGAAACTCCGTTGTTTCCAGTATGATGTCGGGCTCAAATGTCAAATGGTCCGGTGATGGCGGTTTCACGTCAGTCACGTAGCCCTTCTCCAATTTCCTACTCAAAACGATGGATAAAGCGTTGTGTCAATCGATTCTTTTAACTCCATGGATGACGCTGGACGAAATGTGCCATGGTTGTCTCGCCCCGCATAGGGAGGAGTGTATCCGCGTCCTGCTGGATGACGATGTCCCACAGGCCTACGGCATCAGCAGTGGAAAACTGAGAGTGGTGAAATAAGGCATCTGCCATAATTGCTTTTACAACAATGACATCCGAAGAATGCAAGAGAATCCAGGGCACCTTGGGCGTTGGTCCCAGGTCGTATTATGTCTATGCGCTTTGCACAGATAGCGGCCCCTTCTACATCGGCAAGGGTAAGGGGCTTCGCATCCTGAACCACCAGGACGTGGCGCTTTTAGCCGAAGAGAATGTCAATGCCGATGATACGCTTTCTTCTGATGAAAAGCAGGAACGAATCCGTGCGATGAGCACAAAGCTCCAGAACCTCATTGCCAACAAGGAAGAGATAGCTCCCGTAATCATCAAATGGGGTCTCACTGAACATGAGGCATTCATGTGCGAATCCAGTCTCATCAACCTCCTGAAATTCTGCAAAGGAAAAAGCATCTCCGAGCTGACGAACCTGGTCAATGGCCATGCAAGCCCTGTGGAGCTGGCCAATTCGGCGGATGTGAAGACCAAGGCCCGTCCCCTGTCCCTTTTTCTGACGGAATGCGCCGTCTCCCTAAAGGACGTTAACGAACTGCGAGGGAAAGTCGTCCTGATCAAAATCAACAGCACCTACTCAAGTTGTTTCAGAGCCGACGGTTCGCCCGATGATGCAAAAATCCGCGACTGCGTAAGCGGGACGTGGAAAATCAACAGCAAGAAACAAAGCGGAATTCAATACGTCTTCGCATTGTACCGAGGCCGCGTCGTCGGCATATACCACATCACCCGCATCTCCGCTCCGCTGGGTGAGGAGTTCCAGATTCATCACTGTCTGCCTGGTTTTCCGACCTTTCCGGAACAGTCTCGCCGCATCGATGCCATGGTCGCGCGATACGCGACCATGGAGCAGGCACGGCAAGGCTTGTCCGCAGATGATTTTAGGGCGTTCTCAAAGGCATTGTCACAAAAGATCCAGCCCAAAAGCCGCAGGCTCAAAACATCCCAGGGGGTTTTGGACGCCTGGCGGCGACGTTCCTACTATGTCTTGGACAAGGATGTGCCCCAGGAGGTGAATTCATTCATGAACACTATGGCGGCCTTGAATGGCGATCCGCGCTTCTTCCAGTGTGAAACACCACTGCAATACAAGTTCTGAAATGGTTGGCCTTGCAATATCCCAATCGACAATCGTACACTCCAAATCGATGCACCAGAAGCCAGATCCTGATGCAATCCATCAAATTGTCGGATATGACAAGGAAATCTATGTCAAGCCGACCATCAGGAATCCCAATACGGTTGTCGGCGATTTCACCTACATCGCCGACTCCGAGTTTGAAAGCTATGCCACACATCATTGCGAGTTGCTTGACGGCGGGCTGATTATCTGCAGGTTCTGCCAGATTGCCGCAGGCGTGGAGTTTATCATGAACGGTGCGAACCACCAGATGAACGCCGTGTCAACCTATCCGTCCTTCACGCTGGAGGGCAGGGAGATGAAGCCTCCGGCCAAAGAAGATCTTCCGTTCAAGGGTGCCGCCGTCATCGGAAATGATGCTTGGATTGGGTAGAACGCTGTCATCCTGCCAGGCGTGCATGTTGGGGACGGCGCAATCATCAGTGCAAGCAGCGTTGTCGAAAGCGATGTCTCGCCTTATACGATTGTGGTCGGGAATTCCGCCAGGGCATTTCGCAAACGTTTCGACGACGAACCTATAGATTTATTGTTCCTCTTCAAATGATGTGACAGAAGCATCGGGGAAATCAACAGTCTGATTCCGATTCTGACGGAGGGCGACCTGCGGAAGGTCAGGACTGGATTGAAAGGAACGCTTGAGTGACTAAAACATTTGGATTGTCAACAGGGAATCATTGAAATGGACATAAGCGAACAGATAATCTGGAAGAACATGCTTGAAGCCGCGAAGGCAGTCCAGGGTGGACGGCGTATATCTGACTATGTGGAGGCTGGTGAAGTGGCGGCTGTGGTGGAATCCGAAACAGGGCGAATCTACACGGGTGTGTGCGTTGACACAGCCTGCACACTTGGCATCTGCGCTGAAAGAAATGCCATATTCAACATGCTGACCAATGGCGAACACAGAATACGCCGCGTCCTTGCAGTCATACCCGACGGAAAGAGCGGCGCCCCGTGCGGGGCCTGCAGGGAACTCATGGTGCAGCTCATGCCGCAGGATTATGGCGAAATTGAAGTCATGCTTGATGTCGAATCCATGAAAACCGCACATTTGTCTGAACTCACGCCTGAATGGTGGATAAAATGACAATCATGGGCAAAGAACTTTCAGAAATGATAATTGCAGGGCGTGTCTGCCATCTCCATGAACAAGCGTCGCCGCAATGTCTGCTTGTTCAGCCGCTGGGTGACCATGAGAATGATACTCTGCCCAATGAGATTGAAGAGATTTCCGCTGCTTCGCCCGTGCCTTTTGTCATGGTGGCGTTTGAGATTGCGGACTGGGAACGCGACCTGATGCCCTGGAGCGACCATGCGGTCTCGAAACGCCCGGAGGCAGGAACTGGCGCGGTTGAATCATTTCGATATCTGCTGGACGGACTTCTGCCGTGGTTGAAAGAACGGTATGGTGAACTGCCTGTGGTTCTAGGGGGATATTCGCTGGCGGGGCTGTTCTCCCTTTGGGCGGCGCGGGAAACAAACGCCTTCGCAGGCATTGCCGCTGCGTCACCGTCGATCTGGATACAGAGCTGGCCCGAATATGCAGAATCGCATCCACCCCAGGTCAGGCAGGTCTATCTGAGTCTAGGCGAGCGCGAGGAGAAAACACGCAACCGCGCCATCGCGCAGATCGGTGAACGCATCCGCAATGAATATGCCTCGCTAGAACGTCAATTGGGTGGGAACAACTGCGCTTTGGAATGGAATTCAGGCGGGCACTTCGTGGATTGCGAACGCCGCCTGGCTCGCGCATTCCTCTGGAATCTGCGAAAACTGGCCGAGAATGTCCCCCAGTGACACCCCAGTAGCCATTCCGTAACCACTCAGTAACCGCACCATTGAATGCCAAGGCAATTGCCCGGGGAAATGCATAGGATCTTCCATGCCCAAAGCCGGTTACTTCACAAGTTGGGAAGGCAAGCACTCCAAGCCAATACCCTAGTCGATGCGACATCTCGACGAGGTAATTTGGCTCTTCCGCACTCGTCCTCTGGATAGGTATCAATGCCTATTTCTGGCTGGTGGCTTTAGCATTCTCCTTCCCGTCAAGCTGTTCCCGCTTGGGCGTCATCCTCCGCAGGACGGAGACGACAAGGCAGACGGCCATCTGGATGTTCGGCGGGAGCTTGCACAAGTGCTTGCAGGAATCGGAATGATGTGTTTGACGATTGGACATGGTTGCTCCCGGCTGAATCGGTCGTCGCAGTCCTCGCGGACGCGGACAATGATTTGCCGTCGCTTTGGAGAAAAGCAAGCCAGAACCCCGAAAGAAACGGGTGAAGGGCGAGGATTCTTAGCCTTTCAGATTTCCAACGGCAGAAGTCAACAATCTTTCTTGCGCCATCGGACTGGGAAAATGCCGACGGCAGGCTATCTTAACACCTGTTATATGCAGATAATGTGAGAATTTGCACGAAAACCGCACGAAAATAGTGTTTTTATGATTTACAGGACGATACTTGACGAACTGAATGCCTGGAAGGACTCGCCAGACAGGAAGCCGCTGCTGCTCAAGGGAGCGCGGCAAATCGGGAAGACCTGGGCGATGGAGCGCTTCGGAAGCGACAACTTCGAGTTCACCGCGAAATTCGACTTCGACGAGACGCGGGAACTCTGCGGTGTCTTCGAGCGGACGCGGGACGTGGGACGTCTGCTAAAGGAGCTTGCGCTCTACACCGATGTCCCGCTGGAGGCTGGCCGCACGCTGATTGTGCTGGACGAGATACAGGCCTGCGAGGCGGCCCTGAACAGCCTTAAGTATTTCTGCGAGAATGCGCCAGAATATCATGTGGTGGCGGCGGGCTCGCTGCTGGGCGTGGCGGTGAAGAAAAAGAAGATGAATGTGCCCGTCGGAAAGGTGACCATCCTCACGATGCATCCCGTGACCTTCTCCGAGTTTCTGCGCACCTCGGACGAGCGTACTTGGAAATACATAGACGAACTGGATGAAATCGCCCGCCTTCCCGAAATTGTCATGAGCCGTCTGGAACTGGAGTACAGACGCTACCTTGTCTGCGGAGGGATGCCGGAGGCGGCGACTGCCCTGCTGGAGAACCGCGGCACGGCGCAGGTGGACAAGGTTCTCCAGGACATCCTCGACCTGTACGAGCTGGATTTCGCTAAATACGCGGATGCGCGGGAGATTCCGCGCATCCACGCGGTCTGGAACTCGCTTCCCTCGCAGCTGGCGAAGGAGAACAGGAAGTTCCTGTACAATGTCGTCAAGCCTGGCGCACGCGCCAGAGAATATGAGGACGCCCTGCTGTGGCTTGAGGAGGCAGGCATGGTCCAGAGGTGCTTCAACGTCAGCCGTCCCGGCATTCCCCTGAGCGCCTACAGGGACATCTCCGCATTCAAGGTCTATGCCTGCGACTGCGGTCTTCTGCGCCGCCTCGCCCGAGTCTCGCCCGAGGTCATTCTTGGCGGCAACGCCAACTACACGGAGTTCAGCGGCGCGCTTGCCGAGAACGCTGTGCTCCAGTCTCTGCTTCCGCAGTGCGAGGACACGCCGTACTATTGGAGCGCGGATGGCCGCGCCGAGGTGGATTTCCTGCTTCCGCTGCCGACGGAGGCCGTGCCTGTCGAGGTCAAGTCGGAGCGCCGGATCAGCGGCAAGAGCCTGTCCGTGTACGCGAAGAAATACCAGCCGTCACGGCGCGTCAGGTTCTCGATGAACAACCTCCAGCAGAACGACGGCCTGCTGAGCTGTCCTCTTCCATTGGCGGACTGGACCATAAGGCTGCTTGCCCTTTACCCGCCTTCCACAACAGCAGCAGACGAACAATGAAGATTCTCTGCCTTTCAGACCTGCATCTGCGGATGAATGATGTTTTGGACGCGATTCATCATAAGCGCTTCACGCCGTTCCTGCAAAGCATACGGGATTTGGCTGAGGACACTCCATGATTTCATTGTGAAAAGGCATAAGGAGTAACCATGATTACAACAGATGAATATCGAGAAAGGATTGACAATTGCTTACGAAGCAACCAATTGCTTGGTTCTATGTCTCAGGACGAGGGAAGAGCAATTGTCGAAAAACTAAAGTTTCCTGACAACGATATTGAATTATATCAGTACAGAAGATGTAATGTGTTTTCATTTAACGATTTTCTAAAGAACCAACTCACATTGGTTCATCCTAAACATTTTAATGACATTTTTGAAGGTATGCCGTATTTCAGCTCTAGAGAGTTTGTAAATATATATAAGGTATTTGATGATAAAATTGCAAAGAAATACATTGACATTGTAAAGGAAAGAAATTATACACCTTCAGAAAAACAAGAAATAGGTAGTAAAAATGCGGCAACTCTTCTGTGTTTAATTGCCAGATTATTAAGGGAACGTGGTTGTGAGAGGCAGTATTACGAATCATTTGAGATAATACAGAATAATGGATTAATGCAGATGGCTCAAGTAATTAACCAAGTGTGTAGATCCAAGCAAGAACAAATGAGAATAGCTTGTTTTTCAGAAGAATATGATAGTCCAATGATGTGGGGGCATTATGCCGATTCAAATAGGGGTTTTTGTGTAAAACATAGATTACCTGTATTTTTAAATATGAACCTTTGCCATGAAAATGGAAGGGAACAATGTGATAACTCTGGCACTTGTATGGAAAGCAACTGTGTCGAAGACGGTTGCCATTGGCTTCTACCAGTTATATATTGCTCAGAAAGGCCTGACCTTATTTCAAATCTTGTAGAAGAAATTAATCAAACAATATTTCAGCAGATGGGATTTACACCTGAATTGGACAAAATTGACCTTCTTGCGCCATTAAAATGTTCTTGCTACAAATCTATTAACTGGAAATATGAACGCGAATGGAGATGGATCCGAACTCATTGCACAGAAGCCATTCCTGAATATACTTCTATTTCAGTAGGGGCTGTAACAGGATTATACCTTGGTGAAAGAATCTCAAAAGAGCATGAAAACATACTGAAGGATTATGCGTTACTTTACAAAATGCCTGATGGAAACAATATACCAGTCTATAAAATGAGAAGTGATTTAACAATTCCAGAATACAGGTTATTGGCTGATAGAATTGCTTAGTCAAGGCAGACAAGGAAAACAGTGTCAGAAGGCACTGCAAGACTCACAGCGGAAGGCCAGGCTGGTCAGATGATGAAATCCGCATAGTTCTGGCGCGAGATGACCTGGTAGGTTGCGTCAGGATAGTTTTCCTTCCACATGGAGGGAGCGGAGGGGTTTGCCTTGCCGTATTTGATTTCATAGCCGTAAAGCTGTCCTCCGCGTTCCTCCACCAGGTCTATCTCCTGACGTTCGTAGGTGCGCCAGAAATAGTTGTTGGAGATAATGCGGGAGTATTCCTGTTTCTTCATCCGCTCCGTGACAATGAAGCTCTCCCACAGCGCGCCGACAATGGCATTTCAAGCCAAAACTGCGCGTATTTCCTTAAATTGGCACAGTTAAAGTATTCGAATTTCTGTTAATTCAGACACTTTGTAGCCGGTTATGCAAGCTCGGATTGGTTGCGCCCGTCGGACCATCCTGATGCTCGGATTGACGGAGTCCTTCATTTCGAGGAAGAACGCCCCGTAGCGGCTCTGCTCGGGCGTCCTGCGGGTAGTCGGCGTCCAGAGGCCGCGCTTGCGCGGCTTACGAGATCCTCGACTTCCAGGCGGGCGTCCGAGCACCAGCGCCGGGCTTTCGCCCTCAGCGATTTCGCCACTGGTCTTGCGGCGATAGAGATCGGGGGGATTCGCGTCCGCCTTCGCCAAGGCTGCGGTGGATGTTCCAGCAGTTGGCCAGCAGTCGGCTTGACATGTACCTGCCGCTCCTGCTGGCGGCGTGGTACTCCTCCGCGGGAATGGATAGGAATTATCCTGTGTTCATTGGTGGCGCCTTATGGGTTTGTTCTTGGGAGACCCCTTTCTCACGTCACCAATGCATTCAAGATAATCGGGCGGGAGTTCGATGAAAACGCGAAAAGCTGATTATGAGTGCAAAAAAGCCCTGGAGTGTTTTCCATTGTCAGACGACAGGATACCAATCTTCCTGTCATACAAATAGACGTCCAGGTATTCCATCAGTCATTGTCCCATCGGTTGTAGATGTATAGGCCAAGTCCAAGTGCATTCAGGACATTCAGCAACTTCTGTATCTGGATCGTCTCCTTGCCGTTCTCCAAATCGGAGATGTAGCGTGTCCCCACCGAGGACAAGCCTGCAAGCGTGGCTTGGGAAATCCTCTGCTCCTTCCTGGTTTTGCGAATAAGGTTGCCGATGGCTGCTATTAATTCCAGCTTCTCTTTTGGCATATATATACCTCCAATGTTGTTACCGTTCGGGAATAACATAGTGTGTAAATGACAGTTTTCAATAAAAAACATCCCGAACGGGAATAGTTTTCTCTGCACTGATGGAGTCCCATCCGTCAAGGCTTTTGACACCAGCAGCCGGTTTTCATTCTATAGAATGATGACGATGATACCTGCGGTGCAGAAGATCATTCCGAGCCATTCCAGGGGCGAGTATTTTTCCCTGAGGTGTATTACGGAATAGAGCGTGAACGAGACCACGCACACCCCCACGGGGATTGGGTAGGCGATTGCCCCTGCGCCTGCCCGTGCCATCAGGTCGTTTCCCTTGAAGACGAGGAAGTATGATGCGAGGATGGTGAAGATACCCACCAGGAGCCCCATGGCGCATTCGATCTTCGTGGGGAGCCTGCGCAGGTCCTTTCGGAAGAGTGCATGGAAAAGGCAGGCTGCGGCCATGCCGGAATAGACCAGGGTGGAGCGCGTGACATCCGTCAGCTGCGGAAGGATTTCCTCATATCTGGAAGACAACGCGTTGGTGTACATGGCGAGTCCGTTTGTGACGAAGGCCGCCAGGGCGGGGAGGAGCCAGGACCATTTGCCGAAATCCCGTTGTGGACTGTTGGGTTCCGCCTGGCGTGCATCCTGCTGGATGTCCTTGTTCTTTTTGTCGCCTCCAACGCCGAATGACAGCAGTCCTGCCGTGAGAAGTGAGATTCCGGCGAGTCGGCAGGGCGTTGCCTTGTCGCCGTGGACAATGATTCCGAGAGTGAATGGGAAGAGCATTGCCGCCTGGAAAAAGGCCCAGCTGATTCCATTGGGGCCTTTTGCCATGGCCTTGAACAGGAAAAAGCATCCCAGGTAGGTGAAGACCCCGCAGGCGACAAGGGTGGATGCCACGAAGCAGACGGTGGGGTTTCGCAGGTCGGGAAGCCGACTTTGGAAGGGGAGCAGTACGCCGCCCAGGACGACCATGAGGATGGCGACCAGGAAGAAAATACGGGTGGCGGAGGCCTTCTTGCGGGCGGCGTAGCTATCGATGACACCCTCCAGCATCCAGAGGACGCCAAGAAGGACCAAAAGTGTGATACCGGTGAATAGCATGATGGAGTAGGGAAGAGAGAGTAGGGAAGAGAAGGTAGTGCGTGGCCACTATGCAGTGGGCTTCCAAAGTAGGGAGGAGAGGGTAGGGAAGAGAAGGTAGTGCGTGGCCACTATGCAGGAAGTAGGGAGGAGAGGGTAGAGAGAAGAAGGTAGTGCGTGGCTGGCGCGCTCGAGCGCGCCTCATGAGGCAGGAAAAGGGAGAATCAAACCACGAAAAGCGTGAAGTAGGGAGAAGAGAGGAGGGAGGAGAAGGTAGTGCGTGGCCACTATGCAGTGGGCTTCCAAAGTAGGGAGGAGAGGG
>ERZ1034925.341-NODE-341-length-22117-cov-5.537304_pt1 | contig 22117 bp, 29 predicted proteins | sample MGYA00520687_ERZ1034925 | MGnify/ENA primary metagenome ERZ1034925 (study PRJEB33766, sample SAMN09781758) | gut metagenome | biome: gut microbiome | host: Homo sapiens | place: Madagascar | study: EMG produced TPA metagenomics assembly of the PRJNA485056 data set... | reverse complement strand
TCGCTCAAAACGGAAGTTCCTATCTAATGTCGTCGTGAAACGCGACAACATTAGGCTACGTACAATATTTACGATTGCTTCATTACTTTTAAGTACTCTTCATCTTATTGTTTTGATTTGGAGTTTCTTCTACATCAAATATGCAGATGAAGCAAAGATAGTTTCTATTGTAGCATTTGTGAACTTCTTAGTGATGAGCTATGATTCGATAACAAGTAGAAATGTCGAAATTGCAAAAAGGATATTACCAGTCATCGGAATTCCATTGAATGAACTTAATCGGATAAAAGAGACAACTCATCAAGGTATTTATTTCTTAACTGATATATGTACTCCTGAAACTTGGGATATACACATCAAAGAGATGATTCCACGTGGATTTCTGCTTTTAGTCGCATTGTTTTTTGCATATGAGAGCCATTACCTTACTGGATGCGGATTTTCATATCTGTATGTAGCAATTACGATTCTTTCAGCTTGGAGTAGCACACTTCTCTATACGACCGCATTAGTTAAAAAAATTGCCCAATTAGTACAGTAATAATAGACAAAGGACATCAGCGTTCTGCGTTGATGTCCCTTTTTTGTTTTACTGGAGGATTGCTATGGCACGAAATCGCAATTTACATACAGCAAAAGTAGCAAAGGATGATGAATACTACACACCTTATGCAAGCGTAGAAAATGAACTCAGTCATTATAAAGAGTTCTTCTTGGGGAAAAGTGTATATTGCAACTGTGACAATCCGACAACATCAGCGTTTTGGAAATATTTCCACACAAACTTTGAACGGCTGGGATTACGTTTCTTAGTGGCCTCTTATTATTCTCTCACAAGTTCTGCATGTGAGATGGTTTATGCCGGAGGTAACGATGAAGATATCTCTACGGGAATTTCTATAAACCTTAATGGAAACGGAGATTTTAGAAGTAAAGAGTGTTTAACACTGCTAAATGATTGTGATGTATGTTGCTCAAATCCTCCATTCAGTTTGGCGAATGAATACATATCGATACTCAAAAGCTCCGGAAAGAAATTCATCGTAGTAGGGGATTTGAATTGGGCATCTGCTAAAGAGATGTTTCCATTACTAAAAGAAAACAAAGCGAGAATCGGATACACAAGAATAGATGCATTTATAACTCCGGACGGAACAGAAAAGAAATTTGGAAACAAAGTATGGTATACAAATTTTGATATAAAGCGTGAGTATAAGGATATTCCACTAACAAAGAAATATTCGGCGAAACTGTATCCACACTATTTAAATTACGATGCCATTGAAGTTGGCCGAATAACAGATATCCCATATGATTATCCCGGAATTATGGGAGTCCCAATTACAATTATGCAAAAGCTAAACCCTGAGCAATTCGATGTCATTGGAATATCTGGGTATTTTGGTGAATATGGTTCTGATGCTATCGGAATTAAAAAAATAGGGGATGAATGGCTCTCACGTTACTTTTCCCAAGGTAATACCGGGCATTATACAGCAAATATGCGAGTTCTTGTTTATTATGACAAAGATGGCATAGCAAAAAGTTCATTTAGCAGGATTCTTATAAAAAATCGGAGAATATTTTCGTCAATAACTCACAACTAAAGTCGCAGGCTTGCATCCGCGAGTCTACGATTTTCAAAGAAAGGAATTGCCATAATTTATGAAAAAAATTGTTCCCATTATCATCGCTCTTTTTTTAGCAAGTTTCATTTACATTGCAGGACTTTCAAAATTTCACGCACGACAGTATATTTCGCTATATCGTTGATAGGGAGAAAAAAGCATGAACTTAAACAAAATTAAAATGATGGTTTTTGACTTTGATGATACACTTTTGATTCACTACAAAGAAAAAAGTCTTGACAGTAACGGCGAGGACCATCGAAAGAGACTTATATCCGAACAAATCGAGAATAATCAAGGATATCAGATATACGACAAAATCGGTGTACCAAACAATTTGGTCCAGCGTTTTCTTGAAATGTACATTGAAATCACAAAAAACACAAACACTCCAAAATACTGTATCTCATGGGTAAAGGATTCTTTAACGCTTCCATTCAAAAAAGAATGGTTGGAAATGCACTTTCCGGGACAATTCAATGACGTTATTGGAGTATCTACTCCTGAGCGGAAAATCACAGTGGCGAAAATTCTTGCGGAAGCGTATGGAATCAAGCCGGAAAATGTTCTTGTTGTAGATGACTATTTTGTAATTGTAGACGAGGCTCACAAAGCCGGATTCTGCGCTATGTCTGTACAGGAATTGATGCTCCGAACTATGACGATGTATGAGTAATGCGTATAGTATGTTGTAATACAAAAAATAAGGAGGACATATATGGTATCATATAATGAAGTATTTCAAATGATGTTTGCACTTGTTGTGCCAGCCATTGTTATTATTGGGGTTGTTGTCTTTATGATTTTTGCATTGTTAAAGACAAACAAAAAGAAAACATCAAACCAAGCTGTGGAAACGAGTAAACCAGCAAAAAAATCTGCAATCAAGGTACTTATCACATTCTGTTTTATTCTTGTGATTCTGGCGTTAGCAATTACGGCAATCGGAAGTGGAATCTTGATGCACCTTTTAAGCAATGGTACAATCACAGTAAATGATATTACGTCATCGTTATCTTTTGTGGAGCAGATGCTCCCGCAAGGACAAGAAACGATGCTGACATTTGTAATTGGTGCTTTTGTAGGTTTCATGATTGGCGAAGCATATACAGCGCTTCTTTTCAAAGCAAAATAACAAACTACCGCCCCAAGGTGCAAAGCCTTGGGGCTATTTTAGGTATAGTGATAATATAAAGTAAAAGTAGAACAATACCCAAAAGATGAAGGAATTCAGAAACAATGAGCAAAACAGCCTTAACAAGAAAAATTGAAGAATCTCTTATGAAATGGCATCCGACAAATTATGGAAGATACCGTGTAGACAAATTCCGTGATGAGCTAAGTGCTTTTGAAGTTCCGGTAGAATCTGGTTCCATTAAATCTGGACTTGTGGATTATGTCTGTGTTCAAGAATGCTTCGTATCAGAATGCAAAAAAGAAATTTGCAAACTTAACAGTCTGAAAGAGGAACACACAGAAAAGACAATTCAGGATATCAGCAAATTAGCTGAAACTGCACAATGCCAGAAAGATTTTCACTCAACAGACTTTTTTTCAGGAACATGCAAGCATAAATTTTGCCACTATCATAAAACCATTCATGAATATGAAGTAGATTCCGTTATTATTTGTGTAGAAATAAAAATTTCAGTTTCAGATTTTCATAGTAAACATGGGCATAATTTTGTCGGAAATTGCAATTACTACGCAATTCCATCAGAGATGTATTCAAAAGTAAAGGATGAAATCCCTGAAGATGTTGGTGTACTTCTATATCTGCCAAACGGGACAATACGAAAGAAAGTAGAATGCAAACCAAAAACACTTTCCGAACGCCAACAGAAGCAATTGATATTATCGGTTGCTAAACGCATCCAAAAACAACGAATTTCAGAAATTCGTGACCTTGAGCAAGAGGTACTATTGACTTCTCTGGGACTAAAGTAAGCAGAAATCCGATGACGGATAAGGTGGAATCGTGAAATAAAAAATGGTATAATAATATAAGAAGGGAGAACCAAAAATGGTATTTCTTATTTGGATTGCTATATGTTATATCGTTTGGCCGACTGTTGAAATCCTTGTGACTGGCGAAAGAACCGTATCAACCACAGACAATTGGATGGCACTGTTCTTCTTGCTCGCAATGTATTGGAGTTATAGGATTGGAAAGCAAAGAGCTTCTGAACAAAAGCATGAGCCAAGCAATGTTGTAAATATCATCGTAACAAAAGAAGACGAAAGCAAATAAAAAAGTCCGCCAGTTGCAACAGCACTGACGGGCTTTTTGCTGTTCCTACATTGTTTTTCTATTGGATTGTGTTGCAGAATGACTTTTAAAATGGTATAATATATTTAAGAAATAAAGCAACGCAAGGAGAAGAAACAATGGAAGAGACTATTCGTGAAACTACTGCTGCTCCCGTTGACGAGGAACAGGATGATATGGAAATCAACGAAAAAAATCGTTGGAGCGCAGCCTATGAGAAAGAAACTGTCATCAATTTTAACAACGCAGAATCCACTGCGTCCTATTACACTCTTAACTCTGCAAAGCGTCAGATGCTTCTGAATCTTGCAAAAGAGTATCCTGATGATGTAAAAATCACCAAGAAAACAGATGACATGGTTGAAGCTGTATTCCCGAAATCTTGGATTAAAGTACGTCCGCCGCGTAAGCTTACCGATGACCAGCGTGCAGAACTGGTAGAACGTGGCAAGGCTCTTGCAGCAAAGCGTGCCGCCCAAAAGGGCCAAGAAAACGTAGAGGAGTAACTATGAAAGCAAATATTCGTATAGCAAACAAGCAGAACGAACTCAAAAAAGTCATCGAGTCTTTTGAACTGGATGGGACATGTTTCTTTCTTGTCCATAAGCGACTGGTTATGGCACTTCTGTATCATGCCAGCGTAATGGGAACCGGAGATTCAAATGAAGACTATGAAAAAGGTATTGATTTCGCACTTGCAGAAATCTTAGATTACGTTAGAGAAAGCATGAATGTGGCAATATCTCGTTATATCGCCGATACGGATGATGATGACGATTCCGAGTTCACTATCGAGTTTAACGGGAGTCCGAATGAATTCCGCGAAACTTTGATGGAGGATTTGCGCTCTGAACTGGCAGTAGAACTTGAGCATGAGTTTATTGATTTCACGGAGGATACCGGTATATCCCGTGCCGAGTATGAATGCAATGTTGCATCTGCAACCGCTGCACTCGAAGACTCCGGTGAAACCGTATTCGGTAAATTCAACAAGATGTTTAAGCCCGGTGTCCAGATTCACACGGGAAAAGATGACGACGGATTTGATAATCATCCAATTTCCGGCGAGCCGTCGTAAGGAGCGTGGTCAAAATGAGCACCAGAATTGTTGGAAAAGAAAGGTTTTCTGTAAAGAATCCAGACCACAAAATGATGTGGTTTATTCAGCGCATCATCGATTACCTTGAACAATTTCGTGGTGCAGCATGTGCTGAATCCTTAGTGATTGACGAATTGCGAATTGACATCGATGGAGAGTCTCCAATTTCCTTTTCAAACAAAGATAACTCCGAAGAGGGAAGACTCAATCAAGAACTCTGGGAAGACGGAAGCTACGTAGAATGCGCTATCAAAAAGCTGATTATGTCAGATTCGTTTGATATCTTCATCTCGTATGACATTACTCATTACATTGACCAAGAAACCAAGTATGGCAGTGAAAAATGGGAAAATGTCTTTAACGTATATGATTCTCAGGACTTAAGAAACAATGTCATATATCGCAGTTTGGAAAGTTACGATAGTGGCAACACAATTACAACCGCATTATATACCGAAAATGGTCTAACATTAAGTCCCAGTGCTGTTGGCGAAGAAGATGTACAGGACATCCGCATGTGGTTGTGTGACGGCTTTGAAATGACCATCGAAAGCGATGCCCCATTTACAGAAGAAGCCAAAAACCAACTCAACGGTGCTGTCGATGTTTTGGCCTGTTCATTTATGACGGAGGATGCATACAGTTGTGGTGATTCGATATTTCATATCTCTACATCTGTTTTACTTCCGTCCACACACATCAAGTCTTTCTGTTCTGCAATCAACGCTCTCTTAGCCGTTGCAGTAGCAAATGGCAGTGAGGTGAAAAGCGTTCTCTTTGCGGACTTTGTTTCAAAAGAGTCGGATGTTGACAAGTCTTTTGCAGCAATGAAATTGGAAGACAATGATGTTTCTGTTCAACCAAAGTTTGTACGATATTAAAACGCAAAGCGAGTATAGTAAAAAAGTACAAGAAACAATATCGAAAAAAGTCAAGTAAGCCTGCTTCGATGGCAGTTATTATCTCCCACTACGGAAAGATAGTAACTGCCTTTCTTTGTATGAAAAAAACAGAAAGAGGTGAATCACCAATCCACAAGGCTCCATCACAACCGATGGATAAAATTCAAGCAGGAGGAATTTTGATGTATTATGTAAGCTATACCAAAGACGGTAAAGATTTTGATTTCATTAGTTTTGAAGCAGCAGGTGTTGCATTGGAAATTTGGAATCGAAAGCTGACCGGAAAAGAAAATATCTCTATTAAATGCGACGGTATCAATGCTTTCGCATCCATAAAGGAAATAGGGAAGGATGTTCCTATTGAGCAGTTTATTCCTCGGCAGTATCCAGTTGTAAAAAGCACTATCGGGTTCAACACAATCTTTACGACCTCTATGAAGGTCACTAATATTTGCAAAATGCTGAAAGCAGTCCCGTGTGAAGAAAATCAGTCCCATGTACGAAAAGAATTCTACGGGAATGCACTGTTTTCTATCATGACATTGGAGAGCATGGTTGTGTTGAACATCGACAAGAACTCTTGTATTTTCATTTCGGAAGATGATATGAGCGGGATTTTAACGCTCGCACCAAATGCCGATATCACTCCGGAGGTAAACACATATGCAACTGTACTTGCCACGGCAGTAAAAGAAGAACCAAAAATCGGAGAGTACAGCATTCCGGTAGCATTTTCTATCGCTGAAGATTCCGAATTGGATTAAGTAATTTTCACAAACAAGGAGAATAAAATGTCTAATACAAGTGTAGCACTTGATAATCTTGTGAAAGCAATCTATGCTTATCGCAGTATCGATTATTTGTCCGATAATCATATCATTGATATGGATAAAACCGTACGCTGGAATCGCGAAGAAGTTGTACGCCTCAATAACACTGTTGATGAACGGCGTAATGCAGCTTGCACCAAATGTTCCGAGCTTATCACGGAACTGGTGAATGCAATTCTTGGCGAAGATGAAAACAAATCTATCACGGACGAAACCAAGGCTATTATCACGGATTCCCTGCATGAAGAACTGACCAACGTTCTTAACGATGTCACGGCGGAAATTGAGAGCTATGGGAACAATTATGCAGACCCGGTTGACGATAGTATCAACCGAATCGTTCAGCGAAGCCAGAAGACGCTCTCTATTCTGCGAAGAATTGAGTGCGAAAAGAAAAAGAGAAATACTTTGGATGCAGAACATGTCTCTTGGATGGATATCAAACATCCTTTTACGTTTTCGTACGAAGGCGTTCAGTATTCGTGCATTTACAACGCTCTCATGTTCTTTAAGTACGGTCTAAATGAAAAAACAGAAGCGGATTCTTATCGGATGCTTTCGGCACGAAAACTGTCTGCCTACATCCGAAAAGAAAAGTTGAAGCCAGATGATAAGGCGTTTAAAGATACGGCAAAACGAAACGCCACTATCGAAAACATCTTTATTGCCGCTATGCGAGCGGGTCTTTACAAGGAGTTGCTCGCAACCGAAAATAAAGAACTCGTTGCAAAAGACAGTATCGGCGAATACGGAAGCATTCTGATGAAAATCCGAGCTGCTGGCAGAGAGGAGATGCTCAACGATTTCCTTAACAAAGAAAACTCCACCAACACGGGATTCTATGACATCGACGGAAACGAGCTTTGCGTCGGAGATGAAGTTATTCTCGTAAACCATCGAGGATATGTGTCCTTTGAAAATGGTGCTTATGGCATCACGGTAAAGGAAGGCATCGATTGGGAATCTGTAGAAAAATGGGCTCATACAGAAATAAAGCGCACTCCATGCTTCCTTCACAACGAGAATTTTATTTCTCTGTTTGAAATCAGTTGCAATTCGAGTGAGAATATGAATTCCACGCTATACGCAGTTAAAAAAGTATAAAAAAAGAAAGAGGGATAAAAACCATGTCTATCGTAAGCACGGTCGAATTTTTGAAGAAATATAACAACGGATATCTGCGTCCTATGGCAGTTTGTGCCGATGGATTCAGCCTGTCTATTCAAGCAAGTGAGATGCATTATTGCTCCCCGCGAGTAAATCTTGCATCCTGCGAGTACACGAAGGTTGAGCTTGGATGCCTCTCTGATGAAGAGGAAGAACTCCTTCCCTATGCCGAAAACGAAAGTTGGCCGCAGTTCACCATCTATGGATTCGTTCCCGTTGATATTGTAGACGCTGTGCTTAAAAAACATGGCGGAATCAAAGAGTAAATCAGAAAGGAAGAAATTATGACTATCAATTTAACTCGTGAGGATTTTGAGCAGGCTATCAAATCCGGCGCATCCGTGTTCGAAGGCAACACAATTCTCGATACCGGAAAACCGTCCGGGCGCTACTACCGTTTCATTCGTGTGCCGCTCGCCAATGGCGAGCACAAGGTAGATGCCTTGTACGGGCAGCGGTTTTACGGAATCTGGGAAAACAAACCCGTAACATTCAACCAAGAGATACGCTTCCTTTGCCTCGTTATCGACAATGCCAAAACCGTCAATGAAACATGTGACTTCAAAACGATTTTCTGCCGTTCTTCTTTTACCTCGGATTCTGTCATAGAGGAAATGGCACAGAAGCTGTTCGATATGTTCCGAGAGAATGTGACGGAAGAAGACAAGAAAATTCTCAAGGGCAGTCATTACGACAAGATAGCACGACAGAACGCTTTCTGTCGCATAATAAAGGGGTATAAGAATTATCGCAGCCCTATTGACAGCATTGTCGATGAGATTGGAAAAGGGTCTTGCTTTGGCCTGACATCCACAAATGCCGATGAACTGGTAGTGGATTATCTTGCTAATCCCACCGGCTTGGCTGAACGGACGATGGAGAAAATCAAAAAGGCAAATTCCGGGCGGTCTGGACGCCTATACGGGATTACATTGGCTGTGGTGGAAGAGTTGACGGAAGAGTATATGAGAAAGTACAATAGTCCGAACACTCAGGAAATCATGTTCAGGCTTCTTGTGGAACTTGCTAAGCAATACAAAACCGTTCGCCTTGTCCTGAACATCAACGGTAAAACGACCGAAGTAAAGTATCCGGTCAAAGGTATGATGAACAGTGATATCCTGTACGGTGGAGGTTTCTCGACTTGTAACATCACCCCGCGCAGTGAAGAAAATCGCATCGAGGAGTTTATCGCGAACAACGATTCGCAACTCGAAGACAATCGCAGAATTCCCATCAAGTACATTCCCGAAGTCTATTACGGGAATAAGTTGATTTGGAAGAATCCGGATTTTGCAAACACCTGATTTCCAAAAAGGAGGAAATCTAAAATATGATTGCCAAAATCGGTAAAATGATGACCAAAAAGGAAGATAAATCGTTTTCCTACGAAGAACTTGCCGCAATGCTGAAAACCAGCCCTGACGCCCTCAAAGCGTTTGAGGACGCCTACAAGGAGCAGGTGTTGGACAGCGGAAAGTTGTCTGAAAATATCTTGCAGTGGGACGCTACTACCGTCAAGGCAATGCTCGACAGGAAAGTGCCGTTCACGCAAAACATGGAAGCGCTTATCGACCGTATTGTGAGTGAGTTGATGAGTGATACTCGCTTGTATATCTACAACGAGGAGTACGGCGGATACTATGTAAAGTATAATGCGGCATCTTACTATGCCGTACCGGTAACGAACAATGACTTGAAACGGTATCCGGAAGAACTCCGGCCTCAGTTGACGGGAAATCTTGTGAAGGTCGATATCTCGGAGCCTTCGTACAAAATTCTGCTTCAGAACTATGCCGGATACAAGAACGCACAAGACCCTCGCGCGAAGAAGGCGTATTATAACCAGTTTCGTCAGGGCCTTGATATCCTTGACCTTGACGACTTTACTTACCGGATGCTCGAAATGAACCCCAATACCATGGGATTCTGGCTCCCGCCTCTGGTAGAATCGTTGTACGGAAACAAGTTCTTCAAGATTCCCGACACCAAGATTTTGCGTGTTCCGCTGCCGATGCTGCAGCTCACTCGCCTTGGCTTTGAAACCCTGAATCCCGTGACCAAGGAAATCGTGAACCGCTACTGCAAGCGGATATTCAAGCTGGATGAGTATGAAGATTACTTTATCAAGACCGGAACTTTCTCTTCCAAATACGAGTTCCGCAACGCTCATATACACAGCCAGAAGGAAATCAATGAGGCGGGCGAGTATTTCCTGTTTCTGAATCATCTGACTTGTTCTATGGCAGCACCGACGAATGGACGTTGCTTCTACGGAGCAAATACGACCAACGAGTGGGTTGTCAGAGAGTATATCAAGGATAAGGAAGGAAACCCGACTATCTACAACGGTCTACCGCTGCATACAGAATATCGTGTGTTTGTGGACTTTGATACGAAGAAAATCCTTGGCGCAAGTCCTTATTGGCGCAGTGATGTCATGAAGGGCAAGTTCAAAGATGTCAGCAGTCCACAGGAACGCCATGATTATGTTATCTACCAGATGCACGAAGATATTCTGGAAAAACGCTATCAGGAAAGCATCCAGACTATACTGGATGAACTAAAGAAGGTCATTCCGCATGTTGAGCTGACCGGACAGTGGAGTGTTGACGTTATGCGCAATGGTGATGACTACTATATCATCGACATGGCGCTGGCTGAAAACTCCGCATTGAACGATTGCGTGCCGCAGGACAAGCTTCGTGCCTACCCGCAGCAGTGGCTACCAACGGCTCCGAACACAAAGAATTAAGAGAAGGTAAAACCCCATGAATATCAACATTAACGACCTTTTGCTTTACAATGAGAAAATGAAAAGGCTTAATTCTATCAATAGAATTAAACCTTCTAATTACGACAGTATGACTCCGTATTTCATGGATGTCAAAGCGGACTTCGATGCGATTCATGCGACTACGCACTCAACCGAAGCAAATGCTAATGCGACAACCAATAGAACTGTCGCCAGATACGTTTTCCATAAATGGAACAAAACGAAAACAATCTATAATTTCTCGGAATCCTTTCTCGCCGCACTCGACGGAACGGAGGACTCTAAGTCTTACGCATCGATATTCGCAAAAATGCCGTTTCCTTGCTTTGCAATGAATTTGCCTAAAAACTTAGGCGTAGATTGGTGTGTAGTTTACACGGAGCCGTTTACCACGACAAATGGAAAGACAGGCACACACATTCTTGTCTATTTTACCTATGATAACTATCGCCATTGTGGTTTCTGCCATACACCATGCGAAGACGGAGCCAACTTTGATAAAAGCATCATGGATGTACAAATCGAAAAGCTGCAAGAGTACAACGGAACAGAATTGGACGACGAAGAACGTTACCAAGCCGCAGCATTGCAAGCAACCGTAAGTTATTACGTCGTTAGAGCATGCTACTATCTTGCATCTAAAAATGCTGAAATCAAAGAGGTCAAGCTCTCCAAAAACAAACGTCCTCTGGTTCGCATACTCAAAAACGAACCACCGAAAAAGGTCAATATCAACACCTATGATGTTGGCTATCGCATCGGGAAAGCATTTGAGCAGCAGCTTAGGTGCAAAGAAGACAAAATTCCCTGTTCGGAGCAAATGCAAGGTGCGCCAACTTCACGTACAGTTCGTTCCCACGTCCGCCGCGCTCACTGGCATCATTACTGGGTAGGCGAAGGTCGCACGAGATTGGAAGTTCGCTGGATTGAGCCTGTTTTTGTTATGGGTGATATAGCAGCAGATGCTGTATCGCATTGTGTCGCAGGAATTAGTTAAAGTTACAAATACAAAAAAATAGAAAAGAGCAACAAGAGGTGTATTCCTCTTGTTGCTCTTTTTGTTTATCAGGTTGCGCCGTAAAGCCCCTTGTTTTAGACGTGGGGAGAATGTCAATGTTAGAACCGAAATGTAAAAAATGGTATAGTAATATTGAATGTGAGAAGTGCGAACGTCAAATACACATAAATTCACTGGAAGCTTCGCACCAATAAATAAAAGTGATTGAGGGTGAATCCGATGCAGTAAATACGCAACCACAGCGTTAAATAAACCATACCAGTAAAAATGTACAATGACACATAAAAAAATAATACGTGTAATGTACAATATTGCTGTTGCATCCCGCAAGGGATGCGTAAGATTGAAATCATGTTAGCCTTTAATGCACCGGGGATACTACCAGTTGCATCCAGCAAGGGATGCGTAAGATTGAAATATCTTGTGTGCGTTCATCGGGGAGGGCCCAGCCGGGTTGCATCCCGCAAGGGATGCGTAAGATTGAAATACATGGTACGACCAAGGCAAATCCATGACCGAAAGTTGCATCCCGCAAGGGATGCGTAAGATTGAAATATGGCGTTCGCCGGTCTGCGGTGGGTGCTGTTGCGTTGCATCCCGCAAGGGATGCGTAAGATTGAAATTGATGTTTCCTATGTCGAAAGTTACAATTCTGTGGTTGCATCCCGCAAGGGATGCGTAAGATTGAAATAAAGGCGGGGTAGACTTTGGTCGGCTCTGGCATCGTTGCATCCCGTGCGGGGTGCGTAAGATTGAAAATTGCAGCGCAAATCGGAACTGTACCGCTATAATCGGTTGCATCCCGCAAGGGATGCGTAAGATTGAAATATCTTTGTGTTTCAAGTTACCACTATCGGTAAGTTGTTGCATCCCGCGAGGGATGCGTAAGATTGAAATCTGGGGTTGATACGGTATATTATACCTTATCAGTTGCATCCCGCGAGGGATGCGTAAGATTGAAATGCCTTATCCGGCAACAACAGGTAGGCAAGTTGCTCGTTGCATCCCACAAGGGATGCGTAAGATTGAAATAGTTCGACACTTTCAATGGCAGGGAAAACTGTGACGTTACATCCCGCAAGGGATGCGTAAGATTGAAATAAATAAATGCAAACCGTTGCAGTTGGTATGGCCGCGTTTGTTGCATCCCGTAAGGGATGCGTAAGGTTAAGAAAGTTAGTATAGTAATTGAGTACAAAGTAAAAAAACAAAAAAATTAAGCAATTCTGCTCTGAAAGCAGTTATTATCATCCTTTTGGAAGATAGTAACTGCTTTTCTTTGTACAGGTATAAAAGAGAAAGAGGTGATATAAACCAATATTCGCAAATCAGAAACAGACTTTATCTTAAAGGGTATTTACAAAAATAGGTGGTTTGAATAAAACCATCTGTTTTTACAAGTATCACATGTATTTGATTAGAAATCAATGAGGAGAAATAACAAATGTACATTGTCATTAAAGTTGAGCATTATGATGCCATCAACCGCGTTTCAAAACATGAAAAGCTTGAGGATGCACTGGCAGAAGTCATGAAAGCAGTTGCCAACAAATTCAACGCAGCTTCTGCATCTGCCCTTCCTTCTGACGGTTCCGATATTTTGCACCATTGCAACATCGGCTCCGTCGTCCCCACTTCAAAAAACATTCTCCTTGCATCGGCTAACGTAGATTGCAATGGCGAAAGTACCGATTGGGGAATCTTCTCGGTTGATGATGCAACTCAGTTTATTCTCTTAAAGAACGTAGAGTATGGTCCTATGAGCCTGCTCAACTCATTCGAGTCTTTCGACCGTGCTTACAGTGCAATGAAAGAAGACCTCGCCAAAGAGGTGAATGAAGCATACTACACAGACTTCACAGCAGATGACATGGAAGATAAAACAATCTCTGATGATTACAACGTCTTCCTCTGCTCTGATAAAAGCAGCACTGATAATGGTGCTCCGCTGGCAGCAGCAAACTTCTGTGAGAGTACGGCAGCGATTGATTGGTGCATTTTTAAACTGTAAATCAGGAAAGGAAAAAGGAAAATTATGAAAATCATGTTTTTGAATTGTTGGCAAGAGCTCTATCCAGAGGAAGGACCTGAACTCACTTGTGTCTTTCTGGATAGCATTGCAGAAGTCAAAAAGAAAAAATGCTATACGGAAACAGAGCTGTGGGAAAAATCTCTTATCGATTGTTATGTCCACAATGGTCAACATGTTACGGCATCCATCGGATATCTGAGCACAGGTAAACCCGTAACGGAAGAAGAATATAAGCCGCTGCTTAATGAATTGTATTTCATTGGCTATGGCAAGGATGAACTCGAAGTATGCCACGACGAGTTTAAAAATTATCTGTAAACCGCAATTCGCAGAAAGGAATGAAGCAAAATGTTTGTTGTAGCAAAAAGTGTTGTAGATAGGAAGGATGGTACTCTCACAATGGTGGTGTTGCCTTCCGGATACAAGACGAAGGAGGAAGCCCATGATGCAATGGCATGCGAACTTAACGCAGAGCTTGAAGTTCGTGGACTTGAAAACAATTATACTTGCGGCGAGGATGGTTCTTCCGTCCCCGGTGGATACATTGTAAGTTCCGAAGCAGGTATCTATGATTATGCAGACTTTGCAGGCGGGAAGCTTATGCAGCTCGTTTTGCTGGCTGTGTACGAGCGTCAGTAAGTGAGGTGTAACTATATGAAAATTGTACTTCGAGGAAATAAAGGCTTCTATGAAGTCCCTATCGAGGACCTTGTAAAAAAATACGGGAGAGAAGACGACAAGCCTCATGTGCTTGAAATTTCGCAGACTCTCGGCGATGAAACCATCGCAGCAAGTATGGTGCTTTGGGAGGAAAAGCCGGATAACTATCCGAGCATTACTCTCAGTAGCAGAAACAGCAAAGAAAAAACATCCGCAGACTGGTTTGTTTTGGAGACTCCTAACGAAACAACCCCGTATGTCACTGGATACCTTTATGCAGGTAACAATGAAACTGAAACGGATTGCTGGCTCGCAAAAATCGTTGATGTTCCCCGCGACGACAGTGATGATTCCAAACGTCTTCTTTATGCCGATAACGATTTTGTTCAAGTTGTAGATATGTGGAATGTTGAAAACAAGAACATCTCTTCCTTAAATAAATCGGCATACTACTGCGCCACTGCAAAGCAGTTCGATTCGAATTTCAGTTACGAAGATTTCGGCAAACGTCTTGCTGCGCACGAAAATAATGACATCGAGTTTATCGAAGGTATGATTGTCTCCAAAAACGAAGATGCCATCAATCGTGTAGCCGATATTCTTGATGCTTTCGGCTTTACTCCTACAACAGGATATTATGACCCGGAAGAGGATAAGAAAGCAGGTATCAGTGATAAACTGACTGGCTATTACTATTGCGATATGTAAGCAGAAAGGAAAATTCAAATGCCAAATATTTCACCTGTTATCGTCCATAAGCCGGATGGCTACCATGGATGGGGTATCGAGTTCAATAAAGAACGTCATTTTTGGGAAGAAGATGCCACTGCATTTGTCGATACCATGTACCGTGAAATGCTGCATCGTGACCACAACTTTACATGGTTTCACCAATGCGGTAGCAACCAAGAAAAAAATGGTCGCTACTATGGTTTCCAGTTCTTCGAGGTATGGTCCGAATCAGCAGAATCGGATGCTAAGCAAATGGCAAAGAAAATTGCCGAAGAAATCGGAACTGTAGTGTTGGAGGAAAACGATGCGCAGTAAAAAAGCAAATACAAAGATATGCTGGGCTTTAGACGCATGGCGAAATTAAACGTTGATACCCTAAAAAGAAAACGAAAGGCGTTGCTAACGAGCAACGAATGGTGATATTTATTGTGAAAATTGATGAGTTTCACCTTGTGGAAATTCAAGTCCACATGGAACATGTTGTGGAAAAAGGAAAAAAAGAAGAAATGACGACGCGTTGGTCGGAACATAAGGTAAAAGAAAGTAATATCGATGAAGTCGTTGCAAGCACAAAAAGTACGGCTCTTAAAATGGCTTGCGAGGCAGCAAAAAATATCCATCCAAACTGGTTTAACTCTGAAGTGCTTTTAACGACAAGTGTTGTCGTAGATGGCAACTGGTATGATGGAGATGAAGGAACAGCGCGATTAACCGACAACGATGGTCTTGCTACCATACAAACTGTTGTATTTTGATATATTTTGTTTTCAAAGAAAGGAAGTGAATGGGCAATTCCTCCCGCAACTAAAGTCGCGGGTCTTATTGCCTCAATTTATGAATACTAATATTTTTGTCGCAGAAAATGAAGCGTTTAACCCAAACAAGGTTCTTACACGAAAAGGAATGGATGCTTTTATTGAAGACAGGAACATTAAAAGTTACGCAGGTGTTTTAAAAAGAGATAACAAGCTCTTTTACAACTTTATCCGCGTAAAAGTTGCTGAAGGAAAAAATTGTGTTGATGCGATTTATGCGCGGAAAGCAATCGTATCGAACGGATTCTTACGAAATGATTTTTTCTCTTTTGGAGAGTACAACTTCGTCGCATTTGTGACCAATGGGAAAATCTATTGCGACTTGAAGAACTTCTTCAACGAACGCTTCGGCATCGAATCCATGTCCTATGAGGATGTCGCAAATCAGATGCACGATGAAGTAGAGAACTATATCCGCAAAACGTTCACAGATTGCTACGTGGACACAGATGTCAAAGAAATGGGCACAGCCGAAGCCAAATATGAATTTGTCTTTGGCAGAAAACACCATATGTTCAACAACATTTCTTTTACAGCGAATCCCACCTCTTCCAGCGATGCCATTGTACTGTTTCTCGCTAATCCGAGTGAGTGGGTGAAAGAGTATGTCGAAAAGATGCTTAAAGAACAGGAGTGGAGCTTAAAGCACATTCGCCGACAGGTATCCATCGACAGATACAAAGAACAGAAACTTGCCGAATACAAAAAAACGCCAAGCAAGGATTTAATTCAGGCAAAGCTGTTTCACGATTCGGTTCCAAAATCCGGTCAGGTAAAGGTAACCTTGGATATCGATGGTAAGCAGTTTGTCGGTAGTTTCGATTCCAAGTTCTTCGGCTATACGGGAACCAATCTCGATGAAGCGATTCTTCCCGGAGCTGGTTTCAAGTATCCGGATTCTTTTACAGGATATTATGAGTTTTTGAGAGACAACAAGATAAATGTCGATTGTAAATACAACATGTTCCCATTCGCTTTCGTGAAAGAAATCGCTGCATTCCGTGGCGACAAGATTTTCTGGAAGAGGGAGGCTTGACATATGGCTCTCAAAATTGGTCCTTGCCCCAAATGCGGCAACACTACATTCATCGCAACTGCGCACGTAACCCAAACTTGGCTGGTGGACGAAGACGGCGACTTTATCGAAGCCAAATCTGACTGCGATGAAGTAACCCATGCACCTGATGCCGAGGATTTGTTCACATGCTCCAAGTGCGGTGAGGAAGTATCTGCAAAAAGTGTATATAACGATTGATTGATGGAAAAAACACAACGCGTATCTAAAAAACGTAACGCTCAAAAATTGCGACTATCAGAGTTTGCAACAATTTTATAATAGAAAGGATGTGAACGGGCAATTCCTCCCACGACTAAAGTCGTGGGTCTCCTTGCCCTGATTTATGAAATTTACAGTTACAGCTATGATTCCCATCACGGTTGATATTGGCTGCGAGTCAAAGGAGGAGGCGCTGGATACCATGGCGACCATTCTCCGCGAACAGCGCGATGATGGCGAGTACGCTGCTCTCATTACCGGCTGTATCGAAGATGCACTTGCTTCCGGCAGCATCACGATGACTGCTGTTGACGACCATGAAGCCTTAGTCAATGAACTCCGCACGAAACGCAAGATTTCTATTCAGGACATGGATGCGTTTCTGGGATACGAAATCGACAAAAATGATGACATGATGTTTGACGACGATTACATCAACGTCAATCTCTGGATGATGGATGTGGATAAGGCTCTCGGCCTTGATGTCTGCACCTCTGACAACGATGAATATGTCACCATTTCCGTCAATTGGTATCCAAAAGCTGCGGAGCGTCCCAATAAACGCGAAATCGACATCTTCGTTATTTACGCGGAAACGTATGGCGATGATTTCGACATGGAGCTTGAAATGGATGACGCTGAATACGCTACTGTTCTTGCGGATTTCAAGAAGAAGTTCAAAGATACTTTCGGGAAATCCTTAGAGGATATATGGAACGAAGAGTCTGAGGAGGAGTAAGATATGGCAAGAAAAAAAGTGGAAAAAGCACCTAAAGCGCCTTTATCACCTAAAGAAGCTGCAAAAAACGGTGCGTTTTTTGAATACGTACTCAAAGCATGCCGTCATTCAGGAGAACCCACCTATCAGTTTAAAGTAGGTGAGAAAGTATCCATCGGTGCGTTAAAGAACTGCATCGTTGATGAAGTTTGTGACAATGGCTATTATTACGGCATTACATACGGGGAAAATAGTGAGTATTACGGCTACTGGTCTTGGCTTGATGTAAGGCCGGTTCTACCTTTGCTTAAAGCAAAATACGCACAAAAAAATTCTCCTCTTTCCAGAATGTCGTTCAGTAACCGTTCCATTGAATCCATCCTCCACATGTGCTACAGTTTTGGGGTAGATATGGAACCAGATTACCAGCGCGGTTCTGTTTGGAACGATGAAGACAGAGCAAAGCTTCTCGACAGCATCTTTGCAGGAAGAGAAATTGGGCGCTTCGTTTTAAGAAACATCCCGTACGAGGAATCTTTAAAAAATGATTGCTTTTACGAGGTCGTAGACGGAAAACAGCGATTGCTGACGCTTCGCGCATTCTATGAAAACCGTTTTCCTTACAAAGGGAGCTTTTACAATGAACTTCCGGCAGAGGATAAGAACTGGTTCAAAAATGCAATGACCAGCGTAGCAGAGCTTCCTGAAAGCACGACTCGGAAGGAAATCTTGGAGGTTTTCCTTGCACTGAACCAGAATGGTCACCCCGTTGAGGAATCCGTTTTGGACCATGCAAGAAAGCTTTTGAATAAGACTCCGTAATTTTACTGCCAAGCAGTAGCCTCAAAAAGAGGCTACTGCTTTTTTGTTGGGTAAAAATGGTATAGTAATATTGAATGTGAGAAGTGCGAACGTCAAGTACACATAAAATTACTAAAGGCTTCGCACCAATAAATAAAAGTGATTGAGGGTGAATCCGATGTAGTAAATATGTAATTACCAAAGTAGATAGACTATATCAGTAAAAATGTACAATGCTGCATAAAAAACAATGCGTGTAATGTACAATGTTGCTGTTGCATCCTGCAAGGGATGCGTAAGATTGAAATGCCTTATCCGGCAACAACAGGTAGGCAAGTTGCTCGTTGCATCCCGCAAGGGATGCGTAAGATTGAAATGCTGCCAGCTCGACAGAGTAGGATTCGTTACCACGTTGCATCCTGTAAGGGATGCCTAAGATTGAAATGTGATGGTATCGGGGTTGATGATGCCGCCGTGCTCGTTGCATCCCGTGCGGGGTGCGTAAGATTGAAATGCAGCGCAAATCGGAACTGTACTGCTATAATCGGTTGCATCCCGTGCGGGATGCGTAAGATTGAAATTGCGGAAGAAACATTTTGTCAAGTAGTGCTTCCACGTTGCATCCTGTAAAGGATGCGTAAGATTGAAACGGCAAACTGACTGCCGTTGCATCCCATAGTGGATGCGTAAGATTAAGAAAGTCAGTATAGTAATTAAGTACAAAGTCAAAAAAAGCAAAAAAATTAAGCAATTCTGCTCTGAAAGCAGTTATTATCATCCTTTGGAAGATAGTAACTGCTTTTCTTTGTACAACAAGATAAAAAAGAAAGGAACCAAGAAAATGAAACCAAGCTATAATGACGCATTTTTTGCAAGAGATTTCGGCTTAATTGACTGGATGCAGTACAACGATGACTGTGATTGCCGGGAGCAATATGTCTACAACACCATTGGTTACGGAGACATTGAAAACGCAGCCGAAAATTGCAGCACACCGGAAGATTTCTTTGAGAATCTTGAGATGAACGCATTGCAGACGGTTTGCGATGCTAACACGGAAGAATTCGAAGAAGCCGCCAAAGACTTCCAGCGAAAGGCAAACTTTGTTGGTCTTACGAAGGAAACAATGGAAGCCCTAATCAAGTTTGTCGCACAGGAAGAAGAAAGAATCGCAAAGGAAACAGCCGAACGAATTAAAAACTATAAGCAGGAACTTGCTGTACAGAAGACAGAAAAAGCGAAGGTGGACCAGAAGTATATGTACCTCGTATATGAGGTGAATTACAACCTTCCGGAAATGAATACCGTTGAAGAAACCGATATGAAGCTATTCAACAGTATGGACGAAGCTATCGCAGGTGCAGAAAAAAGAAAAGACGAGTACATCGAAGAGGGGACATTTACTTATATGCCAGATGAAAGCGCTACGGGTAAGAACTATGCGTTTGCATACAATCTTGGCGACGATGGTGTTTCCCGTGAAGGTGGGTTCGACATCTACATTGCAAAGCTCCCGATTCAGAGTTCAAACGAGGTGGAAAATGGCAAAGTGTGAATGCGGTTTGGAAATGCTGCGAGCAAATGGATGTCGTTTTAAACGCATCAAGATTTCAGAAAACAAGTCTTTTAATCGAATTAAGATGGGCGACCCCGGCGATTTGTATGAACAATATATCGGGACTCCTGAGCAAGACTCCATTCGCTGCTGTGATTGCGGTGCGAAAATCGGCCACTGCCATCACTCCGGTTGCGATATCGAAATCTGCCCAATTTGCAAAGGTCAGTTGCTAAGTTGCAGTTGTTTTGATTCGCAAAACGAAGTGATTTTGTCAATTTAGATGTTTACGAAAATTGCAGCTATTAGAACCAGCAACAAATTACTTAATTGAAAGGAAGTGAACGGGCAATTTCTCCCACGACCTAAGTCGCGGGTCTCCTTGCCTATACCTATGGACAAAACAATTAACAGTTTTCGAGGAGATTATTTCTTTCTCAGCAATTTTTTTGAGTGTTCAGTAACATATAAAAATCTTACTTACACCAACAGTGAAGCTGTTTTTCAGGCTCAAAAATGTGTGAGTGATTCTGAAAGAATACAGTTTACAAAATTAAATCCGTCAGAAGCAAAGAAACTTGGTAGGAAAGTTACTCTTAGAAAGGACTGGGAATCTGTAAAAATAAAAATTATGGAAGAAATCGTCAGAGCAAAGTTTGTACAGAATCCGGAACTTGCTCAAAAGTTAATTGCTACAGGTAATGCGTACTTAGAAGAAGGTAATACTTGGGGCGATAAAGTTTGGGGAACAGTTAATGGTTCGGGTGCAAACAATCTCGGCATCATTTTAATGAAAGTAAGAAACGAACTGGCTGAATATTAACCACAAATATTTACAGCATATTTCATTTAAAAAATTGCAGCTATTAGAACCAGCAACAAATTACTTAATCGAAAGGAAGTGAACGGGCAATTCCTCCCACGACTAAAGTCGCGGGTCTCCTTGCCCTAATTTATGAAAAATCCCAACTGTTTTGAGGAGAGCACCACCCACGGCACCGGCATTTGTATTGCCGTTGATATTAAATGGGACACCGAAGGCAAAAATGTCGAATTGCCGTACTTTGTGGAAATTCCGGATGATGTGGACGATGACATCGATGCTATCAGTGATTATCTCCACGATATGACTGGTTTCTGCCTTTTCGGATTCAAACTCACTTACAAAACCTTTATCCGAATCGATTCCAATGTCCCACATACTGTACGGGGATATTTCCGCGATGGGGCGTATGTTGACATTAAGCCATGCTCTTCAAAACATCACATCGATGATTCGAAAAATTCCACATGGGTGCAGGCTTTTTGGTATGATTCAAACGGCAATGAAATTGGACGTTCCGCCGTTAAAGATACTTTCTTTAGCGATTGGACAATGAACACACCAATTGACCCGGAACTTGGTGAACCTATCACATACACTGCTCAGGTATTTGATATCTGACTCTCAAGAAAATTTAAAGTAGGAGAAATAGTATGTACATACTTGCAAACAATTATCAAAGCAACGATTCTTTGCCATATGTTGTTTCTGTCGAGCTCTTTCAGAGCCTAAATTCTGCACTAAAAGCAGCACACGATTTAGCAGAGGACGCAATTGTAAACGAATATGGGGAGAAATACAGTGAATCGGAACTCGAAATAACCTATGATGGCCGCGATACATACATCAAGGGACCTGACTTCCTCGATTGGTGGACAGTTATCGAATGTTAATAATTAAATACCCGATTTGATAAAAGAAGTGCTACGATTTCGCTCATGCGTAATCGTAGCACTTCTTTTTTTATAAAATTAGTATAGTAATATTGAATGTGAGAAGTGCGAACATCAAGTATA
>ERZ1034925.338-NODE-338-length-22305-cov-9.852494_pt1 | contig 22305 bp, 16 predicted proteins | sample MGYA00520687_ERZ1034925 | MGnify/ENA primary metagenome ERZ1034925 (study PRJEB33766, sample SAMN09781758) | gut metagenome | biome: gut microbiome | host: Homo sapiens | place: Madagascar | study: EMG produced TPA metagenomics assembly of the PRJNA485056 data set... | reverse complement strand
TAGCCCACTGTAACAATTTACGTAAAGTCGCATTCACATTGGCTGAGGTTTTAATTACCCTCGGAATAATTGGCGTTGTTGCTGCACTTACTTTACCGTCTGTTATACAGTCATATAAAAGAAAGGAAGCAAGTACTAGACTGAAAAAATTCTATAGTTCAATGAGTCAGGCAATTGCAACTGCAGAAGCAGAAACAGGCGTAAAAGCTTATGAATGGGATAAATTGTCTTGGACTGGGTATGATCCAGCAAATTCATATAAGCAGACTTCTGCCTATTATAATAAATATATTGCTCCATATATTAAGACATTGAAGGTTGTCGATGGAGTTTATGATAATAAAAATAATATTAATAGTAGAATGAAATTATATTTTCAAGATGGTTCTACAGCAGAGCTTAATGTAGGACAATGCGTTTCTTTCTATTTTGATACTAATGGAGAGAAATCTCCTAATGAATTAGGGAAAGATATTTTTATATTTTTTATTGCAACAGCAGATTCTCATGGTGAAAATAGAGAGCAAGAACTTTATCAAAATCAATCTTTTGGAGCTGCTTATTTGCCAATATATAATACCAAGGAAAAAGCGCTAAATGCTTGTAAAATAGCGCCTGTACGTTGTTCTGCTTTATTGCAACTTAACAATTACGAGTTTCCTGAAAATTATCCTTATAAATTATGATAAGAAATTGAATAGTAGTTAGTAGGGCATTGCACTTAACTAGACATGTGTAAGATAATAAATTCTGAATAGCAAGAATATAAAGCATTCACAAATTGTTTATGCTAATATTCTAAGCTTTCATAATAACGACTAAAATTGCCAATTTTAAATATAAATTACTTACTTACAATCGCCAATTTTTCGCCAACATTATGTGCTTTTTTATTCATTTGCGCATAAGGTCTTGAAACAAAGTTGTATTGCGGATTGTACAAAGTTTTTCTACCAGTAAAGCTTGGTTGGTAATTGTCAATGCTATACAAAATTAACGTAGAATCTTTGAACGTAATTGGACGTCCGTCAGGGCCTGTAATTTGATTATTGCCATTTACGTAGTATGTTGTTTGATCCTCTTTGTTGGCATTTTTGAATTTCAGACCTGATTTTAAACCACCACGAAGTCCAACTTTTCCGCCTCTATCGTCATTTAAGTCGATACAATTCAATGTGATTTGTTTTGGATCATAATATTCATCATATTTGTGGTTAAGCCCTTCTGTGTTGAATACAGAAACAGTCATTGCTCCGTTTGGACTTTGGCGAAGAAGAGCAGAAACAGATGTTTCTTTTCCATCATCTGTGTATGCGGTTTGTTCTTTTAGTGCAAATGGCGTTCCGTCGTTCAATGGTTGCAATTCCGGACGAGTTCTTAGCTCAAATTGTCCGTCTAAAAAGTCTTTGAATTGTTTTATAAACGGCTTGAATTCAGGACTTTTCTCGTCAACCCATTCTTCGTGGATTACATTTCTGTTTTGAAGGTATATGTTTTTGGTTGTAGTTTCATAACCGGTTGAACCCATATCATCACCTGCAAATAGGGTTGGGTTTCCTGTTAGTGCAATCAAAAATTTCATCTGACCTAAAAGTCTGGACATTGCCGGATCTACAATTTGTTTGAAAGCTTCATTTTTCAAAGCTTTGCGTTCTTCTGGAGTTAATCTGAAATGCGGATCTTGGTTTACATATTCCATTTCATCTAAGACAATGTCAAGTGCAACACTGAAATCTTTTGTTCCAAAGCCGTCGGCCTCAATTGTTTTTCCTTTGTGGTGCCCGTTTGTAAGATTTTTTAATGCCTCAAGCATTGTGCCGTAAACCAAATCTTTTTTATTTTGATCTAGTCCAATGTTTTCTTTTGCTTTGCCCATTCCACTTGCAATAGATTCAGCTTTTGCAATCGCCAAATTGCTTGTGCGAGCGAAGTTGAAACAATCTACAGCTTCTTTTGTCGGGTTATTGCCATAGCCCATTCCGTGAAGAATTTTGTAGGCTCTTTGGCGTTTGTCAAAGTTGTCGACATTTGTTAGGTCTGTGTAAACCATATCCATATCTTCTGCATAACCTTCTAGTGCACGGCATTTGTCGTGGTTGCCGGCAAAAGTATATGAATATAATAATGATTCCAAAGGCCCAGATTGCAAGAAGTTTCCGCCACCTGCAAGCTGTTCAAGAATTGTTCCGTTGTGGTGAGTTCCTCGTTCAACTCCGTTTTCATCTGCAAACAGTTTTCCGAAAATTCCTGTTAAGCTTGATGAGAAATATGTGTAGTTTGCAGTTGTCGTAAACCCTGCTTCATTCAAAAGTTTTTTTACAGCTTCTGTTGAATCTGCGTATCTTGATCCGGATTTGCTACCATTTCCTTTGCCATAGATATCTGCTTCGTCAGTAACTTCTGCTGCAATATAAGCGTCGGGGTGATATTCTTTTACGCCATCAGCAAATTTTGACCAAAAATCGATGACCTTATTCCAAGTGTATTCAAAATCGGTTTTGTGGTTTCTGACAGATTCAATGTCTGCAATATCTTTTGTTGCGTCAATTCTCCAATCCAAACCGGCTTCAGTTCTATCAACAATCATTTCTGCAAGTTTAAAGCTGTTTGCGTCAGTGCCTTTAATAGATTGGAATAGCGCGTTAGCAAGTTTTTGTTTTTCTGACGGTTGGATTTTTCTTACTCTTGAGCGAATTTTATTGATAACTAATTCGGCTTCATTTTCCGGACTGTCAGCAATAATTCCCATACTTGTAAGAGATGTTTCCTTCAATTCGTTGTAGTTGTATGAAATTTCGCCTGTTTTTTCATCAGTTGTAACCAATGCATTTGGCTCAACACTTTTTATCACGGCAAAACGAACGATTTCAGGTGCAAGTTGCGGAATTACATATTTCCCAAAATCTGTCAAGTTGCCTTCTTTATCTTGAAGTTTTGAATTTTCTGGAAGTTTTGCATCTATACTAGAGAAAATTTCGTTTGCCAAACTAGCTAATTCTTGTGTGTACATTTTGTCCGCTTTTTCATAAACTTCTCTGAATTCAGGCTCCAGATGCGGATTTCCTTCTTTGTACATGTCAAATCTTGTTAGACCAACTTCATCTTCTGATGTTGCACGTTTTGAAATATATGGAGAGCTCAAAACGCTTGCGATTTCGTCGCCAACTTCAATTGAATCAAGCGGAGTATCCATAATGTTATGAAGGATTGCGCTTTTGTAAGTTTCGTTGTTTTGTAAGCCTTTTAGCTCATAATCATTGTTCAAAACATTTTCAACAATGTTTTGGTTTATGTTAAGTTTTTTAGGGAAAACTTCTCCGTTAGCTTGCGATTTAATCAATGATGTGATTTCGCTTGCAGATTTTCCGTTGATGTTTTTCAAATGTTGTGCAACGTTAAGGTTTAAAATTTGAGCAGTTTTCTTAGTCCAATATTTTGCCGAAGAAACAGCATAATCTTGAACTTCCATATTGTTTCTTTCAAGAAGTTTAATCTTTTCTGTTCTAAGATCTGGATCTGTAATATTTATGAGTTCTTGAGTGTCGGCATGTGATGGCACGAAGATTAACTTGGCAATATCAGGGTTTGCGTCCCAAGTATAGAAACCACTTTCGTGTTTGCCATCAAGTCCAAAGTATTCAAATTTTGCAACCGAACGAGTCCCCTCGCCGCTGTACAATTTAACTTGTTTTTCTGGAGGAACGGATTTGTTGTAATCGCTTAGGTGTTTAACGTTTTCTAAATACGTTTTTGGATTGATTTGGAAGCTGTAAGGTACAACTGTGTCGTTATGGTTGTTTATGTCTAAGTAATTTTTGTCGAACTTGTCATAGGCTTTGATTAATTCTTTGTCGTTAAGTTTATCTGCGTTTACGAGTCTGTCATCGTAAATTTGAATATATGTCGGTTTGTGTTTGTCATATTTTGCAGATTTTATGCTAATTGAACCGTCGCTGTTTTGAACAAATTTGTATGGAGAGTTCACTAGTCTATGTGTAACATGATTAAGTTTTTTACCAAATACCCCAAGGCTTAGCGGACTGTCTTTAAGCCCAGAAATATTGAACCAGTTGAAGTATGGTGATTTGTCACCCCATTTTAAAATGTGTCTGAAGTGAATGCCTTCTAAACCTTCGTTTACATAAGCGCCATCAGATACGAGATTTATGCCTTTGGCAAACATTTTTTTCTGTAAAGATGTGTAATTATTGATGTTGCCTAATGAATTTGCCATTTGGAAACAGTTTTTGTTCCAGTAGGCATGGGCAGAAACACTATCATCTGTGAAAAGCGGAGTTGTGACAATTCTTGTGAAATTATCCAACTTGCCGTCGTCTAAGTCTTTTTCAATACCGGCAAGTGAACCACCGATTTTGTTTGCGAAGTTTTTAGAAGATGTTTTTAAATCTTGGATTTCTGCCGGAGATTTTTTTACGATTTTGTTGTTTTCATCGTATTTCCAAATAACATTGTAGTTGTCCGGAATGATTAATTTCATTGCGCCACCATTGCTTACGGTTGAGGCTTTATCTGAAACAACGTTATAAATTTCATAAGCTTTGCCGGAAGATTGCGCATCGTTTATAGAATTCCCTGGATCTATTTTGTAAGTAGGAGCTCCCATCGGGTTGTTTTTAGGGTAAAGTTTGTAGTGGTACGCAAAAGCCTCGTCAGGCGCAATATTGTAGTCTGCTACTAGGTTTACACGTGTTGCTCTACCACTTTCAAGTTTGACACCTTTTTCTCTGTCATTTGTATTATAAATATTGTCGACATTGTCTAAAAGTCCTGTAACTCTGTAGTTGTTATTGGCATCTTTTGCTACAGAAAATAGTTCCAAGTAACAGTCATATTTGCTGTCATCATAGACATAATTAAATTCGTATTCTCTGTCGCCATATTCTGATTTGGCAGGCTTGTATCCCTCAAAATTAACGTTAGTTCTTATTCTCGGTTGATTTAGGTTTAAATTAACTTTCACGTGAAAACTCCTTACTTCTTCAGTTATAACTCAACTGAATGAAAATTTTTGTTATTTCAAACTATTTTATTAAGAAATTTTTACAAAAAAAGTTATAATGATATGTTCTTGTTATAATCAACCTTATAAAGGAGAAATTTAATGCTGATGAGCGAAATGAAGTGTGATATAAAAGATATAAACTTAGCCGAACAAGGAAAAAATCAAATAGAATGGGCGTTTACAGATATGCCTGTTTTGAAACAAATTCAAGAAAGATTTATAAAAGAGCAACCATTTAAAGGTTTGAAACTTTCCGCTTGTATGCACGTTACAAAGGAAACTGCAGCGTTGTGCATAGTTATGAAATCAGGTGGTGCTGATGTGATGTTAATTGCTTCAAATCCATTGTCTACGCAAGATGATGTTGCTGCCGGTTTGGTTAAGTATTACGGAATTCCGACCTTTGCGATAGCGGGTGAAAACGAAGAACAACATACTGCTCACATTCATTCAGCATTAAGACATAGACCTGACATTATTATTGATGACGGGTGTGTTTTAGTTTCCACAATCCATGCCGATTATCCGGAATTAGCTGACAGAATTATCGGGTCATGTGAAGAAACGACAACAGGTATTTTGAGACTACAAGCTTTGGAAGCCGAAAAAACTCTTAAATTCCCTGCAGTTGGTGTAAATACAAGTTTGACAAAACACTTATATGATAACAGATACGGCACAGGTCAAAGCTCATTAGACGGAATTATTAGAGGTGCAAATATTCTAATTGCCGGTAAGACGGTTGTAATTTCTGGTTACGGCTGGTGTGGCAGAGGTTGTGCTCTTCGTGCAAAAGCCCTTGGTGGAAACGTTATTGTTTGCGAAGTAGATCCTTTGAAGGCACTAGAGGCTGCAATGGAAGGTTATAGGGTTATGCCGATCGCCGAAGCTGCAAAAGAAGGCGATATTTTCTTGACAGTTACAGGTGACAAGCATGTAATCGATATTAAACACTTGTTGTCAATGAAAGATGGTGCATTTGTTTCAAATGCTGGTCATTTTGATTGCGAAATTAATATTTGTGATTTGAAGGCTTATGCATTGGAAATTAACCAGATCAGACCGAACTTGCAAGAATATAAATTGAATAATGGTAAGTCTTTGTACGTATTGGCAGAAGGTGGATTGGTAAACCTTGTAGCCGCAGAAGGTCACCCAGCAAGTGTTATGGATATGAGTTTTGCAAACCAAGCTCTTGGAATTGAATTTTTGGTAAAAAATTACGGTAAATTGGAAAAGAAAATGTACACACTTCCTCACGAAGTTGATGTGAAAATTGCAGAATTGAAATTGAAATCAATGGGAATTTCAATCGATACATTGACTCCTGAGCAAGAAGAATACCTACACAGTTGGAATTTCTAATAACGTAAAGGTGTCAGAGTATGAAACAAGATTGTCTGCAAGGATTGTTCGAAAAGAAAAACCACCTAATTGGCGTGTGTAATGTTCTCGTCGGGGGGGGGGCAATCGTCACGGAGCACGTGATGTAGTATGCGAAGCTGATTTCGCTGCAAAGAAAGTCGCCTTTACCTTAGCTGAAACCCTAATAACATTGGGTATTATCGGTATTGTTGCGGCACTTACGCTTCCTTCATTAATTCAGCATAACATAGAGAAACAACGAGTAGCGCAGCTTAAAAAAGCTTATTCAGAGTTATCTCAAGCCTATAGTCTTGCGGTGGAAGAATATGGAGCTCCGACTGAATGGGGAATGGGAGGAATGTATGAAGAAAAATCACATTATATAATGGCTAATAATATGAGAAAGTTCTTAAAACTTTCAGTAGATTGTGTTGATATGACAGAAGTCCAAACGGAGAAAAATTGTGGTTTTAAAGGTGCTTTTGGGGGGTCACAGTATATTTATAATGAAAGGAATTATAAATATGTTGTCCTAAATGACGGATCCCTTGTACAATTTCGGATAATTAGTGGAGCATGCAATTGGGCATTTGGAACAATAAGCAATGTTTGTGGTGGAATAAATATTGACATTAACGGAGCAACTCCACCTAATCGCAATGGAGAAGATATATTTTATATATTTATGACTCGCAATAAGCTTATTCCGGCAGGAATTGATGGTGCTAGTTTGAGTTTTGAAAGAGCTTGTAATCGTGCAATTAAAGTACCTTATAGTTGGTATGGTGGCGATAATATGTACTCTTGTACTGCTTGGGTTTTGTACAATGAAAATATGGATTACTTACATTGTGATAGTTTGAGCTGGGCCGGAAAACATAGTTGTAAAGAGTGATTTGAATGTTTCAGGTAATGTGGAAAACTTAGCATGTTGTTTTTTATTTTTATAATAGATTCTGAATAACAAGAAAATTTATCCCCTCGCTAATCGCTTGGGGGATTTTTCTATCTTTTCAGAATGACTGTTTTGGTATAAGCGCCAAAGAGTCAGATAAGACTCTTTGGCTGGTGTGGAGGTTATCTGCCGCATGATGTACATTTTGGCTGAACAGGTGCGATGTAAATATGTTCAATTTGATTTCTGTCGCAATCGCAATCTGCAAACGCTTTTTTACATGTTGGACATGGCATGATTTTCGGTTTGGCACATTCGTCACATTTTACTTTTTTAACCTTACATTTGTCACAGTTTTTAAACCCTGCAAATGGATTAAGACTGAAATTCGTCTTGTTTTCTCCAATTCCAACATAAGGTAATGGGTTTAAATACGAAATGTATGGCATTGGGTTAAGTGTTTGCATGCCTTCCCAAGCAAAAGCATCTTGTGCGGAAAACGCAATTGCGCCAACCAGCGCTAATGAAATAAATAATCTTTTCATTGAAAATACTCCCTTTTTTAGTTGAAAAATCCGACTTATATTATTTACAATTACAACTCCTGTGCAATGGAGTTTATATAATTATTTTAAACTTTATTAATGTTTTTGCGATGACCGGTTGGGTAATACTTGGCATGCTTTTGGCTTAGGAAAAAATGGCTAAAAAATAAGGCTCACAATTTTGCGAACCTTATTTTTAATTATTGTTTATAAGTTAAAATTTATAGAGAAGCGCTTGCTGGAACAGTAGCGTCGTCTAACAAGATAACGTAAACAACTTCGCCAGATTTAGCGTGGTATTGAAGCCCTTTTGTTACCAAACCTGTTGCTAAACCAACAGCAGCACCAACAGGAGCTCCGATCGCAATACCTGTACCAATTTTAGTTGGGTCAGGAATGAATGCGAAACCTACACCAGCACCAGTACCAACTGCAGCTCCAGAAACTGTGCATAGAGCCAATTTCCCGGCTGTCATCCAAGGACCTTCTTTCAAAGAGTTATCTTTTGTAAAAGGTTTAGCGTTGAATGCAACGTGGTTGCCAGAAGGCAAGATGATTTGTGTCAATTGAGGATATACTCTAGCGTTTTTGTTGAACCATTTTGGATCTCTAACTTCGTTCAATTGAGCAACGAACTTAGTACCAGCTGGAAGAACTAGTGTACCTTCTTGAGTATTGATATCTTCAGGAGCAACAAATGTTACGACGTCACCAGCTTGGTGTTCTTCTGATTTGAATTTGTCTTCAAATGCAACTGCCAAAACGTTTCCTTCAGAAATTACTCTTTCAACGTTGTTTACTTTAACTTCGTTGTTAGGAGCTTTTTTAGTTACAGCTAAGTGTTCAACAGCTGTAGCTCCGATGTATTCTTGTTTAACCAAGTCTAATTTGTTTTTAAGTCTAGCCAACAATACAGCAGCTTCTGCTCTTGACAAATTGTCGTTTGGTCTTAATTCTCTTGAATCAGGATAGTTTACGTAGATGCCATAGTTAATAGTTTTTGCGTAAACGTTAGTTGCCCAAGCTGGAACTTTGTTAGCATCTTTGAATTGGTTCAAGATTGATTTATCAGCGTTCATATCTTTTGTTATATGGCTGATTACAGATTGAGCTTCTGATCTCAAAACTGTTCTTTCAGGTTGGAAAGTTCCGTTTGGATATCCGTAAACCAAACCTAGTTGTTGAGAACGTAAAATGTTTTCGTAGCTAGGTGTTGATTCTGTTACGTCTGAAAATTTGTTAGAAATGTTTACATTCAAATTTTCGTTAGACAAAACTTTCAATAGAGCATTAACAAATTCAACTCTTGTCATGTCTCCTTCAGGGTTAAATTGTTTGCCTTGAAGAGTCATAATGTCGTTGTCAACAACGATGTTGATTTCTTTGTTTGCCCAGTAATTTTCTCCTACATCAGCGATGTTTGCTGCAAATGAAGGAGCTGTTGTTAATGATAATAAACCTAAAATCATTAACCCAGAAAAAAATTTGTTCATCTTTAATTCCTCATATTTACCAGTAAACCTTTTTCGTGTATAATTATATCGTAGATTGCAAAGTTTGTAAACATGTAATTATAATTTAATGATTTACCCAATTAAGAAAGGAAAAGTATGGATAATTACACAATGACTAAGATTGTTGCGACTCTAGGGCCTGCATCATCTACAAAGGAAAAAATCAGAGAACTATTTCATGCCGGAGTGACCATGTTCAGATTGAACTCTTCGCATGGTGATGTTGAAATGCACAAGCAAAACTTGTCATACATCAGAGAAATTGAAGAAGAAGAAAAGACTCTAATCCCTGTATTGCTTGACTTACAAGGTCCAAAAATCAGAATTGGTAACCTTCCTCAATCAATTGAAATTCACAAAGGTGAGATTCTTAAATTCCGCCACCAACCTGAAGTTACAGGTGATATTTTGCCTGTTGACTACAAAGGCATGGCTGATGACGTTACTCCTGGTGAAATGATCATGATCGATGACGGTAAAATTCAACTTGAAGTTAAGAAAGTTGAAGATAGAGTTATCTTTGCTGAAGTTTTGACAGACGGTCTTTTGAAACAAAGAAAAGGTATCAATATCCCAGGATCTCAAGGTAGCTTGGACGTCTTGACAGAAAGAGATTTGAAATTCGTCGAATTTGCTGCGCATGCCGATATCGACTATTTAGGTCTTTCTTTTGTTAGAGAAGCTTCTGATATTGTTAAATTGAGAGATTTGCTTCATGGACATGGAAATTACACTGCAAGAATTATTTCTAAAATTGAAAAACCTCAAGCAGTAAATAATATTGATGCAATTATTGAAGTTTCTGACGGTATCATGGTTGCCAGAGGTGACTTGGGTATTGAAATTTCTAACGAAAAAGTACCTATCGTTCAAAAAACTATCATCAGAAAAGCTAATGCTAAGAGAAAAGTTGTTATCGTTGCAACACAAATGTTAGACAGCATGATTGAAAACCCAATTCCTACTCGTGCTGAAACTTCAGATGTTGCAAACGCAATTCTTGACGGTACTGACGCAATTATGTTGTCAGGTGAAACAGCTGCTGGGGCTTACCCAGTAGAAGCTGTTGCTATGATGAAGAAAATCGCAGACTATGTTCTTGATTCATCATTCATGAGAAAAAATAAATTCCCTAGAAAAATGATTGAAGAAGAAAAAGATTCTCAAGCAATGGCAATTGGTATGTCAATCGCTGATATGACAAGAAAAATGCCTGTAAAAGCAGTTATCGCATTGACTGGTAGCGGATTTACAGCATCTATGCTTGCAGAAGGCAAATTGAGTGTTCCAATTTTTGCTTGCTGTCCAGAAAAGAAAATTTGCCGTAACATCAAATTGTTCAGAGGCGTATACCCAATTCCTTTGAACTTTGAAGCTTCTATCGACAAAAAATCTTTGTTGGAATTAGATGAATTCTTAATCAACAAATTAGGATTGGAAAAAGATGATTTCGTTCTAATCACAGGTTCTGTTCCAGAACTTTTGGTTGGTGGTACAAACTTTATCAAAATCCACAAAATTGGTTTGTTGAGCAAATAGTTTAGCAAAAGAAAAATAGAAAAGACCGTCTTTCAAGGCGGTCTTTTTTTATTTGAAATCTTGAAAACTCCTCAAAAATATGTTAAAATGAACTTATAAGAATAGAGAAAGTAGATCAGGCACTGCCCGACAATCTGGATAAGGAGCCAAATTATGAGAAAAGATTGTATTATGCAAGAATTGTTAAAATTGGAAAACCACCTAATTGGCGGGTGTAATATGCTCGTCGGGGGGGGGGCATTGCTACGCACGTAGCCCTCTGTAACAATTTACGTAAAGTCGCCTTTACTCTCGCTGAGGTATTAATCTCCCTTGGCATTATCGGCGTTGTTGCAGCACTAACAATTCCTTCAATTATTCAAAATTACCAGAAAAAAGTTGCTGCAAACAGGCTCAAAAAGGCGTATTCTGTTGTATCTAATGCTTTAGATATGGCAAAAGCTGAATATGGTGATATGTCATCTTGGGAAGTTTTAAAGTCAGACTCTAATGCACAAATAACAGAAGTTTATATAAAAAAATATTTTTTGCCATATTTTGATGGTTATAGAAAAGTATTTTGGGGAACTTTTTCGCAATATTACAATTCTTCGGTATATACAGGTCAGGGCGGTTATTTTGTGGAACTTAAAGATGGAACTACTTTAACTTTTGCATTTGGAACTTATCTAGATGAAGATGGTAATATCGCTTTTCTTAATCAACCATATATTCATGTTGATATAAATGGGAAATCAAACCCCAATGTGGTAGGGCGAGATAGATTTAAGTTTGTTATTTGGGGAGGCAAAGTCATTGCGTCAATTACTTATCAAAATCTTTCAAATTCCTCTGTTATTAATGGGTGTAAGGCTCATAACGATGACGCCTGTACTGAACTTTTATTCAGAAATGGTTGGGAATTTCCAGATGATTACCCTTGGTAAATAATTATTAATATATCTTATTTTCAATTGTATTCTATTTTTGACTGTATATAATAAGTGTATAAGTTTAATTTATTCCAATAGAGAGTACGAGATTTACATAAAGGGGAAAGCATGTTGAGATTAGACTACCGTGGCGCAGATGAGATGGTAATCGGGAGTGAAAACGGATTAAATATTAGAGTAAAATTTGAAGAATACAAAGAAACTATCGCTAATATTATATCTGATTTGAACAAACGAAAAGATAAGCCAGGTCAGTGGTTACAGTGGTTAAATTTAGGCTATAATGAAGAAACTCTTTGGTATGTAAAAGAATACGCTTCTATGGTACAAGGTCGTTTTGAAAATGTTTTAGTTTTAGGTATTGGAGGTTCTGCGCTCGGTGGACTTGCAATGTCTGAAGCGCTTTTAAAACCTTATTGGAATTTACTCTCAGAAGAACAACGTAATGGGCTTCCTCGAATTTTCTTTTTGGATAATATTGATCCTGATACAATGGTTGGTTTGCTTAATACATTGGATTTGAGCAAAACTTTGGTTAATGTTATTACAAAATCAGGTTCGACTGCTGAGACAATGTCGCAGTTTATGATTGTGAAGAATATTCTTGAACAAGAACTTGGCGCAAATTACAGATATAATATTGTTGCAACAACTGATAAAAAGACCGGAATTTTAAGACAAATTGCTGAGCAAGAAGGTTATAAAACTTTTGTTGTGCCAGATGATGTTGGTGGAAGATTTTCTGTATTTTCTGCAGTAGGGTTAGTGCCTCTTGCGCTTGTCGGAATTGATATTGATGAAATTATGAACGGTATCAAGGACATGGATTTGGCGTTGAAGAACACCGACGTTTTTGAAAATATTGCGGCACAAAATGCTCTAATTCATTATTTGATGGATACTGAAAAAGGTAAAAATTTGGCTGTTATGATGCCGTATTCAAGCCGTTTGAAATATGTTTCTGACTGGTTTGTGCAACTTTGGGCAGAGTCTTTAGGCAAGAATAAAGACAAAAATGGAAATGATGTTCATGTTGGACCAACACCTATCAAGGCCCTTGGTGCAACAGATCAACACTCGCAAATTCAGCTGTATAATGAAGGACCGAATGATAAAGTTATTAGTTTTATAAGAGTTGCAGAATTTGATAATACTTTGGAAATCCCAAATATTTTTGAATATACAGGAATTGGTTATCTTGGCGGAAAGACGATTAACCAGTTAATAAATGCGGAGGCTGATTCTACAAGAGTTGCGTTGGCTGATTACAATAGACCGACTGTAACGATTACGTTGGACAAGGTTGACGGGTATAATGTTGCGCAATTGTTGTATATGTTAGAAGTTCAAACTGCGATTGCCGGTGAGTTATATAATATTAATACGTTTAATCAACCAGGGGTTGAACAGGCAAAAAATTATACCTATGCGTTGATGGGTAGAATGGGTTACGAAGAGTCTGCTCAAATGCTTAAAGAAAAAATGGCAACAGTGTAAGCTTTTCATAATGCCTGGCTTGAAAACTCCTCAAAAATATGTTAAAATGAACTTATAACAATATAGAAAGTAGATTAGGCACTGCCCGACAATCTGGATAAGGAGCCAAATTATGAAAAAAGATTGTATGATGCAAGAATTGTTAAAAGTGGAAAACCACCTAATTGGCGGGTGTAATATGCTCGTCGGGGGGGGGGCAGTGCTATGCACGTAGCCCTCTGTAACGATATTCGTTCCTACCTTGGAGAGGTGGCTTCTCAAGATGATGATAATCTTTTAACCGAAACGGACCAGGTCTCTATGCCTCTTGGCATCTTTGCATCTAATTTGGTTTTGTGTCGGCATAGCAATGCCGACCTACATAAGAAAGTCGCTTTTACCTTAGCTGAGGTTTTAATCACCCTCGGAATAATTGGCGTTGTTGCGGCACTTACCTTGCCATCTGTAATAAACAAATATCGTAGTTTTGTGTTGGAACAACAGTTCAAAAAATCTTATTCAAATCTTTCGCAGACAATTATAAATATGAAACGTGATTCTGGACTTGAATATTTGAAAGATAATTATGTTCATTATGCCCCCAATTCCGGTTATGATTCTACATTGGTAAGAGCTTTTTATGATAGTTTTGACAGTCACATAGCACCTGTTGATAAGTTGAAAAAGATATATCCGGTAACAAATTATAGTGGAACAGGAACATCTGCCACTGATTATGGTGGAGATTGGCCGAAGGCTATTTTTATTTTGAAAGACGGAAGCAGTGTTGGTCGTCAGGTTAATAATGGTTGTTTACGTTTTTGGATTGATTCAAATGGGCCTTACAAAAAACCTAATCGTTATGGCTTTGATATTTTTGAACTTAGAGTTTGTGACAGTACAGATGCTTTAAAGCCTGTTAAGGCATATAAAAACAATTATACCGATGAGGAGTTGGAAAAAGAAGAATTTCCAGATATTGCAGGTGCCCCTTGCACAAAAAAATCCAAACAACTGTTAAATGGCATAGGTTGTTCTTGGTATGCGTTGAACAATATTAATCCAGATGATGAATCGAAAAAATATTGGAATAGCTTGCCTTGGTAAACTCTTAAATAACTCTTGACTCTCCGGTTTGTTGCGTGTATTTTGGTTATACGAGAGATTTTGGGGAGATAATATATGGAAGAAAACAATGTTTTAAAGAAGTTTACAACAGCTCAGTTTTTGAACTTTGCGCTGGGATTTTTTGGTTTGCAGTTTGCTTGGCAGATGAGAATTATTTTGTCAGGGCCGGTTACGGAAGGGCTTGGTGCTTCTCCGTTTATTTACGGGCTAATTTGGCTTGCGGGACCATTTACAGGAATGGTTGTTCAGCCACTTGTTGGGGCGTTGAGTGATAAGACTGTTTCGCCACTTGGCAGACGTCGTCCTTATTTGTTGGGTGGTGCTTTGTTGGCGTCTTTGGCGTTGTTAATTTTTCCAAATTCTGGTGGAATTGCTGAGGGTTTGGCAAATTTGACGGGTTTACATTTGCCGGCTGTTACAGGTTTGTTGATTGCTGCAATTATGATTTGGGTAATTGATGCATGTGTAAACGTGGCACAAGGCCCTTATAGAGCGTTAATTCCTGATGTAGTGCCGGAAGAACAATATTCAATCGCAAATTCTTATATAAGTCTTGCAATCGGCTTAGGTTCTGTTGTCGCAGCAGGAACAGCTCCGTTTTTGAAATGGGCTTTCGGGTATCAAATGTCAATTCCCGCACAGTTTGTAATGGCTGCTTTGGCGTTTACACTTGGTATGATTTGGACTTGTATTACAATAAAAGAGGGTAAAAAAGAGCACGAAAATAAACAAGAAGTCGTTCAGAATAATGTTTCTTTCTGGCAGTCTTTGAAAGAGTTTTTTGCACTTTCTCCGGAAGTTTCAAAAATCTGTACAATGCAGTTTTTCACTTGGATTGGTACAATGTGTATGATGATTTTCTTTACACAGTATGCCGTTCACACAATCTATTGTGTGCCTGATTTGACAACTGTTTCTGAGTCAACAAAAGATCTTTATGCACAAGCAACTTTGACCGGAACTAATTTTTCATCAATTTGTTTTGCAATATTTAACCTAATTTGTTTTATTGTTGCAATTCCAATCGGATTTTTGTCTGCTAAGTTTTCAAATAAAAAAGTTCATATTATTTCAATAATAACAATGATTTTGGCTTATTTGGGAATGTTTTTTGCAAAAGATCCAAAAGCCGTTGCAACTTTGATGGGCTTGTCAGGTATCGGCTGGGCAAGTATTTGCGCTTTGCCATTCGCAATGCTTTCTCAATTTATTAAAAAAGGTACAGAAGGTTCTGTAATGGGAATTTTCAATATCTTTATTGCAGGTCCGCAAGTATTTGTTTGCACACTTGTTGCATGGATTATTTCAAAATGTTCATTCACAATGGGATCTGACTACATTAACTACCACTGGGAATATGCGTTTGTAATCGGTGCGGTTTGTCTTGCAGTTGCAGCTGTAATCGCTTCTATGGTTAAGGAAAAGGTTTAATAATGACTGAAAAAAAACGAATTCTTTTAATATATCCGCCATCGCCTGTTATGAATAGAGAGGACAGATGTCAGCAACCGACAAAGGATTTGATTGTAATTCCGCCTTTGCCACCGACTGATTTGATGTATTTGGCATCTGTTGCTGAACAGGTTGGGCTTGAGGCAAAAATTGAAGATTACAGTCAAGGTGGCGATTTGGAATATGATTTGAGAGAATTCAGACCTGATTATTTAGTTGTAAATATTGCAACTCCGACTCTTGAGCATGATCTTGACGCAGTTAAACGTGCAAAAGAGCTTAATCCGCATGTTGTGACAATCGCAAAGGGTGCAGCATTCTTGACTTTGGGTGAAAAAATCTTGAAAGAACATGATTTTCTCGATTTTGGAATTCTTGGCGAAGCAGAAGATACTTTGAAGGAAATCCTTGATGGACGTGATAAATCAGAAATTCTCGGAATTTATTATTGTGAAAACGGAGAGGTGAAATTTAGTGGAAATCGTCCGTTTATTGAGGATTTGGACAGACTTCCGTTCCCTGCTCGTCATCTTGTGGATAACAATATTTACAGACGCCCTGACAACAACAAAGTTCAGGCGACAATTAAGGTTGAGCGTGGTTGCCCGTTCCATTGCTTTTTCTGCCTTGCAACACCTGTTTCGGGTGCGAAAGTCAGACGTAGAAGTGCAGAAAATATTGTTGCAGAAATTAAAGAATGTGTAGAAAAATATAACATTCGGAATTTCTTGTTCTGGTCAGATATTTTTAATCTTGATAAAGAATGGACGCTGAACTTATGCCAAGCAATAATTGACAGTGGGCTAAAAATTACTTGGTCTGCAAACACGAGAGCCGACACAGCGGATTTGGAGATGGCAAAATTGATGTACAAATCAGGTTGTCGTCTTGTGAGTATCGGTGTTGAGAGCGGTTCACAAGAAATGCTTGAAAAAATGGGCAAAAAGATTACGCTTGATGATGTTAGGAATACGGTTAAAATCTTTAAACAGGCAAAGATCAGAATTTACAATTACTTTGTAATCGGGTTGCCTTGGGAAACAGAAGAAACAGTTGAAGAAACAATTAAATTCGCAATTGAATTAGATAGCGATTTTATAAGTTTTTATACTGCGACTCCGCTTCCAGGATCAAGATTTTACGATTATGCCAAAGAGCATAATTTGTTTGATAAAGAAACATCTTTTGAAAGTGCATATTTTTATCCGTCGGTAAACACACATTACTTATCAAAAGATAGGGTTTTTGAGTTACATAAATCTGCAATAAAGAGGTTTTATTTAAGGCCAAGATATATTTTGAGAATGCTTAGCCGAATAAGATCTTTTGAAGAGGTTAAAAACTACTTCATTGCGGGAATGAATGTATTGTTAAGAAGATAGAAGATGATTTGGAGGGTATAAAATGAAAAACGCGTTTACGTTGGCAGAAATTCTTATAACAATGGGGATTATTGGCGTTGTATCGGCAATGACAGTTCCCGCATTAAATCAAAGTTGGCAAAGAGATGCCTATACAACTCAGTTGAGAAAGGTTTATTCGGAAGTTGCGCAAGCTGCTGTTCGCTGTAAAACAGATAATAATGTTCAGACTTTGACTGAGGCAAGGATTAACAGTGATACTATTCGAGATAAATTTGTTGCAAAATATTTTAATGTTATAAAACCTTGCGGAACTTCTAAAACTCCTTGTTTTGCTTCTACTTATAAAACAGTGACAGGTACAAGTATTGCTTCTAGTGATTTCCACGGTTGTAATACTGTAGATGTAATAGCAAGTGGTGCTGCTCTTTGTACTTGGTGGAGTAGTATTAATGAAATTCGTATAATTGTTGATGTAAATGGATCCAAAGATCCGAATATCATCGGACGTGATGTATTTGCAATGAGAGTTCATAGTAATACAGGTTTAGTAGAAGATACATCTGCAAGTACTTTTGACTCATCTAAAACAAATCCAATTGAGTCAGGTGCGTTGAAATCTATTATTGATAATGGTTGGAAGATGACATATTAATAAAGTTTTTACAAAGTATAAAATTTTTATGACTAAAAAAGCTCTCGAATACTCGGGAGCTTTTTGGTGATTATGATTATGATTTAGAGAGTTTTTAATTGAGAATAAATCCACCTTTATCAGCATTTTGAAGGTTTTCGCCTTCGATTTTTGCTCTAAGGTTTTTAATATATTTGTAAACATAATCTCTTGGCAAGTCAAGTAGTGTTGCCAAGTCTTTTGCATAAACAATTTTACCTTTGTTTTGCTCAAAATAGTTGAATACACGTTGTTCTCTGTCAGTAAGAGCTTTTTTGAAAACAACTTTAACTTCTTCTCTAAGATTTTCCGTTTTAACAGCCGGTTTTTCTTCTTTTTTACTTACTTTCTTTGTAGAGACTTTAGCTTCTTTAGCTTTTGCTCTTTCAGCTTTAGCCTTTTTAGTTTCTTCAGCTTTTACATCTTCATCAATTTTAATTTTATGGATAGAGAAAGGTGTTGGAGCTATTTCTTGTTCTCTTTCATAAGCTCTTTCAGCTATAGCACTCAATCTTTCTGCGTGATTTTGTTTCCATTCAGGTTCATTAGAAACAACAGGTTTTCCTTTTAAAACTATATCGATTAAATCGTTTGTAGGCTTAGCCTCTTCTATCTTTTTCCCTAATCTGGCAGCGAATTCTTCTAATGTAATCTTTTCCAATGAGCTTCTCCATTGTTTAATCTCTTCCTTGCTCAAGTATTCAGACATTCACTAATCTCCTATAACTATGTGTCTCTTTCTATTCTTCTAATGTAGCATAAACCATGCTCCATGATTCAAAATGTTTCACAACGTAAATTTTTGTTTTTTATTGTAACGTTTTTGGAAAAGAGCGAATTTGTTTTACGAAGTCGTCATTCTGAGGACAAAAATAATTTGAGTCCGAAGAATCTCGTTAAAAATATGAATTAGATTCTTTACTTGCATCGTAGGCGAGTGACGAGCCGTACGAGGCAGGATACCCTTGTGGTACGCTAAACGCTCGGAATGACAACTTCGTAATTATTTCGTAACGCCCCTAGTGCCTTAGTAACCTAGTATCTTAATGATACAGTCTTTGCCTCTTCAAAACCCTACACTTCAATAAATAATCTTTGACCGACGATGTTTTGTTTCCCATTGTAGTAGCCGGCAAAGTATCCCCCTCGAACAGGTGCGTTTTTCGCATAAGCGTTTAAGCTGTGTCCGTTGTAACTTACGAACGGATTGTTGCTATATGGATTGCTTGATGCGCTTCTCGTTGGAGTTACGACCTGTGTTGTTTGCGGAACAAACATTTGTGACAATAAATTTACAATACCAGCCATTTCTACCTCACTTACAATAAAAGATTAATTATAATTTCATCTTTGTCATTATTATAGCATAAGTTTTAAGAAATTATTAATAAATCTTAATAAAATCAGCTAAATAGAGTAAAGAGGGTGGATAAACATTTATCGTCATTCTGAAAAGACTGGAAATCAAGTGTGTAGCGTAGATTTTCGTCTTATTCAGGATCTACTTTAATAGACTCCGGATCGTAGCCAGGAGTGACTGTTACATTAAAGTAGCAAACCAAAATTACACCAATATTGAATGAAATATCGGAAAACAATCCAATTGAAAAATTTCACATAACTAATTCATCTTTAAAGTTTGCAATGCGATTTGTTCTGCATTATTTGCGCGCATCATTGCTGCGTCCGCTGCTGAGGTGTCCGTTTGATTATTTACGACAACGCCTTGTGGAGATGGAATATATGTTCTAACAGGTTCTGTCGGCTTGTTTGCCGGAGTGTTATTTACTGTATTTGTTGTTGTAGTCGTTGTTGTTGTGTTTTGTGCACCATTTTGAGGCTGATTTTTATATTTGTTCAACAAGTTTGACGGGCTCTGTTGTCCGCTTGTTGTTTGTGTATTCTGAACCGTTTGAGTTGTTGTTTGTTGCTGTGCTTGCTGTTGAGCCTGTTGCATTTGTTGAAGTTGTTGTGCTTGAAGTGCTTCGGCTTGTTTTTTTGCAGCTTCTTCTTCCTTGCCTTCGTCAAGAATAGATTTTTTCGGTTTGCCGAACAACAAGTGAGATCCTTTTACGGCAATCTTGTTGAACATTGGAAGCAAAATCATCATACCCAAAATAATTCTCATTGGATACCCAGCCATCTGTTTCATTCCGAATTTAGGGTGTCTGAACAGGTCTTTAATTTTGTCGAATACTCCGTTTCTAACAACTGCCTTTTTGTCGTAAGGTCTAATTTGTTCCAAGCCAACTGTTACAGTACGTCCGATACGTTTTAATAATTTTGTAAATGGATTTTTAATGCCAGCATTACGCAAATCTTTCAAGTTGTCACGAGAAGCTTTCCAAGCCGCTTTATCTTTAAATCCGCCAGCCATAGCTGTTTCGTTATGGAGTTTTAAAGCTTTTCTGTACGCATCTAGTTTTTGCTTATCCATACCAATGTATTGCAAGCCACCAATGTGGTGCATTAGTTTAAGCGCAAATGGCATACAAACGAAGAATGAAATCATTTCTGTGAAACGTTCCATAAATGATTTGAATTTTTCTCCGCCGCCACCTTCTGTTTTAACCGTTTTATAAATTACGTCAGCCAAATATCCGGCTTGCATAATCGCCATAAACTTACCGCCAGCAACACGGTTTGTTGCACCTTCTGCAATATAATGAGTCCATTTCGCAAGACCTTTACCAAAAATTGTTTTCGGAAGTTTTTTGTCTAATCCTGTCTTTTTCAAAACATTGGCAAGTTCTGGCTGATCATTTAGGTTTATGTTGCCAAGTTCTGCAACAAGTTTGTTTGCAGTTTCAGAGGCGTAAACTTCACGACCGATAATTTTTCCTTTAACTTTACCGTATGTGCTGTTATTTGAACCCCAAATTCTTGCAAACATGTTGCGGTTGGCATCATGTGTTGCTTCCAAAATTCGTGGAAGGTTGTCTTGGGCGTGTTTTGCAACTTTTTCCATTTCTGCAAAATCTTTGTAGCCCCATTCAAAAGCCTTCATATCTTTTAATTTTGCAAATTTAGCTTCCGGTGTTAAAGCTTTGAAATCTGCAATTTCTTTTGCAATTTGTGCAGGAGTTAATTTCTTTCTTGAATTCCTCAAAATAGTTTCAACTTCTGCGTTTTGAAGAATTTCTGCACGAGCTTCTTTGGTTGTAGCTTTGGAAATTACATCTTTAAATTTTTTGATTTCGTCAGGTTTTGCGCCATAGCAATCAAGATCTTCAACGTGTTTTAAAGGTTCTACAAATTTTTCTCCGTGTTGCGGATAATCGAAAATTTGCATGCCCCACATTCCGTTGTATTGACCTTTTACCATGTCTAGCTCAGGTTTTGACGGAGTGTTGAAGAATGAATTTAAAATTTTAGAATTTGGGATAAGTTTGTTCTTGATATAGTTTTTAAATTTTCCGTATTTGTTGGCTATAGATTGAGCAAACGAAGATTTGGCAAGTTTGCTATTGGTTACATAGTTCGAAACATCGTCCCCAAATTGACCGATTTTATGCTGAATTGTGCTGCTGTAATCTCCTCTGGATTTGTTGGCAAAATAATCCATACCTTGAGAAATTGCAAACCATGTAGGCACGGCAATTGCACCTGTATATAGCATTCCCCTTGGATCATCAGTTGTTTCAGCGACTCTGCCACCAACGTATGAGTCTTGGATATTCTGCTTCAATAGTTCAGGATTAGCTTGCATGCTCTGCTGGTTTTGGTTTGTAATACCGGCTGCTTGAGCTTGCGACATTGCCTGAAATTGAGGTATTTGTTGTTTTTTAGTCAAATCGTTGTCGAGCATAATTATCCTATTTTTCCCTATACAATTATAAAAACAAAAAACGTGGAAATATTGCCTTTTTAAAAGCTTTGTAAAGAAATGTAACAAACTAATCAGTTTGTGAAATTTAAGAAGTTGTATATACTTTATATATACACAAGCACTTAATAAGAAGAATGAGAGGCATAAAATGGCAGTAGCAAATTTGAAAAAAATTGATGACAAACTTAAAAATATTTATGAAAACCAAGTTACAGTCAACAATAATCAGCCATTTGAAGATCGCTCAGAACTATTATTTGCCCAGATGAATTTCATCGCAATGGCAAACAAACAAGCTTTACATTTAATCTAACATTTTAACTCCAATTTATTTTTCCCCTACAAATTTTTACCTGATTTCGCTTTTGAAATCAGGTTTTCTTTATGGAATATGCTACCGTGTGCTTCCTATGCCCTCAGCGAACAATCCGCTCTCTCCCTAGGAGAGAATAGATTGCCAAATACAACCTCGCCGAGGGAGAGGTCGAAGTTCTTCGCGAGCTTTAGCGAGCGTTAGAAATTCGGGAGAGGGGGCAAATAGATTTTGATCTAAGTAATCAACTTTCTTATATA
>ERZ1034925.335-NODE-335-length-22453-cov-6.562640_pt1 | contig 22453 bp, 17 predicted proteins | sample MGYA00520687_ERZ1034925 | MGnify/ENA primary metagenome ERZ1034925 (study PRJEB33766, sample SAMN09781758) | gut metagenome | biome: gut microbiome | host: Homo sapiens | place: Madagascar | study: EMG produced TPA metagenomics assembly of the PRJNA485056 data set... | reverse complement strand
AAAAATATATTAGTCCAGCAATGGCTTATATGAATAAAGCAAAACAATTTTATCCACAAAAACAACAGGGAGATATTCTCCTGTTGGAGCTTGACCTGTTGCTCTGTGAAACCCATGTATGGGTTGCCTGTCATCAAAATGATTCTGCTGATCGTTCACGGAATAAGGTTTTGAATTTGCTCGACACGGGGTTAAGAGACTTACCGCTTGCTGCTGACACAAAAAAGAAACTGTTGTTAAGAAAAGTTATCTTGATGTGTGAGTCGGCACAAAAATCTGAAAATATTGTGCTGAACACATTGAATGAGGCCGTTAAAATGGAATCTGCCAACGTTGAACTTGATATTTCTGTATTTACGTTTTATGCCAAATATATTCTGACACATAAATCTTCTTTTACCTCTGAAGAATACACAGATCTGGAGAAACAAATTAAAGCTTCTATAGCAAAAATTGAAGAGTTGCGTGAACAGAATCTGAAGAGTATGGATTTTGTTTCCAGGAAAAGTTATTTTGCAACACGAACAGAGTTGTACGAAGTCCTTCTTATGCTTTATGCAAAGCAAAACCGCCCATTTAATATGCTTCTTGCCATTAATCATGTTCGTTCCAGAGCAATTCAGGATGATATTGATGTTGAAAAAATCAAAAGCCTTCAGTGTTTGCAGGATATACTGACAGACAATCAAGGAATGTTGTTGGCATACTATGTTGGCAGTGACCACGTTTGGTCGGTTTGTTTTACTGGTGCAGATGCAGAGATTGCTGTGTCTAAACATTCGGGGCAAGAGTTGGTTGCAATATGTAGAACTGTTATTGACGTGTATTCTAACATTGAGTATGCTAAGGCTGCATGGCGCTACGGATACCGTTGTAAAGCTGTTTCTGATGTTTTTGAGATGTCTCATTCTGTTTATAACGATATTTTTCTTTCTTTTCATCATAAATTTATAAAAAATCACTTGAAGCACCTTTATATTATTCCGCATAATATCTTGAATTATCTTCCGTTCTCAGCATTGGCAACAAAAACGAATCCAGAAGATATTTTTAAGACTAGGTTTGTTGCAGATGAAGGAATTCCTATTTCATATTTGACATCCGTAAATAGTTTGCTTGTACAGGAAATTCCGCATTCAACGGAAAATAAAAACATTGTTTTTGCGCGAGGAGATTATAGTTTTCCAGCTTTCTATAATAAAGATCCGGAGAATCCAGATAATCCCAATGCATCTCCTTTGAATCTTCCCAACGTTCAGAAAGAGGGGAAGACTGTGGCAAAATTACTGAAAGTTTCTGATGAAAATTTACTTGTTGAAAAGAATGCTTCCGAGTTTAATTTTATTCAAAAAACGACTGGTGGAAGTGCCATCATTCATATTGCTTCGCATGCACATTTGAATGTTACCTCTCCTTTGGATTCTTATGTCGTTTTGGCCGCAGGGCATGGTTATGATGGGAAAGTGAAGGTTAATGAACTGCTCACAAAATACAGGGGAAAAATACATGCTGATCTGCTTGTCTTAAGCTCTTGTAATACGAATCGAGGAGAGAATAATATTATGCCAGGCGATGATATTGCTGCATTATCGAATGCTTTTCTTGTTGCTGGAGTAAAAAATGTGATTGCAACTGAATGGCCTGCTTTTGATTCATCATTTCCGGAGATTATGGAACAGTTTTATTCTAGATTGATGGGGGGCATTTCTAAAGATGTTGCTCTTGCTCAGGCAATAAAAGCATTTATCAGTAAAAAAGATCATCCAGTTATGCGTTATCCTGTTTTTTGGGGAAATATTGTTTTAAATGGGAGACTTCAAAAATGAAGATTTTTTTGAATAGCTCTGTTATAAATGCAGACTTCCTGCGATATTCTCAAATAAAGACATCATTAACACAACTACAGAAGGAATCTTTAAAATGAAAAAAATGCTCTTGATCACAGCTCTCGCTTTCGCCTCAAGCTTCGTTGCTAATGCGAAAGACACTTATGACTTTCTGAATTCTGATGGAAGTGCATATCGTATTAGCGTTGATAAAGATTGGTGCGGCAGAACCACATATGATACCCGTTATATTTCGAAAGACCGCCGAGCCAATGAAGAACTTGCGGCGGCTATTCTAAAGGCTTTTCTTTGGCTTATTAAAGGGGGAGACTGAAAAGGTTAAAGGGAGCAGCAACCTTAAAAAAGCAGACATTTATAAAACGAGAACAGAAATAAAGAAAAATGAACTACAAGATAAGAAATTCACTCTCAAACAGAAAGGAGCCAAAATGAATTTCTCTTTCAAGTCTTTGGCGATGGCTGGAAGCTGTGCTCTTGCATTAGGAGCCGGAAGCAATTTGTTAGCTTGGGAAAACAACTCTAGCAACATGTTCGATGGACAGACCAGAGGTCAACTCTACCGAGACATATTCGGAAATATTAGAGATACTGGGGATATCTTTTTCAATATTCCGACCAGAGGTCAACTCTATCGAGACATATTCGGAAATATTAGAGATACCGGGGATATTTTTTTCAATATTCCGACTAGAGGTCAACTCGCAAAAAAACTTTTCTCTGACGAAGATTTTGCTAAAAAAGCCGATATAATTGCGCTTCAAACAGCATTTATGACTCGAAACGTAGAAGCTATGGCAAGTTGCGCGTGGGATTTGAAAGGTCTTGAGTTGGTCTTGGGTAAGAAGGATAAGACTACTACCAGCGATATGATTTTTACTTCTGCAGCAAAACTTGCTGTTGAGCAGGGGAATGCTGTTGCTCTTAAGCAAATTATTGCCTTAGCTCCGGAATGCAAGAAGTTTGAGGAAGAGTTCGCTCTTAAAGGTAAGACGCGCGGTATTAATAAGTATGTAACAGCTCTTCCGCAGTTGACTTTGCTTCCTCGGAAAGATTGTGAGAAAGCTCTGAAAGGTCTTCAGCCTTGGGAGCAGCCTGCTTTTGATTCGTACATGAGATCATCTTTTCGTGGAATGACGAAGCAAGGCGCTGATATTGTGTCGATGCTCGTCAATGAAGGACGAGTTTCCTTGAATCCGCAGATGATTGCGATGGGGGCATTGGAACTCTCCAAGTATCCTTATGACAATAAGCTCGGTGCTAAGTTTGAGCCGGCACAGATCTTTGCAGAGGCTGCTGAACTGGCTATTGCGAAACAGGATAAAAATGCCCTGAATCAAATTGTGGCACTGTATGGCACCGCCAATTTCAAGACGGCAGATTATGCAAAGTATCTGCAAGGCGAACTTGTGATGCTCAGCTCGTCTCGGGGACTTGATGAAGAAGATATTGGGAAAGCTGCTTTGGTTGGAATAACAGCTTTTTTAATAACGATCTGTAGATCACTTTAATTTAGACAATCCACAGGCAGAACATTTCTGCCTGTGGATGTTTTAGAAAGGAACAAGCAATGAATTTTACTTTCAAACCCTTGACAACGGCAGGCGCATTTGTTTTTGCATTGACGATAAGTTTTGACCTTATGGCGTGGGGCAGTTTCTCCGAGGAAAACGGCTTCATCGGTCAATATGATGGTGGCTCTAATAGTTCAAGTCCAGCCAGCTTCACTGATGATGTTTGTGGAGGGGATACTTACAGTAGTTTTAATGTAAGAGAGATTGAATCAAAACTCTTTTCAGATAAAGATATAGTAAGTAAAGTAAATATAGCGTTTTTGCAAAATGCCCTTATGACGCGAAATGTTGATGCAATTGCAAGCTTCGCTTGGAATCTTAAAGGAGTTGAACGAATGCTTGGAAAGAAGGATCGCAAAACAACTAGCAGGATGTTATTTGATTCAGCAGCGCAATTAGCTATTGAGCAGGGAAACTCCAAAGCTCTCAACCAGATTATTGCTTTGGCTCCTGAATGCAAGATATTCAAGGAGCAGCTTGTGTTTAATGCTAAAACTCATAGAATTAATAAGTCTGTGACAGCGTTTCCCCAATTGATTTTGTTCTCTCAGAAAGATGGGGCAAAAACACTGGAAGGTCTTCAATCCTGGGAACAGCCGCTCTTAGGCTCATATATAAGAGCATCCTTTCGCGGAATGACACAGATAAGTTCTGATACTGCTTCGATGCTTGTCAACGAGGGGCGCATCAGTATGAATCCGCAGATGATTGCGATGGGGGCTATGGAACTTTCAAAGTATCCTTATGACAGCAAACTTGGCATCAAGTTTGAACCGGCTCAGATTTTTGCAGAGGCCGCTGAGCTTGCTATTGCAAATCAAGACAGGGTGGCGCTTCAACAGATAGTGGCTTTATATGAGACTGCTAATTTCAAAATTCCTGATTATGCACAATATCTGCAGGGTGAAGTTGCGATGCTTGTTGAAGAGCGTGGTCTGAAGTCAGACGGAGTGTACAGGCCCGGAGGTTCTCCTTCAATGAATTTTAAGAAGCTGATCCGTACTGTTTACTATGAAGAAACAAAAATTCCAGTGAAGTGAATTTTCAGAAGGAAGAGAAGGCTTGTCTTCTTTTTTACAACCAAATGAAAGCACAGGTAATAAATCAGGATTTGCTGAGAAAATGTCGGCGAGGTGATGATTCCAGCTGGCGGGTTCTTTTTGCAGTAACATACCCTTTAAGCAGATGGGTTGTTTCACATACCCTGTTTAATATATCGCCGTGCATCATTGATGAGATCGCCCAGGATACAATGATAGCTCTTGCGCAGAACATTGTAAAGATTTCGGATGAAGCACATGCAAAACGTTTTGTGAAAAGAGTGGCCAGAAACAAGAGCATTGACTACATTCGGCGTAACCGGGAGCTGTTTGAGGATGTCCCGGAGGATATTCCTATGGAAGAAGACTTTTTCTTGGAGAATCATGTTGTTGAGGTGCTTCATGTGGCTGTACAGGAATTAAAAGAACCTTGTCAGACGATTGTTCGCTCAAGATATTTACAGAATAGGAGTTACAAGGATATCGCCAAAAAGGTGGGCATTGAAATAGGCCAGATTGGCGTCAGGCTGAATAGATGTCTTTCTTTTTTGAAAGATTTTTTGGCATATAAGCATATTTCGTGGGAGGATTTCCTATGAAAAAATTTGAGACGATTTTTGATAAACACAGCAGAGAAGAGGATCTTAATCTGCTGAAAAACGATAAAAGCACTCAAGATAAGGAGAAAACAAAAATGCTGCTTAGAAGATACAACATTGAAATTTTTGAACCGGACATTCGCGATTTGAATTGTCCAGAACAGCGCGAAATTGATATGATTATGGAGAAAACAAAATCTCTCCGGCCATCCAACAGCCATAATTTCTTCTCTATCCGCTATTTTGCTTATGCAGCTTCATTCCTCGTTGTATGCGGACTCACCTTTTCTGTTTTGAAAACGAATTACACAGAGAAGAATATGCCAGGCTCCGGTTCTTCCGGAACCTCAAATACCCAGTTTCGTGGTGTTGCTCCAGTAGCCCCGGCGACTCCCGCAAAAGATAAAAAGGATTCCGAACCATTGGCATATTTGGTCGATATGCAGGGAAAGATTGAAATTGTCCGTCAGGGCGGAAAGAAAAATGCCCCATCATCCTGTGAAGTCCTGTACAAAGGCGATGTCGTTGTGTTGGCAGATAAGGCAAAAGCGAAAGTAATGTACTCTGATGCTTTCTTTAATGTCTCCGGTCCCATGCAGTATAAAATCGAAGATCCGGACCCGGTTGCAGTCAGTCAAAACAATGATGTGGTAAAGCGTCTTAAGCCTACCATAACCACTCGTGGTATGCATTGGGGCTTGAACACAACACCTCCCATTGTCATGCCGCCCAGAACCCTGCTGGCATCTGCCGTTACGCCGATTACCCGCGCAGGAATTGATGGAATAAGTGTTTTTTCTCCGAAAGGTGCATCATTTACTGACAAGCCGATTGTTAGAATCGGTGGTGATCCGAACCTGACTTATACTGTCTCAATTCTGGATTTGGAAGGAACTGTCATCGGAAAATCCGTAACGATGAAGGGAAATACCCAGCAGGGTTGGACGAATTTCACTAATACTCCCATCGTTGAGGATGAGATTTACACGTTAAGAGTCCAGCAGAACGGTAAAATCGTGAACGACATAAACAACGCTTCTTTCTGGCTTCTTTCCAAGCAGGATAAGGAAAAAGTTTCTGTTGCACTGAAATATGTTGATTCTGTTGAATCTGAGCAGGAGAGAACCTTCTTTCAAGCGAACGCATTCTACATGAATGGATGCTATGCCGAAGCGTATGGGTTTGCGGAAGACTTGATGACCAAGGTTCCCCAGAATGCTTTGTACATAAAACTCATCAGCATGTGTAAGAATGCTTTAAGGATAAAATGAAAATGGATACATTGCTAAACATCTTTCGTGGGTTAAAAAACTATTCTTATTATCCCGGAGTTGAGGAAAAAGAAAGCGCAAAAGAGTTTATTCAGGGGTATTTTTGTCAAGGTGATAAGGATTGTATTGCAAACTTCCTTGATGAAGTGTCTGTAGATGATATGCGATATGAACACATGAAATCTACCTATATGTTGGGAACATGGTTGTATGATTCATGTTCAATTTTACGTGTGGCTATTAACCATGAATTTTGAAATTTGGATGAAAGAGAGAAAAGACAAGAGTTTCTTTATAGATGGTATTTGACCAGTTTGTTTCACGATGTTGGATATTACTATGAAAATAAAGTTTTTGAATCAAAATTTGAAACGCATTTATATAGTAGATTGGAACATTTTTCTGACAAAGTGAAAAAATGTGAGTGTATGATCCCAGAGGATTACAAAGAAAGTATCTTAAAGTATTATCAATTCCGTAAAGAAAAGTCTTTAGTGGATCACGGTGTTGCGGGGGCTGTGCTTTTACATGACATCTTGAAGCCAGTACATTCGTATCCACATGAATACAATAACTTGAAATGGGGACCTGATATTTTTAAGAAAGATATTCTCCCTTGCACTTTGTATATTCTTGCTCACAATATCTGGACGGCCTCTGAAAATACAGACAGAGCGTCAGAGTATAAAGAGAAAGGACTATCTTCTTTAATCCAACCGATAGGAAGATCTTTTATTCATTTTGAGAAGCATCCTATGCTTTTTCTACTCTGCTTCGTTGATACAATCGAGCCTATAAAATTACTACAGAAGAAGGATAATTTAACGACTAAGCAGTGTCTTGAATCTGTTACAATGGATGTTGAGTCTAATAACATACACATAAGTTTTGATAGGATCCCGTGTTCAGGCTCTTGTCTTAGAGGGAATTTCAACGATTATTATCTGTCAGCTATAGTAAAAAATCTTAATTTTCTTGTATGCGGAAGTTTTAAGATCGCAACTGGCAATGATGAGATTGTCTGTCATTTACAAACAAGCAGGAAATCGAATAGTCACAATGTCCGTGATGAGGGAATAGAACCAAGCATAAACAACAGAAAGGTTTGAAATATGAACAAACTACTTTTTTCGATTACTTTTTCTTACATGATCATGACATTTGCAGTGACGGTTTTTCCACTATCCGCTGCGGAAACGAAAACAGTTGACCGGTATGGGATCAGTATATCCGTGATTGATTCGCTTCGTTATGAAAAAGAACTTAAGGCAAAAATCAAAGAAGCCCCTAAATATACGGAATCTTTGTACAACCTTTTGACAAAGCATTATTGTATGCTTCTTGAAAATGAAGAAAATATTGACGATTATGTTTCTTTTTATCGGGAATGTTACAGCAAGGCGACTGATCCGTTGCTGAAGGCAACATTTCATCAACGCATGATTTGTGGATTGTTTAGAAAAGGGAACAAGGAAGAAGCTGAGACGGAACTGAAGAAAATTGACCGAAAAATCGTTGAATCCAATCTTCATGAACTCGGATATTATAAAATTCTGCTTACATATCAAAATCAGGAAGGAACTGCTGCAAAAAAATCATATGACGACGCAATTTCTTTTTACGAAACAAATAAACTTTACGGCTTCGATTTGGCTTATCTGTACAATAATTATGGCATACTCCATGAAGAAAAGGAACCGGAGAGGGCGTATACGCTCTATAAAAAAGGGATCAGATTGTCCGACTCTAAAACAATGCTTTCACTTTTGTTGCGAAATGTAAAGGATGTCGCAAGAAATAATAAAGGTATGCGAAAGGGCATTTATCAAGATGCTTTTTCTTATTTGAACTCTCTGCAAAACAATGAATGCAAAATGAATCTGATGACACGGATGCTTGAAATCCGTTTTTTCACATGGGATACACGCAGGCAACGTCAGCTCATGGATATGATGGCTTCATACACAGAGAAAGTACAGGATTCTGTTCTCTTATATGATTGTTATTTTGCATTAGCTGACAAGGAAGATTCTGATGGCAACTATGCGGATGCATTACAACTGCTCTCACGTTGTGAAGTTGTTTGCCGCAAAAATGGATGGAATAATAAAATTCTCTTGATTCAAACGAATCAGATTTTTAAAGAAATTAAGTTGGGAAAACATCCTGCACTTGAGCAAAACATGAAGGAGATATTATTTAAAATTTTTACATCCGATATAAAAAAAGAGAACAAGGCCGCGACCGCAGAACTCCTTTCAAAAATATCAGCCATGCAGAAAGATTGGAAATTATTTGATTTTATTATTGCTCAGATAAAAGAGAATGAATTATATGTATGCTGGGGACAGCAGGTTGTAGATGACCTTTTACCTGCGGCAATTTCCTCTTCGGATTTTACAAGAGACGATGTCGTTCGTATTGCGAAAGCCTTAAATGCGGATATTATCTCTACCATTCCAGATGATCAAAGAGATATTTTAGCTGCTTATTTTGCTAATATCAACGAATTTGACTTGGTTAAGATGTGGCAGCCTCAAAAAAAAGAGAACGATTTCTTTACACAAATAGTCAAGGCAGAAACGGCTCTAACGCGTGGGACTCCAGAAGGTTATAAGGTTGGCTTAAAAATATTAAATGAATTGCAACCAGTCCCATTTAAGATGGATGGAAAGGATTTTACCAAAATAGATGCAGAAACATGGATGCTTTGTGACAAGCTCGCTATTTTCGTAAATATGAATGCTATTTCAAATTATGCTCCCGTTGTAAAACGTTTGGAGGAACTCATCCCGGATTGTTCGGAAAATTTAAAAAAACGTTTAGGACCTTTTACATGCGGAACACTTGGAGCCGCATATGTCACATTAGGCGATTTTGATAAAGCCGTTCCTATGCTGAATCTGGCTCTGGCTGATTGTTCAAAAGAGAATTTGTCTTATGGAATATGGACATTGAATTTAGGCCTTGCCAACCTCCAGCAGGGGGATCTGATTAATGCAAAAAATTCTTTTGAAACGGCAAGAAAAGTATTTAAAGAATATAACAATCTCTATCTGTATGTTCGCGTCTCTGTAAATTTGGCTTTAGTCAAAGTAACAGTGGAAGATGACTTGCGAGAGACGGAAGAAATTCTCGCCGATTCAATTGCAATTGCAAAGAAGAATAACTTTTATGATGATTTGTCACGAGCATACATGATTATGATGTTGGGTGTTGCAAAAGATAAAATGACAGTACGCTCAGAAAAAAATAAGAGAATTGCTGAATTAGGAAAAAAATGTGTTTCCAGCACAGACAATCCTACAATTCTGGCGGCATTCTTTGCAATTTCTGCTAACATAAAAGATGAGAACAATTTTCCAGCCGAAACTGTTATTGCGGATATAGAAAAATATTTCCAATACCAGAAACTTTTTTCCGATGCCTTAGCAGCTCTTTCTGAAGATTCAGGACTTGTTCAAAGAGATAAAATGATGAAAGAAACTCTTTTCAGACTTTTGGAAGAAATTGGTAATACAAGGAAAATAGACTACTGGAACAAAATTTTTGAACGCGACCGGACCCGTTCCGTTGAATTGCAATCGCAACAGGCGAAGGTAGATACGAAAATGCTGTCCGTATTGGCTTTGATTTCCAAATTTGAAAATGCCCAGCAAATTCTTGCACATGAACAGAGCAAGAAAGAATCGGAGCAGGATAAACGGCTCATACAAAAAGCGTTGAAACTTAAGAGAGAAATTGAACAACAGTATGAACTGGCAAGAAAAAATCTTTCTGCGAAGGATTTGAAACTGTTTGAAGCCCTGCTTTCAGATAATTTCATCATCCATCCGGACTCTCTCAGTCAACTGAGTTCTATTTTGCCAACAGGGATAGCCTGTCTCCAATTTCTTAATGTAGGCGAGAATATTATTGCCTATATCGCTGTAAAAGATACTCCTCCATTTACCATTTCCATATCCTTAAGGGATAAAGGTCTAACTCAAAAGAAGTTTTCGCAAAAACTGATTAAGGTTAGAAATCTTTTGCAAAACAAAGCCAATGTATCGACTGTCAACAAGGAACTTGCAGAACTTTACAGCGTTCTTTTTTCTGAAATGGAAAAGCCTCTTGAAAAATTGAATGTGAAATCCATTGTGGTAAATGCATCCGGTATTTTGCGCTATGTTCCGATGGCTACACTCTATGACGGGAAAAAATATCTCATTGAGAAATATCAGGTCACTAACATCACCGGTCTTGATTTGATTCGCCTATCCAAAAGCAATGGAGCAAGGACGATTTCAGACGTGAAAGCGGCCATCTTTGCAGACCCGGACGGGTCTCTACCCTCCGGACGCAACGAAGGACAGAGCATAGCACAATTTTTTGCAAACAAGAAACTATATTTAGGCGATAAGGCTTCTCTGGCAGAATTTGAGTCTATGGTTGGGAACGTCAACTTTGTGCATCTTGCAACACATGCGGTTCTTGATCCGAACGAGCCGGGCAAGTCATACATTCAGTTCGCTGACGGAAAAAAATGGTATTACTCTGACATGATGGGATTCAATATTCGAAATGTCGATTCCATTGCGTTGAGTGCCTGTGAAACAGCCGTCAGTGAAAAGAGTACCGGCGGGGAGATTGAAGGGATGGCTTATCAGTTGCTGAAGAAATCACCGTCTGGAAGTGTTCTTGCCAGTTTTTGGAAAGTGGATGACACGGCGACGGCTATGTTAATGGGAATCTATTATAAGCACGTAACCGATTCCATCAAGACGAACCATACGCTGGATCGTGGAGGCGCGTTGCGTGAGGCTCAACTCAATCTCCTCAAGAATCCGGACACCAGTCACCCCTATTATTGGGCTGCATTCACATTGTTTGGAGATTTCAGATGACAACAGAACAGGAAATAAAATGATAGGGGGAAGAGGCGATGAGATTTTCTCAAATTCAGAATGCAGAGGAACTGCATAAATTTTTAGAGGAACATGCACAGAAACATAAGTTTCTCTACCATTTTACGACAGCAAAAAGTTTGGCTGCTATCTGTAAAAATCGAACTTGGCGTTTTGGCTGTGCTGCAAAAATGAATGACTTGCATGAATTCAAAGGGAAAACTCCATCCACTAATTTATGGAATACAATTTATTCGACTTGTTTTTCTTTTGGTGATGAAGATAATATTGCAATGTGGGCGATGTACGGGATTCCATGGGAGGATGCTGTACGTATTCGAGTAGAAACAAAAGATATTATAAATTGGGTCAAAGATATCAAAGTGTGGGAAATCACGCCCCCAAGATATTCTTGTGAACATATTGCCGAAGGACTCTCCGGAAAAAGAATCAATGTTTCTTTCCATGATATATGTTATTATCAAGGATATATTGATTCCCGTCAAGTGTTGACTGATTGCCCCTATCCAGAGCGGTGGGAACATCAATGTACAGAAAAATGTAATGGGTGTCCTCCAAAAGTTTTGCGTTGGTGGGATCGAAAGAATCATCATACGAAAGAATGTATTGATGTGTGTACAGATGGAAGTCTTATCGGCTTTGTCAAAAATTCCGCATGGGCTCATGAAAATGAAACACGATTAATGCTGCAAATAGAAGGTTTATCGGAACCAGAATACGTCGATCTTCCTGTTCCGATATCCCTGCTAAAAAATGTGCAGGTTTCCATTGGTCCCAGAAGTACATTGACGATTGAACAGGTGGAAGAAATGATGGAACAGAATTTGCCAATTTCTGAAGTGGGAAATTGGACTCCAAAGGTAAGTGAGTCTTATTTCCATCAAGAGGACTATCTGAAACAGCTCCGGCGGCATTGCAATCTTTGCTCGCAAAAGACAGTCATTTTTAAGAACTCGTTGGAAGATTCGGATAAAATGGAAGAAAAATGAAAGTAAGTTTTTTCAAATAATACTTTGTACAGCCATTCTGCTTTTGGGGAGACCCGTGATTATGGTGAAGGAATCATCAGAGTTGCAGACGAAGTCATCTTCGCTTGCAACTGACTCCAAATGTATTTTATTGAAAAAGAAAATTGAAGGAGATAATATATGAATACAAAAATCAATCCATTGTTCGTTTTTTTTCTGTCGTTTTTGTTTTTGATCATGTCAACCAATGGCAACGCTCAAGAACAGAATAAAGGGAAGATCGCCATTCTATATTTTGAGAACAATGCTGTTCAGTCATGTTTTTCCCCGCTATCAAAAGGCTTGTGTGACATGATGATTTCTGATTTTACGTCTGAAAAACAATTTGCCGTTGTGGAGAGGGCTCGACTCCAAGAGATCATCAATGAACTGAAAATGGAGCAGAATAAGATTTTTGATTCGTCAACAACTGCAAAACTTGGAAAGTTACTTGGTGCAGACTGTCTTATCCTGGGGGCTTTTTTTGAATTTATGGGAACATTCAGAATTGATGCAAGGATTGTAAAAGTTGAGACCGGGGAAATTCTTGCTTCCGTTGGAGCATCAGGAAAGGTGGAGGCATTTGAACTTTTGGAGAAAAAGATTGTATCAGATTTGCGCGTAAAAATGAAAAAAATATGCCACCAAGGTGAAACGTGTAGAAAAATGCACAGTATCTTTGCGAGGGGCAGCGCAATATGGTACTGCCATTGACAAAATAGACTCCGGGGATGTGCAAGGAGCCAGAGCCTTACTTAAAGATATCGTTGAGGATTCGCCTGATTTTGCTTTAGCAAAAGATATGTTGAGAAAGATATCACAATGAAGTATCTTCTTAAAATACTCTTCCTTTTTCTTATTTTTTCAATATGCTGTGCGGTTGATTCATCCCCCGTTTCTCAACTGGCAAAAGTCGTGTTTGCTGCATTATTTGATTCCGGAAAGATAAAAAATTTTCCTCAAGCAATCACTTTTCTGAAAAAGAACGCCGTATTAGATTCTTCTATGAAAATTTCGATGTCCCACTTCTCTCCGGATGAAAAACTACAAATTTACAATTTTTTAGGTGTGCTTGCTGCAAGAGGAGGATATTACGATGACTCCGTCCATTTTTACGAATGTGCGATCGAGATGGTTTCCTTGACGAACGATGCCTTGCAACTTGCAGTAATTTTAGAAAATTATTCAGCTGTACTTATTCGGGCGCAACAATATGATAAAGCCACAGCATATTCGAGTCTTGCTGCAGAACTCTATAAAAGGATGAATAAAAAATTGCCGGGAATCTTGCTGGGAAATATTGGAACGAATGCTTTCTTCCAAGGAGAATACGACAAAGCATTAAAATTGCATATCGAATCCTGTAAAAGTCTGCTTGAGGAAGATGAACTAATTACTTGCACTGAAGAAGATATAATCCTGCTGTACAATGTCGCGTGGGATTATTGCGCTTTGGGACAAACCCAAAAGGGATTTGACTTTCTCGTGAAAGCCCAGAAGCATATACCGAAACAAAAGTTGTTTTCATACAGGAGCCGTTTGCTTTATTTGAAAGCAATGAATTCTCCGATAGAAAACGTTAAGACAGAACTTGCTGCCGAAGAAAGTATTTTTTCAAAAGACATTGCATCAGACATTGGGATATACCATCTGCTTGCACATGCAGAAATTTCTAAAAGAGAAAATCGTTGGAATGATGTTGCCTCATATTTGATAAAAGCATTGAATTTACAACATCCACAAATGTTAAAGCCGTCATCTTCTGCATCGACTCTTCCGACAACTTTGCAAACTTATAACGCTAGATGCATGGCAATCGCCGATGCGTTTACACGAGCAGGTAATCAAAAAATGGCATGGTTTTGGGTGCAGCAGGCAGGAAATCATGCGGAAAAAAAAGCCATTATAAGTGGACAAATAACTGAACTTTCTCCCATATTAGAAATTGAGGAAAGAATTTCTGCAAATAAACATAGCGCAGGTGAAATTCTTCGTTTGGAACAACAATACGAGACAGCCAAGCAAGAACTTAAAAAGTCTAATCCGGCGTTGTGGCAAAGCCTGTTTTCTCAACGTGTAAATATACATCCAGATGACTTGGATCAAATTCGGTATGCATTGCCCCTAAATGCTGTTTTGGTAGAAACTGCACTAATAGGTGATAATCTCGTTTTTTCCCTGTGCGAAAAATCATCTCCTGTAATCATGAAAGTTCTTCAACTCCCAAAGGGAGAGAAAAAAATTAAAAAAATGATCCTGCGATTCAGGCAATTGATTACAACCCCGGATAATCTTTTTACAATACAGGCAAAATGCAATGAATTTTATAAAATGCTCTTTGCTCCAATAGAAAATGATATTTCAAGAATAAAACCTCAGCTTATACTGTATTCTCCAGCAGGGATTTTGCGGTATGTCCCGATTTCTGCCTTTTATTCCGGAGAAAAATATCTATGCGAACGATTTTTATGTTGCAACCTGACTGGCTATGACCTCCTTCGTCTGAAAGAAGAGCAAAGGAACAAGCCGCTCGAAAACTTTGTCGGATTTGCCAATCCTGATGGTTCGCTTCCAGCAAGTGAAAGGGAATGCGATGGTATCAGTTGCCTGTTTTCGCATGGTTCTGTTTTCCGAGGAAAGCAAGCGACCAAGAATTCATTTTTGCAATTAACGGGAAAAATTGACTGTGTTCATGTTGCAACACATGGTGTTCTTGACCCATCTGAGCCGGAAAAAACGCATTTGATTTTTGCCGATCAACCATTATTTTACACAGAAATGACGGCCGGCTTGCCATTAATGAAAAATCTCTATATGCTCACATTGAGTTCATGTAACAGTGCCACGACTTCCGGTCTGAACGAGAATGCGATGGAAATATATGGGATGGCATATCAGTTCATTCGGAAGACTGATTCCGGAGCAACCTTAGCAACATTATGGCCAATCAGCGATGAGCATACAAATCATTTTATGACTTTTTTTTATAAAAGTTTGCTGAACGGTTGCGCGAATGGGGTAAAACTCAACAGAGCAATAGCTTTGAACATGGCACAACGTGAAATGCTGAAACAAAAAACAACGATGCATCCATTTTATTGGGCATCATTTATCCTGATAGGAAACTTCAACTGAAAAGGAAGGGAATATAACATGCGAACTGTCTCAAAAATTATCAGAGTATTTTTACTCATCGCGGTCTTCTTTTTTAACTGCATTTGCTGCTGGCGAGGCTAAAATCAAAATCGCCGTTTTGGAATTTGAAAACAATTCCGGGAAACTCGAACTGGAGCATTTGAAAAAAGGAATTCGAGATATGCTGACAACGGATATCACTCAAGTGAATGATATTACTGTTGTTGAGCGTGCAAGAATTGAACAAGTTTTTAAGGAAATTAATCTTTCCAAATCAGAATATTTTGATAAAGACAATTCTGTAAAAATTGGTAAGATGATAGGAGCTTCTTATTTGCTTACAGGATCATATCTCCTTGATAAAAACACAATACGGATTGATGTTCGTCTTGTAAACATTAGTTCTGGCATCATCGTCTATGCTGAGAAAGTTCAAGGAGTCAAAGATGATTTCTTTAGTTTGGAAAAAGATTTGGTATCAGCAATTATTGAAAAAATGAAACCGAGTGTAACAAAACGTGAGTTGCGCAAAGTCAATCAGATGCAGACGGAAAGTTACGCGAGCTTTGATACATATTCTCAGGCAGTCTACCTTGAGGAACAAGGAAATCTGGCAGAAGCAATTAAAATTATGCAAAAGGCTACAGCCGGAGATCAGTCTTTTAAAATGGTTCGTGAAAAATTATCTTCATTCCAAAAATCATTATCGGCACGAATTGCCGAACAAACCGAACAGAATGCCAAGACCGAAAAGAGCCTGAAAGAGACAATGGATGCAGATTTCTCTAAGTGCAAGTCCATTTCCGAGATAAGAGATCATTCGTCTTCATATTACATGGCTTTACTATCTCTTGCAGTCCATTCAGGCCTTCGCTCTGATTTTCAAAATGAAAGAGATTATTTGCTGAGGTTCTGGGATGAATTTTCAAAAGAGCCGGAAGCAACAAAGATTTGGGCCACGCTACAAAAAGATTTGGGAAGAAGGTTTATTAAGTTGGAAAAAGTTCTCATGACGATAGATCATTCTCAAAAGGATTTTATGGGTTTCTCAAACGAGTCTAAAAAATATTTACTTACCCTCGTTTTTCCAATATATGGCCGTTTTGTCAAAATTTTAGTATTGTTCCTGTTTTTTCACATAATGACCGTCGCTATGAAGCAACCCATAAATTTTTGCCCCATGATCTTTTTACAACGCATTATAGTCTCTCGGATGGAAATAGACAGGATCTTCGAAATTATGCAGATAGTAGGCCTTCAGCAAGAGAAATTATTATTTTAGGAGATAATGTTCAATTAAAAGAAATTTCGCCATTGGAGCGCTTAAAAATCGAAACATCAATAGCTATTTTTTATATTAATCATACAGATTTGAAAATTCCGAAGAAGAATTTTGCCTCAATTATTGGGTCTGTCATTTATCTTTTGGATGACTGTTCGCCTTACGATTCGCAGAATGCTTATACCAAAGAAAATGTATTGCTGTTACTTGAAAGACTTTCGCTTATTTCTCCGCATGTTTCAGATAAGAATCAAAAATTAAAGGTTGATAAATTCATTCTCTTGCTTACGAAATTTTTGAAAGGAGAATCCTCCGGAGATACCTCTGCCAAGGATAACGTCCGATAAATTGCGCACATTTGATGGGATAGAGGCTTGAAAAAGCCTGTTTCCATGATTGATTATTATTCCGACCCAAAACCAACCGAAAGGAAACAGGCTATGGAAAATGTAGCGCAGAAAAACGAAAAGTCAATCTCTGGAGCCATCAAAGTCAATGAAAAAGAGGTTATGGAGCATCTGGACGGGCTGGTCAGAAAGTCCGTTGAAGACACTCTGAATACTCTTTTGAACGAAGAAGCGGATGCAATCTGCAACGCCGGCCGCTATCAGCGAAGCCCGGATCGATAGGATACTCGGGCTGGAACATATAAGCGGAAACTTTTGACAACATCAGGCGGAGTTGAACTCAAAATACCTCGTCTTCGGACGCTTCCTTTTGAAACGCAAATCATCAAACGGTATTAGACGAAGCAGAGCAGTGTTGAAGAGGCATTGATCGAAATGTATTTGGCCGGAGTTTCTGTTCGTCGAGTGGAAGATATCACTGAGGCGTTGTGGAACACGAAAGTAAGCTCCAGCACCATCAGCGATCTCAATCAGAAAATTTGGTAGTGTCCGAATTATTGCGCACATTTGTTTCTGATGGATTATTGTTCCTCCGTTAATTTACACCGTTTTGTAAAGTTTGCAACTGTTCAAATACAGGCGAGTTTCCCATTTGTTATCTTCAGCTCTCCGCGACTTCCTCCTCCACGGCGGGGGCGGGGGGGAGGTCGATGACTTTGATGGTCTTCCAGACGCCGGAACGGCGGCGGAGAACCATGAGGAAGGCGTCAACTCCAAGATAAAAGGTCAGAAGACCCCAGATCGCAAAAAGACTCGAATTGATGAAGTAGACCATGAGGATCGTGCCGGGAATCTGGATCAGCCAGGAGGTCGAGACGCCGATTACAAGCGGTATCTTCGTGTCACCGGCGCCGCGGAGACTGCCCATTGTGATGAAACGCGTCGCATCAAAAACATTGAACAGAATCGCCCAGTGAAGAACCGTTACAACAAGGCGTTCCGTCAACTCCGAGTCCATTCCCGTCGAGCCGCCGCGCGAACTGAAAAGATGCGCAAGAAGCTCCGGACAGAACAGATAGAACAGCGCGGCAAAGGCCATCCACGCGATCAGCATTCTCCAGGAACGCCAGCAGATCCGTTCCGCAACCAGAAGACGCCGGCGGCCGATGTACTGACCCGTAATGATGCTCGTCGCATCCATCAGACCGATCATCGGCATGTTGCCGATCATGTTTATCGAAAGCGCAATGCTCGTCGCCGCAAGCGCTTCGTTGCCTGTGTAGCCGATCATCATGACAACAATCGCAAAGGCGGCGTTGCGGATGAACGCCTGGAGTCCGGCGGGCGTGCCGAAACAGAGAAGTTTGCGGAAAATCGCCCAGTCAAAAGTGCGGTTGGAACGGGTTGCATATTCGCTCTGGTCGTGCAGCAGGAAACAGGTCGCGGCAATAGCCAGCGTACAGAGGTTTGCAATGGAGTTCGCAAGTCCGGCGCCGAGAATCCCGAGCGCGGGAAGCCCAAGTTTGCCGAAAATCAGAAGGTAATTCAGCGGAACATTGATGCAGCAGCCGATGATTTTCACCTTGGCGACAAAGCTTGTTCTGCCGCGTCCGGTGAAAAATGAAAAGAACGCCGTTTCCATGCAGGTCAGCCCAGCGCAGGGCGCCATGCCGGTGAAGTACTCAATCTCGTAATTCGCAATCTGCGGGTCGTGCCCGTTGTGCAGAAAAATCCATTTTCCGCCAAGCGGAAGCAGGAGAGCAAGGAGGGCGGCGACGGAAGTTCCGAAGTAGAAGCCGTTCCATGCGGTGCGGACGCATCCGTCGCGGTTGCCGGCTCCGTAGTACTGCGAAACGACCGTTGCGGTGAAGCCCGTTGTTATGAGGAAGAACGCCATGAGCGTAAAGAACATCTGACCGGCGGGCATGGAGGCGGCGATCTCCTCGGGTGAATTTTTCGCGAGGAAAATGCGGTTCACCACCATCATGACCGTGTTGCTGGCGCTGAGGATGATCAGCGGCCAGGCGAGACGCCAGATTTCAAGGTATCCGCCGGGCTCCAGAAACTGGCGCCGGCTGAACATCGCGGCAAAGCTGTTCCATAAACGGGCGGGCATGGAGGATCAAAGTCCGAGGCGCGCCATGATTTTGTCAACCGCTTCATCGTCCGGCGTCGGTTCGGCGTCGGGCGTGCCGAGAATCTGCGCGGGATCGGTCTTCGAGTAGAACTGCCAGCAGAGCGTGCCGTTTTTTGCGGTTCCGTTCAAGCCGATTTCCGCGGTCGGGTGTGTGGTGCAGCAGCTCGGACAGCCGGAAATGCGGATTTTGTCGATAATTGTATCCGCAAGACGGATTTTTTCCTCTTCTTTTCCGGCAAAGTGAGCATCAAGCAGTTCCCCGACTTTGTCGCCGATTTCCGGCGAGTTGCGGAGTCCGATTTTGCAGACGGTGCAGCCGACGCAGGTGACGATCTGGCCTACGAACGATTTGAGCGTGGTATCGAGTTTCGGCAGGAGCTTCAGCAGGTCGTCGTAAAGCGCGGGGAGGGCGTCGGTCGGGAAGTCGACGAAATAAAAATCGCGCGCGGTGGTGAGACGCATTTCCGCGAGCGAGTATTTATCCATGATCCACGCGAAGGCTTCGAGGTCTTTGACGCGGAAGTTGCCGTGGGGGATGCGGATGTGGACAAGCGACTCCTCCTCTTTGATTGAGGGGCGGGTGTTGATGCGTTTCCAGGCGTCGAGTCCCGGGTTTAGATGAGCGCTGAAACTGCGCGGCAGGGAGCGTTCACGCGATTTGCCGAATTCAGGTTTGAGGTCGGGGGCATCGGCTTTTTCAAAATATTCAAGCCAGAGCTTGCGGAATTCCTCCGCTCCGAGTTCGCGGACGAGGTAGCGGATTCGAGCCTGTGCGCGGTTGGTGCGGTTGCCGCGTTCGGAGAAAAGATCAATCATCGCTTTAGCCGCTTTGCCGGCTTTGGCAACGGGGATGAAGTCGATAAGCGGGATGCCTTCGGCGCTGTTGCGTCCGATTCCGCCGCCGCCCCAGACGCGGAAGCCCTTCATGCCGTCTTTTTTGACGGCGAGAAAGCCAAGATCCTGAATGCGGGCGAGACGTTCATCTTCGGGTGCGTCGTACATGCCGATTTTGATTTTGCGCGGCAGGTGAAATGCGGGTTCGAGGGTGAAAATGTATTTTTTCAGTTCTTCCGCATAGGGGAATACGTCGAACGCGGAATCTTTGCGGACTCCGCAGAGGGGGGCTGTCAGGAGATTGCGGAAGGTGTCACCGCCTCCGCCGCGGAACGGCAGACCGAGTTCCTGACAGAGATCCATGACGGTTTCGATCCGGTTCGGGTTGACGTTGTGGAGCTGGACATCCTGACGCGTGGTGAAGTGGAGATAGGCGGCTTTTGAGCATTTGCCGATTTCGATGAGTTTGCGCAGAGTCTCCTGCGAAATGCGTCCGCCGTTGATGCGGATGCGCATCATGAACTGATCGTTTTTCTGCTGATAGATTCCGTATGGTGCAAAGAAGCTCTTGATTTCCGCCGCTTTTTTTGTTCCGGCGAGAAATTCCCGGAGAGCCGCTTTCTCGTTTGCGTAGTCGTACATCGTTTCCGCCTCCTGATTCTGATATATGTAAGGAATATACTTGTTTTTTTGCGGAATGCAATCTATATTATCAAGGAAAATGAAAGGAATTTTAGAATGCCGAAAACGATTCTGCTGATCCGCCATGCAAAACCGCAGCCGTTCGGGCTTGTCCGCAACGATTTCGACCGCTCGCTGGATCCGCGTGGTGTGCTCGAAGCGAAAAAAGCCGGAGCCGAACTGCGGAAGCGCGGGATTCATCCGGAGCTCTGCGTGTCAAGTCCCGCACCGCGAGCGCTCTATACTCTGCGCCTTATGCTGACAGAGATGAAGCTGGATCCGGAACAGATCGTGACCGACCGCGCAATCTACGAGGGCGATCTCTCCGCGCTCCTGAACATCGTGCGCGCGTTTCCGGATGAGGTCTCCTGCGCGGTGCTCTGCGGACACAATCCGGGAATTTCCGAACTCGTCGGACAGCTCTTCAACAGCTATTCTTCCGCAATGAACACCTGCGAAGTTGTCGCGCTGACCCTTGAGACGGAGCGCTGGATTGACGCCGGGATCGTTCCCGCCGTCTGCACGTTCCGTCTGACATCCGGTTCCCGCGCATGAAGAAAATTTACTGCGATCCAGACCAGACTCTCGGCTGCGCCGGTTGCGGCAAATGCTGCGGAAACTGGGGAGTGCCTGTCTCCGGAGAGGAGTTCCGCAGGATCTGCGCTCTGCCGCTGACCGGGCTTCCCGTGCCTGCCGAGCAGTGCTTCAAGCGGATGAAGGACGGACTTTATCTGGCGAAGCGGGACGGGCGCTGCATTTTTCTTGATGCGGAGAAAAAATGCCGGATTCATGCGCAGTTCGGGTTCGATGCAAAGCCGCTGACCTGCCGTCTCTATCCGCTGGATGTGCGGACGTGGAGCGACGGTTCCGTTTCCGCTTCTCTGCGCTGTGACTGTCCAGCCGCCGCGTGCGGACAGGGAACCCCTCTGCGGGAGTGCGGAAAACAGATTCTCAAATTCGCTGCTGAACTGGAGGGACGCAGGAAAACGGCGACGGCAGATTACTCGGATGTCCTCGCGCCGGAAGTTGCGCGTCTGCATGAGATTGCGGATGCATACGAACGGATTCTGATGGAGCCGTCGGTGCCGTTGAACGTCCGGTTTTATGCGGCGGCTTGCCTGATTCATTTTCATTCCAAACCGGGGAATTCCGATGACATTCTGGAGGCTGAGGAGTTTGGCGAGGATGCGTTTGCATTTTTCCGGCGGAGCGTGGATCACCTGACGGCGTGTCTGGCGGATCCGCCGAAACTGCGGCGCGACGCGCTTGTTGCTTTCCGTTTCCTGTTCTGGAACTTTTTGCGGGCGGACGAATCCTCCTCGTTTTTGCGCCGTCTGACGGGAACGTTCGATTCTCTGCGTTTTATTCTCGGCGGGGGAACGCTGAAGCGGACTCAGGCTGGTTACGATGTGAATGCCAAAGGTGTGTTTGCCGCGATGAACCGCTGCACGCCGGAACCGGGGGCGTTCGAGCCGTATCTGCGTTTTCTGCGCGGACGCCTTGCGTCGCTGCACTTCTGCGGGACGCCGTCGCACGGGCTGACGTTTGAGGAAGGAATGCTGTACCTGCTTGCGTCTTATCCGGTGATTCGGGCGCTGGCTTCACTTTCTGCTCTGTCGCACGGGAGACTTCAGTTCAGTGCGGATGATATGATGCGCGCGGTGATGCGGCTGGATCACGGTTTCCTGCGGACTGGTCTTTATTCGCTGAAATCCATGCGCAGTTCACTGCGGAAACTCGTTTCGGAAGAGAACTTTGCGGCGTTACTTGCCTGTTGTCCGGAGAAGGCGGAATG
>ERZ1034925.332-NODE-332-length-22867-cov-5.007189_pt1 | contig 22867 bp, 19 predicted proteins | sample MGYA00520687_ERZ1034925 | MGnify/ENA primary metagenome ERZ1034925 (study PRJEB33766, sample SAMN09781758) | gut metagenome | biome: gut microbiome | host: Homo sapiens | place: Madagascar | study: EMG produced TPA metagenomics assembly of the PRJNA485056 data set... | reverse complement strand
GCATAGGCGGATTCTCCATATAAATATAAATAATAATCTTCCATATCAGGAGTTACAGTAACAGCATTAAGAAAAAATTCGTCTTTATCATGTTTGATTAACCGTAATCTGGCATGATCTTTTGTCCTTGTAATATTTGATATCAGATAACGATCAAGATAGGAATCTACTTTTTCTATAGGAACATCAATTTCTAAAACTTTATCAGTTAGTTCAAGTAGTAGGTCATCCATGGTTCCTTCTGTAATTAATTTCCCGTCTTTCATTAACAGAATCCAATCGGCAATAAACTCAATATCTTGAACAACGTGTGTTGCAATAATCACAATTTTTCCGACGGTATTGCGGGAAATAAAATTACGGACACGAATACGCTCTTTTGGATCTAAACCAGCGGTAGGCTCATCTAATATAATAAGTTTGGGATCACCTAATAATGCCTGAGCAAGTAAAAGGCGTTGTTTCATCCCACCGGAATAGGTTCCGATTTTTTTATCTAGCACATTTAACAAATTAACTCGTTCTGCCATTTCCTCTATTTCGGAAGGCATTTTTTTAGGGGAAATGCCTTTCAGTGCGGCAATATATAATAAAAAACGACGACCAGTAAAATAAGGATATAGATTTTGTTGTTGTGGCATATAGCCGATTTCTGTGCGATAAGAGATTCCCAATTGCTGAATATTTTTTTCGTTCCAAAATATGTTTCCGCTTGTTGGAAGATAATTGCCAACCATAAGTTTCATAAGTGTAGATTTTCCTGCACCATTTGGACCTAAGAGACCATAAATGCCTTCTTGTAAGTTTATAGACATATCGTTTACAGCAATTTGATTGTTAAATGTTTTAGTTACATGACTAAAATGTAATCCCATGAAAAAATCCTTTCTGTTATATTATTTAGCTAGTTCAAATGCACCCGTAGACATGCCTGGTTCTAATTTTACAAAATATTGCTCTAAGTAATCTTTAAAAGATATTGAAGAAGGTATTCTTGGATCAGAAGTGAAAACGTGTCCAGCTTCAATTCCTGTATAATCTGCAGAATCGATATAACAGATATCATCATTTTCTATTAGGTTTAGAATGTCAGGTATATTGACTTCTTCATTTGTAACAATATACTTTGATAAATAGTAGTTGCCATTACGAAAGTCATACATAAGACGAGAAGTGTCATCAATGGATACCTGAAGATAGTTTCCGTAAGCAGTGCCAGATGCGTTTGTAGTTGATAATATTTCCTTAATGGTTCCGTCTTTTTGCAAAATACCTAAGGTAAATTTATCTGAATCGGTATCTGTTAGAGAACTTCCAAATACGTAAAATGTATTTTTATATTGGAATACATTTCGAGATGACCAAATCTCTTCAATAGGAAGAGGTTCCATATATTTTTCCATGTGTTTGTTTTCTGTTAAATAAAAAAACTGGGTAAAGGATTGATTATCTTTGTTTTTATAAACATAAACTAAATAAGGATTTGATGATAATTCTGTACCAGTAATCCATTCTAAACTGGCAGAAAACTGATCCTTATTACTATGAAGGGTAGCAAGTTCTTTGGTATGGTGAAAACGTAAATTATATTCAAATAAATGATTATCTACTAGTTCACGATCGGTGTTCGACGTTTCAGTAGTATAAGCTGTATAATATAGGAATCCATTTTTTGCCATCATACTTAATACAGAGCCATTATCTGCTTTATAAATTATTTTTCGATTTGCCCCGTCTAATTGGCATTGTTCCAAGTATATGGCACAATCACGTATTGCGGTATCAGTATCCGTATCCAGACCAAGTATTTCAATGTTGGCATAGGAAATAAATAAAGTATCATTATATAACAATAATTCTGCACTTCCTTGACAGTTATAATAGGCATTACAATCTGCTGAGTTATGGGAACAATCTGGTTTGCTACAAAGAGGGACAGCCTTGTGAGTATTGTAATCATAATATTTAAGAAAATTTCCAGTTATGTAATACATACCATTAGACGTTCCCCAATAATTGGAGGAATTGTATGTAATTTCGGAGGGGTATTGTTTCGTTAATGTCAATATCAATGGAATGCTTGCAATAAGTAAAAGGATGATAAAGATATATATAACTAATTTTTTTTTCATTATTTTCTCCTCTAAGGCTTTGTTGTACTTAGGGGATAAAAAAATCAGCTATCTTACAGGAAAGAAAATGACTCATTTATAGTCCCCCTTTTTCTGTCATAATAGCTGATTTTTTATAAAATTCAATAGGGTTGGCACACTTCGTATGATTTTAGGCACACTTTGTAGAATCGGGTAGAATGATAGAGGTTATAAAGTAAGATTCCTGCTCATATTGTTGATAGATCCCATCTAAAGAGTGTACAACTTTGCGAATACTTTTAATTCCAAATCCATGCTGTTGTTTGTTCTTTTTATTCGTGAGAAGAAACGGATTGGTGTCTAATACGGACTGGCAAATATAATTTTTTACGAGCAGGTGATACATGCCTTTTTCGTGAAACATTTGGACAATGATCTTTCGATCTTCTTTCTGTTGCAGACATTCTGCTTCAATTGCATTGTCGAGGAGGTTTGAGAGAATAATTCCCAAATTCATCTGAATTGCTTCTTCTATCGTTCCACTGATGGTTACCTGATATGTAATAGCTGCTTTATCACATTGTTCTGCTTTGTCGTTTAGCACACTATTTAGAATATTGCTGCTTGTATATACATAAGAAGCATGAGACAGATGTTTCTGCGTAACTTCTCTTATATAACATTCGGCTTCATGAATGTCGTCTTGTTCTAAAAGACCTTGTAAGATAGTAAAATGTCTTGTCAGATCATGTTGAAGAATACGGTTATTTTCATATAATTCATTCATCTTATTCAGCATGGTTTCCTCTTCCTGCAACCGGGAAAGCAAACGTGTATTTTCAAGTTCGCGTTGATATTGTCGGTTCATTTGGTAGACACAGATTCCAACAGCGGTACTAATTGCACAGATTCCTATGGTTACAATCAGCAACTGGGATTCTTGGGAAATGGTCAGGTTACCTGTTTTTGTAATGTTGATCAGAATGGAACAAGATAATAAAATTCCGGCAAATAAGAAGATAGCAATCAGACATTGTCGATATGCCATTCCCTGTTTGCGTAGTAATAGGGAACTTATAAATAGCATTAAGATAAATACAATTTTATGAAAGAGTAACAAAAAAAGACGAAGGGTACCAGGAGAGCAAAGCTGTTCCACGCTGATATCTGCAAGGGATGTCATGCCATAGGTTACCAACATATTAGAGAACGTAAGTAATAAGAGAAATATTATTGTAACGACAATTTTCCAACCAATAGATTTGTTGAGAAATAGTAATGCAAATACAAAACAGATCGTAAATATAATACTGTCCTGTACCGCAGAATTAGTTGTGCTGTCCTGTAGATATCCTAAAAGTGCAATCGTTAGGATGGTGATAATGGTATAGATTTTCTTATTTGATATACGCGTATTTCGTCCTAGTGTATAGCTGATAAATAAAATGGCGAAAGCAGCGTCAAGATAATTGGCAATGTATTCAGCAATATTATATATGAATTCCATGAACAAACCTCTCTAATTGTCTGGTGTATTGTAATTTAATCGCATCCGTGCGTTCTCTACTGATTGGAAGAAGTGTCTTATCATCTAAGATAACTCCTTTGGAAGACAGTTGATAGATATATCGTATGTTGACTAAATAGCTGATGTGAATACGGAGAAATCCATATTCCATCAGGCGTTTGTCATAATCGGCAATTTTGCCACGAATGTGATAAGTATCTTTCGTTGTATGAATATCAAGATAATGCCGGTTGCTCTCTATGTAAATAATATCAGAAAGCTGGCAGGTTGTAGTAAAGGAACCGGTTTTGATATCAAATAATATCGTTTCTTTTGCAAATTTTTTGCTGAGGGATACCATTGCTTCCGATAGTTCTTCCTGCAGGAGAGATTTGCGGATAAAACGAAATAGGCTTCATTTGATTGCTTCAAATACCATGTTGTCATGATTCGTGACAAATAAAATTGGAAGATAGGGATATTGTGTTCCTATTGTATTTGCAATGGTAATACCATCCCCATCCGGCATGTCAATATCCAATAAAATGGTATCCGGTATGGATTGTTTAAAAGAATCCAATAAAGCAGACGGATTGTCAAATTCCAATATAGTGAAGTTTTCCTGCAATTCTGTGGCAATATTAGTTAATATATCAGTAATTCGCACACGATCTCTTTCCTGATCATCACAAATAGTAATCTGCATAATGTATCTCCTTGTCAGTTTGTTACGGCAATGAAAAAAGAAATTATTTTTTATAGATTTCATTATATCAGAGTGAAAAAGGATTGCAAGAAATAGTTATTGTAGATTTGGCAATGTTGTAATTCCTATTAAAATATGGTACAATTGCTATTAATTATCGGTAGTGAAAGAGAATGGAGAAAAACATGCAGTTTCGACCATGTATTGATATACACAACGGACAGGTAAAGCAGATTGTGGGAGGTTCTTTATTAGATGCCGGCAATCAGGCAACAGAGAATTTTGTAGCAACACAGGATGCTGCGTTTTATGCAGAATTATATCGGAACACCGGAATCCACGGAGGACATATCATTTTACTTAACAAAGCAGGAACCGAGTATTATGAAGCAGATGTGGAGCAGGCAAGGAAGGCACTTGCAATGTATCCGGGTGGTTTGCAGATCGGTGGAGGAATTACCGCAGAGAATGCACAGGAATTCTTAGACATGGGTGCGAGCCATGTAATTGTAACTTCATATGTATTCAAAGATGGAAGAGTGGATTATGAACGGTTGCAGTTATTGCATCATACTGTGGGAAGAGAACATTTGGTGTTGGATCTAAGCTGCCGGAAGAGGGAAGGAAGATATTATATTGTTACGGATCGGTGGCAGAAGTTCACAGAGGAAGTTGTTTGCAGGCAAACAATAGAGCGATTACAGGAATATGCGGATGAATTCTTAATTCATGCAGTAGATGTGGAAGGTAAGGCAAATGGTGTAGAGGAAGAACTGGTTGCCATGCTTTCTGAAGAAGCAGACATTCCAATCACCTATGCAGGTGGTGTCGGATCTTATGAGGATATTGAGACAATTCGTACACTTGGTAAGGGAAGATTGAATGTGACGATTGGAAGTGCACTGGATCTGTTTGGGGGTTCATTACAATATGACAGAGTGCTTTCTATGATGGACAACAGATAGGGAATCAGGAAAAGGTTCTTATGTAGAAAGTATTAGAATATAGGAATGGATTGAAATCATGAAGAATAAAATATGGAATTTTGTGAAAGACAAATATGTGTATGTGGTAACATTTGCCATTGCACTTATTATGATGCTTGGGGCATGGATCATTGGTGAGATCGGACCGTTTGGCGGCAAATCATTAGTGGTGGTAGATGGAGTGCATCAGTATCTTCCGTTCTTTTCGGATTATCAGGAAAAGCTGAAGAGCTTAGACGGGTTACAATATACAATGGATGTGGGACTTGGTAATAATTTTATTTCATTATGGTCCTATTATCTGTCAAGTCCGTTTAATCTGATAATAATATTATTTGCAAAGTCGCATTTGCCGATGGCGTTGAATCTGATCATATCCGTTAAGATCATTATGGCAGCACTTTGTTTTGCATACTTTCTGATGCATGTAGGCAAGAAGCCCGTTAAGAATCCGGGAATTATTGCATTCTCACTATTTTATGCATTCAGCAGTTATGTAGTTGGTTATTATTGGAATCTGATGTGGTTAGATTGTATCTTCATTTTCCCGATCATTATTCTGGGAATGGAGAAGATGTTTACCAAAAAGGACAGCAGAATGTATATTCTGGCATTGGTATATAGTTTTGTATGTAATTATTACATCAGTTTTATGATCTGTTTCTTTTTGGTATTATGGTTCTTTACATTACGTTTCCGCAGTATAAAGGATTTCTTTGTAAAGGGAATCCGGTTTGCGATCGCATCGATCATTGCGGCATTGATGGCAGCAGTGGTTTTGATACCGGCGTATATGGGAATTATGACGACTGCCTCGGCAGATTTTGAGTTGCCGGAATGGACATTTTACGGATCTTTTGCAGATACACTTCGTTCGCACCTGTTTTGTTCGGAAGTTATGACGAATCAGGTAGGGGATGCCGGAACGAATCTATATTGTGGAATCTTTACGATCCTGTTAGCATTTATGTTCTTCTGCATGAGGAAGATCTCCTTAGAGAAGAAGATAAAATACGGACTGTTGTTATGTTTCCTTATTATAAGCTGTAACAATGAATTGTTGAATTATATCTGGCACGGGTTCCATAATCAGTATGGAATTCCAAACCGTTTCGTATTTTTATATATCTTTTTACTGCTGATCATGGCGTATGAGGTATATTTAAAAAGAAAGCAGATCCGGTTATATATGGTTGTCATCGGCTATGCACTTAGTATGGTATTTGTGATATTCTGTTATTATAATGCAGAAGTTACATATGCGAACAGAACGTATATATGGACTGCCATTTTACTCACAGTGTATGTGGTACTGTTTTCTTTATATGTAAGGATACCTGGAAAGAGGATCGTATTTGAATATCTTCTTGTATTTGCAGCCATTGTTGAGATGGCGGCAAACGGATTGTTTGGATTCGGACAGGTGGGAAGTTCCGAGCCGGAATATTATTACGGCGATACCGATACATTTGAGACATTAAAACAAAGGGTAGAGGAAAAGGATACCGGATTATACCGATCTGATATTCTGGAACCGCTGCCGGTAGACGAAGCAACCTGGTATAATCTGAAGAGTGTTGGAATCTTTGGTTCGACTGTTCGTGGGGAACTGGTTGAGATCATGGGCAAACTTGGATTCTATACGGGAGCCAATGAATATTTGTATTACGGGGCAACACCGGTCACGAATGCACTACTGGGTGTCAAATACGTCTATACCCGTGAGGGTGATTTTGTGAATCTGGATATGGATTCTTATGACAAAGAAGGTAAGATCACGGTTTACAAGAATGAGGATGCATTACCGTTTGGTTATATGGTCAACAAAGAGATCCTTGATTTTGACACCGAGGATAACGGACCATTTACTGTGCAGAATGAATTGTGTGGAGCACTGACGGGAATTGAACCGGTCTTTGTATCCATTTATGATGATCTGCAATTGCAGACATATGGCACGAATGTCAATGTTGAAGAAGCACAGGATGGATATAATGTCAATTACTCAAAGGCGAATGCCAGTGCAAGAGCGGATATGATCTACACGATGCCAAGAGATATGGATCTGTATGTGAATTGCCGTGGAAGTAATGTACACAAGATCGCCTTATTGATAGATGGAAATGAAGTTGCATTTGACCGGTATCAGGGGCAGATCTTCCATGTCGGGAATGTAAAAGCCGGTCAGACAGTGGATATTCAGTTTATACTGAATGATGGAGAGGATATGAGTGGATCGCTGTATTGCTATCCGATGGAATTTCTGCCGGAACAATACCAGCAGTTTCATGATATCATTTCACAGCAGGTAATGAATGTTACAAAATATAAAGATACCAGAATAGAAGGTACGATTTCTGTACAGAAGGATGGAGTCTTTATGACATCTGTTCCGTATGACGATGGCTGGACCATTTATGCAAATGGTAAGAAGATGGACAGCATGGTGGTGTTGGAAGGCTTTCTGGGAACAGAATTACCGGCAGGCGATTATGAGATCAGGATGGTATATCATTGTCCGGGACTGTTACGGGGATTTGTGGCAACATTGCTTGGAATTGCAGCGTTCTGGTTTTTATATAAGATGGAGAAGGATATGAGAAGGAATCCATCTGCCGGAAAGGAGCGGATTATAAAGGAAGAACAATTTCATGTAGAAAAAGAAGTAACGGAGTAAATAAGAACCTGACAGACCAAGGTCTGTAATAATAAAGAAACGGGGGTAACGTTTAATGGAGAAGAGTAAAGGGTTATCAAGGTTAAAAGCAGCATATTTTCTGCTGGTAGGCATTCTGATCATTGCAGTTGTGGCAGGAACTTCTGTCATTTTAAAGAAAATGGGAGCATCGGATGCCAGAAATACGGTTGTGGTATTAGCAATTATCGTGATCGTATTAACAATTGGTATTGCTGCGGTAATGCTTAAATTTATGCAGGATGAGGAAAGGCAATCGGAGGTAAAGAGTGATAAGTATAAGAAATTATTCCTGAATCTGCCGGTTGGTTTTGCACAGGCACAGATTTTAAGAGATCCACAGTCCGGAAGAAATATGGGATACCGGATCAGTGACGCAAATGAGACATTTGGCCGATTGTTTGATCTCGACATTTCGGATTACTATAACAAGGTAATTTCAGAAAGCCGGGTAGAGGTGTTACAGGACATCAATGCATGGTTTGAGGCGTACAATAATTCCGGCACCAAACAGGGAGAATTACTGGCAGTTGAGATTACAATGGAACGTCTCAGCAAAGTTTTTAACATTGTTATGTACAAATCAGAGGCGGATTACATTAACATGGTAGTCATTGATATTACGGAGCAGAAGGAGACAGAGAACAAACTGTCTAAGGCGATCAAAGATGCCAATGCTGCATATAAGACGCAGTCAGAGTTCCTTGCCAATATGTCACATGAGATCCGTACACCGATCAACGGAATTCTCGGAATGTTACAGCTTACTCTGATGGCAGAGGATCTTCAGGCAGATTATCGTGATAATTTAACTACAGCTAAGAATTGTGCCGATACATTGCTTCGTCTGATCAATGACATTCTGGATATTTCCAAGTTAGAAGCAGGTAAATACAATTTGCGCGAAGAGAATTTTGATATCAAGGCAATTATTGAAGAAACAGTTGCTGCACAGATTCCGATTGCAAACGGAAAAGGACTTGGTCTGGACTGCACATTTGGAGGCAATATTCCAAAGTTAGTACGAGGAGACGGACAACGGATCCAGCAGGTATTGAATTGTATGCTTTCCAATGCGATCAAGTTTACAAATGAGGGCGGTGTTCGTGTTAAAGTTGCATGTTTGGATGATTCCATGGATAAGGTTAAATTGCGTATTGCCGTTGCCGATTCCGGAATCGGTATCTCTGATGCAGATAAGAACAAACTGTTTATCCGATTTTCACAGGTGGATTCTTCCGATACCCGTAAATACGGTGGTTCCGGTTTGGGTCTTGTGATCACAAAACAGATCGTTGAGTTAATGGGTGGTAATATCACTGTACAGAGTAAGGAAGGATTGGGTTCAACCTTTATTGTGGAAGTACCTTTGAAGCTGATCAAGGCTGCCGATGCCGAGATCGAGGAAAGTGCCGCTACGAAGGAAGAGGAGCCGGCAGTATTCTCACTTGCAGGACATTCCAGAGCAAGAATTTTGGTTGCGGAGGACGAGCCGGTGAACCAGCAGGTAATCGGTAAGTTACTTGGAATGGCCGGATATTCTTATGATATCGCAGAAAATGGTGAAAAGGCAGTAGAATTATTTAAACAGAAAGAATATCAGGCAGCTTTGTTTGATGTACAGATGCCGGTTATGGATGGACTTGCGGCAACACAGGAGATCCGTGCAATTGAATTGCGGGAGAACCGTAAGCGTTTGCCGATCATTGCCGTTACAGCGAGAGCAATGTTTGGAGACAAAGAGCGTATCTTAGAGGCAAAACTAGATGATTACATTGCCAAACCATATAATCTGAACGATGTAGTAGAGACACTTAACAAATATGTGGATAAAGAGTGATCGTTGAAACATATGTGTGAGTACTTATAAAACAGAAAAATGATAAAACGAAACGGTGAATATATCGCATGAGGGTGCGAATGTATTCACCGTTTTTTTATGTACAAAAAGTACATAATTATGACTAAAAATACATAATTATGTATTTTTGGTCATAAATGTGTTTTTTAGGCAATGAAATTATGACTTTTTTGTACATAAATATGTACAAAAAAAGGGTGAAATTACGAAATTCGGTACTTTTGGTCATAATTGTAGACAAGCAAAAAAGAGCGGTATATAATTGCAAAAAATATGAAACGGAGGTGGTAAAGACGTTACAGAAGATACGTTATATTATAACCGGTATTCTGCTTGTGAGGGTTGTGTACACCGATATCAAAGAGAAAAAAATAGAGAACAGAGTAATCGGTATCGGAATGGGAGCAGGAGTTATCGGGGTAATATATGCCAATGAACAAAAGGTCATTGTAGAAATGTTACAACACATCGGTTTGGTCTGGATTGGATTGTATCTGTTGTATCTTATGAAGGGATTAGGAGCAGGTGATATAAAATTATTGTTCATGTTAGCAATCTTATATCCGGAGGAAGCATTTGACATTATCATATATTCGTTTGTGCTGGCTGCAGTCTATATCCTGTTAAGAATGATCGTACGCCGGATCAACAAAAAACCGGTGTATGTAAAAGGAGAGGAGATAGCAATGGCCATTCCGGTTACAGGGAGTATAGTTCTGTGTCTGGGACAGGAGGTGATAAAGTGCTTCGGATTGGCATTTTAGATGAGGAAATGGAATATGTCGGAAGACTGGCGGCATATCTGAACCGGATGAATAAAGGGAGCATTCAATGCAGTGCATTTACCCAAAAAGACAAGCTGTATGAGTTTGTACAGCAGCATCATCCTGAGGTGATCATGTCCACGAATGAGGGGCTGCTTATGTGCATGGCAGAGGAATATAACAAGATCTGCTATATATGGCTGACGGAAGGACAACAGGAAAAGAAGCAATTTCATCCGATTAACCGATATCAAAGCGGAATACGGATTGCAAAGGAAGTGAACCGGATCTTATATGCAGATGGGTTATATCTAGTGCAGCAACATCCGCTGGTAGCGGTCTATTCTCCGATTGGAAGGTGCGGAAAGACGCAGATGATATTGGATTATATACAGGGACAGGATGAGAAAAAATGGATGTATATCGGAATGGAAGACTACGGAGTGGTTTGTGATGCTTCTAGGATTGACTGGCTGTATCTGGTGAAAGAGAGAAAGGAAGATAAGTTATTGGAATGGATCGGTCAATCGAACGGTATTGTGGAGTCTCCATTTTCGCCATTTGATACAAAGACGATGAAGCTAGAAGATATGGAATGGTTTTTACAACTATTGAAAAAAGAAAAGGGGTACCATGGAATATTTTTTGATATTGGAACAGGGATATTACAGGATATTCAGTGCCTGACATTGTTTGATCAGGTGATCGTCCCATATATAGAGGAACCGGTATCACTTCAAAAGAAAGAAAAATTTGAACAGCTTGTCAGTGCATACGGATTGGCTGCATCGCTTGACAAGGTTCATTTTCTGAATATGCGGGATCCGGCCGGATTGTCCGGTATTCTGGAGAAGTAAGAGTGTAGATGATATTGCGGGAACGCAAAGGGTACGTTAGGGAAAGGAAGAACGATTGGAAAAAAGAATACAGGAAGAAAAAGAACAATTACAGAGGGAATTGTATATTCAATTTAATCAATATGGGAATCTGACAGATGAACAAATGGAGGAGATCATAGAGAAAAAGATATTGGAATCGGACAGAGAATATTATCTGTCGGTAGCGGAACGTCAGAAGATGAAACAGGAATTATTTAACGTATTTCGAAAATTGGATGTATTGTCCGGATTGTTAGAAGATGATGATATATCAGAGATTATGGTAAATGGGAAGGATCATATCTTCATAGAAAAGAGAGGGAGGATCTATTCGGTTGCAGAACAGTTTACATCAGAGGAACGGCTTCGTAATGTGATTCAACAGATTGTAAGCAGTTGTAACCGTATTGTGAATGAAACAGTGCCAATTGTAGATGCACGTTTAGAAGATGGCTCCCGCGTAAATGTTGTATTGCCGCCGATCGCGTTGGATGGTGCAGTTATGACAATACGGAAATTCCCAAAAGAGTTTTTTACCATGCACAGATTGATAAAGATGGGATCTATTACAAGAGAGGCGGCTGCATTTTTAGAGAAGCTTGTGAAGGCAAAATATAACATTTTTATAAGTGGAGGAACCGGAAGCGGCAAGACCACCTTCTTAAATGTGTTGAGCAATTATATTCCATCAGAGGAACGAGTGATCACGATCGAAGATTCGGCAGAGTTACAGATCAAGGGGATTCCGAATCTTGTAAGGCTGGAAACAAGAAATGCAAATGTAGAGGGAGAAAATGCGATCACGATGTCGGATCTGATCAAATCCGCTTTGCGAATGCGGCCGGATCGGATCATTGTCGGGGAAGTAAGGGATCATGCGGCAATGGATATGGCGAACAGTATGTTGACCGGGCACGATGGAAGTATCAGTACCGGACACGGTAATTCTGCAGAAGAAATGATGATTCGTTTAGTGACTATGATACTGATGGGATATGATATGCCGGTGTTGGCGATCAAACAACAGCTTGCTGCGGCAATTGACATTGTTGTTCATCTGGGAAGGCTTCGGGATAACAGCAGAAAGGTTCTGGAAATCAGTGAAGTGACAGGTGTAGAAGATGGAGAAATTCAACTGCGGCCAATATATGTATTTCGGGAAACCGGGAATGGAACAGGAAAGGTAATTGGGAAATTAGAGAGGGAACAGGACCTTAAGAATATCGATAAACTTGTAATGAGTGGAATCTGGGAGGAAAGTCTGCATGGTAATAAAGAATTATGACCGATATACATTTACCCGGACAGACTGGTTAACGTATGTTGCAATCGTTGCCGGGCAGACAGGCGTGATCAGCTACTTATTCTTTGACTCGGTAAAAGCGGCTTTCCTGTGTGTGCCAATTGGTCTGTTGCAATATAAAAAAATGAAACGACAACAAATTGCCCGGCAGAAAAAACAGTTGTGTGTACAGTTTCGTTCGTTAATGGAATCGATTGTTACTTCGTTGACGGCAGGGTATTCCTTAGAACATTCTTTCTCAATTGCGGCGAAGGATCTCAAACTGCTCTATGAAGAGAATGCAGATATTTTTCCTGAATTAGACAGGATTCAATACGGATTGGACAGAAACATTCCAATCGCAGAATTAGTAATGGACTTTGGAAGACGAAGCGGGACAGAGGATATTGAAAACTTTGCAAATGTTATCAGAGCGGCAAAACAAAACGGGGGTAATCTGATCAGAATCATTCAGAAAACAGTGAACAGTATTTCCGACAAAATGATGGTGGAAGAGGAGATACAGACTATGATCGCTGCAAAGAAATTAGAAGAGAAGATCATGATGGTCATGCCTTATGGAATCTTATTATATCTGCGTGTCAGTAATGGGGATTTCCTGCAGGTTTTGTATCATAATCTGATCGGAGCGGGAATAATGCTGTTATTCCTGATAGGTGTAAATATTGCCGGTATGTGGGCGGAAAAGATAATGGAGATACCGATATGAGAATAATAAACGGATTGATATATATTGTCATAGCGTGGGCAATCGCGGAATTAATATTGTACCGGAAGAACAGGAGGATAACAAAATTTGGAGAATGGTTACAGTGTTATCCATATCTGATCATTATGTTATGTGTTGTAAACAGTGTCAGTTTTGCGCTGACATTTTATGAGAAAACAGGAGACATTACGATATACCGGGAAGGATTCGGAGGAGCGGAGACGCAGGCGGTTTTTCAATTGAAAAAGGAAGAAACAACAGAAGACTATACGTTGACCGTATTGCCCCGCCAATATGATGATAAGACGGTCAACAAAAAAATGAAAGAGGCCTTTGAATATCTGGAATTACATATGAAAGGAGAGAATAAAAGCCTTCAGAAAGTAGAAAAGGATCTGATATTTTCGTTGGATCCGGAAGAATTTCCATTTGATATGGAGGTACAGCCGCTGCAGTATTCCCTGATCGATGAAACCGGAAAAGTGAAGAATACACCGGAAGAGCTGACTGATGCCGGATATGAGAAAAAAGAAATACAAAAAGGAATAGAGACAGAACTTCGGATTACTTTGCAATATGGGAAGATAGAGCAGGAGAAAGTATATAAGCTCCGAATCTATCAAAGGGAAACAACGTCTATGCAGAAGATATTTGCCAAGGTCAAAGAAGAGATTCAGGCAGAGGAGAAGAAGCAGGAGCAGAAAGATCATTTTACCATTCCGATGTCTATGGATGGTGTGATGATCACAAGAACAGATGAAAATTCAATCAATGCCATGCAAGTGCTGATCTTTGGATGTATCACAATGGCACTTCTGGTATTCAGACAGAAGGAACAGGAAAGAGAAAAGGAAAAAATACGAAAACGGAATCTGCTTAGAAGTTATCCATGGTTTGTAAATGAAATGGTATTGATGTTAGGAGCGGGCATGCAGGTAAAACATATATTTGAACAGATGATACGGGAATATGAGAATAAGAAAAAGGAGGATATGAGAGAGCCGTTAATTCGTGAATTAGTAGTTGCAAAAAGAGGTTTTGAGTTGGGGATGTCAGAGGAACAGATCTATTATCAGTTAGGCAGAAGGCTGCAGCTTAATCCGTATATTAAATTGATGACACTGCTCGAACAGAACGTGGTGAGAGGTACAAAGGGTTTGACGGATATTTTTGAACAGCAGGAGCATGCGGCATTAGAAGAACGAAAGAATCTGGCAAAGAAATACGGAGAAGAAGCAGGAACCAAACTGTTAGGGCCGATGATCCTGTTATTAGTTATCGTAATGATGATGATCATGATTCCTGCATTTATGAGCTTTTGATCTGCTATTACCGGGAAAGGAGGTGGTATATATGGGAAATGTCAGAAGATCCTTTGCGGATTTTATGCAGGATGAATCCGGTATGGGAGTTGTAGAGATTATACTGATCATCGTGGTATTGATCGCATTGGTTATCATTTTTAAAGAGCAGATCACGACACTGGTTAATAATATATGGGAATCCATTAATTCCAGTGCAAAGAAGATCTATTCGTAACTTGTTGACAAAGGATGCCACACAGCAGCAAAAATGGGAGGTGTGCTATGAAGAACAAAGGGCAGACAACGGTATTTTTTTCGTGCATGATCAGTGTGCTATTACTTTTCACTCTTACTGCACTAGAAGTGGGAAGAATCTATATGAGCCGGGTAAAGGCCCGGGCAGTGATTCATAGTGCACAGACCAGTATATTGGCGGATTATCATCGGGAACTGTTTGAGCGATATCATTTATTATATCTTGATCCGACTTATGCAACGGGAAGTGAAGCAATCGCAGAAGAGCGTTACCGGAATTACATAGAGGAGTCGCTGAACGGAGGAACCGGACAGATATATCAATATGATGTAGAAGAGATTGCATTAGCAGAAGAGGTTCATATATTAGAAGATGGAATGAAGACGTTGAAACAACAGATCAAAGAGTATGAGAAGACGGAAGGGGTTGTTAAGAAGGCAGAGGAGGTGTGGAACTTTACTACCGGGCAAAATGAAAATGTGGAGAATGCAAAGCAGGAAACCGATCGAAATGCACAGGAAATAGAAGGAATGAAACAGCCGGATAAAACAGAAATGACAGAGGAAGATGTGACAGACCCAAGGGAGACATTAAAGGAAGCAACAAAATCCGGGTTGTTGTCTTTTGTTCTTCCGGATCATGTGACTATATCCAGGGAGAAGATGGATTATTCCCAATCGCCATCGGCAGCTTATACCGGTATTGCGAGGGTAGAAAAAGATATCAGCTTTGCAGATATCGGGAAGATGAAGAATGCCCTAAAAGAATCCGGGGATATGGGAAGTTCTCTCATAACAGAGCGGGTTGCATTTGCAGACTATGTGAAGAACATTTCTCAAATGTTGTTCATACCAGAGAAGATTCGGTGGCTAAATGTGAAATGGAATACATTCTGGTTGGAGGAAATAATGATTATGACAATGTGCAGGCCGTAGTAAATGATATTGCATGGCTTAGAATGCCGGTCAATTACGCATATCTGTTAAGTGATTCTGCCAAAAAAAGCGAAGCGTTAACGGTTGCCGCCGGAATATGCACAGCGACAGGAACCCCGGCATTGATGGAGATTGTAAAATATCTGCTATTAGGCTGTTGGGCGTATGGAGAGTCCCTGCATGAGATAAAACTGATCCTGGCGGGGGAAAAGGTGCCTTATGTAAAGAATACCACAAACTGGTATACAGATCTCAAAAGTCTGGCGGCAAAAGGAACCGTGCCAACACAGACGAATGGTATGGATTATGAGAGTTTTCTTATGTTATTACTGATAAAGGAGGCGGGAAAAGAAGTCACCTATGCAAGAATGCTGGATATGATAGAGAAGAATCTACAGGTTCAAATGCCATCTTTTCGTATAGGGGATCTGATCGGAGCAGGAAGGTTTCAAGGAAAGATTACGGTCAATGCCATGTTTGTTGGTGGAAAAAGCAAGGAACTGTATGAAATATATTTTGATGAACCGTTTTCCTATACAAATGATTAAACATAATGTTATGTATTGAGTGGAGTCCTTATGCGGAATATCCAGGTTAAAATGATATCAACCTCTGTTAAAATAAAATCTCCAAGCATGAACAAAGTATTCAGTATAGGGGCTGCATTCAATACATAATCAAAAGAAGGATGTTTCGGGAAATGGAGTTGTAACAGAGAGGAGTTATAGAGTGAGAAACAGGGGAACTGTAACGGTAGAAGCATGTCTGGTAGTTCCAATCTTTCTGTTTTTTATGATGATCGTCACCCGGCTGTCTGCCATGCTGTTAGCAGATGCAAAGATTCATCAGAGCCTGGCGGAGGCAGCGGGATATACGGCACAATATTGTTATCTGGAAGATCGTCTGAAGAAAAACGGAACCGTTTCGGATATTGTAAATACAGGAGTGCTGATATCGCAATTCCGGGATTATCTGGGAGATAGTTTTTATGTGGATAGTTGTGTGGCGGGCGGCAGAAATGGAATTGTTATTACACAGAAGAAAGATCCGGATAATCCAAAAGTATTTTATGCGAGAGCAGATTATTGTTTTCAGGTGGAAGTTCCTTTTTTGGGAAAATATCAGATGCGGAGAAGAAATGAGATCCGGCAGAAAGGATTTTTGGGGTTTGATCCGTCTGAAGAAATGGGGGATACATATGTGTTCATTACCCCAAACGAAGCAGTATATCATATGCGCAGGGATTGCACACATCTGGAATTAAAAGTGAGAAAAACGACGGGAACGGCAGGGTTATCTGCATGTCGGTATTGTGGAAAAAAATCGACCGGTTCTTATTATATAGCACAAAATGGAAGAGTGTATCACGGTAGCAGAGGGTGCAGTGGGTTGAAGAGAACGGTTTCGAGAGTAAAAAAGAGTGAAACGGGCGGATTGGGTCCCTGCCAAAGATGTGGGAGGTGAGAAAATGCATCAGAAAAAAGCAGTTATGGGAAGAAGAAATGTGGGAAGCATTATTGTGGAGTTTACCGTATTGATGCCCATTTTCTTAATCTGTATCTATTTATACATTATGGCATTTTTATATTATATGGAGGCAGGAAAGGGAATGGACCGGTTATCAGAAGCAATCTATGGGCAGCAGGAAGAATCTGTGGTTTCCGGGGAATCCATATATATCAATAAAAGGGGTGCAAACCGGGAGGGGACTTTTCGTAAAGAAAATAAATGGGCGGTTACGGAGATAACAATGAAAAAAGATATCAGTGACCCGGTTCGTAATCTTAGGAGGTGGCAGATCATTGCAGACACAGTTCATTAAGGAAGGTTATACAAATTATATGATTTTACCGTGGGATGGAGAGTGGAAGCCGGGGTATGAGAGTAATTTGTTTCAATTTCATGAAGTCCCACATTTTCTGACATATGAGGTCAGGCAATTAAACGGAAAGGTTACGTTATATTACAGGCTGCAGTATCATACGTCGCTTGCTTCGGTAATGGATCATCTTGTATTTAGCTATGAAAGAGTTGAGAATATGATCGCATCAATGGCAGAAGGAATGAGAATACCGGACGAATATCTGTTGAACCCGGATGGTATTCTATGGGACTGTTCTAACATATTTATTGATGTGGAGACAGGCCGGTTACAGTTTTGTTATTACCCGGATTCCGGCAGCGATCGTGGAGATATTCGAACGGTACTGACGCAGGTATTACAAAAGATTGATAAAAAACAGGATGCGATTGTGTTATTGCTTATGCGGTTTTACGATATTGTAACCGAAGATACATTAAATGTAGAAAGACTGGAACATTATCGGCAGAAACCGGAACCGGGGATACCGGATTTTATTGAACGCAGGCTGGAAACGGAAGAAAGAGAACACAAGGAAAAGGAAAATCCGGCAGGAGAGAAAATACAACAGGAAAGTGGGAAAGAAGTAACAAATAAAGAAAAGACCGGTATAAAACAGTGGATTGGCCGGATCATTATGAGCCTGTTAGCATTGGCGGATATTGTATTGTTTGCCGGATTGATTACCGGACAATTGTCGCTATATTATATGAGATATTTGTTTGTCGGTATGATATTGCTGATCATTGTCACGATCTGTTGCATGCAAAAAGAAGAGGAAACACCGGATGACATTATGAAAGATTATTTGGAGAGAATGGCACAGGAATCCGGACATGCATCAGAAGCAACAGAGGAAGCAGGAAAATATAATAAGACGGGAGAAGAGATTGGGGAGACTTCCTTATTAGTGGAAAAGGAAGCGCATGATATTGTGGAAGAACATCAACCGAAAGAATGGATGTTAAAATCAATGAAGGATGGAAAATATCCGGACATCCATTTGCAAAAAGGAAATGTTGTGATCGGAAGTATGGCAGAAGGCTGCACCTATCTGTTAAAAGAACGAGGCGTCAGCAGATTACATGCAAAGATTATGGAAAAGGCAGATGGAATCTATCTGTTGGATCTTAATTCAACGAATGGAACTTTTTTAAATGGAGAAATGATAGAACCGGGAAGAGACTATAAAATAGAAGAAGGCGACATGGTCGCCTTCGCAAATTGTGAATTTGTTATTGTAACTTCCCTTTTGAATTAATTCTGACGTGAAGTCCTTTGCTTAAAGTGTTTAGTTTTTTGATAACACGTTTTTTTGAAGAGCCCTTTAAGATCCTTGGCTGGTAATCATTACAGGCAGAAGAACCGGATAAGGAACAGGCAATGACTCTGGCATCTTTTTTGGAAAGGACTTTGCCGTCTTTGATGTGAAAGGTCTGTTGGAAGATCATGGTGTCTTTGTCTTTCGGATTCGTGTTTCCTCCAAAACAGAAATTACCGAGACTGTAGACAATGTATCGGCCTTTATATCGTTCAATGCCCTGCAGTACATGCGGATGGTGACCAAGAACTAATGAGGCACCGGCATTGATCGCACTATGTGCCAATGATTTTTGCTTTGAGTTTGGGTAGTATTCCCGTTCAATGCCCCAGTGAAAGCTGGTAATGATAATTTTGGCACGTTTCTTTTTCGCTTTTTTGATTGCTTTTGTTACTTGCGAAGCGGTGGTACCCTCTAACTGACTGAAGCCTATGAATGCAATCTTGATACCTTTTACTTTTTTATAAGCAATGGTACGGTTATAGCAATAAGCAATCTTGTTTTTCTTCAAGGTCTTTTGCGTGTCTGCAAGTCCCTTCCTGCCAAAATCCATTGAATGATTATTTGCAAGGGTAACAACTTCGACAGAACCTTTTTTCAGAATTCCGACATATTTTTTCGGACCTTTAAATGTAAATGCCTTATTTGCACGATTGGTGGATGTAGTAAGGGTTCCTTCAAAGTTGACGATCGTGATGTCATCCTTGGAAAAGACCGGTTTTACTTTTTTTAGAAAATAGGCATTTCCGTTTTTTGTGTAATAACTGTCAAAGGTATGGTGGATTCTTGAATCGATTCCTAATGTGCAGTCGCCTGCTGCACTGATTGTGATCGTGCTTTCTTTTGATGCTTTTTTGTCCGTTGCCGTGCTCTGTTTTGCATGGGTTGGAAAACAAAGAAGACCACTCAGTAAAAGGATGGTAATGGTTGTAAGAAATTTTTTCATGATCGTAAATCTCCCCGTTAAAAAATGTAAATCATGACATAAAAATAACATAGATCAGGATGTTATTCAACGTGACAGATAAAAAAAGTCCGATACACATGTATTTGGGCTTTTTTATTGCGGAAACCATTGTAAAAATACTCATTTTCCGCTATACTGAAGGTGGTATTTTGTTCTGTGAATCTGTGCATTATAACATATGCCGGGGATACAGGCGACAGGTGGAGGTGAATCCGACGAAGATTAATATATACTATGGTGGACGGGGTCTGGTGGAAGATCCGACTATTTATGTACTGAATAAGATGACCGAAGTTTTAAAAGAACTTCGTGTGGAAGTAAATCGATACAATATCTTTGAAAATAAGAATGCGATTGCTACATTGCCGGCAACATTAAAAGAGGCGGATGGTGTGATCTTAGCAGCATCGGTAGAGTGGTTTGGCATCGGTGGATATATGCAGCAGTTCTTAGATATGTGCTGGCTGTATGCAGACAAGCAGGTCATGCAGGAACTTTATATGCTGCCGGTTGTTATGGCGACCACTTATGGTGAAAGAGATGCAGAGCTTAGTCTGGTACGCGCATGGGAGACATTAGGCGGAATTCCGGTGAATGGATTAGTTGCCTATATTGACAACTTAGATGATTTTGAGGGCAATGAAGAATATACCAGAATTATTGAAAAGCGTTCGGAAGCATTGTATCGTGCAATCCATCAGAAAACAAAGAGTCTGCCAACAAGTAATCTGGCGGTTCGTGCCAATTTGCTGAAGACACGGACAATTGAACTGACACCGCAGGAGAGTGAGCAGCTTTCTAAGTTTGTCAGTGATGAGACATATGTGAAGCAGCAGAAAGAAGACATTGAAGAGTTATCGGCAATGTTTAAGAAGATGCTGCGGGAAGACGAAGAAAAAACGGAAGAGGAACCGGAGACCGTACCGGAAGAATCTGCCAAAGAGCCGGTATATGCACCGGATAAGAATATTGACACGGAAGGGGATGCTTTTGCGGGAGCATTGATCCGCCATTATCATGCACAGGATGATTTTACAGCATCTTATGCGATCATTATTACGGATACGGATCAGATCCTTCATGTGGAAGCAACACCGGATCATGTGAAGACATTTTATGCGGCGACAGATGAAGCAGATGTTGTCCTGCGTACGTCAACGAAGGTGCTGCAGAATATTATAGAGAACAAAACATCCTTCCAGAAGGGATTTATGGCGGGAGAGATTTCTGCAAAGGGTAATTTTAAGACTTTGCGGATGCTGGATACCGTATTTCGGTTTGACTAGGGAGGAGCTATGTAATTATGTCATATATGGCACTATATCGAAAGTGGAGGCCGGATGAATTCGAGGAAGTAAAAGGACAGGAGCATGTTGTTACAACCTTGAAGAATCAGATCACACATGACCGCGTCGGGCATGCGTATCTGTTCTGCGGAACCCGTGGAACGGGAAAGACAACGGTCGCCAAGCTGTTTGCAAAGGCAGTGAATTGTGAGCATCCGTTAGAAGATGGCAGCCCGTGTAATGAATGTGCGACCTGTAAAGCAATTCAGGCAGGCAGTTCATTGAACGTAATTGAGATTGACGCTGCATCGAATAATGGCGTGGATAACATAAGAGATATCCGGGAAGAAGTGCAATATTCTCCCGCAGAAGGAAAATACAAAGTATATATTATTGATGAAGTGCATATGCTCTCCATTGGAGCATTTAATGCATTGTTGAAGACGTTAGAAGAACCGCCGTCTTATGTTATATTTATATTGGCAACGACGGAGGCACATAAGATTCCGATTACAATCCTGTCCCGCTGCCAGCGGTATGATTTCAGGCGGATCAGTTTGGAGACCATTTATGAGCGGTTGATGGAACTGCTTGGAAGAGAAGGGATTGAAGCAGAGGAAAAGGCAGTCCGGTATGTGGCAAAGGCTGCGGATGGTTCCATGCGAGATGCCCTGAGTCTGTTAGATCAGTGTATTGCATTTTATTTAGGACAGAAACTGACCTATGACAAGGTATTAGAAGTGCTCGGAGCGGTGGACATTGATGTGTTTAACCGGTTGATCGTGGAGATCGCTAAGGGGCAGACGATGGAGGCACTTGCGATCATCGAGGAGATCATCTGGCAGGGAAGAGAACTTTCACAGTTTGTTACAGACTTTACATGGTATATGCGGAATCTGATGATGGTGAAGGTGTCGGACGAAGTAAATGACCAACTGGATATTTCCGCAGAGAATCTGGCAATTATGAAACAGACGGCACAGGAATTGGAATTGAACACACTGATGCGGTATATCCGGGTATTTTCGGAATTGTCGAACCAGATCCGGTATGCGACACAGAAGAGAGTTTCATTGGAACTTGCGATCATCAAACTGACAACACCGCAGATGGAAGTAGATACGGATTCTATATTGGATCGTCTGAGAGTGCTGGAACGTAAGGTGGAGAAAACATCGATTGCGTTGGCGGAAGGACAATTTGCACCGGCACAACAACCGGACAGTCCGGCAAAAGAGCAGGCTGCAGAACCGGGTCTTGACCGGGAGAAAGTCCTGAAAAAAGAACTGACACCGGCAGAATATGAAGACATGAAACTTATAATAGAGAATATCCAGAAGATAAGAAAGACTTCCGAATTACGGGACCGGATCGGGCAGGGAACAATGAAACTGTTAGATGCGGCAAGCATTAATATTGGTCCGGATCGCAAGTC
>ERZ1034925.330-NODE-330-length-23080-cov-33.227014_pt1 | contig 23080 bp, 17 predicted proteins | sample MGYA00520687_ERZ1034925 | MGnify/ENA primary metagenome ERZ1034925 (study PRJEB33766, sample SAMN09781758) | gut metagenome | biome: gut microbiome | host: Homo sapiens | place: Madagascar | study: EMG produced TPA metagenomics assembly of the PRJNA485056 data... | reverse complement strand
GCAGAGAGTGCCGAAGCGACATATAAATTACGAAACTTTGTAGATGAAAACGGAATGTTGCGAACAGTAGCCTACGGACAGAAAGCGAAACCGTGTGCAGTAGCCGCCCCAGTAGCAGCCCAGTTGGGAGGATACTTAACACAGATAAATTCATACGACCAAGCATTTATGAATATGGATATGAATATGTTGCAACCATACTCAGAAAGAGTTGGCGATAATGCAAATAATAATGCTATTCAAAATAGATATTTAAATAGATACGCAAGCACAGACGAAAGTTATACAGGTTATAGCGAAAACAATGGAATAAACTATAACTCAAAAGGCTTGTGGACAAGACCTTATGCAACTTTTGAACGAGTAAACTTGAGTGGAGGACCAAAGGTAAGTAATATTGCTTATGGAAACTTCTTCGGAGGCGATGCAGATATAAAATATATGAATAATGGCTGGAGTAGACAGTTTAGTGCATACATAGGATATAATGGTTCAACTCAAGATTATGTAGGTCAAAGTATAGACCAAAACGGTGGAAATATAGGACTAACAGAAGTATGGTATAAGAATAACTTCTTTACAGGCTTGACATTGAACGTAGGAGCAAACGTAGCACAAGCAAGTACAGACATAGGAAGAGAAAATATTCCAATGTTGATGGCAGGCTTAGCAAGTAAGAGTGGATATAACTTTGAGTTTAAGAATGGTAAATTTATTATTCAACCAAGCCTGTTGTTGTCATATACATTTGTACATAGTTTTTCACACGAAAACGGACGTGGTAGCCATATAGGAAGTAGTCCATTGAATGCAATCCAAGTAGTTCCGGGCTTGAAGTTTATCTTTAATTTACCAAAAGGTTGGCAACCATACTTGGGTGTAAATATGAGATGGAATATAATAGATAAGACACATTTTTCAATGCAAGACGTAACGATTCCTGATATGAGTATAGATCCATACGTAGAATATGGAATAGGTGTACAACGAAAATGGGGTGAACGTTTCACTGGTTATGGACAAGCAATGATAAGAAATGGCGGTCGTAATGGCGTAATGTTGTCATTTGGATTCAAATGGGCATTGGGCAAGTAGAAAATTTTTAAGAAAAATTTAGAAAAAATGATATTTTAATAATAAATTTTAATTTAATTATTATTTTCATTTTCTTCTTGAATTATTTGGCTAGTCGCAAAAGCGTGGTTTTGCTCCTAGTTACGGGCTTACGCCCTACCAAAAATTCGCTTGTGCCGACAAGAAAACGAAACAAAAGCGGATTGCCGACAGAGTGCGAAAGGGCTTGGAGTAGTCCAAGACCTGTAGGCACGTTTAACGTCGGCAACCAAGCAGAAACTCTCGGCAACGCATTTGTTCACACGAGAATAGTATAATTCAACAATTGAGTCTCACAACTCGTGATTTTGTATTATTTTTTAATGTTTCAAAATCACTCAAACAGTTCGACATTATGTTTCATTAATATTCTCAGTTCACTCCGCTATTGCCGATTTTTTAGTTACGTGATATCTGTTATATTTTATTTTTCGTCATTCCGAATTTGCGAATTTTGCACTCTGCCGAATAAAACAATTAAGTATTGTTTTATGAGAGGTAAGTGAAACAATAATTCAAGAGGATTTCGGAATCTAATACAGAAGAGATGCTGAAACAAGTTCAGCATGACTGTATAAAACAAACCAGTATAAAACAAATCAGTATAAAACAAACCCTGTGCATTAAGCACAGGGTTTGTTGTTTTGTATAACATGTCTGTATGGAATTGTTATATTTTATGCTTGTGGTTGTGATGGTGCAAATTTTGCAATCAAGTTTGCTAAATCAGCATCATTAGCCTTAATAGCATCAGCAACACTATCATAACCTTTGCCACTATTAGCATCTGCTAACCAACTTTGAACATCTGATATGATTTCATTTGTTGGTGCTGTTATATCAGTATAACCACCTTTTCCGTCAGAAGTTTTGATTGTATCAATACCGTCCATTTGAATACCGTGTTTCAAATTAGTTTGACCTTTACCGATTACATACAATGCATCACCAACTGCACTTTCACCTTCTTTTTTAATATCAAATAATATTGTTAATTTGTCTGCTTTTTGTGCAATATTAAGAACATCATTATCGCCTTGCAAATCAGAAATAACTAATTTATCCTTAGCAAAATTGAATTTATTATTTACGTTATAAACATCATTATCGCCAATGTTATCAGTAACTGTTTGAGTTTTTCTAGAATGACCGATGTTGTATGTATTTTTACCATCAGCAAATACATCTACCAATCCTTGTTTAATATTTTTGTTTCCTTTTATCATTGCTTCTGAAACAGTATTGTATTTTGTAGTTTTTAAGAAATTCACAACATCTTTTTTAAGTGCATCTAAGTTTTCATCTTTCTTAAATATTTGAGTTGTATCTTCACCGTTTTTCAAATTGATAGTATAACCATCTCTATCAAAATAATTATAAACTGAAATTATGTCTAATTCTCTATCATTTATAAAATTATCTAAATCATTTTTTCTTGTGATTATTAAATCAGATGTTAATTTCTTTTCGTATTTTGATGATTTAGCAACATCAAAGAATCCCACCAAATCATTTTCTGCAACAGAATCTGTAAAGTTGATTATATCATTACCACCTTCATCTTCGATTTCTATATCTTCCCAACTTGAGTAGTTGATATTGTATGTATCATTTGTATTTTGTGATGTTGATGTAATTGAAATGTTTCCATTTATATCGAAAGTTTTATCTTCCTCTGAACTTGCAACAAGTTCAACATTATCATTTATATTAGCAATGTTATCAATGATTGCTCCTTCACCGTTTCCTGTATTTATTTCATAATCATAGTTTTCATATTCATTTTTGTTTTGTGCAATATCAAATTCTGTTGCGTCAGTAAAGTTAACAGATACGCTATTTCTTTCATTAAAATCAACTCCAGAAATTGTATCTATGCCATCACCATCTCCAATGATTACATCTGTATGACCTTTTTTGCCAAGTTGAATTATGTCGTCACCTTTGCCACCAGTAATAATGGTATTTTTGTTAGTATCATGAATAACGTCTTTTGCGTCTGTACCTTCATAAATACCATAAGCATTTTTCTTTTGTTTTGCAATATCAACATGAATGAATCGTGATTCATCGGAAAAATCTATTGTTTCACCATTGATTGTAAGTTTATTACTAATATTTTCAAAACTTTCATTCAATGCATCTTTAATAATTGTGTATTCTTGTTTTTCTTTTCCTTTTATTTCAGCTTTTCTAACGATAACTAAATCATTATTAGATTTGCTGAAAGAAAGGCTTCTATTTGGTTCTGATGTATCTTCACCCTCTTTCATAAATGAAATATTGGTTTTTGTGCTATTAAAGATACCGTATATTGTGTCATTTCCGTCACCGTCACTAATACAAATTTCTTTATTACCGCTATCTGTAATGTTAATAATATCGTTACCTCTATCAGCAATGATTGTATCATCACCGGCACCTGTATAAATTTTATCGGCTTTTAATGAGCCTTCAATAACATTATTCTTGTCATCGCCATAGATAGTACCTTTGCCGATAATACTTAAATCGGTGTTAGATTCCCAACCAACAAGTTTGTTTTGTTCTTCTTCTGTTAGTTTGAAGAAACCAGAAATTTTGATATTTGTATCTAAATCTTCATTGCTTTCATCATATTCAGCATTTATGTATAAATCATTACCATATCTCGTGAATGTAGGAGTAATAGCACCGTTATCACCATCTTTAAATTTGATAATAACTTCATCTGCTTTATTAAATCCTGAAATGATGTTGTCACCTTGACCTTTATCAAATTCAAAAGTTTTTTCTCCACTACCATTTATATAAATAGTGTCGTTACCTTTACCAGATTTGATTGTATCATTACCTGCACCAGTATAGATTTTATCTGCTTTATCAGAACCTATAAATGTATCACCAAAATATGTACCAACTATTTTTTGTCCTTTGTTAGCATCTGATTTGTCATAGGTTAAGAAACCTTGTTCTTTTAAAATTGATTCTAATGTCGGATTTTCATATTCTATATCTTCACCATTTGCAATACAAATATCTGCTTTAAATGTAGGTTTAAAAATATCTTTAATTGTTACAGTATCATTTGCTGAACCATTAACAGTTATTTTTAAATCATTGCCATATCTCGTATATGTTAAATCGGATTTTTCTTCGAATTTTAAAGTTTTTGTTCCCCATTCATTCATATAAATAATATCATTACCTTTGCTTGCAATGATTGTATCATTACCTTCTCCAGTATAAATTTTATCTGCTTTATCAGAACCAATAAATGTTTCATCAAAATATGTACCAACTATTTTTTGTCCTTTGTTAGCATCTGATTTGTCATAGGTTAATAAACCTTCTTTTTTTAAGAGTTCTTCTATGTATGGCTTATCTTCACTTGTATCTGTTCCATTATCAATTCTAAGATTTGCCTTAAATGTAGGTTTAAAAATATCCTTAATAGTTACAGTATTATCTTTAGAATTATTAACTGTAATTATCAAATCATTTCCTTTTCTTTCATAAGTCAAATCTGATTTTTCTTCAAATTTTAAAGTTTTTGTACTCCAATCAGAGCAATTCATATAAATAGTGTCATTACCTTTGCTTGCAATAATTACGTCATCGCCAGCACCAGTATATATTTTATCAGAATTATCGGTACCTATAATTAAATCGTTAAACATAGTGCCATTAATTGTATTCTTTTTGTATGATTGTTCGTTGATTTCGTTTATGTATAAATCAGTAAGTTTAGTTTCTGTTTCACCCAGTTTATAACCATGAATTGATGAAGATGTTGAACGACCATCTTTTGAAAAATAATTTTTAATAGTGATATTTTGAGTAAAACTATTTTCATCACTTTCTGTATATGTTAGGACTAAATCTCTACCACTTTTGGCAGTTGAAAAACTACCTTTTGAGTAATCGTTTTCATCAAAAGATAAGATATCTGTACCTTTGTTTGTAGAATTATTTATTGTAATATCACCATCATCTTTTGTTATAACAATTTCATCATTTTTCTTTGTTAAAGTTGCATTGTTTTCTTTAATTTCGATAACTGCCATTTGCAAAAACTCCTATTCTAAACACTATAATTACTAAATTTGCATAAATAATTATATCATAGATAGGAGAGTATATTGGTTAAAATTAAACTTGTAAAAGTTGTGAAAATTTATGAAACTTTGATACTTTCATCAAGATATTTAATCAATGGATAGATAAAGAATTCAATTATACGTCTTTTACCTATTTTAATTTCGTTTGTTGTTGACATACCAAATTTGATACTTTGTTCTTTCCCTTCAACAACAAGGTTTGTATTTTCTGGTTTTATATAAACTTCATAAACTGGTCCTAGTTTTTCATCTTGAACACTATTAGGTGAAACAACAGTTACAATACCTTTTAGTATTCCATATTTTTGGAAATTGTAAGTATCAACCTTGATTGATACTGGCATACCTGTTTCAACAAAGCCTGCATCTTGGTTCATTACTTGTGCTTTAATCATCAAATCAGCATTTTTAGGAACGATTGTTAATAATGGTTGTGCCGGAGTTACAACTCCACCAATAGTATGTACTAATATTTTGTTTACATAACCATCTAGTGGTGCTTTAATTATTTGTTTTTGTTTTTCTATTTGAATACGTTTGTTTCTTAACTCTGCTAATGATGCTCTCATTGCACCAATATTATGTGATAATTCTGTACTTTCACTTACTGCTTCATCATATCTCGCTTTTGGAATTATATCTTTTACAGTATTTAGTCTTGCCCTTTTGTCGTTTGCAATTCTCAGTTTTGTAGAATCTGATGCAATCTGTTCTGATACTCTTGCTTCTTCTTGTCTTATATTATTTAGTTCAAGTTCAGGCTCATATTCTGCCGGTGAAACAATAGCAACAACTTCTCCTTTATGGACATATTGTCCTTCATTAACAGGAATTTCTGTTACGACACCTTTATCTAATGATTGGATAACTTTTTCTTCTCCTGCAGGTATAACCATACCACGTGCTGTTATTACAATATCGACTTTTCCAAAGTACATCCATAATCCAGCAATGAACATAAATATAATAATTGTCCAAAAAACTGTGTTTCCAACAGGATTAAGTGGACTATCTTCTATTTCTGTCAAAAGTGGTTCAAATTCGTGGTAATCGTCTTCTTTTGCTAAAATTATATCTTTAATTTTTATAAGTTTTTCTTTGAAATTCATTTCGTACTCCTATGTAGATTGAGCCAAATATAGTTTGTGATAATAACCGTTTGTTTTGATTAATTCATCGTGAGTTCCAACTTCAACAATATTACCATTATCAAAACAAACAACAACATCACAATCTTTTATTGTAGAAAGTCTGTGAGCAATGATAATTGTTGTTCTACCCTCTGAAATCATTGCCATATTATCTCTAATTATTTTTTCTGATTCGTAGTCAAGTGCTGATGTTGCCTCATCGAAGATTAAGATTTTAGGGTTAGAAATCAATGCTCTTGCAATAGCAATTCTTTGCTTTTGTCCACCTGAAAGGCTTGAACCACGTTCACCAACCTCTGTGTCATAACCTTTTGGTAGTTTTGATATGAATTCATGTGCACCTGCAATTTTTGCAACTTGAATAACTCCTTCCATTGGTACGTTTGGTCTTGGTAATGAAATATTTTCCCTAATAGTACCTGAAAATAAATAATTTTCTTGCAAAACGATACCAATATTTGTTCTTAACCATACGGGGTTAATGTTCCTAATATCAATATCATCAATGTATATAGTTCCTTCTGTTGTGTAATACATTCTTTGTATCAATTTTGTTAGTGTAGATTTTCCACTACCACTACGTCCTACAAAACCAACTTTTGTACCTGCTTTTATATGAAGATTAATGTTCTTTAATACGTTTGGTGATTCAATATTGTATCTGAACGACAAATTTTCTAGTTTTATATCACCTTTGACGTCATTTAATGTTACAGCAGTTTTTGATTGGATTTCAACAGGACTGTTTAAAATATCACCTATTCTATCAACTGCAAGCAATGTTTGTTGAAACTCGTTCCATAAACCAACAAGTCTGAGCATTGGAGCACTAAATTGACCAGAAAACATTTGGAACGCAATTAATTGACCGATTGTAAGTTTGTTTTCAATAACAAGGATTACACCGACATATAAAATTGCAATAGTCATTGCTTTTTGTAAAAATCCACAGATTGAACCTGTAAAATTACCCATTATTGCAAGGTTGAAACTCGATTTGATGTATTTTGCAAGTTTATCTTCCCATTTTCTAATCATTGAACCTTCAATGGCTAAGGCTTTAACTGTTTGCACACCAGTTACTGCTTCAACTAAGTAAGAATTTGAATGAGCACCCATTTGGAATTTTTCTTCTAATCTTGCTCTTAGTTCTGGTGTAATTATTAAATATATGATTGCAATAATTGCTAAAAATCCTAATGATATGAAAGTAAGTTTTACGCTATATAAAAGCATAATTCCAACAAATACAAGAGAAAAGAATGAATCAATTACAACGGATACAGATTTATTTGTAATAAATTCTCTTATTCTGTCTAATTCTCGAACTCTTGCAATAATGTTACCAACTTGTCTTTTTTCAAAATATACATAATATAATTGGAAGAGATGCTTGAATAGTTTAGAACCTAGTTTCGCATCAATTTTGCTAGTTGTATGTATAAAAATATAGTTTCTTGATAAGTTCAAAAGTAATTCAAATACTGAAACAACAATGAATGCTAGTGCTAAAACATCAAGTGTTGCAATCGTTCTATGTACCAAAACTTTATCTAAGATAACCTGTGTAAATAATGGTGTTACAAGTCCAAACAATTGAACAACAAATGAACCTAAAAGTACTTGTCCAATGATTTTTTTGTATTTGAAAATCTCATTGAAGAACCATTTGAAACCAAATTTTACATCATCATCAAGCAATTTGTGTGCTAATACAAGTATTTCATCTTTCATTTGCTCTTGCAATTCGTCATAAGAAAATGCTTCAGGGTGTTTTGCTAATGGTTTTATTATCAAAACTTTATTGTCATCAGGTCTTAGTGCAAGTAACACAATGTATGTATCATCTTTTAATTGGATTATTGCAGGTAATGGATATTTGTCGCTGTAATCTTTTAAAGTTAATTTCTTTTTCTTTATTTTAAAACCACGACTTTTTGCTATTCGCATAAGTTCTTCTGGTGTTGTATCAGCACTTTCTATACCAAATTCTCTTACAACAGAACGCATATCAATATCAATCTTGTTTATTCGTGCAACAAGTTCTAATGATACTAAACCACTATTGACGTTACGTTTTTTATGCTCTGTTGAATTTGTGTTGTTTTGTTCTTCCATTTTATTATCCTAATATGTTGTTAAAATTTGTATTCCTTTTGTTATCGCAATAGCAGTTATGCTATTTTTTGTAAGTTCAATTTCTTGTTCAAGCAATTCAATATTTGCATCATTTTCCTCTAACGGTGTTGCTAACTGTTTTGCAACTAATCTATGAATAGATTTTTGTTTGTCTGTTAGTTCTTTGATTATTTTTTTGTTGTTATCAACTTGTTTATCTAAATAGATTAAATTACTTCTCATATTTGCTAGTTTCATCATAAGTTCAGCAATTGATTTGTCACGTTCCACTTGTAGTTGTTTGTATTCTAAAATTTTCTTTTGAATGTTAGAACGGTTTTTCATACCATCAAAGGCAAGCATACTAATTGAAGCACCAACTGTAAAGTTTGATGGTCTAATATCACCTAAATTATCGTTATAACTAACGGGGTCAGAACCATATATATAGTATCTTCCATAAGCATTAACCTTTGGATAGTTAGTTCTTTTGGCAACTTTTATTTCTAGTTCTTTTTTCATTAGTTCACGTTCTTTCATACGCCATTTGATACTCTTTGTATAATCTCGAAATTCAGTTACATCAAAATCAGGTTTTTTAATTTCTACAACTTTCAAATTGTTTGTATTGTATTCTTCACCAGTATAAAAAGATAGCCAGTTTAGTGATTCTTCATACATTGAACATAATTCATTTATTTTTTGTTTAACTTTTTCTATTTTAACCTTTTCATCATTGAGTTCTGTTTTTGACAATTCACCAGCATTGAATAGACGTTCTTTTGCTTGTAAGTTTTTATTTTCTAAATCTAATATTTTTTTATTAAGTTCAATTTGTTTTTGTGTAATAAGAATTTTGCTATACGTATCAACAAGGTTTAAATTAAGTTCTTGAATTTTGTCTTGTTGTTCAAGTTCTTTTAGGACAACATCTTCTTTTGCAATATCAAGATTACCTTTCCTAACACCAAAATCAAAAAGATTGTACGTCAATGTTATACCCATAATTGATTGGTATCTAGTATAAGGATTGATGAAACTTTCACCAATAGACATAACTGTTGTGTCACGATTATCTCTATAATTCTTTGTATATTCTGTACCGGCAGATGCAATTAATTTAGGAAAATATTCAGAACGTGCTCCTCTAATATCTTGTTTTGAAATTAAAATATTAAAATCAGCAATCTTTAAATCATAAGAATGCTCTTTCGCTTTGTCCCAGATAGATTCAAAATCAATTTTTGAAACAAGTTTTTTCTCTTGAATTTTTTCAAGAGATATATTATTTTTTTCTTGTTTCATCGGTGTATCTTGTATTGCATACACTGTTGAATTGATTTGTATTATTACAAATGCTAGTAAAAATATTATGAAATTGATTTGTTTTTGTTTATTCATTTCTCACTACAATATTATAAAGTATCGAGTCAGCAAAATGTAGTGCATTGATATATAACAATTCAAGAGTAACTCAATCTATATATCATAGTCAATATTTCTTTTACATTGGCTTAATAAACTTTGTCAATTGTAAAGTTTTGTAATAATTTCTCTTAAAATATTAAAGATTTAACTTAAATATGTCGTTATCCATACCAAAGGGAATAAACTATAAGGAGACTACATTATGGGTATGTCAGCATCGCAAGCTCGTTTGCTATCATTAACGTCAAGAATGCACGACCTAGAATATGAAGCACAAGCATTGCAATACTCAAAATTAGATTTAGCTGATATAAAAAATAAAGCTTATGATGAATATGAAGAAGCTTTAGACTCTACTAAGTTCCAAATGACAATGGTAACTGCTGATGGTAAAGAATATCAGGATATAACATATCAAAATATGATTATGGCAAATGCAGGTGCTGTTCATTCTTTATATACTTTAACAGAAGCCGCAAGTGGTAAAATTTTGTTGCCAGAACAAATTGCATCAAAAATTACACCTATGCCAAATAATGTTGATGATTTTCTTGAAATTGTTGCTAAAAATTATTTATATACAGGTAGAACAGATTTAACAACAAAAGATGAATATATTAGAGAAATGCGTTCAGATGGAAACTATGATTACTGGAAATCTATCTATTATCAGATTGGAGGTTATCAAGACGATAGTGGTAATCTTGTTTCAGGCAGAGGATTTATTCCGATAAGTAAACAAAACGCAGTTGATAGAGATTGGTTATCAGAAGCACTTAATAGTGGTGAAGTATCTTTGTATAAGATGACGAAAGAAGAGTCATTCTTAGATGGTAAAGCAGTTAATATCTTCGCAGAAACATCTATGTCATCTGATCCGGATATTACAGAAGTTAAAAACCAAGAATTGATTGATTTAGCATCTGTTAAGTATGAAAAAGCAATAGATGATGTTAATACAAAAGACCAAAAACTTGATTTACAACTTGCCAAAATAGATTCTTTACACAATGCATTAAAAACTGAGTATGATTCAGTAAAACAAATTGTAAGTAAGAATATTGATAGATCATTCAAGACGTTTAACGCATAAAATCACAACTATCACAAAAAAGAGAACCCATTGTACAATAGGTTCTCTTTTTTTATATCAATAAATTAAAATTATTGAGCAAGTATGTAGTTTAATAATGCTCTTACACCAGCACCTGTAGCACCTTTGATAAATTCATTTTGAGGTTTATCAATGAATGCAGTACCTGCGATATCAATGTGAGCCCATTTAGCATCTTTAACGAATTCTCTTAAAAATAAACCGGCAGTTGAAGCACCACCCCAACGAGAACCTGTATTTTGCATATCGGCTACATCACTTTTTAGGCTTTCTTTGTATTCTTCATACATTGGTAATTCCCAATATCTTTCGCCACAATCTTTTGCAGTTTTAATTAGGTTTTTAACAAGTTCATCATTATTACCAACAATGCCTGCGGCAACAGTACCTAGTGCCACTACGCAAGCACCTGTTAATGTCGCTAAATCAATAATTTCATCAACACCTAGTTCGTCAGCATAGCATAGAGCATCTGCTAATGTTAATCTACCTTCAGCATCTGTATTATCAACTTCAATAGTTTTTCCATTTTTTGCTGTTAGAATATCACCTGGTTTGTATGCTGAACAACCTGGCATGTTTTCACAAGCGGCAATAATACCATTAACTTCAACATCTGGGTGAAATTCTTTAATAACACTCATTACACCTAAAATACATGCTGCTGCTGACATATCATCTTTCATTGTTAGCATTGATGATGCAGGTTTGATATCTAATCCACCGCTATCAAAGCACATGCCTTTACCAATTATGGCAATTCTTTTTTTAGGGTTTGGACAAGTATATTTCATGTGAATAAATTTAGGTGGTTGGCTGCTGCCTTTGCTTACTGCAATATATGCACCCATTCCCATTTTTTCACATTCTTCTTTGTCATAGATTTTAGTTTCTAAACCAAATGATTCTGCAACTTCTGCTAATTTTGTTGGGGTTGCATATTGTGCAGGTTCGTTTGCTAAATCTCTTGTTAATTTCATTGCTTTTGTAATAATGTCTGCTTTTTCAACAAGGTCTTTTGTTGCATTTACATATACAGTTTCTACTTTTTTATCTTTTTTATTTTTGTATTTGTCAAAAGAATAATCTGCAATTTTAGCACCATAAGTAAATTGTTCTGCATAATCGAAATCTATATCTTGTAAGTCAAATGCAACAGATTTTGCTTCAATTTGCATTGCTTTTTTTATTGATTTAGCAACTGCTTGTCTTAGTTTGTCAGGATTGAATTCTTCTTTTTTACCGAAACCAATTACTAAGATTTTTCTTGCAGGTTGTTTTCCATAAGTTGGTAATAAATATGTAGTACCAAATTTACCTTCAAATTTGTCTTCTTCTAATGCATATTTGTTAGCAATATCTTCTGTAGTTTTTTTGCCTTCAAACATGTTTACTACAAGAACATCACATTTTTGAGTTTTTGCATCAGAAATAATTTTTATTTCCATAAATATCTCCTTTCATATTTCATTTATAAATTGATTATAGACCTTAACTCAAATTATGACAATTATACAAAACTACTATATTTTTGTAGAATTGTAGAGATATTTATATTTTTAGGCTGGTATAGTGAATTGAATAAGTGTACCTTTGTTTGGTTCGCTAAACATAGAAATGTTGCCATTGTGCATATTTATAATCTTTTTACAAATATTTAATCCAAGTCCAAAGCCGGTTTTTTTAAGTTTTTTCGCAAAGGTAACGTATTCATCAAAAACATTGCCTATTGAAGATAAATCAATGCCGATACCATTATCTTTAATTTTGCAAATAAAGTTTTGATTATTTAATTCTAGTGAAATATCAATTGTTCCATCTTGTTCTGAATATTCTATTGCATTCGAGATTATATTATTAAATACACGTTTCATTTCTAGTATATCTACTTTTACAAAATCATTTTCAATATTAGTTTTATATTGTATCTTTAAATTTTTTTCGTTTGCTAAATATTTTAATTCTTCAATACTAGATATTACTAATGCACTAAAAGAAACTTTCTCTTTGTGTAAAGATACTTTGTTATTCTTTTGTTTGTAGTGACAAAGTATTTTGTCTGTTATTTGTTTCATGTATTTAGCAGAGTTTAATAAATCAGATAGTAATTCATTTTGAAGATTTTTTATATCATTAGGGCATTTCTTTAATAAATATTGCAATGCACTAATTTCTGCATTTATTGGACTTTTAAGATCGTGAGTTAAAGTTGCTATAAAACTTTCTTTTTCTTTTTCAATTATGTGTTTTTCTTCTTCTGTTTTTAAAATGTTATAAATTTGTGATTTGACGATGTTTGGATTAAAAGGTTTTTCAATGTAAGAACAAGCACCTAGACTATATCCGTTTATAATATTTTCTGTACCAGATATAGCACTTATAAATATTATTGGACTTATAGAATTGATATTTGTTTTTTTTATTTCTTCGGCTAATTCAAAACCGGATAGGGCAGGCATTAAAATATCTAAAAGAAATAGGTCAAACTTTTCTGTTTTAATTAATTCTAAGGCACTCATTGGGTGTAAACATGTAGTAATCTGTATTCCTAAATCACCGAGTATTTCTGTTAAGAGTTTTATATTTAGTTCGTTGTCATCAACGATTAAAACTTTTGAGTGTTCTAACTTTTCAAATTGTTGTGTAAGGTTGTTATTTTCATAAGAATTTTGTTTAATCTTAAAAAAGTCATGTATTAATTCTTTTTTTATAGGAATAGGAATTATATTTTGAATGCCTAGTTTGCTTGTTTGTTGAACAAATTCTTTTGAAAAATTATTTGTTGCTATCCAAAATGTAGTATTTGGGTTTGATTGAATAATATTATGTGTCTCATTTAAAACGGGTATAATATTATAATTTATAATACATAGTTCGGTATTTATCTTGGTGTATGTGGGTATATCTTCTAGGATAATATATTTTTCTTTTGTAAGCATAGTTAAAATATAAACATTTTTTTAAGAAAAATTAACTACCTGCATAGGTAATATATATATAAGACAGTTGGGTATAATATTTCTAATAGATTGTTAAATTTTTATAAGCACTTGAAATAATTTGAATTTGGTTGTAAAATACATGATATATTGGTCGTCCGTTATGGAAGGAGACATTTTTATTATTATATTAACCGTAGTTAAGAGGCTTGTATTATGTATGTAAATAAATGCATTAAATGTGGTGCTGAGTTTGAAACAAAGAACCCCAAAAGAGTTATATGTCCTAACTGTTTATACGCAGATAAAGGAAATGATGATAGTTCACAAGGAACTCAGGAAAAACAATTAAAAAGTTATAGTTCTTACAGTTCATATTCAACAGAGGATAGAAAAGATAATTCCCCTCGTCAATATGATAATAATAGACGTTTTGATAACAGAAATAATGGTCGTTCTTATAACAATAACCGTTCTTATAACAACAATCGTTATGATAATAATAGATATGATAACAATAGAAATGATTCAAGAGGTGGTTATCAACAAAGAAGAACCTTTAATAACAATTATAATCAAGGCGGTTATAATAACAATCGTAGTCAAGGTGGTTATAACAATGGTGGATATAATAATCAAGGCGATAATAGATATGGTAATCAACAAAGACGCCCTAATAATAGATTCCAACAAGGTGGTAATAGAAGACCTAATAATAACAATAGACCAAGAAAACAAGCAAAACCATTGCTTATTAGTAAGGAACAATTAGAAAGAATAGAAGTTCTTTATAAAACAATGTTACCATTACCTAACCCTGATGCACATGAAACTATTGGTGCACATTTAGGTATTGAACCAAGAAAAGTATTCTTTGGTATTAACTTAGTTAGACAAAAGTTAATGCTACCAAAATTACCTTTTCCAAAAAGAAAATTGGCAGTTACACCAGACCAAATGACAGCAATCAAGAGTCTTTATACTCCATTATTGCCGTTACCTCCAATTGGTTGTCACAAGATTATTGCTGCACAATTAAGGGTTGATGAATGGCGTGTTCACGTTGCCATCAAACTTATTCGTGCTCAAATGGGATTGGATAGATGGAATGAAGATAGACCAGACAAACCTGCTGATTATATGGTTCCAAAATATCCAAAACAAGCAGAAGCTAAAGAAGAAAAGGATACAAAAGAAACTGAAAAACCTGCTGAAAAGGTAGAAGAAACTTCTAAAGAGGTTAAGGCTGAGGCTGTCGAAGAAGAAGTAAAAACTCCAAAGAAAAGAACTACAAGAAAGAAAGCAACTGTAGAAGAAGAACCAACTGAAACAGTTGAAGAAGTCGTAGAAGAAGTACCTAAGAAAAGAGGACGCAAGAAAAAATCAGAAGTTGAAGCTGAAACGGAGACTCCTGAAGTAGTTGAAGAAGCACCTAAAAAAAGAGGTAGAAAGCCTAAAAAAGTAGAAGATGAGTAAGTATATTTCCGTAGGAAAAATTCTTAATTTTCATGGTGTGAGAGGCGAGGCAAAAGTCGGTTACTCAAAAAATCAACAAGAGTTTATGACGATGCTTTCTGACGTGTTTGTATATAAAAATAATGAGTATTTACCATTCAAAGTTACAAATGTAAAATTTAATAATAAGTTTGCGATTCTTAAATTTGAAGGTATCAATACTGTTAATGAAATTGTTGAATATAAAAATTGCTTAATTTTTGTAGAAGAATCAACTATTAGAGAAAATCTTGAAGATGATGAATTTTTGATTGATGAACTTGTTGGAATGAAAGTTTTAGCAGATGGTAAACAAATAGGTACCGTTGTTGGAGTATCAAATAATGGTGCAAATGATTTGTTATCTGTAAAATCCAATAGTCAAAAAATTTGTTTAGTACCATTTGTTAAAGCAATAGTTTTGAATGTTGATATGAAATCAAAAGAAGTTATTGTTGAAAACATTCCGGGGTTAATTGAATGAGATTTGATGTATTAACATTATTCCCAGAAATGATACAAGAGGCTTGTTCTCATAGTATTATGAAACGTGCTGTTGAATCTGATATTATTAGTATCAATACGGTTAATCCTAGGGATTATACATTAGATAAACATAAGAAAGTTGATGATACACCTTATGGTGGTGGTGCTGGCATGGTTTTGATGGCACAACCTTATGTTGATGCTTATGAATCTATTGAAAAGTCTGAAAAGAGTATTACTCTGATGATGAGTCCACAAGGGCAAACCTTCGATAATAAATTATGTCGAGAGTTGGCAGATTATGAACAGATAGTGATTTTGTGTGGACATTATGAAGGTTTTGATGAAAGAATAAGAGATATTATAAAACCAAAAGAAGTTTCTATTGGTGATTTCGTGCTTACTGGTGGTGAATTGCCTGCATTATGTATTATAGATAGTATTAGCCGCAAGTTGGACGGAACTTTGGGTAAGATTGAATCAATGGAAGAGGATAGTTTTGAAAATGGATTGTTGGAATATCCTCAATATACAAAACCGAGAGAATATAGAGGCTTGAAAGTTCCTGATGTTTTGTTGAATGGTAATCATGCTTTGATTGCAGAATATAGACACGAAGAACAATTGAAACGAACAAAGGAACGTCGTCCCGATTTGTATGAAAAATATTGTGATAAGTAGAATTTTATTGATATTATTCTCTTGTGATGAAGGGTTGTTATAGATTTGACAAAAATGGGAATGTAGTAAATAATATTAATAGCAGGGTGGTAGTTTACCAGACTACCTGATGCTCTGTTAGAGTTCTAAACGGTTCTTATCCTTTGGGGTAAGAGCCGTTTTTAATATAAATAAAATCAAATACCCAATTTTTAATGAAATCATCACTCATTAAAATTTTATTCCCCTTTTTTTTTAATGAGTGAATATAAATAATAAATATTGCGATGATTTTTTGTCTAATACTTTTCTTAATTCATGCAATAAAAAAAGAGGTCTTAATGACCTCTTTTTGATTATTTAGCTTTCAGTCTTTGAAAAAAGTCGGCACATTGTCGGCAACTTTTCGGTTTCAAATGGCTGAAATTATGGTGGGCGTTAGAAGACTCGAACTTCTGACCCTCTCCTTGTAAGGGAGACGCTCTACCAACTGAGCTAAACGCCCTTCGACATAATCAAATATATTATAAACAAAATTTAATGTCAACGATTTTTTTTAAATTGACAATACAGTTGTTCTAAAATCATCAAATGTGTGTCTTTTTGGATATATTTGATTTGTCGTTGTATTATCATTAGGTTTTTTATTCTTTTCTATATAGGTGTTTTGACGTCTTGATGCATAAGCATTTCTTGCAATAGGTGTAATAACATTACTTGATATAACACCACCAATCAGTGCTGCTGTTGAGTCCGCAAAACATTTCAATCCATTGTAATCATTTCTTACTTTTTTAAATCCATCAACTGCTGTTACATCAAAATTGTATTGACCTCTTCTTGATGCTAAGTTGTTTTTTTCTAAAAGTTGAACAATTGATTTTGGTGCTAATTTACCTGTTTTAACAAGGTGTGAAGATAATTTAGTACAAGATTTCGTAACTAAAAAATACGAAACTATGTTTATTAAAGCATCTGCTCCTTCTTGAGAAAGCATGAACTTTTTCTCTTTTGTAGAATAATCTTTGTTGATAGCAATACCAAATAATTGAGCAGCAGATGATGCTAACCAACCTGCAACTGATGTCAAAATGATAATATCACCCATTTTGTCAACACTGGCTTTTGCTATTTTATCTAATTGTTTTTTACAGAAATTGGCTAGACTCATGATTTAGCAATCCTTTCTGTAGATTTTTGTTGAATAACTTGATTATTCTGAACAGGTGTTTGTTGTGTTATTGTATTTGAGGCATTTTCATTCTTACCTTTTCGCCATTTTAAGAATGTTTTTGATAAGAAGTTTGTTAAAGGTACATCAAGAGCAACATTTGTTATAAGCATTGCTGCTAATCCTAATGTTGTTGCCAATGTATTTTTATAGTTTTTAAGCCAATCAACGTTACGTTTACTAATATATCTTTCTATTTTTTGTGATGGCATCAACCATCTTCTCCATTCAGGTGCATTAGGACTATCTGTTGTGAAGGCTTTTATAGCATTATAACAAAGGTTACGAACTCCCATACCAACTGTCGTGCCTGCAATGATTTTAGCACATGTTCTACAAGTTGATGTACTTGCTGTTTCTTTATCAACTTTTGGGTTGTAATAATCGATGAATGGTTGTGTCATTAATGCTGTTGCCCCCATGATGCCTCTGTTGACGTCTGGACGGCTCAATATAGCCCCTAAATTACTGCATTTATTGGAGTCTTTTACAGTCATATTGGGGATTAATTTAAATAGTCTTTGTCTTAAATTAAGACCAGAACTAAATCTGTACATTAAATTTGACACACCACTAGTATTCATAGTTAACCTTATTATTATAAAGTATTTATTTTTAGTGAATTTGCCAAAATGTAACAATATATTACAAAAATACTATAAATAATTTTTTAAAATGGATTTAACATAATTTTGAGTTTCTTTGTATGGTGGAATGCCATTATATTTTTTTACTGCGTTTGGACCAGCATTATATGCTGCTAGTGCTAAAATAATATTTCCATCAAATCTGTTTAATAATGATTTAACATATTTAACTCCACCTTCAATATTTTGTTTTGCATCTAGTGGATCTTTTACACCTAAGCCTTTTGCTGTTGAAGGCATTAATTGCATTAAACCTAATGCTCCTGCTTTTGATTTTGCTGTTGGGTTAAAGCCTGATTCTTGTTTTACTAATGCTTTGATTAATTTAGCATCAACACCATATTTTGCAGAAGTGTCGTCAATCATAGATATTATTTCATCTCTAGTTGCTCTTTTGTTAAAGTTTACATTTGGGTTTGTATAAATTGATGCATCAACACTAGATATACCTCTGTTTTTTAATAAAGTACCAAATTGTGCTTTTGCGGTTGATTGAAGAACTTTGTCAAAAGATTGAATGCTTGATGCGTTTGGAAGTTGTATATCAGAAGTTTTAGGTGTTTGTTCACCTTTCGCAGGTACACCATTGATATAATTTGTTACTTGTTGATAACGTTTCATTGCATTTGCTTGTCCACCGGACGATAACAAACCTTGAATCATTTCTGAAAACATTTACAACACCTGCCTTCCTCTACACACCATGTTTTACGACCTTATTTGTACACGATTTAATTATTTTGGGTGAATATCCTCTAAATGGTTTAATTATTTTTTTTTAAAAGTCAAACCTTAGTTGTAGATGGTAATAAAAAATGGAGTTTTGAATTATTCAAAACTCCATTCAAATTTTTTCTGAACAATAGAACTAATTACTTAACTAATTCTTTGAATTTTTTACCTGCAGAGAATGCTGGAACTGTTTTTGCAGCGATTTTTAATTCTGCACCAGTTTGTGGGTTACGACCAGTTCTAGCTGCTCTCTTACGAGCTTCGAAAGTACCAAAGCCAACTAATGTAACTTTTTTACCTTTAGCAACAGTTTTTTCAATTACTTCTAAAGTAGCTGATAAAATATCAGAAGCTGCTTTTTGTGAAACACTAGCTTTCTTCGCAATTTCTTTTACTAATTCATCTTTGTTCATAATAGTCTCCTTTTTCTACTATACACAAGTAGTGTCACCAATAAACACTAAACTCTACATCTTTCATTATACACATTATTCTTCACTTTGCAAGCATTAAAACATTTGTAACATAGATAACAAAAGAGGTCTAACCCTCTTGACAAATGAAATATACATTTTTATTGGGTTTTGACTACTTATAATATATTGGATTGATGCGTGCAAATTGTATATTATTGTAAAAATGTGACAAAATTTGGTAAGCATTGTTTCCCATGTTTGCTAGATTTTTTGCACCATGTTGTGTCATGCCTACTCCGTGTCCAAAACTTTTTACATCATCATCATAAGATTGTACAGATTGTAAATATGGAATATCATTTCCCCAAGATTCTAGTGCTGAATGTGTTTGCCCGCCAGCAGAAGAAGAATACATTGCAGTTATCGGTTTATTATTATATGTCATAATAATACCTTCTGTTTCTAAAACGGCTTTATTTGAAGATTCTGTTTCTGCAGAAATCCCGTTATAAACTTGATCCATTTGTGTATCAACTAAGTCAAAACCTTGAGAGCCATGTTTACCATAGTTTGCTACAGCATAAGTTCTGGCAGCAATTGCTTGTGCCTTTAATGCTTCTAAGTTCCATGATGATGGCATTTCAGCAGGTAAAACTCCTTGTATATAGTTTTCCATGCAAATATCATTTATTACAGTAATTGTATTATCTTTGTTTTGAATTCTTAAAATACCCCGATACCATTTTCCTTTAGTATAAACAAATGCACTTGAATTTAATGGTTTTAAAACAACATCAGTTGTATGGATAGTGCATTGTCCATAATTTGAACGTACAATCATTGCATTATTATCCATTGGGGTAACTTCATACATTAACATTTTATGAATGATACAAACTTGTTTGTTTGTTTTTACATCAATCATTTGTGCTTCTTCTGAAGCTGATACTTGAACTGATGGTTCTTTTATTGATAAACCAATTTTTATAGCATGTGAGGGTTGTGCAAATAAAAATGGTACTAAAATCATTGTTAAAATTAAAATACATTTTCTCATAATAACATTATTTTACATGACGTTTTTATAACAAAAAAGGATTAAATGGAGTATTTATTTTAATTAATTAATGTTTTTGCAAGGTTTAATGATTCGTCTGTAATTTCGCCACTGGCAAGTTCTGCAAGTGCATTAAGTCTGTCTTCTTCAGATAGTGTGTAAATGCGAACGCTTGTGCTATCACCTTGAGTTTTCTTAACGTAAAAGTGTCTGTTTGCTTTTGCTGCTAATATTGCTTGGTGAGTAATCATTATAATTTGACGATATTTTGCTAAATTAGCTATTTCTTCTGCTACTGCTTGAGATGTTTTACCTGAAATACCAGTATCTATTTCATCAAATATAACTGTATCAATATCATCATTTTGAGCAAAAATTGATTTTAATGCTAACATAACACGTGAAATTTCACCACCTGATGCAACTTTTTCTAGTGGTCTAAGAGGTTCTGATACGTTTGTTGAAATCATAAATTCAACATCATCAATACCATTTTCACATAGTGGAATTTCATTTACTGCTATTTCAAATCTACATTTTGGAAGTTCTAATTTTGTTAAAACATCAACAATTAATGCTGACAAAACTTCTGCATAGTTCTTACGTTTTTCAGAAATTGTTTTTGCTAATTTTTTCAAGTCGTATTCAGATTGATTTATTTTTTGCTCAACTTTTTCAATTTCGTAGGAAGAATTTTCTATATGTGAATATTCTTCTTTTAATTTATCATAAGTATTTAGAACATCTTCTAATGTTCCGCCATATTTGCGTTTTAGTTTATCAAGAAGAAATAACCTTTCTTGAATTTCATTTAATCTTTCTGTGTCATTATCCATATTTTGAGAATAATCTCTCAGACTTGAACTAACATCGTGTAACAATTCATTTGCTTCAATAAATTGTTCTTCTAATTCGTTTAAAGAATTATCTAATTGAACTGCTTTTGATAGATTCATTTTTATTGTAGATAATGCTGATAGGATAGAATTGTCATCACCTGACAAAGACCAAGAAGTACTTCCAGTAAGTTCTTTTAGTTTCTCAGCATTCTCTAAAATAGAAGATTCTTTTTGTAGTTCTTCGTCTTCGTTTACTGTTTCGATTGAAGCAGATTCAATTTCATCAATTTGAAACTTCAAAAAATCAATTTGAGATTCTGTCATATCAGATTGATTTTTTAATTCATTGTATTTCGTTTTTAATGCTAAGTAATCTTTATATAGTTTAGAATATTCTTCTAATAAATCTCCACATGTTGATTTTGCATAAGAATCAAGCAATTTTATATGATATTTTGGTTGCATAAATGTGTACGATTGATGTTGTGAATGAATATCGAGAATATAGTTTCGTATTTCTTTTATTAAACTTAGGTTAACTAATGTTCCATTTATTCTAAATTTCGATGATGTTTGAGTTATTTCTCTTGATATTACAATTTCGTTATTATCAAGTTCTATTTCGTTATATTTTAAGATATTGCTTGCATTTTCATTTGTTATGTTTGCAGTAAGTTCTATAATTGCTTTATCAGCACCAGTTTTAATCATATCTTTAGAACATTTACCACCTAAAACAATATCAATTGCATTGATTAAGATACTTTTACCGGCACCAGTTTCACCAGTAATAACGTTTAATGATTTATCAAACTCGATATCTAACTCATCTATCAATATATAATTTGAAATAGAAATACTCTTTAACATACCCATAAAGTACCGTAAAATTGAAATTATTTCAATGATTTTACATTATGTTAGTTCATTATTTATAATATATTCATTTTTATATATAGAGTTGTTGTTCTTCTTAAATCCAATATTTTCATAAAATCCATTAGATTCATCTGTTGAACGAACAATTATTTTCTGTTTTTTATAGAAATCAATAACAGATTTTGTAAGCATTTTGCCAATTTGTTTATATTCAGGATTTTTGTTTTTAGTATAGGTATCGTCAGGTTTTGTTTGTAATATTTCTATTTTTCCACCATTTTCGAAATTATCATTATATTCAAGCAATCCTAATATCTTTTTATGGTTTAGATTTTTATATTTGTTTTTTTGAGTAGTGAGAGCATAAATGTGTATATTATTATTTTTTTTATTTATATTTACATCTTCATTTATGATTTGTGCAAACGATTCCCCCCAATTTTTAGAAATTTCTTTTAATGCACTCATATCGTTATTATTAGATTTATCAATTTTTATTAATGATGCAACATACGGTTTATATTCATCATTTTCTCTTTTTTTTATTGGAACGTGTTTTATAAAATTTGCTGTAAAATTTATTGAATTCATATTAGTTTTAATGTTTATAAATTTATAATTTGCTATTTTTTGTCATGTTAAGTAAATTGTCAAATTCTTTACTTAATATTTTGTT
>ERZ1034925.327-NODE-327-length-23270-cov-4.676976_pt1 | contig 23270 bp, 41 predicted proteins | sample MGYA00520687_ERZ1034925 | MGnify/ENA primary metagenome ERZ1034925 (study PRJEB33766, sample SAMN09781758) | gut metagenome | biome: gut microbiome | host: Homo sapiens | place: Madagascar | study: EMG produced TPA metagenomics assembly of the PRJNA485056 data set... | reverse complement strand
TTGCTGCAGCAACCGGCAATCAGCGTGACGGCATGGGCTGGGGAGCTGATGGAGGCTGGTTTATTTGGATCATCCTGATCTTTGCTATTTTCGGCGGTTGGGGCAATGGCTTCGGCTTCGGCGGAAATGGAGGGAATGGCGCTTTGACAAGAGGCGAGTTATGTCAGGATATGAACTTCCAGAGTTTAGAGAACGCCGTACGTGGTGTTCAGAGTGGATTATGTGATGGCTTCTATGCTCAGAATACCGCTTTGATGAACGGCTTTCACGGTGTAGATAATGCTATCTGCAATCTCGGCTATCAGACGCAGCAGGGCTTCAATACAACTAACGTTGCGCTGATGCAGAGTCAGAATGCTTTGCAGTCTCAGTTAGCTAACTGCTGCTGCGAGACAAGAGAAGCTATTCAGGGTGTGAACTACAATATGGCACAGAATACCTGTGCTCTGCAGAACACTATGAATAACAACACTCGTGATATTATCGACAGTCAGAATGCCGGTACAAGAGCAATCCTTGACTACTTATGCCAGGATAAGATCGCTACTCTGCAGGCAGAGAATCAGACTCTGAAGTTCCAGGCGAGTCAGACATCTCAGAATCAGTTCATTACCCAGGTTGGTTCTGATATCGTAAATAGACTGCAGCCGTCTGCAATTCCTGCTTACGTTGTTCCTAATCCGAATGCGTATGGTTATGGTTGCGGCAATGGTTGTAGCTGTTAACGATGAGAGAGAATAGCGAGTGGACGTTTCTTGATACTTTAACAATCTTCTCAGTTGTGTTACAAGTTGTAGGGTATCAAAACGATATCAAACAATTTAGCAATGATGATTTGATGTCTGAGCTTCGTAAGCAGAACGAAGAGTATTTTGAAGCGTTAATCGCAAATCAAAAGGAAATACTGAGTATCTTGAAGGACTTATCGTCCGTCATGTCTGATCATTGATCAGTTGTACAGAGAGCTAGGGCGACGATATTTTTTATCGCCGCCTTAGTTATTTTAAGGAGGTATAATATGATAGAAGTAACAAATGTACCGGTTCAAACCGTTGGTTTGAATCAGAACGTATTATTTGCCAATGTAGCATTAAAGTCCGGTGGTTGTGCTGAGCGTCATCGTCAAGGCAGTGCACAGATTACTTTAGCCAAACCTGGTATCTATTTGGTTTCTTTCAATGCTGACATTGCCATTCCTACTGGCGGTACAGTAGCGCCTATTTCCGTAGCTTTGAAAGCAGATGGGGATATCTTAGCTGGTAGTGGCATGACTGTAACACCTGCAGCAGTAGAACAGTTCTTTAATGTATCTACTGCTCATCTGATTCGTGTTTGCGCACCTTGTTGTGTAACGATCAGCGTAGGCAATACAAGTACGCAAGCTATTAGCGTTCAGAACGCTAACCTGCTTGTTGAACGTAAAGCATGAGGAGGTACAGTATGCATAGAATGAAAGAATTTATGGAAAAGCTCGAAGATGCTGCTAAGTGCGAATTCGATAAAGGAATTCAATGTGTCAATACTAAAGAGATGGGTGAAGTGATTGACATGATTAAAGATTGTGCAATGACCCTGTATTATTATTCCGTATACGAAGCAATGCAGGAAGAGGAAGAGCACGATCGGATGTATTACAATCGTAATCGTTATGCTAACGGTCGCTTTGCTCCGGCAGGCAGAGGAATGCGTCGTGGTTTTGACGAGCCGCCTTATTGGCACATGATCCCTGAGCACGAGAAAGCAGAGATGTTCTTGTCTGATGGTTACACTGATATGCATGCTCCGATGGTGCAGCCGTCTCGTTATGGTTATAGCCATGATGAGTATATGCGCGAGAAGACGATGCATCCGGGACAGGATGAGATGAGCAAGAAAGCTCGTATGGAAAAGTTATCCGAGTATTTGGACGACTTAGAAGACATGGCACGCGAAACGATTGCTGGTATGTCTCAGGATGAGAAGCAGGCTTGGAAGGTTAAGTTGAATAAGTTAATCAATATGTAAGGAGGTAAAGGAGGATCTCAGTTTTTTGAGGTCCTCTTTTTGTGTATATGAAAATAATAGTTAATGGAATTGTATGGGAAATTAAATATACTCACAATCGATATGATCTCAGTCGTGATGATGGAACGCTAACGTGGGGTGTCACCGATCGTTCAACGCAAGAGATTTTTATTTATGATCGCTTGTCGCCATATATGCGTCAAAAGGTTCTTACGCATGAATTAGTGCACGCATGGATCTTTTCGTACGGCATCTATTTAGATGTTGAACAAGAAGAATTCGTGTGTAGTTTTATTGATACTTACGCAAGAGAGATCATAGCAAAAGCGGATGAAGTATTAGCGAACGTTTATCGTAAAAATATTTTATAATTTACGTTGACTTTTCGGAATCCTGAAAGTATAATGGAAGTATCAAAGGTAGTCAAGGGCTACAAAAAGTCTAGGAGGACAAAAAGATGACAAACGTACAGGTAGCAGCACTCGAGAAGTTAAAAGAAAGATTTTTAGGTTTTTATGGATATGCTGAAGAGAAAGAATTCAAGCAGATTAAGACCACAGATATGGCAGATGGTAGTGTTTATGTATTTCTCGAAGTTGGTTATATCGGTGACGAAGGTACAATGCAACGAATCGTTTGCAGAGATCGATTAAGTGTTTGTATCGGTAAGAAAGGCGGCTATTTCAATTATTCTGACAGTAAAAGTCATTATCGTAAAACATATAGCGATGCAACATTAGCATGTTGTAGAGCACAATGGTAATAGCGCTATCGCCAAGCGGTAAGGCACAGCACTTTGACTGCTGCAGTCGTTGGTTCGAATCCAACTAGCGCTGTTAAAGAGGTTTTAGGTTTCCTAGTTTGGCAGAGTTGGGAATGCATACTTGTGTACAAAGTAGTTTTCGGAAGAATCGTTGGTTCGAGTCCAATAACTAGGGTTACAGCTATTAAGCTGGAAAGAAAAGGAGGGCATTGAAGTGCTTAAGAAAGAAGATTTAGAAAGATGGAACTGCGAAGGGTTAGCAGCGTTTTGTCGTGAGAAAGGTATTCCTTACTATCACGGCAAGAATCGTTTTCGTAAAGCAGAGATGATTGAAGCAATCTTAAAAGAGCAGAAGCGTATTGCCCACGAAAACAGGCCTCGTGTAGCAAATGAGGTCGTTGAAGTGGACGAGATAGTAAAAACGAAGATTGAAGATATCAGTGTTGCAGATAAAGAAAAAGAAGCGACAGATACGACATCTCAGAATCGTGAACGATATCTCGAAAATGTAAAGATCGGAACGTTAATTGCTTTTCGCGAGTGTAATGGTAAATTGAACACTGCAGCAGTTCAGAATGTTTCATTTAAGAGACGACAGCTGCGGTTGGTAACTCAGTATGGAAAAGAGTTCATCGTTTCATTCGATGACGTTGTTTGGGTACGTACTAAGAAGCGTTGGCCTATGTTTGTACTGAAGGAGTTAAAGACAAACAAGAAAATGAAGAAGTGAAGAGGCAGGTTGTTGAACTGTTTGAATTGGAAGCAAAGTTCAAAAAAATCCAACAGCAATACACTACTAAGAAAGAGAAGTTGTCTGTAGCGATACGTAATTTTATGTATTGCAACAAAGGTACGAATGACGAGATCGAGTTCTTTGCTCAGTCAGGTGAAATGTTCAGTAAAGAGAATAAAAACGTACGCGTACGTCGAATAGTACCTACGACAATTACTTGGGATGCCGACAAGTTAGAAAAACGCTTAGATAAGCAAGTAGCGCAGAAGATCATTCAGAAGCAATATACCATTACTGACATGGATGGCTTGATTGCTTATTTGAAAAGCTGCGGTGTAAGCGCAAGTAAATTTAAGAGTTTTGTAGCTGTAACGAAAACAGTAGATACTAAAGCTCTTGAACAACTTGATGCTGTAGGAGAAATTCAGCACAGTGACATTAAAGGTTGCTACTCAGTAAAAGAGAAAAGTAGCTATTTACGTTTGGATGTAATCGAGGATGAAAACTGATGTTTCAGAATATGTTTTTTCATGTGGTGGTAAAGAGCTAGCACAAGTGTTGTACTATTATGGTCTGATTCCTGATGTCAATAGTACGGAATACAAGATCGTTTGTCCTTTACATAATGACGTCAATCCAAGCATGATGATCGATCTACAAAAAGGTACGTTCTTTTGTTTCGGTTGTCAAGAGAGTGGTGACGCTTTTTCTTTGGTTAAGAAATTGCATCCAGAGTTGAACGATCTGCAAGCTGGATTGTTGTATTTTCGAATTCTGAAGAGTAAAAAAGTAGAACGCATTACTGTAAGTAAGAATGTGAAGATACGAAAACCTTCGAAGCAAGCGTATGTTGAAGCACACGATTATTATTATGGTTTGAGTACGATCGATTGGAAGACCGATCAAAGTGAAGAGGTCGTTGAAGCGCGTCAATATATGAAGCAACGTGGTTTTTCGTCAGCAACATTAAATATGTGCAAAGCTAAGGTGACGTATAATTTTAGTTATCCGATTATCTTTCCGATGTTAGACAACAAGCATTTTGCTGGTTGGGTATGTCGTACAGATAAACCACATATTGAGCATCAACGGAAGTATTTATACAACGAAGGTTTTTGTCGCCGGAATACTTTAGTTGGTACTTATGGTAGTAAAGATTACGTTATTGTTGTTGAAGGATATATGGATCGTTTACGTATGCTGCAGAATCTTCATCGTTTAGGTTGTCAAGAGGATATCGTAGCAATTTTAGGTTGGAAGATATCAAGCGAACAGATTCAGAAGTTACGCGATAGCGGTATTCGTTATGTAATCAGTGCTTTGGACAATGATCCTTGTGGACGTCGAGGAACGGAGTATTTGAAAACATTATTTAAGGTAACACGCTTCAGTTATCTTAAAGGTATTAAAGATCCAGGCGAAATGGAAACAGAAGCATTTGAAAAGATGTATAAGAAAACAATGAACAAATTGGCACATGATAGACGAAAGCAGTGATAACTGGTAGTATGCAGAATCAAAGAGTATTGTCGTTGCCGATACATTTGCAGAGATAGTATCGTAGCAGGAACAGAGACAAGAGGGTATGAGCATCATTGTTGAACACTGTAGTCTGAAGAGTTGCATGAAAGGAACAAAGATGGGTTTATTAGACAAAATTAAACAGGAGAGTAAAAAGGCCGGTCAAAGCAAAGGTAAGTTTATTTACTTTCGTGAAGGTGAAAAGAAACGAATCCGCTTTTTGACTGATTTCGAAGATGGTATGGAAATCATTTTCCACGACAGCTTTGAAAAAGGAATCAACGTTCCGTGTCAGGAGATGTATCACAAAGATTGTGAATACTGTGAGATGGAAGGTTTGCGTACACGTAGCTTATTTGCATGGTCCGTATATGATTACGATGCAAAGGAAGTAAAGATCCTGATGCAGGCAGTAAACAACTGTACAGCAATTCCTGCTATTATGGCACTGTATGAGAATTATGGTACTTTACTGGATCGCGATTTGGTGATCACACGTTCCGGTAAGCAGCAGAGCACTACTTATGCAGTAGTACCGATGGATAAGAATACTTTTCGTAATTCAAAAGCAAGGTCTCTGTCTGAGAAGGCTGTATTGAAGTATCTTGCACAGGCATATCCGGATGAGAATGCTGAGGATGCTGATATCGACGAGGACGATTACGAAGACGATGAGCCGAAGGCTAAGAAGAAGAGTCCTGCGAAAAAGAAGCCTGTTAAGGAAGAAGAGGAAGACGATTGGGACGAAGAGGACGACGAAGAGGAAGTAGATTATTCTTCTATGTCCGCTAAAGAGCTGTATCATTTATGTAAAGAACGGAAGCTGGATGTTTTGCCTAAGAAAACCGAAAAGTATTATATTAAACAGTTGCAGGAGTACGATCAGGCCCATTCCGATTGGGAAGATGAAGAGGATGACGAAGAGGATTGGGAAGAGTAATGTGAGAGGGAGAAGTCTTTTGCTTCTCCCTTTTTGTTTTAGAAAGGAAGTTATATGAACGATTTACATAGACATGATATGTTTAGTAAGTTCGACGGTTTTGGTAAGCCATTAGAATTAGCTAAGCTCGCGAAAGAGCTTGGTCATACAGCTTTATCGACTTCTAATCATGGTAATACGAATGGCTTAGTTCAGACGTATAAAGCGTGCAAAGAAGTAGGCATTAAAGCGATACTAGGTGTCGAAGGATATTTCTTACCTGTATACAAAGAGCAGGAACGTGGTTATCATTTATGTTTATTTGCTAAAAACTTAATCGGTTATCAGAATCTAAACACGATTCAGTTTGAAGGTGAAAAGCAGAAGTATTACAATCCTATATGGACGTTTGAGTTACTGGAGCAATATCACGAAGGCTTGATCTGTACAACGGCTTGCGTAGCAAGTTATTCGTCGCAATGTATCTTGAATGATCAGCCGGCGAAAGCAAAGAAGTATTTGCAGAAGTTGAAAAAGATATTTGGTGATGATTTGTATGTTGAGATTCAGCCGTATGTAGTAAGTGAAGAGGGTGTTCAAGAAAAGATCAATCGAGGTATGTTGGAGTTAGCAGACGAATTAGGTCTGAAGAGTGTATTAACTTCTGATTCACATCGTGGTCGTAAAGAAGATTTCGATACGTATTTGAAGATGCATGAAATGGATGGACACGATCCTGCTTGGGTAGAAGGAACGTATAAAGAGCGTTATATGCCTACAGCACAGGAGCTAGTCGATCGTTTCGTACGTATGCATAAAAACGATTATAAGAATGCAAGAAGTTTAGCGAAAGAAATGATGGATAATCTCGAAGAACTGGAAGCAAAGGTAGAAGATGATATTCTTGGTGGTCTTGAATTGAAACTTCCTAAACTTGGTGGTCGTGATAGTTATAAAGAGATCGTAAAAAAAGTACAACAGGGCTTAAAGGAGCGTAATAAGTATACAAAAGAATATATTGATCGCTGTAAAGAAGAGTTAAAGGTAATTAAGGCAAATGGTTTTATTGATTATTTCTTAATTGTAGCCGATTATGCGACATGGGCAAAGGAACATGGCATTGCTGTAGGTCCAGGACGAGGTTCTGTATGTAATTGTTTGGTAGCATACGCTTTACGAATTACTGATGTCGATAGTTTGCTGTTCAGTTTGGATTTCAGACGTTTCATGCGTGTTGATAAAAAAGCGTTTCCTGATATTGATTTGGATTTCGCTCGCGAACGTCGCGATGAGGTTATTGAGTATTTAATCGAGAAGTATCCTAATCATGCAGCACGTGTAGCTTCTTATGGTTTGTACAAAGTCGATAATACTGTTAACGAGCTTGCAAAGGTTTGCGGTCTGCCTACAGACAAAACTGTTGATTCTACAGATGTAAAGAAGAACAAAGAAGTCATTGCAGAGATTAAAAGGATCGTTCGTGATTATATCGGCGACAGTGGCGAATTAGATGTTGACAGTTTATTCTGTGGTGCAGATCAAAAACGAGTTGAGCAATTGAATGAAGAGTATGATAATATATTTGTTCATTTCTCGAAGTTGTACAATAAAGTGCGTTATATCGGTACTCATTCTGCTGGTGTAGTAATTACATCAGGCAACATTTTGCAGTATACATCACTACGTTTAGATAAAGCTGGTAATTTATATGCTAGTTACAACTTGGATGATCTGAACGATATCAATATCATCAAGTTTGATCTGTTAGGTTTGAAAACGATGCAGTCGATTAGCGAATGTCGTACGTTAGCAGGTATTGATGGTTTTGATGAGAATATCGTAAAAGATAAGAAGTTATTAGAGCAGTTCCGTCTAGGAAAGACTGACGGTATATTTCAGCTTGAAAAAGCAGCAGCACGAAATATCTTAGAGACTATCGAATGTGATTGTTTTGATGATATTATGGCAACAAATGCATTGAATCGTCCTGGTCCTTTGAAGCAACGAATGCATGAGCAGTATGCTGAGAATAAAGCTAATATTGAAGCTGCTCGAAGTAGTCAGTTTTACGAGTATTGTCAAGAAAGTTATGGAACGGTTATCTATCAGGAGCAGCTAATGTTGATATGTGTTAACATTGGTGGTTACACTTGGCCGGAAGCAGATAGAATGTTGAAGATGACCAAGCATGGTAAAGAATTAGCGTTACGATTACTTGCAGAAGAGAAGAAGAAAGGTACAGATTACAAGAAGAAGTTTTTTACGAATGCTTTGAAACATGGCTTATCTAAAGCAGAGATCGAAGAGTTTTGGGAAGCAATGTTGGTGTATACGTTCAATAAAGGACATGCTGCTGGTTATAGTTTAGTGTCCATGGAAGAGATGTTTTTCAAAGTATACTATCCTGTATATTATTGGTATGTTAAAACGAAGTATGCTAATAATGAAGGAGAACGTGAACGTTTCTGTAATGTAGCAGTACAAGATGGAGCAGTGATCTTTTTACCGCATGTAAACTATTCTAAAGTAAGTATGTCTTTACGTCGTGTAGATGGAGAACAGATATTACAGAAAGGATTAGCTGACATCAAAGGAATTGGTGCAAAGGCTGCAGAGTATATTTTAGAGGAACGTAAGAAGAACGGTATATTCGTTTCGTACGATGACTTCTATGATCGCTGTAAGAGTCGTACAGTAACCTCAAAGGTAATTGACGTGTTACGTGAACAAGGAGCGTTAGAGTTCAATAAGAAACGTTACGTTCAAAAAGTAATCACTTATAATTCTTCTCTATATAGTCGTGAAGTTCGTGCTTGACATTTCACAATAGAAGTGTTATAATATAGAAAAGAGCTTAGAAGAGCAAATAAAAATAAAAGGAGATAAAAAGAATGCAAACGACTGTATTTTGCAAAACAAAGTATGAAGGTATTCATCGTTATCCTGGTGCACCGTTTGCCGTAGAATATCTAAGCAAACCTCATCGTCATGTATTTGGCGTAAAGGTTGAGATGGATGTTTTCAGCGACGATCGTGAAGTTGAGTTCATTATGTTAAAGCACAAAGTGAACGCTTGGCTTCGGATACATTTCAATTCAGATGATGTTTGGGAAATGGGTGCTTTATCTTGTGAGCAGGTTGCTACACAGTTATTGAAGTTTCTTCAAACAGAGTATCCAGTACCGTATCACGCTGATCAGAGACGTCATATTATTGTAACTGTAGATGAAGATGGCGAGAATGGAGCAGTGGTTTATGGAGATTAAAGAATATCAAAAAGGTTCGTTCATTGCGATTCACGAACACAGCGATAAAAAAGACGAAGTGATGAACTGGCTGATTGGCTTATCAGAAGAGGCTGGTGAGTTAGCGAGTTTGTTTAAGCACCATTATTATGGTGACGAAGAGCTTAGTAAAATCGAAGTTGCTAAAGAAGCAGGTGATGTGCTGTGGTATTTGTCAGCTTTATGCACTACCTTAGGAATTAGTTTAGATACCGTAGCTGCTTTGAATATGAGCAAATTACAACATCGTTTTCCTACTGGTAGTTTTGACAGTAAAAATTCAGCAAGACGTCACGAAGCAGAGAAGAAGTTCGAAGAGACAGAAAAGTATCAGGAGTTAATAGACCATTTGATGTGGTCGTCGAAGAATGAGGAAAGGTAGGTAATAAAATGTTATATATTATGGCTGGAGCTGATGGCAGTGGCAAGTCCACTTGTTTCGAAATGCTGAAGCGTTATTTGGGTGACAAGGCAGTTTTCATTAAAGAAAGTGCTACTTCATCTTTAGATGAGAAGATGGCACGTGTACAACGTGCTAGTGCTTTAGCAGCAAGTGGAGAACTTGTCATTTATGATCGTGCAACTGTTTTAGATGATCTGATTTACGAGCTGGTCGTACGACATGAGAGTTCTGAGTTGCTTTATAATGGTACAGTGTGGAGAATTTTGCAGTATGCTAAGATCCTGTATTTTACCTGCGAAGACGAAGTACTTTTTGAACGTCTGAAAGAGCGCGGCGATGATTACGTAACTGCCGAAATGTTACCTGCAATTAAAGATGCTTATGAGAAGCTTTTTGAAAATGAGCATCTGATGCCGTATCGCTTTGATACGACACACGAAAGTTGTGTTACAGTAGCTGCACAGGTATTGTCTGTAGTATGGCACAAACCTTTTCGTTTAGCACACATCGTTCCTGAAGGTTCGTTATCTGTGTTAGATAACAAAGGTTATGTAATGTGTTTGGCAAATATCGTAAAGAAGGATTCATCGTATGCTGCTTATTACAGTTCACGTGCTAGTTCTTCTGAATGTTTCGTTCTGATGGATAATGGTGCAGCAGAGAACGATCAACTTACGATCGAAGAGTTGGTACCGTTGTATGAAGAGATTCAACCTGACGAGATCGTTCTGCCTGATACGCTGTGTGATTCTGAAAGTACATTACAGAAGAGTAAGGCAGCTTTGCAGTTTTTAGAAGAGTGGTACGGCTCTTACGCTGCAATACCTTATACGATTATGGCTGTACCGCAGGGTAAAGATATTAACGAATGGACAGAGTGTGCAGAGAAGTTTGTAATGGATCCTCGTATTCATTCCATTGGCGTTTCGAAGTTTTTACAGATGACAACTGGTTGGGAGTTGCAGCGTGTTAATGCAGTGCAGCGTTTGGAGGAGCTAATCAAAAAACATAAGCGCTACGATCTCGAAGTTCATCTGTTAGGTTGTAGTGAGCAGCCGGCGACAATTGGTTTGATTGCTGATAATTTCCCCTTCGTACGTGGATGTGATAGTGCTTATGGTTATATCTGTACTCAGGCTGGTGTAAATATTTATTTATCTACTGAACGTCCGAGTGGCGAGATTGATTTTATCAATGGACGGGATTATCCGAATCTTGCAAACAATTTGACAGCTTTAGAAGTAGCTGTAGGTGTATATCATAATGAGCTCGATGAAAGATGGGAGGGTTAAGAAATGTATAGAGTAAGCAAAAGAATGGAAATCGCTGGAGCACATCGCTTACAGTTACCTTACGAGAGTAAGTGTGCTAATATGCACGGTCATAATTGGATCGTAACGGTATATTGCGAAAGTGAGACTCTGACTGATTATGGTATGATCGTCGATTTCAAAAAGATTAAACAGGCAATTCACGATAAGCTGGATCACGGTTTTATTAACGAGATCGTTCCGTTCAATCCTACGGCTGAAAACATGGCTAAGTGGATCTGCGACGAAGTCAATAAGATCTGCGAAGTAGGTGGTTGTTATCGTGTTGATGTTCAAGAGAGCGAAGGCAATACAGCAACATATTACATTTAATAAAACGAGGAGGTAAAGTTGTAATGAAAGTTGTTGAAATTTTCACAAGTATCGAAGGTGAAGGTAAGCGTACTGGTTTACCGGTAACGTTTATTCGTTTTTATGGTTGCAATTTGAGATGTGCATTCTGTGATACACAGTATTCATATAAAGGTGACGAATATTCTGTTATGTCCATACCTGAGATCGTGCAGGCAGTTTTGGATAGAGGAATTTTCAATATCACGCTTACAGGTGGCGAGCCGATGATGCAGCCGGGTATTGATAAGTTAATCGATATGCTGCTTGCTATCGGTTGCGAGATCAATGTAGAGACTAATGGTACGTATACAGTACCGGAGAAATATCGCGAAGAGGAAATGATCTTCTTTACAATGGATTACAAAGGTCCGAGTAGTAAGACGGATAAGGTATATAGTTCCGATTGCCTATACTGTCAGAACACCTTGCGTAGTAACGATGTATTAAAATTCGTTGTTGGTACTCAGGCTGATTGTGATAAGATGATCGAAGTGTTAGATCGCTTAGAAAGTACTCCAATGGTATTTATCAGTCCTGTGTTTGTAAATAACGAGACCGAAATGCAGAGGCAGGTTTTTTTACAGGGCTTGGTTGATTATATTATGCAGCACAAGTTGTATAATGTACGTTTACAAATACAGTTACACAAGGTCATTTGGCCGGCAGATAAGAGAGGAGTATAACGATGGCAGCAGAAAGACATTTAACTACAGAGCAGCAAAAGAAGATCGAAGATGCTATTCGCGAGATACTGGTTGCTTTAGGTGATGATCCTGAACGTGCTGGTTTACAGGAAACACCTAAGCGTGTAGCAAAGATGTACGATGAAGTGTTCGAAGGTATGCGTTACACCAATGATGAGATCGCAGCTATGTTTGACAAGTGCTTCGAAGAGCCGGAAGCTAAAGATTTGGTGTTTATGAAAGACATCGACGCTTTTAGCTACTGTGAGCATCATTTAGCATTGATGTATAACATGAAGATCTCCGTAGCATATATTCCGGACGGTCGCGTAATCGGCTTGAGCAAGATTGCTCGTATCGTTGATATGGTTTGCAAGCGCTTACAACTGCAGGAACGTATTGCTACCGATATTGCTGATATCATGCAGAAGATCTTACACACACATGATGTAATGGTCGTAATCGAAGGAGAACACAGTTGCATGACTGCTCGCGGTATTAAGAAACCTGGAACAGTAACCAATAGTGCTGTCGTACGTGGTTTATTTAAAGAAAGTTCTACATTGCGCGCTGAAGTGTACAGCTTATTAAATCGTTAAGTAAAGAGGAGCCCATAGGTAGCAATGCTTATGGGCTCGTTTTATAAAAAAGGAGGGCGTTAATGGTTATGATTATCAAGCTTGTTAATGTGCACTATTACGATGAAAGGCGTCGTCCAGTAAAAGTGTGTTTCAAAACTCGAGTCGAAGGAATAGAAGAGCTTGACAAGCGGTATTACATTTCTATAGACGATGGAGAAGAAAAAGAGGTTACGAAGGAAGAGGGTAATGCAGAGTATAAACGTTTATGTGAAGAACATCCGGATGCAAAAGCTCTCGTTCTTATCGATACGAAATACGATGCTGTAACACATATTTCTGTTGCAGAGCATTTTGCAATATATGTTGGATACGATTTTATATGTTCATGTGACAATATGGATGAAGTTCGCGAAATGGAAGAAAAAATAAAAGAAAAATTAAGGTAGCCATTGTCTTTTTCAGTAAGATGTAGTACAATGATAATATAGAAAAGGACAGAAGTCCAAAAATACTGGAGGGTAAAAGATATGAGTAGAATGATAAGTTTATATGAGAATGTAAAACCTTGGAGAGTTAGAGTAGAAGGTTATATGTTATCGAATGGCGAAATACATTATAGCTTTATTCGTAATAATTGCAATACTGGTTCCGTCACTGAAGAAGAAAAAGATTCGCTTATCAAGAAATTTAACATGACGTGTAAATTTAATGACGAAGAAGAAGCTAAAGAAGAGTTTGCAATATTAGGTTTTGTACTCTGATTAGTATAGGAGAAGTGATGAGCAAGATAGTTGTAGAAAATCAAGAAGCCATTGACAATGCTAATGAGGCAATGTTAATGGCTCTTGAATATAAAAGCAAAAAATTCAATTGTCAGTATACCTTAGAAGATGGAAAGATTACAGCAATTGAAGAAAATGACAAAATAATTAAAGGAGGTACTTGAATATGTACAAGTGCAAAATTTGTGATCAGGAATTTGAACTACTTATAGCTAAGCATTATGTTGCCCGCGATGTAGGTAGAAGCGGTTTAGCTACTATTGTAGGTGGTTCTGAAGAAATGCTATACGATGCTTTCGATTGTCCTTTTTGTGGATGTCAGAATACCGTACAGGAACGCAAGAGACCTTTATCTACTTCAAGTCGTTATGAAAAAGTATTTTCAGACGATGAGAATGAAGAAGAAATACCAGAGTGCTTCGGTGGCGAAGGAGATATGGATTGCTTAGATTGTGATAAAAGCAACGAATGTCTTGCAGAGTACAAAAAGCAGCAGACTGCAAATGATGTAGTTCAAAACGAGGAGTAGTTATGGCAAAGACAAATAAAGAAGCAATTATTAAGTTATGCAATGATATCAATCGAAAAGAAGGAAAAGGTTCTGTATATTCGATTGGTTCAGAAAATGCTAATTTGCAAATAAAGCGTTGGAGCACAGGCATTGAAGATTTAGACGCTATTATTGGTGGTGGTATGCCGGAAGGTAGAGTTGTCGAGATCTTCGGTCCTGAAAGTTCGGGTAAAACAACTTTATTGTATCACTTATGTGGTTTACATCAGTTGTGCTTGGATATTCCCATCGAAGGAACGTTCGATGCTGAACGCGCTAAGGTATTTGGTAATAGACCTAAACAAATGTTGATTTATAGAGCGCGTTATGGAGAAGACGCTTTCAACAAAACAATTCAATTTGCAAAAGCTGGTATTCCTTTAATTGGTATTGATAGTGTTCCGAGTATGGTACCGAAGGAAGATGCTGAAAAGGTATTAAAGTCTGCTGAGAAGGATTCTATTGAAGAGCAACGAATCGGCGGCACTGCTCGTTTGATGAATAAATACCTTCCGACGATTGAAGAGATCATCGAAGTAACGGGTACAACATTGATTTTTGTCAATCAGGTACGCGATAAGATGCAAGCGATGTTGTTTGGTGAAAAAACTGATACTCCTGGTGGTCGTAAATTAAAGCACGCTTGTAGCTTACGAATTCAGGTAGCTCGGCGTTCTTGGATTGAGATACCGAATAAAGATCCTCATAATTCTGCTACAACTGAAAAAGTAGGTTTGATTATGAAGTGTAAGGTAGTTAAATCGAAAGTAAGTAATCCTATGGGCGAATGTGAGATTCCGTTATTCTTCGATAGAGGTTTTGTTTCGTTTGATGATGTTCAAAACATTCGTAAAGAATTGATGGTGCAGAGAGCTGCTCAATTTGGTAAACGCATTCCAAAGAATTTTGAGGAGAATGAAGATGATTGATGTTAAGAATATACCTGAACGTTATTGCGATTACATTAGGTTCTTGAAGAAGTATTGCGTACAACATAAAGTTTCTTTCGAAGAAGCGAATAAGCATTTGTTATGTATCGAAGCAGCAAGCGAATATGGTATAAAAGATGTACGCGATTCAGAGCTTTTAGAAGTTTTGCAGAATCTGAAATGCGATGAGGTATGTGAAGTAATCGAAGATGCTTATGATAAGAAGTTTCCTTTATGTTATGGAGCGTATATCGGTTTTTGTCAACCGTCAGCACACAATCCTCTTTGTGCGCAGCGAATGCAAAAAGACGAATTCGCAGAAAGGAGTAACTAATGGGGCTGCTTGATGAAATAAAAAAGAATGCTACACAGACTGGAACGAAGATACAAACTTCTGAGGCTGCACAATTAGAGAAGATTCTGAATAAGATGTTTTATCTCGAAAAGAACATCGATGAAGAAGTCGCTTTTGTTAAGCAAGTAATGACGAGAGGTTTAGAGAATCAGGAGCGTGTAGGTTTACATGCTTCTGCTATTATTGTTTCAGACAAACAGTTTTGTACTCGTCAGCAGGTATTGTCGTTATTGTATAAACAGCTACAGGGTGAACAAATACCCATAGGGCTAAAACGAATCTTTGAAGAAGGAAACGTTATTCACGAGAAGTGGCAGCGGATGTTTATTCGAGCTGGTTATGCAAAGGCAAAGACCTGTGATTTGACTCGTTACGATAAAGAGTATCAAATGAGTTACACTCCTGATATCGTTTGTCGGATTCCTGAATTCTTTGACGGCGCAATGATCGTTGAGATCAAGTCTGTTAATCCGATGCAGTTTAAAAAGATGCAATCACATCCTTCTGCTCAGAAGCAATTGCAGTTGTATATGCATGAGTGCATAAAGGAAGCTAAAAAGAAGAAGCGTTGGAATGGCAAAGATTATACAAAAGGTTTTGTATTGTGCGATGATAAAGGAACGCAGGATTTTAAGGTATTCGTATACGACTATGATCCTGAGTTTGTAGCGCCATACATCGATCGTTTAGAGAGTGTTCAATATTGTTATGATAATGCTGTAACAAATAACAAAATGGTCGCTCGTTGTAAGCAATGTAGTTCATATACTTGCAAACAAGCTGAGAAATGTCCAATGAAGGATGCATGTTGGAATCGTGGAAAGGGAAGAGAAAGACTATGAGAAGACGAACGTCTGTTATAGATCCATGTGAATGCGCAATATGCGGCGAAAAGCTATATCGAAGTTTAATCTTACAAAATAGAAACAAGAAAGGAATCGAGACTATTGTAACGAAAAGAAACACTGTTGTAAGATTTCACACAGAGTGTTATAAACAATTGTTAGAAAGACAAAAGGAGAAGGTATGAGCAATGAAGAGATGACAGTTCAAAGTGAAGTTACAGAAGTTGATAATAAGATCAAAGCTACGAAAGCTGACATCGTAGTACATGGTACTAAAGAGAAGCCGTATTTCGTCATTGTGTACAGAGAAGCTGGAAAAGATTACGATTGTGAAGGTTTTGGTTCTTATAAGTTGGATTTTGTATTCCAGTGGAAAGAACAGTATTTCGAGATCGTTCAAGAAGAGGATTAAAAATGAGCAGGCGATGTCCAATCTATGGTAGCACAGTACTATACTTAGATTGTTTAGAGTGTGACGAGAAACCGTGTCGGCAATGCATAAGCATCAAGAAAAATCTCGAAAGGAAGAAGAGTAATGAGCAACGATATAACGACACTGTACACAAGAGAACAGAATCAGAAAACAGGACGTAAGGGTTATGGTTATTGGAAGCAAGAAAATGTATCAGCTATCAGTCCTGCACAATACGGAGCGTTTGTAACAGCAAGGAGGAAGCAACGTGGCAGAAGGAAATAAAGAGAATGTAATCGAATGGTTAACAGGTCAAAAAGTAATTACATTAACGCTGACGCAAGAAAGGATGATCAATAGAGTTCGTCGCTTGAAGAAGGCACATCCTGATAAGGTAAAGATCAAAACGAACAAGGATGGTTCAGTATTAGCGAAGCTTCCTTTATCGGCATTGAAATTGAACATTATTGTCAAAGAACAGAAGGAGTACACTGATGAAGAAAAAGCAGCAATCCGGAAGCGCTTGCAAGCAGGTAAGAAAGCAAAAGCACAAGATAGTGATTGGGATTGATCAATCGTATGCAGATAGTGGTATTGCCGTAGTATTTGATCGGCGGCTTATGGCAGTAAGAGATTGCAAACCTTCAGTAGGATGTTCGAATACTGAGCGCAGGGCGTTATTACGTCAAGCGCTCACTCGCGTTTTCTCGATGATGCAGAGGAAAGCATCTGAAATACAAAATTGCGAAGTCATTTGCATTATTGAACGTATTCGTTTGCAATCAGCAAAACCAGGAGAACAACACTTTTTGAACCTTGATTACATCAAGGGTATCGGAGCGTTAAATGCTTTGATTGTTGACTTGGCGCACGAATATCAGATTCCTGTTTATTCTGTTGATACTCGTAGTTGGAAGAGCCAAGTTATCGGTAGCTCACGTCCTGGGCGCAATCGTTATGGCTTTCCCGAAGAGAAATGGCCAACGATCCAATGGTGTCTCGATCAAGGATATAGTTGGTTGATTGCTGAGCAGGCATCGCCTCGAAAGAAGAAAGCTGTTATCGAGCGCGATGGCGAGAGATGGACGTATAACGATAATAAAGCAGATGCAATAGGTATTGCGATGTATGGCTTTATCAATCCCGTTAATCAAAAACTAGAGGAGGAACATTAAATGTCACAATCAAATTTCCACGTTTGCTTCCATTGCAAAGATCGTAAGATAGATTGTCATGGTAGCTGTCAGATGTATCAGGCAGAGAAAGCAGAAAGCGAGAGAACACGTATGATCCGCAACGAGCAAAGAGGTATTGATAACACGCTGTACAACAATGCTGGTCATCGGATGAGCACAAGCAATCGTAAAAGTTAAAAAGTTTTCGAATATGCGTTGTCTTTTGTTTGTAAACGTAGTATAGTAAAGAACATAAGAAAGAGATAAAAACCTTAGAGGAGGAAAAAAGAAATGGTAGTATTAAGACCCTACAATGCCGAAGATAATGAATTAAACACTGAGATGAGAAGAATCGTTGAAAACTACCTCAAAAAGAATGGCGAAGTAATCTTTTCCATTTCAATTTATGAAATGGCGGTTAATGTAATAACCGAAAGTGGTAGAGAGATATTCGTTTCTAAAGCAATGGGATGTAGAGCAAGAACTTATGAAAAAAGAAATTACTTTTATATGACAGAAAAAATAAATGGAAAACAGAAAAGAATTAAAAAAGAAGAGTGGTAATCGTTGACAAACAGTACGAAGTGTAGTACAATAGAGTTATCCCCAAAAAGGGGAACAATAATAAATAGCTGGAGGGCAAAAAGATGAGAACAAACGAAATCAAGAACGTAGTAGAAAACATGACAGTAGCAGAGATGAGAAAGACAGCAGGTCAGTACGGGATCAAGAATGCTAGTAAGTACAAGAGAGTTGAGCTGCAGCAGATGTTAATCGATGCTATGGTTGCTAAAGAGACAGCTTCTAAGAAAACAGCTAAGAAGGCTACTGGTAAGAGAACTAAAGCTGAGAAGGTCGAGAATGAGAATATCGAAGCTCTTGCAAAGGAAATGCTGGAAGGCATTGAGACGTTGTCTGAAGATCAGCTAATGCACATGAATCGTAAAGTACTGATTGTTGTAATGAAGATGTTACATTGCAGTAAGTGGTACAGAACATATGACAAGGCCACAATGATCGAGAAGATCACTCAAGCAATTGCATAAGGAGGTTGAAGTGATGATAAACTTCGATAGAGTACCTTGTGTATACTGGAGTGATATTACAAAAGTTGGTTATTTGCAGCGTTATGTAATTATTCATAGTATTCTGTATTATCACATGAATACGACGTGCATATCTGATAAGGAGTTCGATTCTGTAGCTCGTCAGTTAGTAAGTATGCAGCGACAGATGTCGAGTAAGCAATTAAAACAAACGATGTATTACTATTGCATGTTTGATTTCGATGGTTCGACTGGTTTCGATCTGTACGATAGATTGATTCCTTTTGATAAACAGTATTTGCAGCAGATTGCAGCAAATGTGTTAAGATTGCGAGGTGGACGGTAATGCGAATAGCAGGAAACATATTCCTAATCATCTTGTGTATCATCTTCGGTATGGGTGTGATAGGCGAGAAAGATAAAGAGAAGAACAAGCGTTATGCTTACATTCTAATGATTTCTATTGCTGGTTTAGCAATAAGTTTATTAAAATGCTAGGAGGGCACAGAAATGATAAAAATGCGTATCAATAATCAGGAGACTTCGCATTGTGAGGAATGTGGAACGAGTTACAAGTACACACCTGAGATGTACGATCTTATGATATGCAAGCAAAAAATGACATTGTGTAAGAAATGCATCGACACATTGTTTACAAAGACGTTAAAAGCAAGTTGCATTTATAATGCAAAGTTAAAGAGTCCGGCGGATATGAAGCGCATTCAGAGAAGTGCAGAAAGAGAGTAAGTATGGAGATGTTATTTTATAAGTTCTGTATTGAAAACAACTACAGTGGTCATGTAGAGATCAATCAGCCATGGATGGGCAACGGTAGTATCGCTTTCTATGCTCGCAATGCTGCTATCAACAAAGAGGCTTCTGTATGTATTTCAAGTGTTGAGCTTACGAGAGTAAAATCAATCGATGCGCTACTAGAAAACGTAATTGATTATTTACGTAGAGAGTTAAGATGAAAAGAACATTTGATTTTTATCGGAAGAATGAAAAAGAGGTAATGCACTCACTTGGTTTGCAACCAACGAAGAACAGTGGCTCCGGTTGGATTGAAAAAGAAGATGGGCAGAACGATTATGTGATCTGCCAGTTAAAGAGCACTGATGCACAAAGCATTAAGGTAAATCAGAAAGATATTCGTATATTAGAGAAGAACGCAAGGATTGAACATAAGTATCCACTATTCGCTATTCAGTTCTTAAATACTGGGGAAGTATGGCTGATGGTTAAGCCTGAAGATCTTACATCAATATCTGAATATCTTACGACTGGTAAGACAACAAGTGCTGCTACCTGTTTAGTAGATTTATCAGCAAGTGAGGAATTACCTCCTACAAAAGGTAAGACGATTAAATCTGCTGCTTCTGCACGTGATAGTTTTCATTCACAGAAGCAAGAGAAATATAAAAAGCACAAGAGTGCTCGTTAGAAAGGAGTATCAAATGAAATTAACGGTACAGAGCGTTGCTACGTACAAAGGTCACAGCCTTCGTGAGAATGGCAATGTTGATCTTACGTTAAAGTTTCGCTACGATGAGTTAGTAAAAACAATCCAACTGATGCAGATGCTGAATAACGACGTTGTGATCTCTGCTAAGTTACCGGATGTTAAAGGATTGAAACTTGGAACGTTTCGGATTAAGCATATTTCGATCGATGACGACGGAGAATCTGTTGTTAAGCTGAACAGCCTGAACGATTATGTCGAGGTTGATAATTTGAACAATTTGGTCACCAAAGAGGCATTCAAGGTTCGCTTTGAAGCAGAGATCGAAAGCGAACAGAATGAAGAGTAACAGTATTCGATACAATGAGTTAGCTCGTGCAAAGGTTCAATCGAACAGAAGTTTGGTGATCAGCGAATGTTCGAAAGGTGGTTACACTATTGCACAGCAGCTTGAGGTAAAAGAAGAGAAACATACAATGAATGTGTTTCTTAAAGGAGCTTTACATATTGATGATCTGCAAGGATTGTACAATTTACGCGATGCTTTGAATGTCGCAATTGAGAAACAAGAAAAAGAATAAAAAATTTTTGAAAAAGTAGTTGACCTTTATTTTGGTTTCTTGTATACTGAAAAGCACATTCAAAGGGAAAGTAAAAAAAAATGAAAAGCAGGAATAAGTAAAATGAAGAAGACACTCGTTGATCAGTGTATCAAGAGGATACACGAAAGAGGCTTTATTACAACTACTGTTATCGATCGCACAATGGAGGAAGTTTTACAGCAATGCGAACAACAAGGTATGAGAGTTCGTATTGATCACTTCACAGGTTTTATAACCATAACACAAGTCGGTAAATGTAGGAAGTAAAGTTGGTTTGAGGCAAATCAAAAAATCGGTACAAAAGTCTTGAAGAAGATTTTCCAACTGCCAGAAGAGTGACTCCTGCTGCCGGCTCCACCGAGAAGCAATTACGATTGCTGGGAGCCGGCATCGGATATAACAGCTAAGCTGTTGATCATAAAAACACTAGATGGTAGTCGTAGTCAATGTAAAAGAAAAACAGAAAAGGAGACAAAAACAAATGGCTAAGAACTGGACATTAAAAGAAGCAGTGGAAGTAATTACCACTGGCGTAGACGAAGAGGCAATTCGCGAGCTGTGTAAGCGTTATCCCATTACTGCAATGGCAATCGCTAAGATCGGCTGCAATGCAGGTGTATCCAAACTGATGGAAGGTATGCCGGATCACGTAACGATGTTGAAGTTAGAGCGGAACTTCAAAGAGGGCGGTTCTGATGTAGAAGAAGATGAAGATACCGATGGTGAGTCCGAGACCGACGAGCAGGGCGATGAGGATCTTGCTTCCATGTCTGCCAAGCAGTTATACGCTTTGTGTATCAAGAAAGGCATCAAAGCGAAGAAGTACGGTGTAAATAAGAAGTATTACCTGGATTTGCTGCAGGGCGGCGCTGATGAAGACGAGAGTGAAGAAGACGATGCTGCTGATGAGCAGGAAGAGAACGATTATGAGAGTATGAATGCTCCTGAGCTGTTCAAGCTGTGTAAGAGTAGAGGCATTAAAGCAGAGCCCAAGAAGAAGGCTGCTGAGTACATTAAGCTGCTGAAAGCTGCTGATGCTGCTTCCGCTGAAGAGGAAGAAGAGGATGACTGGGACGAGGAAGAGGAAGCTGCTCCTAAGGCTCCTGTTAAGAAAGCTGAGAAGAGCACCAAGAAGGCTGCTCCTGCTAAGAAAACTGCAAAGGCAGACGATGATGACGATGAGGATTGGGATATCTAATCTATAACGATCAGTACATGCAGCCGGTAGTAATGTTATAAAGGGTAAATGTAAGGCGTAATCATTATTCAGGCGAAGGATAGTGGTTACGCCTTTTTGTATTGTGAGGTGTAAGATGAAAACCGAAGAGGTATTAAACGTAGATTATCGTACTGAGGAAGGTCAGCAGATTATTCAGAAAGCATTATTCCGGATACCTGTAATTCAGAAGAATTTCTTCGAAGGAGGTACGGTACCGTTAGAAGGAATCGAAAAGTTGATCAGTTCGATCTGTCGAAAGTATGCAATTATGATCCAGTACATCTGTCCAACGTATACTAAAGGTGAAACTCCTTTATACTGCATCAGTTTGAAGTTGATCGAACCGTATAGCTGGTTAGACAATGTATATGGTTGTTGTTTATACGAAGTAATGGCAAAGGCAGCTATAAAGATGTATTCTGAAGTAAAGAAAGGAACTGCAAAACCGTTAATCGAGACTACACGCGAAAAGAGGCGCAATGATGAAATTAAGAATCTTCACTGATGGTGCTTGTTCAGGAAATCCTGGCCCGGGAGGTTGGGCAGCGTTATTTGCTTTAGAAGAGCGTAACGAAGTAATCTCTGGCCATGATACAGCAACGACAAATAATCGAATGGAGCTGTTAGCTGTATTAGAAGGTCTGAAGACAATGAAAGAGAAGTTTCCGTGCTACGACGTAATTGAGGTCCATTCAGATTCTGCATACGTCGTAAATGCTCTTACCAAAGGATGGTTGGCAACGTGGAAGAGTAATCGTTGGAAAACTTCTACTCGTGACGATGTCAAAAACAGCGATCTATGGCAGGAGTTAGATAAGTTACTGATCCAGTTAAGAAAGACGTACAACATTACGTTCGTTAAAGTAAAAGGGCATGATGGCGTATTGTTAAACGAAATTGTCGACGTACGTGCTAGAAGCGAATCGTTGATAGCGAAGCGGGAAAGCGAAGGTAAATGAGATGGCAATATTCTGTGAAAAAGCATTTAAGAAAACGTTTGAAGACGAGGTTTCGAAAAAAGCTTACTTGAAAGCATGTAAGTGGTTAGCTACTAATATTTTCAACAGAGTTGAATTAGCCAAGCATATCGTTTTTTCGATCGAGAAGCAGTGTGAAAGCGAATTACCAACTTTTGTTGTAACTGCGTATGTTAAAAGTGATGAAAGCGCATTAAGAAGTGAATACTGTAAACAGTGCAAAACATTGCATACGATCTTTTATTCGATCGATGGTACTGACTGTGGCTCCTGCAAAGCAAGAGGTTATCAGGCAAAATTGGATAAAGATGTAGCAAGCAAGAAAACATTCGTTCAAGAAATAGTAGGTGAGGACGAATAG
>ERZ1034925.322-NODE-322-length-23499-cov-8.166951_pt1 | contig 23499 bp, 24 predicted proteins | sample MGYA00520687_ERZ1034925 | MGnify/ENA primary metagenome ERZ1034925 (study PRJEB33766, sample SAMN09781758) | gut metagenome | biome: gut microbiome | host: Homo sapiens | place: Madagascar | study: EMG produced TPA metagenomics assembly of the PRJNA485056 data set... | reverse complement strand
CTCGACCAATTGATTAAGAGTCAACTGCTCTACCAACTGAGCTATAAGCCCAAGTTCTCTTTTATTATATTCCCTAATTTTTAATTTGCAATAATTTTATTTTTTAGATACCATCTTTATATGAAGAATTCTATTAAAGCGATGATTATGTCAGCTGGGGTTGGTTCTCGATTAGAGCCATTGACAAAATTTGTTCCGAAACCTCTTGTTCCAATTGCAAACAAGCCGGTCATGGATATTTTGTTTGATAACCTTCTTTCTATCGGGATAAAAGATGTTGTTTGCAATACCTATTATCTTGCAGATAAAATTATTAATCGCTATGAAAACAATAGTCATGGTTTGAATTTCAACTATATTAAAGAAGAAACTTTATCCGGAACAGCCGGTGGTGTAAAAAAATGTCAATTTTTCTTTGAAAAAGGCGATACATTTGTTGTTCTTTCTGCTGATGGACTTTCTAATGCAGATATTGAAAAAGGGATTGAAATCCATAGGCAATCAGGTGCTATTGCTACAATTGGCGTAAAAAAAATAGCAATGGAAGAGGTTCCGCATTTTGGAGTTGTTGTTACCGGTAGTGATGGGTTTATTACAGAATTTCAAGAAAAACCTTCTATTGAAGAAGCTAAATCAAACCTTATTAATACAGGTATTTATATTTTTAATTACAAAATATTTGAATATATTCCTGAGAATACATTTTACGACTTTGCAAAAGATGTTTTTCCAAAATTGTTATTAGAGCATGCTATAAATACTTTTACGGTAGATGAATATTGGAGCGACGTTGGAACAATCGGGCAATATATTCAGTCAACAAAAGATTTGTTTGAAGGAAAATACACTTGTGAGCATGCTCCAATTGTAAAATGTGAAAAAGGTGCATATATTTCAAACTCTTCAAATATTCCATCTGACACTAAATTTGTCGGGTATTCAACAATTGGCAAAGATGTCAAAATCGGCAAAAACGTAGTAATAGAAAATTCTATTATATGGGATAACGTAACAATTGGCGACGGAGTGCATTTGGCAAATTGTGTAATCGCGTCAAACTGTTCAATAAAAACGAATTTGACTTCCCAAATTATCGGAGCAAACGAAAAAATAACAGAAAATTTTGTAGAAATATAGAGCTTGATTTTTTTGTTATTTAATGATAATTTGGAATAAGAGAGATGAAGTTTTAGACTTTGTCAGCTTCTATCCAGTAAATCTGGGACTGTGGCACTCTGCCGAAGAAACGATTGATTATCGTTTCTGAGAGGAAAGGTAGGCACTACCGCTGATAAGTTCCAAAAACAGTAAATCTGGGACTGTTGGCACTCTGCCGAGAAAATGATTGATTATCATTTTCGAGAGGGAAGGTAGCAAGCTACCGCCGTCACAGTCAAAAATATAAAAAATTAAATAGTCTGGGACTGTGGCGCAGCGGTAGCGCAGGGGACTCATAATCCCTTGGTCGTGGGTTCGAATCCCTCCGGTCCCAGTTTTTTGTGCGAATTTTTGTAATCCTAGCTTTCACACTATTAAATTGCACTATTTGAGTTTGCGGAATATATATAATTTAAAATAATTCAAAACTTAAATTATTCTTTTAAAATCAATCTTATAACCAATACAACCAATAAGCATTTCTGCTTCATTATACTTCATTGTTTCATTTTGTAATTTTCTAGAAAGGCTGTCAACAGTGTATTGCTTCCCGGTTGTTTGCGTAGCAAGTTTTGCGAGTTCCGTCAATGTCATATTTTCTTGTAACAATAAAGTTTTAATACTTGTTCTTACTGACATAATTTACCTTACAGAAAATTATATACTTTAATTGGTTATATTTGACAAAAATTTGGGAATTTGTTATATTATTAGTAATATACTTCTAATTATATAAATAATTTACTATAATTTTGAAACATTTTAAGGAGATAAGATGAAACGAGCATTTACGTTAGCAGAAGTTTTGATTACTTTGGGGATTATTGGGGTTGTAGCTGCTTTAACTCTACCTAGCGTAATTGCAAATTATCAAAAAGAAGAAACAGTTGCCAAACTAAAAAAGACTTATTCTGTTGTAAACCAAGCAATCTTACAATCAATTGTTGAAAATGATGATTATTCCAACTGGGAAAAACCGTATGATACCAACACCAATAATGCATTTTTTGAAAAATATTGGCTACCATACTTTAAAGGAGCAGTTGTTTGCACGGGAAGAAATCTATGTGGCTACGGCTCCCGAGCACACCTTAGTTCAACTTTTTATCGTTTAAACGAGTCTTCAGGCGGAATAAGCGGAAAACCTATCACCTTAACGGCAATTGGTTACTCTGATCGTTCTACTATTATGCTACCTGATGGAAGTGTTGTTATTTATTTTAATGGATATAATAATTCAGCAATTCCTGCATCATGGATTTTAATAGACATAAATGGTGGACAAAAACCTAACACTTATGGAAAAGATGTATTTTTATTTGACAGAAACAATAAAGGAATGCTCGTGCCAAGATGCAATAACTTTACCACTGAACAAATAAACAAAGACTGCTCAAATAAAGGTTCAGGGGAATGCTGTGCCGCAAGAATAATTAATAACGGCTGGAAAATAGATTATTAATAACCAAACTCATTAACAGTCCGTAGATCGGATTTACTAATCTGACAATAACTTTATATTTTAGGGAAGGAAGTAAATTTCAAAAAACACCTAAATTCTTTTTATATTCCTTCTTTCAAATTTATCTGTTATGTTGTACCTATATGTAACCTTGTACGTTTCATTTTTTTTATAGTAAAATACTTATATGGATATTTCGGAAGTAAAAAATCTTTGGGATAAGATTAAGGAAGAGCTTAAGGAAACATTACCGGCGCCGGCACAAATGTGGCTTGGAGGCTTGGAACCAGCGGATTATGATGGAAATGTTTTTTCGCTTTATTCTGCGCATGCGCTTGCTCCACAGGTACTTAAAGCTAACTACAATGAACAAATTTTAAGTGCTTTAAAAAAGATTTTTAACAAAGATGTAAGTTATCACATTTCATTTGACTCAGAGCTTGCCGACAAGTATCAAAAAGAGAAGAAAAAAGAGCTTCAAAAAGCTAAACAAATTCAGCAAGAAACCGATGATGACAAGGGATTGAATAACCTTGCCCAAATGCAGTCATCTGCAAATTTAAATCTCAAATATAAATTCGGAAATTTTGTAGTTGGGGAAAACAACCGTTTTGCACACGCTGCGGCCTTGGCTGTTGCGCAAAGTCCTGCAAAAAAATTCAACCCATTATTTATTTATGGAGCCTCAGGACTTGGGAAAACCCACCTTATGCAGGCAATTGGTCATTTTGTTATTTTTAATAAGCCAAAATTGAAGGTTAAATATATCAAGACAGAAGAGTACACCAACGAATTAATCAAAAATATCCAATTTGGCGGAAACGATAGAAACAGCCGTATGGAAAAATTTCGTCAAAAATATAGAAATGTAGACGTTTTGTTGATTGACGATATCCAGTTTGTAGAAAGCAAGACTCGCACAATGGAAGAAATTTTCCATACATTCGACAGTTTGCTCAACAAAAATAAACAAATTGTTATCACTTCTGACAGACTGCCAAAAGATATTCCAACACTTCCGGACAGACTCAGAACTCGTTTTGAAATGGGCTTGATGGTTGATATTACTCCACCTGATTTTGAAACTCGTGTTGCAATTATTGCCAACCTTGCAGAACAAGCTGGAATTAAAGTTGGATTTGATGTTTTGGAATACATCGCAAAAAATTATGTAAACAATGTTCGAGAACTTGAAGGAGCTTTTAATAAAGTTAGTGCATACGCAGATATTGAACAAGCAGAAATTACACTTCCTTTTGCAAAAAAAGTATTGAATTGTGAAAGAATTCAAAACGAACTCACTATTGACAAAGTTGCACGTGCTGTTGGAGAGTATTACGGCGTTTCATTAAAAGATTTTTTGAGCTCGGCAAGAAACCAAAGAGTTTCATCAGCTCGCCATATTGCAGTTTATATGGCAAGAGAATTGACGGAAAAGAGCTTTGAGAGTATCGCAGAATTTTTCAACAAAAAGCACACAACTATGCTTTACTCTTACGAAAAAATCAAAGAGGAATTGCACACAAACAAAGAACTGGAAAGCTCTATTAGAGAAATCAGACGAAATATCGAAAACAGCGAAACTCAACAATAATCGAATAAAGAAGGAACAATGTACGATTACATAAAAGGTATTTTAGCAAACAAAACAAATTCAACAAAAGGGACTTTTTTGACGGTCGAAACAGCTGGAATTGGGTACCTTTTGGAAGTTACCACAAGAGATTTCAACGAAGCCAACTCTGATGAAGTAAAAATTTACACAGTTTTGCTTCACAGAGAAGACAAGATGAGCTTGTGCGGCTTTTTACACAAGGAAGATAGAGATATTTTCAACATATTGACCTCTGTTTCCGGTGTTGGCTCAAAAATGGCACTGACTCTGCTTGATGAATTTGCATCATCTGAACTCATCGGCTTTGTAATCGACGGGAACTATAAAGAAATCACTCGTGCCAAGGGAGTTGGACCTAAACTTGCGCAAAAAATCATTTTGGAACTCAAAGACAAATTGATGAATTACCAAACAAAAGAACCGATTAAAATCTCGTCAATCAAGCCTTCGCAAGTGGATAATCAGGCTGTTGAAGACGCGCAGATGGTACTTGTTTCACTTGGTTATGAACGAAATGAAATCCAAACTGCGATTTCAAAAGCACTTGCAGTTTTGAGTGACAAGGCTACTGCTGAAGAAATTTTGAAAGAATCATTGAAAATTTTGTCTGTATAATTTTTAGGAGAAAAGATTTGAAAGCATTACTACAACGTGTAAAACGAGCATCTGTAACAGTTGACAATAAATTGATTTCACAAATCGGCAAAGGAATTTTGATATTTTTAGGAGTCGAAAAAGGCGACAGTGAAGAAAATGCAGACAAACTTGCCGAAAAAGTTGCAAAATTAAGAATTTTTGAGGACGATAACGAAAAAATGAATTTGTCAGTAACTGACGTTGAGGGAGAAATTCTTGTTGTATCTCAATTTACACTGTGTGGAGATTGCAAAAAAGGAACTCGTCCATCTTTTGACAAAGCAGCAAGTCCCGATATTGCAAATGAATTGTATGAATATTTTGTAAAAAAACTTAAAGAAAAAGATATAAAAGTTCAGACTGGCAAATTTCGTGCAATGATGGACGTAGAGCTGATTAACGACGGTCCTGTTACTTTTTGGCTCGAAAAATAAACACCTTACTCTATTGTCATGTTGCGAAAAAATATTTTGCATGTTGCAAAAAATCAGAAAGCATGGTATAATTTAAGAATAAATATAGAGTTAGAAATCGATTTTTACTGAGGAGAAATTCTTTATTTTATTAACCCAGATATTTAGATTACGTTATTTTTTAATTAAGAGGCTTTTATTATGTATGTAAACAAGTGTATCAAATGTGGTCGTGAGTTTGAAACGAAAAACCCCAAAAGAGTAATTTGTCCGGATTGTTTGTATCCTGATAAAAAAATGATGGTATCACCTTCATCAGATGCGCCGGCTGCTCCGGAAGCTCCCAAAGAAGAACCTTTAAAAGGATATAGTGCAGGCGGAAACGATGAAGCTCCTCGCTATTACAGCGCAGGTGGCAACGATCAACCACAGCAAAATTACAACAGACCTCAAAGATCTTATAACAATTATAACCAAGATAGATATAATAACCGCAACCAAGGTGGTTATGGCGACAGAGGCGGTTACCAAAATCGCAATCAAGGCGGATATCAAAGACAAGGTGGCTATAACAATAGAAACCAAGGCGGATACAACAGCCGCAACCAAGGTGGTTACGGCGATAGAGGCGGTTACCAAAACCGTAATCAGGGCGGATATCAAAGACAGGGCGGTTATAACAATAGAAACCAAGGTGGATACAATAACCAAGGAAACTATCAAAACAGACGCCCGGGTGGATTTAACAGAAATAACAACTTCAATAGACGTCCACAACAAAGAAAAGCGCCAAAACAATTACTTGTAAGCAAAGAACAATTGGAACAAATTGAATTGTTATACAAGATGATGTTACCACTTCCAAACCCTGATTGCCACGAAGTTATCGGTGAAAAAATCGGTTTGGAACCAAGAAAAGTTTTCTTTGGAATTAACCTTATAAGACAAAAAATGATGCTACCGAAATTGCCGTTCCCTAAACGTAAATTGGCGATTTCTCCAGATCAATTGTTTGCAATTAAAAATTTATATGAACCATTACTTCCATTGCCTCCAATCGGTTGCCACAAAATCATTGCGGCTCAATTGAAGATGGACGAATGGAGAGTTCACGTAGGTATCGGACTTATCCGTTCTCAAATGGGCTTGAACAGATGGAACGAAGATAGACCAGATCTTTCAGAAGATTATAAAAAACAAATAGCAGAAAACGCAAAGAAAAAAGAAGAAGAAAAGAAAGCCAAAGAAGCTGCCAAGGCAGAAGCTAAAGCTAACGCTAATGCTGAAAAAACAGAAACACCAGCAGAAGAACCTGCAAAAGTTGAAGTTGCAGCTGTAGTAGAAGAAACAGCAGAAGCTCCGACTGAAAAACCTAAACGTGGCAGAAAACCTAAAAAAGTTGAAGAAGAAGCATAATTGATATGAAAAAATTTGTTTCAGTTGGCAAAATTCTTAATTTTCATGGCATAAAAGGTGAAGCCAAAGTTGGTTTTACCAAAAACCAAGAGGACTTTTTCTGCTCACTTGATAAGGTTTTCGTAAAAAAAGACAACGAATACCTTCCGTTGATAATTAAAAATTCAAGACTGCACAAAAATATCGCTCTTGTTCAATTTGAAGGGATAAACTCGATTGATGAGCTTTTGGAATACAAAGGAGCTTTTCTTTACGTTGAAGAAGAAACTATCAGAGAAAACCTTGAAGAGGACGAATTTTTGATTGATGAACTTGTTAGTCTTGAAGTTTTCGATCAAAATGGAGAAAAGAAAGGTTTTGTCGTCGGAGTTTCAAATAATGGCGCAAGCGATCTTCTTTCTGTCAAAACAAATTCTAAAAAAATAGTCCTAATTCCGTTTGTAAAAGCAATTGTTACAGACGTGAGCATTAAAGATAAAAAAATCATCATCAATAACATCGAGGGATTAATCGAATGAGATTTGACGTATTGACTCTTTTCCCTGAAATGGTTGATGGCTGTTGCGGTTTCAGTATTCTTAAACGAGCAATTGATAAAGGTATTTTGACCGTCAACACCGTAAATCCCCGAGATTTCACTCTCGACAAACACAAAAAAGTTGACGATACACCTTACGGTGGTGGCGCTGGAATGGTTTTGATGGCACAACCTTATGTTGATGCTTATGAAAGCGTTGAGAGATGTGAAAACTCGCTTACTGTAATGCTTTCACCTCAGGGAGAACCACTGACGGACAGAGTTGTGAATGAACTTGCAAATTATGACCAATTGGTAATGCTTTGCGGACATTACGAAGGGTTTGACGAGCGAATTCGAGAGATTATAAAGCCTCGAGAAATTTCTATTGGAGATTTTGTTTTGACAGGTGGAGAACTTCCTGCACTGTGCCTAATTGATGCAGTTAGCAGAAAAATTGAAGGCACACTAGGAAAAATTGAATCTGCAGACGAGGACAGTTTTTCAAACGGCTTAATTGAATATCCGCATTACACAAAACCGAGAGAATATAGAGGATTAGCAGTTCCAGAAGTACTCTTAAACGGAAATCACAAAGAAATTGCGGAATTTCGCTTGCAAGAAAGTTTGAAAAGAACACAATCCAAACGTCCTGATTTGTATGAAAAATACAAACACCAAAACACTTGACAATATCCAAAACATGATAAATAATAAAACCAGGTTTAAGAATAGAGAGGATACTGAAATGTTTAATAATGGATCCATGATTGCCCCCCCCCCGGTGCTACGCACGTAGCCCACTGCAACGATATTGGTTCATACTTCAGACATTGGTGTAAGGTTGTAGATACCAAGAGGCATAGATGCATAGAAGCAAAGTCTGTTACAAAACAGCTAGGAAGTGAAGCAGCTAAGCAAAATTGTTATTCTGAACAGGAACAGTCGCTATTAGTCGTCATTCCGAGCGACAGCGAAGGAATCCAGCCTATAAATAATCGTCATTCTGAGGGGAACAATAATTTAATCCCGAAGAACCTTGTGACTGAGAATGCAGAAAAATTAACCATTTACCCATCTAAAACCCTCTCGAAAAACGAGACATTTAGTCACTTTTTTCTCGGCAGAGTCCTAACCGAGGGAAGACTTATGTTACAGGAAGTTGCGCATGATAACAATTTCAACTTAACCGAAACGGTCTTTTCACATTTCACTTCTCACTTTTCACTACCAAAAGCCGCTTTCACATTGGCTGAAGTTCTCATCACCCTCGGTATTATCGGGGTTGTAGCAGCTCTAACATTACCTAGCATTATCAACAACATCAGGCACAAGGAACTTGAAACCGGATTTAAAAAAGCTTACTCAACTTTTTCACAAGGTGTAATTAACATGAAACGTGAAGATGGAGAAGGGTTAGCCAAATACTATGCTTATTACAACCCTGACACCCAAACAAATCCAAATGCTGGCGAATTTTATAAGAAATTTTACCAATATTCAGGAGTGAAAGTAATAGGGAAATGCAATTATAAAAATATTATAATAAAAAATTACACAAAAAACGCACAAGCTCGCTCGTACTATATATCTGGGAGCGACAATACATTAACAGGTCTGCAAGATGAACTTTCAAACGGCATGTGCTCTGCATTAACAATTACTGCATTAACTATTTTCATAGTTGTTGATACGAATGGAATAAAAGGTCCAAATCTTTTAGGACACGATATATTTTTCTTCAAAGTAGACAAAAAGGACAATTTTGCACCTATCAAAATGTATAAACTTTATACAGATAAAGAATTAGAAAATCTAGGGGTCCCTTTTGTTAATGGCGATCCTTGTTCTATCAAGTCAAAACAAGCAGGAAACGGTACCGGTTGTTCATACTACGCTTTGATTAATCAAAACCCTGACGATCCAACAAAAGGTTATTGGGAAAGTTTGCCATAGCGCTTGTATTTAAGTTATATTTTTAATATAATTTGAAGTATGGATATGAAGAAGATTAAACTAAAGGATTTTGAAATAGGTGGCGACAAATTAACTATTATCGCCGGACCTTGTGCCGCTGAAAGCCAAGAAATTCTTGACGAGACAGCAAAAGGCCTAAAAGAGATTACACAAAAATTAGGCATCAACTATATTTTTAAATCATCATTTGACAAAGCAAACAGATCGTCGATTTATTCTTATAGAGGACCTGGACTTGAAAAAGGTCTTGAAATGTTGCAGAATGTCAAAGACAAATATGGTTTACCGATTGTAACTGATATTCACACACCAGATCAAGCGAAACCTGTTAGTGAAGTTGCTGATATTTTGCAAATTCCGGCTTTTTTATGCAGACAAACAGACTTGCTTGTTGCAGCAGCGCAAACAGGTAAAATTGTCAATATTAAAAAAGGACAATTCCTTGCACCGGAACAAATGGGAACATTGGTTAAAAAAGTTGAAGAAGCCGGAAGTGACAAAATTTTATTGACAGACAGAGGAAGTTCTTTTGGGTACAATAATTTAGTTGTCGATTTCAGAGGAATTCCGATTATGCAACAATTCGGTTACCCCGTCGTATTTGATGCAACACACAGTGTTCAACTTCCCGGAGCAAACGGAACTTCATCAGGCGGTGATAGAAGATTTGTACCGACACTTGCAAAAGCTGCAATGGCAGCAGGTGCAAACGCTTTGTTCTTTGAAGTTCACCCAAATCCGGAATGCGCTAAATGCGATGGCCCAAACATGCTTTTCTTAGACAAAGCAGAAGAAGTATTCAAAATTTGTAAAGAAATTTTCGAGTTGGTGAGAAAATAATGATTATAAAACAATTTGTAGCCGGCTTAATTGAAAATAATATGTACCTTATCGTTGACGAAAACACTCGTGAAGCGGTTGTTATTGACGCTCCGGCAGATATTCCGGAACTAAAAAAAACAGTTGACGAACTTGGTGCAAAAGTTAAGTATATTCTAATTACACACGGACATTTTGACCATATTGTTGGATTAAATTCCATCAAAAAAACTTTTAATGCTCCTGCTGTAATTTGCAAAGACGATTTGGAGCTTTCTGACAAAATCAATGATTTTACAAGACTTTTCGGAATTCCTAACAGCGTTCCGCCAACTTATGAAAAGTTTGTAAAAGACGGCGACATAATCGAAGTTGGCGATTTGAAAATCAAAGTTATCCAAACCGCAGGACACACAGAAGGCGGAGTTTGCTACCTTGTTGACGGCAACTTGTTTTCGGGAGATACTTTGTTTAAGCAAAGCGTTGGCAGAACAGATTTGTTCGGCGGAAGCTTCGACAAAATTCGTCACAGTGTAAAAGATATTTTGTTCAACCTTGACGAAAACACTAAAGTTTTCCCTGGACACGGACCAATGACAACAATAGCTTACGAAAAGCAGCACAATGAAATTATTTAATAACAAAACCCTCGCCAAGGGAGAGGGAGCATTTCTTTGCAAACGATAGTGAGCAATAGAAATGTGGGAGAGGGGTCAAACTTTCCCAAACAGGAACAAAAAGAGGTTAAACCAATGAAAGAACAACTAGAAAAAATATACGCAAACGCAACGGAAGATTTGGCAAAAGCAACTTCTATTAACGATATTGAAGAAATTCGTGGTAAATATTTAAGCCGTAAGGGCGAATTCAACGAAATCAAGAAAAACTTGAAAAACTTGTCAAATGATGACAAGAGAATTGTTGGTTCACTTGCAAACGAAATCACAAAAAAACTTGAAGAAGGCTTGAAAGCAAAACACGACGAGTTTTACAGAAAAGAATTAAACGAAAAACTAAAACAGGAAAGAATTGATATTACTCTCCCCGGCAAATACACTCAAATGGGTAGAGTTCACCCATTGACATCAACTACAAATGAAATTACTGCAATTTTCCAAAGTCTTGGTTTTTCAGTTGTTCCACAAGCTAACGCTCCAGAAGTTGAAACAGAATACTTCAACTTTGACGCATTGAATGTTCCAAAAGATCACCCAGCACGTGATGTTCAAGATACTTTCTATACAGAAATTGCAAAAAATGTAGTTTTGAGAAGTCAAACTTCAAACGCTCAAATCCACGCAATGGAAGGAAAGAATCCGCCTATCAGAATTATTTCCCCAGGGCGTGTTTACAGAAACGAAAATATTAACGCTCGTAAAAACAACTTCTTCCACCAAATCGAAGGACTTTACGTTGATAAAGACATTACTTTCGGCGATTTGAAAGGTGTTTTGAACGAATTTATCAGAACATATTTTGGAGCAAGCCGTCCAACAAGATTTAGAAGCAGCTTCTTCCCATTCACAGAACCATCAGCAGAGGTTGATGTTCAGTGTATTATGTGCGAAGGCAAAGGTTGCAGAACTTGTTCAGGCACAGGCTGGTTAGAAGTTCTAGGTTGCGGAATGGTTGATCCTAACGTCCTTCGCGGAGTTGGAATTGATCCTGATGTTTATACCGGATTTGCATTTGGAATGGGCGTTGAAAGACTTGCAATGCTAAAATACGCAATTGACGACATCAGACTTTTCTTCAACGATGATGTAAGATTTTTGAAACAGTTTTAATAATTTAGGGGAAATAATATAATAAAAAGACCTCTTTTATTGAGGTCTTTTTTATTGGGGAATTGATTTTCAAACATCTTTCAACCCTATGTTTTTATGCTAAAATTGACACAAGGAGAATTATAATGACACAAGGTTTATTTATTACATTTGAGGGACCTGACGGTTGTGGGAAAACAACCCAAATGAATTTACTGGCACAATATTTTGAAAAAAAGGGCAAAAAAGTTGTTCTAACACGTGAGCCAGGAGGAAAAGGTTTAGGGGAAAAAGTTCGAGAAATCTTATTGAATTACAACGGAGAGGTTTCTGACAGATGCGAATCTTTTCTATTCCTAGCAGACAGAGCGCAAAATATAGACATTATCGTGAAACCGGCTGTCGAAAAGGGTGAAATCGTACTTTGCGACAGGCATATTGATTCAACTGTCGCATATCAAGGCTATGGCAGAGGGCTCAACATAAACGAAATTAATATACTTAACAACCTTGCAACTGGCGGTAGAAAACCTGATTTAACTCTCGTTTTTGATGTCGATGTAGAAACATCAATGAAACGTGTTGGAAAAGAAAAAGATAGAATGGAAAGTGCCGGAATTGATTTTCACAACAGAGTTAGAAACGGCTATCTTGAACTTGCCAAACAAGAACCTGACAGAATTAAAGTTCTTGATGCGACAAAAACAATTGAAGAAATTCATGAAAAAGTTGTAGAAATAGTTGAAAAATTGTAAAATATTTCAGACTCCGGATCGTAGTCCGGAGTGACATTTTAGTCATTCTGAAAGCTTAGAATATTAGCCTGAATGCATAATGAAGGCTTAATGTTCTTGCTATTCAGAATCTAATTCATACTATTTAACCAATATAGCAAGATTCTGAATAAGACGAAAATCTACACTATACACTTGATTTTCAGTCTTTTCAGAATAACAAAATTTAAAAATTGCACTAAACAATAAAAAAATCGGCTCACTTTAAAAGTGAGCCGATTTCATATCACAAGTTTTTACAAACTATTTTCTTGTAGGAATTCTCATTGCATAGAATGAACGAATTACGAAAATCAATGCAATTACCAAGAAAATCCAACCTGCAATAGGTGCAATATTTCTGAAGCTTTCAGAAATTGCGATTTCCATTGCAAGAAGACCAAACAATGTTGTAAATTTGATGATTGGGTTCATCGCAACAGATGATGTATCTTTGAACGGATCACCAACTGTATCACCTACAACAGTCGCTTCGTGAAGCGGTGTGCCTTTTTCTTGCAAATCAACTTCTACGATTTTCTTAGCGTTATCCCAACAACCACCTGCGTTTGCCATAAATACTGCTTGGAACAAACCAAATACAGCAATTGCAATCAAGTAGCTTACGAAGAAAGCAACAGGTGCAGATGTGCTGCAAGATGGAGCTGACAAGCAAGCAAATGCCAATGCAAATGCGAACAATGCGATAAAGATATTTACCATACCTTTTTGAGCATATTGTGTACAAATTTTTACAACTTCTTTTGAATTTGCAACATTTGCGCTCTTAGAAGATGCGTCATCAAGTTTGATATTGTCTTTAATGTATTCAGTTGCAGAATATGCACCTGTTGTTACAGCTTGCATAGATGCACCTGAGAACCAGTAAATTACAGCACCACCTGACAAGAAACCAAGCAATGTGTATGGGTTCAACATATTCAAAATCATTTCAGGCTCAATACCCAAAGTAGATTTAATTACCAAAATCAATGAGAAAATCATTGTTGTAGCACCAACAACTGCAGTACCGATAAGAACCGGTTTTGAAGTTGCTTTAAATGTGTTACCAGCACCATCATTTTCTTCCAAGTATTTTTTAGCGTTTTCAAAATCAGGTTTGAAACCGTATTCTTTTTCGATTTCTTCGCCAACGTTAGGAATATCTTCAATCAAAGACAATTCGTAAACAGATTGAGCGTTATCAGTAACAGGACCATAAGAGTCAACTGCAATTGTAACAGGTCCCATTCCTAAGAAACCGAATGCTACCAAACCAAATGCAAATACTGATGGATAAATCATTACTGCATCAGGAATATGAAGAGATGCTACATAAGCAAGTCCCATCAAAAGTACAATTACCATACCAATCCAGAAAGCTGACATATTACCAGAAACAATACCAGAAAGGATTGTCAAAGATGAACCGCCTTCACGAGAAGCTGTAACAACTTCTTCTGTGTGTTTAGCTTTTGGAGAAGTAAAGATTTTTGTAAATTCAGGAATCAAAGCAGCACCCAATGTACCACAAGAAATGATTGCTGAAAGAACTAGCCATAAGTTGTTACCCATATCAGCCAACAACCAGTGGCTTACGCCAAATGTCATAGCGATAGACAAAATTGATGTCAACCAAACAAGGTTAGTCAACGGTTTTTCAAAGTCAAATTTATCTGTTTTAGCAGCATAGATTTTGTCAGCTATACCGTTAATCCAGTATGCAACAACTGATGTTACAATCATTAAGAATCTCATAACGAAAATCCAAGTCAACAATTGAACTTGGTTTTCTTTACCAACAACAGCCAACAAGATGAAAGAAACAAGCGCAACACCAGTTACCCCATAAGTTTCAAAACCATCAGCTGTAGGACCAACAGAGTCACCAGCGTTATCACCAGTACAGTCAGCGATTACACCAGGGTTTCTAGGGTCATCTTCTTTAATACCGAATTGAATTTTCATCAAGTCAGAACCGATATCGGCAATTTTTGTAAAGATACCACCTGCAACACGAAGAGCAGATGCACCCAAAGATTCACCGATTGCAAAACCGATGAAGCAAGCTCCGGCAATTTCACCAGGAACAAATAACAAAATTGTCAACATCAAAATAAGTTCAACTGATACAAGGCAAACACCGATTGACATACCAGCTTTCAAAGGAATATTCAAGATATTCAAAGGGTTTCCTTTCAAAGAAACGAAAGCTGTTCTAGCATTTGCCAAAGTGTTCATTCTGATACCGAACCAAGCAACAGCATAAGAACCCAAAATACCAATTACTGACCACCCAAGGATAATCAATACGTGAGATAGAGGCATATGTTGCAAGTATCCGAAATAGAAAGCGATACAAAGACCGATTAACACTTCTAACACAAACAAAAATTTACCTTGTTGAATAAGGTAAGTTTTACAAGTTTCAAAAATTGTGTTACCAACTTCAGCCATAGATGCGTGAACATCTAGTTTTTTAATTCTGAAGAATTCAATAAATCCGAATATCAAACCTACAACAGAGATTGCAATACCAAGAAGCAACAAATTGAAGCTTACAGGACTTGCATCTTTGATACTCGGAACAACTAAATCAGCTTCGCTTGCAAGAACAGGCGAAACACCCATTAGCAATGTAGCAAAAAGAGCCATCAATGCCTTTGGAGAAGTCAACTTTTTAATCATAATCTCTCCTTTTTTATACAAGTTGTCCTACTACTACTTTTCAATACGAAAATTATACCGCAAATTATGATAATATACAATAGTTTTGGAATAAAAATTTTAGTAAATATTTTATTCTTTACACGAATGTTTTCCATCTTCTGAAAGCTTGTCAGGACAATGTAAATAGTCCATATTTTCATACTTCAATACCCAAGCGGTACACTTAGTATTAAACAAAGTCAAGCATTCGTCCAAATTATAATAATAACCATTTGGATAAACCATTGGTTTTTCATATTTATCCCAATTTGAAGTGTAATCAGCAATTAAAAATGCAAAAACATCTTTGCTTATAACATTTGGTCCTGCTTCTCCATTAATATCAACAGTAATCATTGCATAACTTCCCCACCATTTGTCACCAGATCTTCGAATATAAATAGAGAAAATAACCCCATTTTTTAAAATTCCACTATGTGCAGTCATTGCAGTAACAGAAGTTCTTTGCCCATCTAAAGTCTTATACTTCACACTTAAATCCTTACAAAAGCTGTATACATCTGACACCTCACAATTTTTAACTGTATCTATGTGCGAAGTAATTCGTTTATAAAATAAATCAACCAACTCTTGTTCATCTTGAGATACTTCATCGCTCCAAAAATTAATGTCACCATAATCAATTTGCGCCAATTCAACTGCTTGTGAAAAAATCGAATACGTTTGTTTTAAACGTGTAACCGTAACTTTTTCTTGATGTTTTTGGATAAGAGAAGGAATTGTAAGTGCCGCAACAATACCAATGATACCGATGGTGACTAAAACCTCAGCCAATGTGAATGCTACTTTACGTAAATTGTTACAGTGGGCTACGTGCGGAGCACTGCCCCCCCCCCGAGAAGCGTATCATTCCACGTAGCAATTAGGTGGCTTTTCATTTTTAACAACTTTTGTAAATCAAATTTTCTCATTACACACTCCCTACTGAACAACTTTATGTAACCCATGCGGTTTGTCAACATTTCGCCCAAGTACTGTCGCAATTTCTAGCGCCAAAAGTTGCGCAATTACAACTAAACAGAATGATTTCACAATTGTACTTTCACAATTAACATCAATATTGAATTTTGGTGATAATTTATCATTTGAACAGCCAATTATCGCAAGAGGAGGATTATAATCCTCAGCAATCTTGCTCAAATTCTTAATCGCAGTGTAACTCAATTCATTCACAGAAATATGCACCATTGCCGGCTTATTATTCAAAATAGCAACGTGCCCATGCATAAATTCACCCAAAATATTTGAATACACGTTAATGTAGGAAGTTTCTTTTATTTTCAACGACGCTTCTTTGGCTAGGGCATAAGAAATTCCGTCTGCCGTAACAACTATATTTTTAAACTTAGCTAAAAACTTCGCCAACTCTTTGATTTCAGAGTGCAATTCGTAAGTTTTTTCAATATAGTCAGAAAGAGTCTTTAATTCCTCAATGTAGTGGGAAATATCAATTCCTTTATGCGCAGCATATTTCAAAACAAGCAAGGTGCAACAAAGCATTTGCGTTGTCAGAGACTTAGTTGCGGCAATACTTTTTTCTTCACCTGCACAACAATCAATCTTGAAATCAGAGGCTTCCCAAATCGTCGAACCTTTTTTATTTGTTATGCAAAGCGTACGCATTCCAAACTCTTTCGCCTTTCTCAAAGCAGAATTTGTGTCAGAAGTTTCACCTGATTGAGTTATAAACACGTACAAAATGTCGCTTTCATGTGGAATTGCAGCCTTTAACAAAAACTCACTTGAATAAATCGCCCTTGCCTCAATTCCGGCAATATTTCCAAACAAATCTGCCGCATATCTTGCACAGTGGTAAGACGAGCCACTTGCTACAAATACAACTTTCGATATATCAACAGGAATGTCAAACAAAATGTAATTGTCATCACTAATATGCGTATCCAAAAGATTTTTAAGCACATCTGCCTGCTCAAAAATCTCAGTTTCCATACTTGTTTTTTTGTGCGAATTGAATAACATAATCTCTCCGTTTGGATTTAAACAGTCCTCCCAAAAGTGGGAGGACATTAAATTCTAGCCTAAAATATCTCTCAAAATTTCATTTACAGCTTTCGGATTAGCTCTACCCTTTGTTTCTTTCATAACTTGACCAACAAAGAAGCCTAACAAGTTGTTTTTACCATTTTTGTAAGCTTGAACTTCGTTCGGGTGAGCATCAACGATTTTTTGAGCAATTTCTTTAATCGCACCGGTATCCGAAATCTGGCTCAAGCCACGTTTTTCAACGATTTCAGAAGCCTTAGTACCGTCTTTCATCATATCAATAATGATTTGTTTACCGATGTTATTAGAAATTGTATTTTTTTCAATCAAAGAAATCAATTCAACAAGATTTTCGGGAGTCAATTTTGTATCCGTAATTTCTTGCTTTTGTTCTTTCAAATAAGCTGCAATTTCACCCATGATAAAGTTTACAGCGATTTTTGGAGAAGCACCCAGTTCCAAAACCTTGTCAAAGAACAACGCCAATCCCATTTGTTCAACGATAACAGATGCATCATATTCGCTCAAGCCAAGTGACATATAGCGTTCACGTTTAGCTTGCGGAAGTTCCGGCATTTTATCCTTGATTTCTTGAACCCATTCTCTTGATATTTTTAAAGGCATCAAATCTGGTTCTGGGAAGTATCTGTAATCGTGAGCATCTTCTTTACCACGCATTGAGCGAGTTTCACGAGAATTGTCGTCCCAAAGTCTTGTTTCTTGAACAACTTTACCTCCTTCTTCAACGATTTCGATTTGTCTGTCGATTTCGTATTCAATAGCACGTTGAAGAGCTGAAAAACTGTTTACGTTCTTAATTTCAGCACGAGTACCAAATTCTTTTGAGCCTTTTGGCATAATTGAAATATTGGCGTCACATCTCATAGAACCTTCTTCAAGGTTGCCGTCACAAACACCGATGTAGCGAACAATATTTCTCAATTCTTCCATATAGTTTCTAGCCTCTTCAGAAGATCTCATATCAGGTTCGGAAACGATTTCCAAAAGCGGAGTTCCTGCTCTGTTCAAGTCAACTAATGAATAAGAAGAACCAGCAAGTCCATCAGCCCCAGCGTGAACAAGTTTTCCAGCATCTTCTTCCAAGTGAGCACGTGTGATACCAATTCTTTTGCCTTTAATATCCAAATAACCGTTTGCACAAATCGGCTCATCATATTGAGAAATTTGATACCCTTTCGGAAGATCCGGATAAAAATACTGTTTTCTGTCGAATTTACATCTTTCAGGAATTTCACAGTTCAAAGCCAAACCTGTCAAAATTCCCATATTAACACACTCTTTGTTAAGAACAGGTAAAACCCCGGGCATACCCAAAGTAATAGGGCTTGTTTCAGAGTTAGGTTCTTTACCAAATTCACAGCCATCAGGTGCGAAAATCTTTGATTTGGTTTTCAATTGCGCATGAACTTCCAAACCAATTACAACTTCATATTTATCTCTCAAGTCTTCCATTATTTTCTCCTTTTTATTAAAGACGTTAAGTCGCTAGGTCGTTAAGACTATAAGAGCATATTGTTAAGTTGTTTTTTATGATTTTATGAATATTGAAAAGGACTTAACGTCTTATCGCCTTAAAGTCTTAGCGACTTAATCTTACCATAAACATTTCATCAAATCAATCAGGGTTTTGTGCATTTTTACATTGTGAACTCTTATGTAATCAACTTTTTTCTCTATCGCAAGTGTGTTGAGTGCCGCAGTATAAATATCCTTGGTAAAATTATCCTCGTCTTGCATATTGAGAAGGCTTTTTCGAGAAATTCCAAGCATAACAGGACACCCCAAACTTTGAAATTCTTCCACTCGTCGAATAATCTCAAAATTGTTCTCACGAGATTTGCCAAACCCAATTCCAGGGTCAATAATTATATTTTCAATTCCTTTTGAATGTGCAAAATCAACTTTTTTACGTAAATTCAAAAAGATTTCTTCCATCAAATCAGTGTACACTGGCGAATTCTGCATATTTTCAGGCGTCCCCTTTGAATGCTGAATAATCACAGGCACATTATATTTTGCAACAACATCAGCCATTTTTTCATCATAATCAAAACCTGAAACATCATTGATTATATTTGCTCCGGCATTCAAACACTCTTCCGCAACCTCAGAACTTCTCGTATCAATACTCAATGCAATTTTACCTTTGGCAAAGTCAATTATCGGGAGAAGTTTTTCTAATTGCTCTTTTGCAGGAACCGATTTTGAATACGGTTTTGTCGACTCAGCACCGATATCAATAATATCGGCACCGTCATTGATTAATTCAAGCAAATGCTCTTTTGCACACTCAAAGTCGTTGTACATTCCACCGTCAGAAAAGGAATTTGGAGTAAGGTTGAGAATTCCAACGAGTTGAGTTCCCCTCCTCGAAATCACAGATTTCGGACCTTCCGCAAGAGGAGGACATAATTTTTCGAGTTCTTCGCCCAGTTTTTTCAACCCAAACGGCTGAAACTTCAACTTTTCAGCAATCTTTTTAATCTGCGAAACACTTCCGCCTAAGATACAGTCTGATTTTTCAATTTTTCCGGTAATAACCTCTCGATGTGTCGCACAATCGCACCCGACAGAAAGAGCTGTTTGCTTGATTATATTTGCCATAGCAGGCTTCAAAGAATAAATTTTTATATTTTTGTACTCAAATTTTTCTCGTGCCTTATGCGAATAACATGAATCAAACCCAATTTTTTCAATTTCTTTTTCAATATCAGTTTCTTTAATTTCTCTAAAAATAAAATCGTGCATACAATAAAGATAGCACGATTATTTTGATTTCTCAACACTACAATTTATTTATAGACACCATTTCAGTTGCATAATATCCACCTTTTTCTTTCAGAGCACAAACTCTATCGGTTAATTTTACAGTAGATGTTGCATCATCACGCTGCAACATTAAATAAAACACATCATACCCCCACTTATTTGGACCTTTTTCTCCATTTACATCAATCGTCATATATAAAGTATTTTGTGCAGAAACGCCCGCCTTTGCCTCAACAAAATATGAACCGTCCGCTAATGTATATATATCAGTTTGCATAGACCTCAAAAAAGAACAACTTGAATCTTTTGTCGAACCCCCACTTGCTAATACCTCGCTCGGTGTTTTATATTTAACATTACATTTACCGGCTTTATAATCACAAGTTTTCAAAATTTTGAGATTTTTCCTAAAATCATTCCAAAATGCAGAACAATCTGCATCATGATAGTCAATTCCACTAATTCCATTAGTATAACAATCATAATAAGTTCCATTAGCACTAATTGTCATATTTATTGCATTTTGCAAATTAGAATAAGCTTTCAAAAATTGATTTTTGAGAACATATTTTTGATATTTTGCAACCAGACTAGGGACAGTAAGAGCAGCAACAACTCCGATAATACCGAGGCTGATTAAGACTTCTGCTAGTGTAAAGGCTGATTTTTTAGCAGCTAAATAAGCTACATGGACTAAAACCTTACACCAATGCCTGAGGTAGGAACGAATATCGCTACAGAGGGCTACGTGCGTAGCACTGCCCCCCCCCGAAGGCCCTTCTAAAATCAAACTTTTTCATAAAAATAACCTCGCAATCTCTGTATTACGAGGTTATTATAACATATTTTCAAAAAGAATTCAATACTATCTATTTGATTGTTTTTCGATTGCTTCGGTCGTAACTTTCGTAATATCAGCTAAACCTGAAACTAATGTTACAAAACCGAATCCATAGCCAAGTGCTCCTGCACCATATCGGAATAATTTGCTGTTCACAAGTGGTTTTAATAACTTTGAATTTTGCAATGTTTTGCCCCAATTCATTATAGCATTTTTTGCCCATCTTGCATTTTCTGCTACCTTGCCCCACAACCCCCTAGTTTCTTTTGCAACATTTGAAGCGGTTTTAGCAGAAGAAGTTATCCCCTTAGAAACCTTAGATGCTGAATTAAACATATCAAAGCCGGATTTTGCACCTTTTGCTCTTGCCGCAGCAGTAGTCGCCGCAACCGCACCACCGCCTGTTACAACTTTTTTTTCAGTATCTTTATCCCGACCGGTATGAGTTGGCTGACTTGATGAAAATGCAATTTTGTCATTCATAGAAATTGGCATTATTCCGAATCCTTTTCACTTTGATCTTTTAACGCTGTAACACCTGATGCAATACCACCTGATACACCAACAGTATTCACTGCTGCCTTTTCATAAGTTTCAGATTTTACGCTTTTAATTTTATTTAGAACCCAGTTTACACCGGCTTTAACTTTTTCTACACCCTTATTCACAAAACCTTTAACAGAATTGTAAGCACGTACAATCGGTTTTCCTATTTTTGAGTCAGCAAACCTTTCAACAACCCTGCTAAATCTTGCTTTCTGGGTTGTATAGAACTTCGATGCCGTAATTTTTTTCCAAGCATTACCGACAACCTTCTTAAATCCGCCCCAAGCTTTACTTATCCTAGATTTCAAACTAACAACAGCCTTTGCTTTATTAAGAGCTTTCATGCCGGCAATAGACTTTTTAGCACCCCAACCTGTTGCCATTCCGCCTAAAATACCACCGGTTACAACTGCTCCGCCTTTAATTAACTTCTTTGCAGGCTTTGGTAAATTCAATTCTTTATCTTTTACCAAACTTTCAAATTCATCTTTTTGACCTTCTAATTCTGCTTTTGCTGAATTATACGAAGCTTCGTCTGCAAAAGGATCAAATTCAAATTCTGTTCTATCTTGATTCATTTTGAATGCAGGTTTGTAATTTGTTGAAAAATTTGGTTGAATAGATAACATATATTTTCTCCATTAAGTACTTTTCACGACTATTAATACACGTAAAGAAATTTACTTGCTAATTTATTAATAAATTGTTACATTATTACACACATTTCTCGATTATTATTGCATGCTAATCCTTATTTGTAAATACATTTCGCCCCTTGATATGAATTCCTTTTAATAAATTCCCTATCAATCTTATTCAGGCAATCAAATTTTTTCGAAAGCCATTGTGGAGCTATAAGTTCTGAACTTAACCCATTTCCAGCAAGTCGATGAATTGTCGTATTTTTCGGAAGATATTCCAAAAAGTCGCACACTGTTTGAACATACTCATCTTCGTCCATAAAATCAATTTCGCCATTTTCATACATCTTGGCAAGTTTTGTTCCTTCCAACGCACAAAGCATGTGGATTTTCACTCCGTCAACACTGAGCTCTGCAAGCTTTTGAGCCGTTTGCATAATTTCGTCATGAGATTCCCACATGCCAAAAATTACGTGAACACAAACATTTATTCCAGCATTTTTTGTCTTTTCATAAGCCTTCAAGAAGCAATCAAAATCATGCCCTCGATTAATTTTTTGCAAAGTCTTGTCATGAATAGATTGCAAGCCATATTCAACCCACGTATAATAATCATCTTTGTATGTTGAAATCAATTTAATTTTTTCATCATCAACACAGTCAGGGCGTGTACCTATCGAAATTCCAACAATATCAGGGTGATTAAGTGCCGAGTTATAAATCTTTTCAAGCTCACACACCGGTTTATACGTATTTGAATAAGCTTGAAAATACGACATAAATTTTTGTGCTTTAAAGCGATTTTTCAAGGTTTCCGCACCAACTCGAACCTGTTCTTCTATCGGCAAAAGTTTTGAATGTGCCTGCGAAAAACTTCCACCTTCATCACAAAAAATACAACCGCCGGTAGAAATCGCACCATCTCGATTTGGGCATGAAAAACCGGCATCAAGAGTTATTTTATAAACCTTTGCACCAAATTTGTTTTTCAAATGAGCACTATATTGATTATAGCGTTTATCTGTATTATTGAACAAAATATCCCCTTCTGGCATAAATAATGGCGGGGTTATTCCCCGCCCTACTAAATTATTTACAAAACTTTCTATTATTTTTCTTCTTCGTCATAAATCGGGTAAACATAGTGTTCACCACAATTTGGACATACAACTTCTTGTTGTTTTCCATCTTCTACTTTTGCAACTTCAAACAATGTTTTGCAACCTGATTGAACACATCTGATAGCCCAGCTTGGTCTGATTAATCTTGCCATAAGTCTTTCTCCATTTTCTCTCTGTACAAATCCATTTTAGCATTCAAACCAACTTAATGCAAGTATTTAAAATTAAATTGTTGGGGAATTTTATTTTTTCAATAGAAGTGCAAAAATCTTTT
>ERZ1034925.320-NODE-320-length-23557-cov-41.482299_pt1 | contig 23557 bp, 42 predicted proteins | sample MGYA00520687_ERZ1034925 | MGnify/ENA primary metagenome ERZ1034925 (study PRJEB33766, sample SAMN09781758) | gut metagenome | biome: gut microbiome | host: Homo sapiens | place: Madagascar | study: EMG produced TPA metagenomics assembly of the PRJNA485056 data... | reverse complement strand
AGGCGGCGGAGCAGCTGTACACCGCGACGGACGGCGCGGCGAAAAAGGCGTATGTCGTGAACTTCCTCGCCGAGAAGGGCATTCAATTTGATGTGGAAACGATCGACAAGCTGATCGAGGCCGCCGTGCTGCAGCTGCACCACGAGCTGTACGGGAGTGAGCGGGTATGAGTATCAAAATTGGACAGGCCAGTCTCGGCGAGACGGGCGGCCGCAACCAGCAGCCAGGGAACCAGACCGGCCGGGAGCTGAATATCTCCAACTGGTACAATGGCCGCTGGCTCGGCGTCCTGCGCTACAAGAGCCGCAAAAAGGCCGAGCGGGCCGCGCAGACGTGCGAGGCAGCGATTAAAAACCGGAATATCGGTTACGACATGAGCGACCGGAACACGGCGTATGAGGCCGCCAGAGCCGTCGGATGGGACGTGAGCAAGATCACAAAGCCCGTGGAGACGGACTGCTCCGGCCTCATGACGCTCTGCGCCGTGGCTGCAGGCTGCGCGTCGGTCGAAGCGCTCTACCGTCGGCAGGGCAACAGCTGCACGACATACTGCATGCTGCACGATTGGCCAGCAACGGGAGATTTTGTGCTGCTGACCGGCAGCAAGTATCTGACGACGGACGCCAATCTCCTGCGCGGCGACGTACTGGTAAGCTCGGGCCATACCGTGATGGCCCTCGAAGATGGAAAAAATGCAGAGGAGGAGACTGAGATGGTAGAAAAGAGCAAGATCATCGTGGACGGAAAGGAAGTCACCGTTGAGCGTATCCTGAAAGACGGCACGAACTACGTCAAGGTGCGCGATCTGGCCGCCGCGCTGGATCTCGAAGTGAGCAACAAGGGCAATATCGCCGTGCTGACACACAAGGAAAAGTGACCCTCCGCCGGACGGCGGGCCGAAGGGAGTGACGAAAGCATAACTGCGCGGCTGGCTCTGCCGAAGGAGCTGGAACACCTCACGCGCAGCGACTGGGAGCGCGTCACTGACGAGGGACTTTTGGACGTGATCGATCAGCAGATCGTGAGACTTTATATCGTGCGCAGGCTCCCGCAGCTGGACGCGGCCGGTGAAATCGGCATCGACCGCAAAACCATCTCCCGCCGCCTGCCGCACATCTACAACACCGCCCGCCGTCTGGCACAAAGCAGCCCGCCCTGAGCATTACGCTCCGGGCGGGCTCTTTTACATTCAAATCATATTTTTTCGGCCGAAGGTTGCTCTGCTGGCATGTTTTGCCGCATATACGCGTCGATCCATTTGCGGATCAGTTCATTCGGGGTCGTACCGTTGGCTTTCGCCGTAGCCTTAAAGGTTTCCGCGATCTCCCGTTTTAGCTTGCAGGAAATCACGGACATGTTTTCTGCATCCCACTTGTTGCGAGCGCGGCGCTGGGTGTCAGTCGGCATAGCATACCTCCCGCGCGCAGATGTTCGCCGCATTCAACGCGGCAGAAATCAGCGCTTCGGCGTCCACGCCCAGAACGCCGGAGATTGACCGCAGAACGCCAAAGACATCCTCCGGGGTGTCAATGGACGCATCGTCCATTGTGCCGTCGGAAAAGCGCCAACAAAAACCATCAGCGGTCACGGAAAAATACACGCGGCTGCCAAAATCGCCGCAGGACGTGTCGTCGACATCAACGGTGACAAGCTGGCCGTTAAGGTCGACAACGATACCGCCGGAAAACTGCCAGTAACCTCCGCCATTGTTTGCAGTGTCCGGGTCATAGTGGGGATTTGTCTGCGCTCCCCACGCGGAAACGATATTAAACATGTCTGCCATCCTCCGATTTTTTGTCGTGTTTGTTTTGCTTTGTGTCTATGGCTATATTATATACTGTAATACCGTATATGTCAAGAGGCTTTCAAAATATTTTATAAAAAAAACAAAAGTCACCACAAATGGGACAGAAATGTCCCGGAAATGTCCCCCATAAAAACCGGGGAAGCGGCAGAATGAGAGTAGGAGCTGGCCAGCTTACTACTTTTACCGGAGGATTTTTTTATGGAATACGCAAGCAAGGGACTCGCGGGGACTGCGCTGGGCTTTGGCATCGGCGGCGCCGCGATGAGTCTGGCAAACGGAGGGCTCGGCAATCTGTTGGGCGGCCTCAACCAGAACAAGAGATCGGCAGCCGCTGACATCGCTGCGGCGGTCACGCCTGCCGTGACGGTCGCCGCCATGCTCGCCGCACGGCAGCAGGAGCCGACGTGCAGCGAGAACATGCCGGTCACGCGCTACGATCTTGAACGGGAGCAGAAGCTGGCCGCGAAGGACAGCGAGATCGCGCTGCTCAAGGCCAACACGTACAACGACGGCAAGATGCTGGAGGTGTACGGTTATATCGACAGGCAGCTCAAGGACGTCCGTGAGGCGCTGTGCAAGCAGGCCGTCCACAACCAGCGCACCGAGGACAGCTTCACGCTGGTCAAGCAGGACGTCGAGTCTGTCCGCAAGGAAGCCCTTGGCGCGGTCAAGATGGAGGCCGAGCGCCGCTGCTGCGGCGACAACGCCCTGAAGACCTATGTCAACGCAACCTTTTATCCCAAGCAGGTCGCAGATGTCACCACCGGCACCGCGACCACGGCGCAGACGCTCTACGATCCGCTCCCGAAGTGCTGCGGCTGCTGCAACAACTAAGCCAAAGGGGCGGCGATAGCCGCCCCCATCCTTAAAGGAGGGAACCTGCGATGACAGTGACGATCGATCAGGCTATGCGCGGCGCGATGCGCTACGCAGACAATGAGGTCATCCCACACCTGCCGGGCGGCAAGGGCATCGGGGCCGGGATCATGCTGGCGCTCATCATGGAGGGAAGCCGCGAAAAGATCCTTGCGCTGCGCGAGAATCCGGCGATCAAGATGATGCAGATCTTTGACGACGCCGGAAACATCGACCTCGACAAGCTCTACAACGCGGCCAGGCCGCGCTTTGAAAACAAGCTGACCGTATCCGTCCCGCTGCTGGGCGATCTGCGGTTTGACCAGAACGACGTCGATAAACTCTACCGGTATATCCAGGAGGCATGACGAGATGAAAGAATATATCGAAAAGCTTTACACAAAGCTGCACGAGGCCATGGAGAAACCCGTGACGCTGGGCAGCGCGGAGGAAGTCGGCCTGTACGCGAAGACGATCTGCAGGCTCGAAAAGCTGCACGGGCACCACGACGAGCCGGAGGCGGCCACATTTGATCGCGAAACGGCGATGCAGTGGGCAGCCAACATGCAAAACGCCGACGGCACGGCAGGCCCGCACTGGACGATGGAACAGACAACGGCCGTGGCCGAGAGCATGGGCATTCAGGCGCCAGCGGTCCCGCGCTGGGCATGGGGCGTGACCATGAACATGATGTACTCGGACTACTACCCCGTCGCCGTAGAGTTTGGCCTCAACCGCCCGGAATTCTACGCTGCGCTGGCAAAGGCGTTTCTGCTCGATAAAGACGGCCCGGGGCCGGAACAGAAGCTCATGGCGTATTATGAGCATATCGCAAGGAGCTGAGAACACAGAAAAGGGACTGGACACAGAATAAACACAGTTTGCAAATTAACATTGAAAATACAGTGTTTTTTCAGAGTTCGAGTCTCTTCAGGTCCACCAAAGATAAAGACGCAGGAATTTAAATTCCTGCGTCTTATTTTTTATCTTTTTTGGTAGAATAGCATTTAAAAGACGGATTATTTATGATTGAACAAAACTTTTGGCGAGAATCGCAAGATAGCAAGATGTAGCATATCCTAGCACGAAAATACACGGGTATGAACACAGTGACCGACACAGTAAAAAAGTGCAATTAAAAGGCCGCGTCCATCTGGGCGGCGACTTTATCAATGCGGGTATCGAGGATGTCGGTGTAGATATCCATGGTGGTGGAGAGCTGCGCGTGGCCGAGGAATTTTTGAGCGAGTTTGAAGTCCACGCCGGCCTCGTAGAGCGCGGTCGCGTAGCCGTGGCGGATCTCGTGCGGGGAGACGGTGATGCCGGTGCGCTTGCGGTAGGCGTCGAATTGGTCGGTGACGAACCAGCCGGGGAGCGGACTTTTTCCACCGTCGTTGGAAAAGATATAGCCGTGCTCCTTTTGCGGAAGCGCAGCGGCCAACGCCGGGAGCAGCGGGACGGGGCGGATGCCGGCGGCAGTCTTTGGCTCCTTGATCTGGGGCGTCGGACCGGTATGGTAGACGCTGCGGCGGATGTAGATCCTGCCTTTCTCACGGTCAATGTCTTCGTAGCGCAAGCCCTCGGCCTCGCCGCGGCGGCAGCCGGTATAATAGATCAGGAAGGCAAACAGGCCGAAGTCGTCGTTTAGGCTGTCCTTGATCTTCTGGATCTGATCAGCGGGCGGCGCGTGGCGGCGCTTCTGCGGAAGGTTCTTTGGAAGAAGAACTGCCTGCGCAGCGTTAAAAGAGACGTAACCTTCGCGCTGGGCTTTATTCAGGATCTGCCGGATGATCTGGCGCTGGGTGATAACGGTCTTCTTTGCGTGGGTCTTGGCAAACTGGTTGATGTACGTCTCAATCTCTTTGCTTGTGATCGTGGCGACATCCTCTGGGCCAAACTGCGCGACGGCGCGCTCATAGGCAGGGGAATAATTGCGCAGGGAGTTCGGCGCAAGCGTTGGCTCGATCTCGTTCCACCAGGCGTGGGCGACGTCGGAGAACGGGACGGTCTTTGGCTTCTCGGCTTCGGCGCGGTAGGCCTTGATCTTGTTCCAGACCTCGCGGTCTGTCTTGCCGCGAAACGCTTTGCGCTTGCCGTTGACTGTGATGATGGATTCATGCAGGCCGTCCGGCCTGACATAGTATTTGGGAATTGGCATCGTAAAACCTCCAAGAATACCGCTCCGGCGCTGGGCCGGGGCGGTTTTATTTATGCGCGGATCCAGCCGATCGATGGGATGAGCGCGTCGGCCACAAGCGCAAGGGCACACAGCAAAAGAATACCCAAGAGGATGAGCGTTACAAGCCGGTGCATGCGCAGGGACTTCTGCTGCTGAGCAAGCTGTGCACGAAGGGCCGCGGTCTCGGCACGGAGTTTTTCAGCATCGGGAGGCTCGGAAGGCTCGGCAGGCTCGTCATGCGGGATGCCGAAATACTCATCCATAGAAACGCCCATCTCCCGGCAGATCGGGCCGACCGTGTAAACAGACGGATTTTTGATGTCGCCGCGAAAGAACTGGGAGACGGTGCCGACGGAAAGGTCGGTATTTTCGGCGACGTCCTGATTTGTTTTGTGCGGAGTGATCGTCTGCTTCTGCTCACGGCATAAATCAGATAATTTTTCCTTCAAAACATGTCATTCCCCCCAAAAAAGCAAGACGTCTGACTGCAAAAAGCAACTGTAATATCTTTACAAGTCTACCGTGGGCAGGCTACCCTAAAGTTACAGACGGCTCCCGGTCGCCTGCGCAAGCAAAAGCCCGCGCCGTTGTTCGGCCAGCGGCGCGGGCGACGCCTACCTATATCTTACAACTTTTGGGAGGTGCGAACAAGAGGCAAAGATTAACAAAAAATGAACGGGAATTTTGTGGAGAAATGGAGACGGAGATGGAAAAGACGATGGAACGGATTGAAAACATTTTAGAGCGGGCCACACTGGATCAGCTGAAAATCATCCTGCGATTCCTGCGGAACATCATAAAATAAGCGCCGGAACGGGAGACCGTTCCGGCGGGGATTATTCAGAAAGGGCTTCTTCCATGCTGACAGTGGGCATAGTCAAGTTTCCGTCCGAGACTGGATAAAGCGTATACTCATAATAGAGTGTCTGCGAAAATTCAATTTCGCGATCAACCTGGCAACGGGTATCTTCCCCGAAAAGATAGTCGGGACCGTACCAGTCGTCGCCAAATGTAAAATAAATGTCCAGTGTCCCGTTTGGGCAGTAGGTATCAACGGTCTCGCCGGCGCGGACGAAAAAACGATCCAGAATTTTACCAGTCGATGACCGCTTGATGATTACAAAGCAGTTCGAAGTAGACGGCGCATGGACGCATATAGAAGACAATGCACCTTGGGAAAAATCGTAGGTCGGATAATGCCTGCCGTTTCTCGGGAGGGATAATTTCTCAGGCTGCGGATCCGGCTCTGGCTCCGGAATTGCAGCGGCAGGAACTGAAGCAGGCTCGACAATAGGAGGAGAGGACGCTGCGGAAACTGTGGCAGTGTTGTGAACAGAATGCGTCGAGGATACTGCGACGATGATAGCGATAACGGCGATTACAGCAGCAACGACCACAACCCAATATGCAGTACGGTTAGACTGCGAGGGTGCCTTAGGCTCCGGAACTGGGACGGATGGAGAGGGAGGAACATCAGGCTTGATGAGATCATCCGCAAAAGCCAAAATAGAATGCGCAATGCGGAGGACAGAATGCCGGTATTTATCAAACCATTCATCGCACGGAATATCATAGACTGTATCAAAGGCTAGATACAACGAATGATCGAGACTGCTTTCGAACGAACGGCTGCCATCATAGCACTTGACAAAGTCAGTGGCGCAAGTAAAGAACAAGTCCATTATGGCGGAAGGACGCCGAGTGAAGAGACGAGCCGCGACACAATCGCAAAAGTCATTAGCAATGTCAGAATCCGGAGGAAGCGAAGTAAATGACAGGGGAACGAAGAACGCGGCAGAAAGAATAGGCATTGAGTTTGGGACGACGGGATCCTTGCTGATCTCGTCCTCGATCTTGTGGATGCAATAAAAAACGTAGCCACATAGCGTCATTGCTTTCGAGTAGGTAGATTCGGGCATAAAAAATACCACCCTCTTCCAAGATACAGAAAAACCCGGGAACGGTCAAGCGTTCCCGGGTTTTTTTGTGTCTTTCGACAAAGGATTTTTTTTCAATTCCTCGACGAAGGCTTCAATCGCCGCCCATTTTTCCGGCGGGAGGGCCATCAAAAGAGAGATGAAGCGCTTGCGGAAGGAATCGTCGGCGTCGGACATGATATCCGTGACCAGCAGGGCCAGCTCCTCATTAGCGCTGCGCTGCACATACATTTCCCCTTCGCCGTCTTCGAGCCAGGCGAGGGAGACGTTGAATTCCCGGCAGATATCCGAGATCGTGCGCTCGGTTGGGACATATGTGCCGGAGCATATTCGAGAGACATGAGCTTGTGTCAGGTGAATGCGCTCGGCAAATTTGGACTGCGTCAGACCCTGATCTTTGATTAAAAACGAGATTCGTTCATTCACTGTGTTCATGGATTCACCTTCTTTCTGAAATGAGAGTATCACAGGCACGCATATTTGTCAATCAGAAAATATGTGAAATGTATAAAATAATACTTGACAATATACGTATCACATGCTAGTCTATACATAACGAATAAACCAAGCGAGGTGAGATCAATGCAGTTTACAGAACCGACGGAATCCTTGAAGCAATACGAGGAACTGAAGAAAAACCAGAACCCGAGCGGGCACAAACTGGCTCTGCGGCTGATGGAAGCAGCCGCAGAGCTGGGGGCAACGGAAGAAGACTTCGAGTTTGCCACAACTTATATCTGGGAATGGATCAATGCGACGAAGGATCTACATCCCATTACGCTGGCGGAAGTCAAGGGCAACCGTGACGCCTTCGTCAAGGCAAGCGTAGAACGCTGATCTGCGGCGCGGGAAATCCTTCTCGGAGTGGTTCTGCGAAAGCCACTCCGAGAAGCGGGCCTGCGCGTAGGCAAGCGCAATCTGGCGCTCGTCGGGCGTGAGAATGAAGTAATTATCCACTGTGCTGACACCTCCTTTCAGATAAAGGATAGCACAGCGCAGGGACGATTGACAATAGCGAGGTGAGATCAATGTCAGAGGAACAGAAGCAGCAGGCCGAGAAGATCTCGGCGGAAATCAACAAGCTTACACCGGAAATGCGTGAGAAGGCGCTGATCTTTATGCAGGGCATGGCTGCTATGGTGCAGCCGGCGAAGAGCGAGAAGAAGGAGGCGTGAGGGGATGCCAAGAGAGCTGGAAGGATACCGGCCGCAGCTGGAGCTGCTGACGGATATGTTTCCGGGCCGGGCGGCGATCGGGATCACGGAATGCCAGGCGGCGCTGGGCATCGACCGGCGGACGCTGCTGGCTGACCGGCGCTTCCCGGCCCGGCACATCGGGAACAAGTACACGGTGTCGCTCACGGAGCTGGCACGGTGGATGGTGCAGAGATAGGAGGCTGACCCATGGGGAAGGAAAAGACCTACAACCTCACATTGAGCGGGCAGGAGCTGCATGATCTGATCGAGGCGGCGCTGGTGTGTGAGTGCCAGGCGGCGCAGATCATCGGCGGGCTCAAACGCAAGGGGCTGGACATGGACGCGCAGAAGCTCGTGACACAAAACGCCCGTCTGTCGCGACTCGTCAGGCGGATGCAGGAGACGAAGGAGGAGACCGCATGACAAATTTCGGGAAGACCGTGCGCAAGCGGCTGATCGATCTGGACAAGACGCAGGACTGGCTGGCCGCGCAGGTCAGGGGGGTGGGGATCCCCTGCAATAAGACATATCTCAGCAAGATACTGAATGGAGCCCGGAAGGGCAAGCAGGTCAAGGCTGCGATCGAGAAGATTCTGGATATGGAAGGGGGTGCGCTGGGTGGATGAGCTCAAGAAAAAAACGATCGCCGCACTGGAACAGCAGTTGCAGCTGCTGGCCCAGAACGGCGGATCGCCTGCCGGAAAGGCAGAAACGTGCAACGCAATCACGGTCCTGACTGCGCTGCTGCATGAGCTGCGGCAGTTTTAAACGAGAGAAAAGGAGAAGAAAAATGAGAACCAATCTTGCGGAGCGGCTCGGGTATGAGCCGGAGGAAGAGACCAGGGAGCGGCAGGAGCGGCTGCTGGAGGAGCTGCGGTACCGGGAGGCCATGCGGCGGGTGGCGAAGACTTGCTGCGTGTGGCTGGGCGGCGCGGCCTTTGTGCTGGCGGTGATCGCCGGGTACGCAGAGATGACCGACGCCTGCGTCGCGACCGGCGCGATCGCGCTGGGCCTGACGACCTACGGGATCCTGTGATGGACGAACCGAAGATCCCGGTCGAGCTACGGCCGAATCAGCTGGCAGACATCATCGACGCCGTCCTGGCCTTTGCCGATGACTGCGCCAACGACCGGGAGATCCTGCAGAGCATGCCGCGCGTCGACCGGGACACGGTCGAAGACCTGCTGCAGCGCGAGACGGCGCTGCAAACGCTCGCGGCCTGGCTGCAGCACGTACAGGAGGAAGCGGAGTGAATTATTTTGCGCCGCGCATGCGGCCCATCCCGCCGCCCTGCGGCCGGAACTGCCCGGACCGAAGCGGCACATGCCGCGCCGGGTGCTGCACCTGGACGCTCTACGAGAGCATTCGGAACCACATCTACGACGTAAACCACCGCGACAGGGACAGCCTGCAGCCCGATCTTGCAGCGGGAAAGCAGATGGTCCATGCCGACAACCAGATAAGGAGGCGCAAACACATTGCGAAATAGCATCGATTACCCCGGCGAGCGGGCGCCGCGGCGCCCCGCCGTGATCGCCCAGGCTGGATACACCGGCCAGAACCACTTTTCCGTTACATATGGAGACCAGAAAGTGACCGTCCGCGCCGAGGATGGCTATGCGGCCCTTTTCACCGCCGCCAAGCACTGGGGCTATAAATTCACCCGCCCGGAGTACCACCAGAACGCCCGCGCGACCAAGCTCCACTACACGCCGGACACCCGGCCGGGGGCACTGGTATGAGGTTCGTGTGTGACGCCTGCCAGGATATCACGAACATCGAGGCAGACCGGATGGAGATCCAGGGCGAGAAGCTGATGGTGTACAGCCGCGGGCGGCTGGTGTACGTGGCGGATCTCGGCCAGATCATGCTAGCGAAGCTTACGCCGGGGAGGGATGAGGCAAGATGAAAGTACTCGAATTGTTTGCAGGGACGCGAAGCATCGGGAAAGCATTTGAGGCACGAGGGCACGAAGTGTACTCAGTGGAGTGGGACAAAGACTTTGAAAACATCGACCTATACGCCGACATCCTGACGGTAACGGCGAAAGACATCTTGGATAAATTCGGACATCCGGATGTGATCTGGGCAAGCCCGGATTGCACGACATTCTCCATCGCTGCAATCTCACACCATCGACGCAAAAATCCGGAAACGGGGAATTTGGACGCGGTGAGCGAGTACGCAAAGTTCTGCGACAAGGTGGACCAGCATGTCCTGGCACTCATCAAAGAGCTTAACCCGAAATTTTATTTTATAGAAAATCCCCGTGGCGGGATGCGGAAAATGACGTGGATGCAGGATCTGCCTCGCTACACTGTTACATATTGCCAGTATGGTGACACCAGAATGAAGCCAACAGATATATGGACAAACCATCCAGATCCCAAATTTAGGCCGATGTGCCACAACGGCGACCCGTGCCATATCGCCGCGCCGCGCGGAGCAAAGACCGGTACGCAGGGGCTGAAGGGGAGCAAGGAGCGGTCGGTGATTCCGAAAGCGCTATGCGAGCATATCGTGGATATCTGTGAGGCAGACTTGGGCCAGATCATGCTGGCAAAGCTGACGCCGGGGAGGGAGGACGACAATGGACTTAGAGCAAACCGCGATTGAGCGGCTGAAGATGGCATCGGAGATGAGCTTGCGGCTGTACAGGCAGCCGCTGGTGATCACGTACTCGGGCGGCAAGGATTCAGACGTGCTTCTGCATCTGGCTGGGAAATCTGGTATCCCGTATGAGGTGCTGCACTCGCTGACCACGGCAGACGCGCCGGAAACCGTATGGCATGTCCGCGATACCTTCCGGCGGTTGGAGCTGGCGAACGTGAAGTGCACCATCAATACGCACCGGACTCCGGACGGCGGGAATGTGACGATGTGGAATCTGATCCCGAGAAAGCTCATGCCGCCGACACGCCTGGTGCGCTACTGCTGCGCGGTGCTCAAAGAGACCGGCGGCCGCGGGCGATGGATCGCGACCGGCGTGCGCTGGGCGGAATCGCAAAAGCGCAAGTCCCGCGGCGTCATGGAGGCCCTGCACAGGGACAAATCCAAGCGGTTGATACTGATGAATGACAACGACGAAAGCCGCATGTTGGTGGAAAACTGCCAGCTCAAGGGGACGCGAGCAATCAATCCAATCATTGACTGGCAAGATGCTGACATCTGGGATTACTGCACGGCAGAAAAGATTTCGACGAACCCGCTTTACGCCTGCGGGTTCGAACGTGTGGGTTGTATCGGCTGTCCAATGGCGGGCAAGCACCGGAAGGTGCAGTTCGCGCGTTACCCAAAGATCAAAGCGGCGTATGTCCGGGCGTTTGACAGGATGCTTGCAGAACGGCAGACGCGGGGGCTGCCCTGCGACTGGCAGACGGGCGAAGACGTCCTGCATTGGAGCCTGGAGGACGGCGTGCTGCCGGGACAAATGGTTCTTGAAGGAATGGAGGAGGACACGCTATGACAGACAAGGAAATCGTGAAGTCGCTGCGGTGCTGTGCAGAAATCGGAGGATGCGAAAAGTGCCCGATCGACGCGGAGGCCACCTGGGATGATTGCCGCAAAAGAGACGTCGAAGCCGCCGACATGATCGAGCGCCTGACCGCAGAGAACGCAGCGCTGCGGGAGAAACAGAGGTGGATTCCAGTGGCGGAGCGGCCGCCGGAGGAACAAGTTCTTGTAAACGTTGTGTAGGTGAACAGAGTGCCAGAACTGTACTACAAAAAAATAAAGGGCGTTCCGTTTTCTGATACTGCGTGCTTTTACAGAGGGAGATGGTATTGGGATTCTCCTGCAGTCCTCGATCTGTTGGCAGAATACGGGGAAGATAAGATTGATCTTGTAGACGAGGCAGTGGAAGTCACCCACTGGATGCCGCTGCCGGAAGCGCCGAAGGGAGGAGACAAGCATGAGTAAAGCTGTTTTGATCAGCATTCGCCCGGAGTGGTGTGAGAAGATTATGGCAGGGCGGAAGACCATTGAGGTGCGCAAGACGCGCCCGAAGATGGATACGCCGTTTAAGTGCTATATCTACTGCACAAAACCGGAGGAAAAGCTACTCACCATTATGAAAGACGGCGATGAGAATTATGGAGAGACGTATCACGGCAAGCCGGTTTTCATAAAGACGGAAAAAGCGCCGACCACTGGCTTATGGGATAAGCGGCAAAAGGTTATCGGGGAATTTCTGTGCGATGAGATCATCAACATTAACGGCGCGGGAAGGATCCCGTCGGATGCTGCGCGGCCAACCTGCCTAGAGCCTGCGGAGCTGCACCAGTATCTCGGAGCTGCCACCGGCTTCGGCTGGCACATCTCAGATTTGCGCGTTTACGATCACCCGCGCGAACTGCGGGAATTTTACGCTGTGCCAAATGAGGTAGAGGTGGCGCTCAAGGCAAAACCCAAGCCGGTCACCCGCCCGCCCCAGAGCTGGCGGTATGTGGAGGAAGAACTATGGAACGACTGACTGAAAAGCACTATCTCGCGGAAGACCACTACATGAAATGCTCGGAAGACTGCAACGTGGATATGGATTGCGTGGATTGCCCTGCGTTTGACAAGCTAATTGAGCGCCTAGCGGCCTACGAGGACACGGGGCTGACGCCGGAGGAAATCAAGGCTCCATTTACGGAGGACACGATGATAAATCTGGCAGCGCAGGCGCTGGGCGTGGAGCCTAGCCTCCTCCGCAAGCTTGCCGAGGCCGACAAGGACGGGCGCGTGGTCGTGCTGCCGTGCAGGCAGGGAGATGAACTGTGGACATACTGCAATCACCCGGTTAAGCGGGTATATAGTTTTACCGTATCGGACGTGAGCACGCTGAACGGGCGGACTGTGCTGAATACGCTAGGTCTCGGGACGATCAGACCAGAGGACATCGGCAAAACCGTATTTTTGAGCCGCGAAGAAGCCGAGAAGGATTTGCAGGAAATGGAGGGCAAGAAGGATGGCTGATTATATCCGGCGCGAGGATGCGCTATTTGCGTTACGGAAAGCAGAACGCGGTGGAAGCATGACGGCACTAACACGGTTGGAACGCGCATATGCCGAAATTCGGGAAATGCCCGCCGCCGACGTTGCGCCGGTGGTGCGGTGCAAGGACTGTATTTACAGGATCAACGGCCGGTGTTTTTCCCGCACGTCCTTTCTCAACGCTCCTGCAGTCGAGCCGGACAATTTTTGCAGTTGGGGCGCTACAGAATGAGCGGCCTGCGGTTTGAATCCATGGCGGACATGCCACCGCGGATGCGGGAGCTTTATGCACGGCAGCAGATGCCGGGGGCTGCCGCGGCGCCGAAGAAGGCCTCGAAGTATCACAGCACGCCCGCCGAGCGCGGCGAGCTGCGCTTCGACAGCCAGAAGGAGGCACGGCGGTATGACGAGCTGATGGTCATGCTGCGGGCCGGGATCATCTCCGACCTGCGGCTGCAGCCGCAATTCACGCTGCAGGAATCTTATGTGACAGAGACCGGCGAGCGGATCCGCGCGATCCGGTACACGGCGGACTTTTCCTACCGATTCGGCGGAAAGCTGGTCGTCGAGGACGTGAAGTCGACCGCCACGCGGACAAAGGAGTATCTGCGGAACCGCAAATTCATGCGGGCCAAATTCGGGATCGAGATCCAGGAGGTCTAACATGCCAGAAAAAAACGAGAGCAGCCCGCGCGAGGCATGCGGGCTGCCGAAGCAGGGCAATGCCTGTCCATATGCAAAGCTCGCGCCGGATCTTTGCGCACGGTGCGGCTGGAACCAGGAGGAGCAGGCGCGGCGGCAGGCGCTGCCGCTGACCGAGAACGCCGACGGGCTGCGGCACAAGGATATCAGCCAGCCCGAGGATTGATGTCAGCAATCAGCCGGGGACCATATTTTTTCGGACTTTGGCCGCGGCCGCTCCGCCATGAGACGGCTGCGGGAGGATCACCCCGGCTCTGCACCCGGCCCGCGAAACCTCAAGCCCGCGGGCCGGGGATAAAAAGCGCGTGTGGAACGTGCGCGCGGGTGGGAACCGTCAACGTTACCCCACGCCGGGTGTCGGGATCGCCCGGCGGCATCGTGTTACCTCCTTATGGAAAGCTGCCTGAGCAGACAAGGGCAGCTCGTCTGCGGCGACAGGGGGACGCGCAGGCGCAGGCGGTGCAAGTCCGCCCTGCATAGGGGCCGGGAGACCGGCCCCTGACGAAAGGAGAATGGAAATGTCACACGTAGTCGATCTGACGGGCACGGACTTTGGATATTTGCATGTCATCGGGCGGGATACCAGCAAAAAAGGAGACACGGCACACTGGATCTGCCGGTGCAAATGCGGGACCATCTGCAGCAAGGACGGAAAATACCTCCGGAACGGGCATGCAAAAAGCTGCGGCTGCTTCCGGAAAGAACGCGCGGCCACGCTCGTCACCAAGAGGGATCCAGCCAAAAAGCCAAAAGCCGAACCGAAGAAGAAAAAATTCGGCCGCGGCCCGCAGCGGGCAGGCTCCGGGATCTGTTACAACGCCTTCTGCCCGACGCGCAACAACTACCGCGGCGCCTGGAGCTGCACCGAATGCCGCTTCTGCCCGGAACGCAAATTCACCCGCCAGTCGAGGCGGGAGATCATCACAATTTGAAGGGAGTATCAAAATGGCAGAAATCATGGGCGCGTTTGCGCACGACCTAGACAATTTTGTCGCATACTACGAAAAACAGCAATGGGATACCAGCTTCCGCGGCGAGCAATACCCGCCGCGCATCGTCATGGAGCAGTCCACGCCGCCGCTCTTCGAAGTGGGGGCGGACGGTGCAAAGACGCTGGTGCCTAATCCGACAATTCAGATTATTGGTCGACCGGAGACTGAGGTTGTTACGACCGGCAAACTGCAGATCAGCAAAAAGGATTTCACAAATCTGACCAACCGCGCCGCCGCTCTTCTGGAGCTGTTCCTGCACGGGTTTATGCAAGAGCGCAAGGAAATGGAGGCGGCGCAGAATGACTGACACGGGGAAACTCTATTGGTCTGCGATCAAGACGTTCGGCGTGGATCTGCAGCTCGCGGTTGCCATCGAAGAAATGGCAGAGCTGACGAAGGAACTGTGCAAGGCGCAGCGGACGATATTTGCGGCGCGGACAGATCTTGGGGATGGACGGATCGATAACCTTGATGAGATCGCCGAGGAGATCGCGGACGTGCAGATCGTGCTAGATGAAATGATGTGGGCGTTCGGTGTAGCGACAGAGGTACAGTACGCCAGAAAGCAAAAGCTCTCACGGCTGGAAATGCGGATCGAGAAGGCAAGAGAGGAACGCGGGGATAATCGTGAGCACACCGCACATTGGGAGGAGCTGGGCCAGAAGGGGGATCTGTGGCATGCAAAGCTGAATGGGCCGGGGCCAGACCCCAAAGGAGCGCGAGGTGCGTGGGGGCACTGCCCGAAGTGCGGGGCATCAGATTGCGAATGGGACGCTGAGACAGACGTATGCACATGCAAGGCATGCGGATACACGAACTGACCGTTGAAACTGTGGCCGGAATCTCCGGCCACGCTTTGAGCGGGCAGAGATGGGAGGAGCTGAGACTATGGTGAAGAGACACAAGCGCCGCCTGTTTACAGGGGCGGTATGTACGCAGATCGTTTATACCGTGTCCGATGGCGCGGACAAAAAGACCAGCAAGCCGCGAAAGCCGCGCTTCCAGACGCAGGCGGAGCGCGATGAATTCAACAGCAAGCAATCGCTGGATCGGCTCGTTGCGCTGATGAACGCCAATTTCTCGCCCACAAGCCTGTATTCCACCCTGACATTGGATGCAGAAAACGAGGTACATACCGCAGAGGAAATGCGCAGAGTGCGCGACAACCTTGTGCGCCGCATGCAGTATCACTATCCGGAGGCAAAAATCGTTGCTTTCTACGGAAGAGGGAAAACAACCAATCGCTTCCATTTGCACTTGGTAACAGAGGGGATCCCGGAAGAAGCCATCGGCGGGCTTTGGGGGCTCGGCAGCGTGATCGAGGTTCGGCACCTGCGAAAGCACAACTATTATATAGATGAGCAGGGAAACAAGGTCGACCACGGCCAGGACTACACAGCACTTGCCAGTTACCTGCATGCGCACTGGAGAAAAGAATTTGGCGGCCACCGGTACAAGGCGACGCGAAATTGTATCCGCCCCGAGCCGGAACCTGCGACCGAGGCCGTGCGCGAGTACAGCCCCAAGCATCCGCCCGTCGCCCCGCGCGGCTACATCCTCGTCGAGGCACGGACGACAAAGTACGGGTATCAATATTATAAGTATGTAGTCGACCCAAGATCAGAGCACAAGCGGAACGGGAGCCGCTTAAATTAAGCCTTGTATATGCGTAAGGTTTTAGAACGAAAGGGTGATAGGGACGAGCGACTACTGGCACAGGGAGTATATCTGCCCATTCTGGCAGGCAGCCGGGAAAAAGACGATACGCTGCGAGGGAGAATGCGTGCTCGCATTTCCTGAGCGGCGGGAGACGTCAGACTACATCACGCGATACTGCGCCAGCTTTGACTACGTGCGGTGCAGCATCGCGGCGGCGAAGCTCCGATACTACGAAAGAACAGAATGAGAGCCGAAGCGCATGCGGAACATCGTATGCGCTCATTCTGCGTGCGTGGGGTGAAAAGATTTTCCGGATACGCTATGCTGAAAAGCGGAAGGGAGGCGTGAGCCATGGCGAGGAAACCGAAGTATGAATCCGTGGAGCAGATCGAAGGGCTGATCGAGGCGTATTTTGAGAGCTGCAAGGGAGAGATCCTGCGGGATGAGGACGGGCGCATCGTTTTCAACCAGAAAGACGGGACTCCGGTCTGGGTGAACCGGAAGCCGCCGACGATCCCGGGGCTTGCGCTGGCGCTGGGCTTTTCCAGCAGGCAAAGTCTGTACAACTACAAGGCCAGGAAAGAATTTATGGACACGATTTCGCGCGCGCAGACGCGCGTGGAACAATATACGGCCGAAAGACTGTTCGACCGGGATTCTCAGCGTGGGGCACAGTTCGCGCTGGAGTATGGGTTCCGCTACAGACGGGATGCGGAGGGCGAAAAAAAGGATGAAAGCCAGAGGATCACGATGGAGGCGGAGGCGGAGGCTTACGCGGAATGAAAAAGCGCTGCTTCGGGGAACCGAACGAAAAGCAAAAGCTGTTTCTGCTGGATCATCACCGGCATGTGGCCTATGGCGGTGCGCGCGGCGGAGGGAAAAGCTGGGCTGTGCGGACGAAGGCAAAGCTGCTGGCACTGCACTTCGCAGGGATCAAGGTTCTGATCGTCAGGCGCGCGATGCCTGAGCTCCGGAACAACCACATCGAGCCGCTGAAAAAAGAGCTGGCGGGGATCGCGAAGTACAACACCACCGACAAGACCTTCCGGTTCTCAAACGGATCGACGATCACGTTCGGTTACTGCGACAACGCAGGAGATCTGGGGCAATACCAGGGCGCGGAATACGACGTGCTGTTCATTGACGAGGCCGGGCAGCTGCAAAAGGAGTGGATCGACCAGATCAACGCCTGCGTGCGCGGCACGAACCCGTTTCCAAAGCGGACGTACTACACGCTGAACCCGGGCGGCCCGGCACATGCGTATTTCAAGCGCCTGTTCATTGACCGCAGATTTGAGGACAAAGAGAAGCCGGAAAACTACAGCTTCATTCAGGCGCTGGTGCAGGACAACAAAGTCCTGATGCAGATCCAGCCGGAGTATATCGAGCAGCTCGAAACACTGCCGCCGAAGCTGCGCGAGGCATGGCTGTATGGCAGGTGGGACGTCTACGAAGGGCAATTCTTTGAGGACTTCCGGGACGATCCGGAACACTACAAAGACCGGCGCTGGACGCATGTCATTGAGCCGTTTGAGATCCCGGACGGGTGGACGATCTGCAGGAGCTATGACTTTGGCTACGGCAAGCCGTTTTCCTGTGCGTGGTGGGCGGTCGACTATGACGGCGTGATCTATCGCATTCTGGAGCTTTACGGATGCACGAAGACACCGAACGAGGGCGTCAAGTGGAACCCGGACAAGCAGTTTGCGGAGATCAGCAGGATCGAGCGGACGCATGCGTGGCTCAAAGGGAAGAACATCATCGGCGTCGCCGACCCGGCGTGCTGGGCGGCGGATCGCGGAGAGAGCATCATGCAGACCGCAGCGAAATACGGTGTATATTTTTCACCGGGAGACAACGAGCGCATTGCGGGGTGGATGCAGTGCCACTACCGGCTACAGTTTGACCCGGATGGATACCCGAGAATGTATGTATTTGCAGGGTGTAAAGCGTTTATCCGGACGATCCCGATGCTCATGTATGACGAGCACAAGGTGGAGGATCTGGATACGAAAATGGAGGATCACTGCGCGGACGAATGGCGGTATATGTGCATGTCGCGGCCAATCAAGCCGACGGTACCGGCAGAAGCACCGCCGGTTCTGTTTGATCCGCTGGACATGATGAAACGGAGGTAAGGCCATGCTGGCACCACAACTGACGGAGACTGAGAAGCAGACCATGATGACGGAGGTCTTTCTCGGATACAACCACAACCTCGAACTGGCGGACGGGGAGTTTTACGACATGGAGAATCTGTCGGCGGATGATTATCCGCTGCTCGCGCCGCGGCCAAGGAGAGGGACGGCGCAGGCGATCGAGGGCGTGCAGGGGATCCTAGCGAAGGATGCGCTGTGCTGGGTGCAGGACCAGGTGCTTTATATCAACGGCGCTTCGATGGAGGCGTATATGCCGTCCGTGTCGATCTCGGCGGGGGAAAAGCAGCTCATTTCCATGGGCGCGTATCTGTGCATCTTCCCGGACGGGATCTACTTCAACACCGAGAAGTACTCGGACAACGGGTACATGGGACAGGAGAACACCGTCAACGCGGCAAGCACGAACATTGACATTTCCCTGTGTCTTGTCGACGGGACGGCGCTGACGGTGAGCTATAAGCAAGCCAGCCAGCCGGAGAGCCCGTCGAACGGGCAGTACTGGCTCGACACGTCCGGCAAGCTCCACACGCTCAAGCAGTGGGCGGAGGCGACGAGCCAGTGGGTATCCGTGCCGACGGTGTATCTGAAGCTTTCCGCGAACGGTATCGGGAAGGGCTTTCAGCAATACGACGGCATCCGGCTTTCGGGGCTGACTGGAAACGAGCAGGTCGAGAAGCTCAACGGCAGCCAGATCCTCTACGATGTGAGCGAGAGCTATATCGTGATCGTCGGCCTCGTCGACGAGACGACGAAGGTGACGAGCGGGACCGTGAAGACGGCGCGGAAGGTCCCAAGCATGGACTTCATCACCGAGAGCGGGAACCGGCTGTGGGGCTGCAAGTACGGCGTGGCGGACGGCGAGACCGTGAACGAAATTTACTGCTGCAAGCTGGGGGACTTCAAAAACTGGGAGTGCTATCAGGGCGTGTCGACGGATTCGTGGCGCGCGAGCTGCGGCACGGACGGGAAGTGGACCGGCGCGGCGACGCTGGCGGACAGCCCGATCTTCTTCAAGGAGGACTGCTTCCACCGGGTGTATCCGTCAGCCTCGGGCGCGCATCAGGTGGTCGTGCAGAAGTGCGCGGGCGTGCAGAATGGGTCGAGCAAGAGCCTGGTCGTGGTGGATGACCGGCTGTATTACAAATCGCGGATGGGCGTTTGCGTGTACGACGGGAGTCTGCCGCAGGAGATCGGCAGCTGCTTCGGGACGAAGCTCTACTACAATGCCGTGGCAGGCGGCGCCAGAGGGAAGTACTTCATCAGCATGGAGGATGAAGGCCATAACTGGTCGCTGTTTGTCTACGACACGCGCAAGGGTCTGTGGCACAAGGAGGACAGCACCCACGCAGAGGACTTCGCGCGGGTGGACGATGAGCTGTATTTCCTTGAGGACGGGACGCTCAAAACCGTGTACGGGAGTGTCGGGACGCTGGAAGGCCCGGTAGGCTGGATGGCGGAGACGGGGATCATGACGTATGGGCTGGTCGGGAAGAAGTATGTGTCCCGGATCAACCTGCGGATGCAGCTGCCGAAGGGGTCCTTCGTGGATTTCTGGGTGCAGTATGATTCCGACGGCGTCTGGCGGCACTGCGGGCATATCGAGGGACGGGGGCTGCGGACCTTCCTGCTGCCCATCCGCCCGGCCCGGTGTGACCATCTGAAGTTCCGGCTGACGGGGAAGGGCGAGATGAAGCTGTTCAGTCTGGCACGGGTGCTGGAAGCGGGGAGTGATGCGTAATGGGATCTTTGACACTTGCATACCCGTCGATCGCGGGGAAGACGACGCAGGAGCAGCTGGAGAGCATGCGGCGGTATCTGTGCAGCGTGACCGAGCAGCTGAATCTGGCGGACTGGTCGGCGAAGGCGACGCTGACGGAGATCTCGCAGGCCATCGACGCGGACAGTTTGCCCGAGGCGGAGAAGAAGACAACGCTTTCGGGATACGCGGCTTTAAAGTCCCTCATCATCAAGACGGCGGACTTCGCCGCGGCAAATTCGGAGACGTGGTCGACGAAGCTGTCCGGCAGCTATGTGGCCATCTCGGATTTTGGCAAGTATCTCGAGAAGACACAGCTGACGATCGAGGGCAATTCCGTCGGCATCAAACAGCTGTATGACTACACGGCGGGCGTCAACAACCAGTTTTCCGTCAATTCGCAGCAGTATATCAAGACGGGGCTGCTGTACTACAAGGGCGCTGTGCCGGTGTACGGCGTGGGCGTGGGGAACATCGAGACGACGGTGACGGACGGCGGGGAGAACGTCATTGACCGGACGAAGAACGAGCTGGTCACGGTGACACCGGACCGGGTGAGCTTCTGGCAGGACGGGCAGGAGGTCGCGTATTTAAGCGACAAGAAGCTGCACTTTCCGTCCGGGACGCTGGAGGCGGCGGGGGCGGTGCTGTCCGGGAAGATCACGGCGGCGGCGGATTCGACCTTCGGGCCGTGGACGATCTCGGAAAGCAGCATTTACCGCACGGCCAACGAATTTGGGGGCAGCGCTAGCATGTACTTCGGCACGAGCGGGCTTTCCATCAAGAACAAATTCAAGGTGGACGCGAACGGCAAGCTGACGTGCACGGGGGCTGAGATCGGCGGAACGATCAACGCGACGGATCTGAAGCTCGACGGTACGAGCATCCAGACGAAGCTCAAGCAGATCATGGATGAGATCAACATCATCAGCAACGGTCTTGAGATCGCGGGCACAAACTTCTCGAACGGCACGATCGGAGGAGCGGAGGGAAGTCTGCAGTTTACGTCCTCCAGCTCGGCAGCCTATGCGGTCGACCTGTCGGGGCCGGCGGTGCGTGTGCGGTCGACGAGCGGTGATGTGTATCTGCAGAACGCGGCGGGGACGGCCAGCATGCAGATAAAATCGGACGGGAGTATCCGGTTTATCGCCTCCGGCGGCGTAAGCGGCATTACGCCGGTGTTCGGATAAGGGGGCTGGCTGAATGGCAACGCTGTCCGGCGCATCGGGTACGCCGACAAGTATCACGCTGACGGTATCCGGTATGTCGTCAACGACGACGTACAAACGGAAATATGAATATATCCTTGCGGGACAGGTCATGGCGACGGTGACGGACACGACCGCGGGCACGACGACGGCCCACCGGGTCATTACCGGTCTGACGCCAGACACGCTGTATATCTGCCGCGTGCGGATCTACAACAGCAACACGGGGACGCTTGTCGCCGAGACAAACTCCATCAGCGTGCGGACGCTGGCACAGTCGACCTCGCAGGCGACGGTCAGCATTCTAAACTTCCTGGATAACCTGACGCAGCTGGCGAGCGGGTCATTCAAAGGCGATATCGGAGATACGTTTTACATTTCGGCCGCGGGCACGCAGTATCAGACGTACTCGCAGCAGTATCATTTCCTGTATTTCCGGCTGTCGTCGCAGAATTACAACACGGAGCACGACGCGAGCTATCCGATCCCGATCCAGGAGGGGCAGACCGTCAAGGTCTATTACCAGAGCAAGACCACGACGATTCCGATCTACAACTACCTGGACGGGCAGCACACGCTGTCAGACGGGTCCGTCTCCGGCACGATCGGCAATTCGTTCTTCCTGTCCATGTCCGGCACGCAGTACCAGACGTATTCGCAGGAGTATGAATTCCAGTATTTCAGGCTCGCGTCGGAAGGGTATGCGACAAATCACGCGGCGACGGAGACGATCCCCATTACGAGCGGGCAGGCCGTGCGCGTGTACTACAAGACGAAGATCACGGCAGTCGCGCCGGTTATCAGCGGGGTCACGCTGACGAAGAACACGGCGACGGTCACGTGGGACAAAAACGGCGGCGGGTACGGAAGCTGGACGCTCTACTGGGGAAAGACGAGCTATACGGCCATCGGCTCGCAGTCGATCGGCAGCTCACCAGTGACGGTCTCGGGGCTGGAACCGGGCACGACGTATTATTTCTGGATCGTCAACAAGGCCGGGACGGATTCGAAGACATCCAACACCGTATCCGGCGAGACGAAGGCACAGATCGCGGCCTTCGCGTGGACGAGCGACGATGCGTCGTATATCGCGGCGGGGAAGGCCGTGACATACCTGACGGCGGCGAGCTGGAACCGGCTGACGGCGAAGATCAACGAGGTCCGGGCCGCAAGAGGCTACGGGAGCATTTCCTTCACGACGGCCTACGCCGGGCAGACGATCACGGCGGCCATCTACAACGAGGCGGCAAACGCCATCGGGAATCTGGCAGGCGCGGGAAGCGTCAGCACGGTATCGGCAGGGACGAAGCTGGAAGCGACGTACTTTGCAAACAGCTATTCTGCGCTCAAGGAAGCGCTCAACCGGGCAATCAGCAGTTATAACGGATAGGAGGAGCTATGAATATCACAAAAGCAGTGGTGCAGCTGCGGGGGCGGCTGATCGAGGCCATCAACGAGGCGGGGCTGCCGCCGGTCATCGTGGGATTTGTGCTGGACGGGATCCAGAACGAAGTGGCAAGACTCACGGCGGAAGACCTGCGGAAGGAGGAAGCGGACAATGCAGACAGAGCAGATGCAGACGACCATGCAGAATGACACGGCGAGCGGGCTGACGGAGCGAAAGGCCATCGGTGAAGAGCAGGCCAGAAAGGCCATGGACACGCTGCAGAAATACCGGCAGGGCAAGAGTGCGCTGGAGGCGCGGGTCATTGCGTCGGAGGACTGGTGGCGCATGCGAAGCTGGCAGCGGATCCAAAAAGGGAACCCGGAGGACGACAAGTGGACATCGGCATGGCTCTTCAACGTCATCATGGGCAAGCACGCGGACGCGATCGCGGCCTATCCGGCTCCGGCCATCCGCCCGCGGGAACCGGACGACCGGGAGGAGGCGGCGAAGCTTTCCTCGGTGCTGCCGGTCATTCTGGAACAGAACGACTTCGAAGAGGTCTATTCGGACAGCCAGTGGACGAAGCTCAAGCAGGGCACGCTCATCTGGCACGTGAAGTGGGATTCTTCGAAGCTGAACGGTCTTGGAGATATCTCGGTGCAGCCGGTGGATATTCTGTCTTTCTTTTGGGAGCCGGGCGTGCGGGATCTGCAGAAGTCGAAGAACATCTTCCTGACGGAGA
>ERZ1034925.319-NODE-319-length-23733-cov-9.674466_pt1 | contig 23733 bp, 22 predicted proteins | sample MGYA00520687_ERZ1034925 | MGnify/ENA primary metagenome ERZ1034925 (study PRJEB33766, sample SAMN09781758) | gut metagenome | biome: gut microbiome | host: Homo sapiens | place: Madagascar | study: EMG produced TPA metagenomics assembly of the PRJNA485056 data set... | reverse complement strand
GCAAAAACTGAATTAAAACAAATAAAAATTAAACTTGTTAAAAGCCTTATTGGTGCTTCTGAAGCACAACGTAAGGTTGTTGCAGGTTTAGGTTTGAAAAAACAAAACCAAGTAGTTGAACACTATAACAGTGCAACAATTTTAGGTATGGTAAACAAAGTTCCTCACCTAGTTCAAATTGTTGATTAGTAAGTGAAAAGAAAAGAGTGAGAACTGAAAAATCCCAAACATGTGGAATAATGCTAAAATTATTTTCGAACAAAGTGAGCTAAATAGCCTTTTCACTTTTCACGTCTCCCTTTTCACTAAGTTGCGTATAACGACTTATGTCGTGATAGCGAAAGCGAGTAAGTGGCTTTAAGCCAAATTAAATTGAAAGGAATAAAAATGACAATTACATTAGAAGATTTAAGACCTGCAGAAGGTGCTACACATAAAACAAAAAGAGTAGGTAGAGGCCGTTCATCTGGACACGGTAAAACATCTAGCCGTGGACACAATGGTGAAGGACAACGTTCTGGAAGCTCTGCTAAAAGAGGTTTCGAAGGTGGTCAAATGCCTGGTTACAGACAAATGCCAAAATTGAAAGGTTTCAAACTTATCAACCAATTGAGATATGCTGAAATTAATGTTGGTAGAATTGCTCAATACGGTATGAAAGAAGTTTCTTTGGAAATTCTTAAAGAAGCTGGCAGAGTTCACCCAACTTGTGTTGGTTTGAGAGTTTTGGGTAATGGCGAATTGAAAGATGCTATTACAGTAAAAGCTTGTTATGTAACACCATCAGCTAAAGAAAAAATCGAAAAAGCAGGCGGAAAGGTTGAGTTAGTATAATGGCACAAATGAGAATGCCTACAACAGATGATTTGATGTCAATGTGGAACGCATCAGGATTAAAGCAAAAAATTATTTTTACTTTCCTGATGATCGCCGCGTTTAGATTTGGTGTTCAAATGCCTTTGTTCGGTATTAATAACCAGATATTCTCAAACATTGCTCAAGGGAATAATATCATTGGTTTCCTTGATTTGTTCTCAGGCGGTGCTTTGGGTAAGGTTTCTATATTTGCATTAGGTATTGGACCTTATATCACATCATCAATTATTATCCAACTTGTTTCTGTTGTAATTCCTTCGTTGGAAAAATTACAGAAAGAAGAAGGAGAAGCAGGAAGACGAAAATTGTCACAGTACACAAGAGTTTTCACTGTTGTGTTGGCTGTGTTCCAATCATTAATCTTTATGCTATATTTACACCATCTACCGGGGGCTGTATTGCCGAACGTTAATCCGATAATGTTCTTTATAAGTTCTATTGTTGTATTGACTGCCGGATCAGTGCTTGTAATGTGGATTTCCGAATTGATGACCGAAAAAGGTATCGGAAACGGTGGTTCTTTAATCATCTTTATCGGTATCTTGTCAGGAATTCCGATTTACGCATCAAGAACAGCTCAGGTTGTTGCGAACAACTCTATGATGCAAATGGGGTTGGCGGTATTACTTTTAATCTTCTTTGCTGCAATGGTTTTCATTGTAATTATGCAAGAAGCAGTTAGAAAAGTAATTATTGTAAATCCTAAAAGACAGGTTGGCAACAAGGTTTATGGCGGAATGAATTCTTATATTCCGTTTAAATTAAACCCAGGTGGCGTAATGCCGATTATCTTTGCTATTGCAATTTTGCTTTTCCCATCAACTGTTTTAAGTTTGGTTGGACAGGCTAATTTCAAGAGCGAGGCTGTAAAAACAATGGTAGTTCACCTGACTCAATTCTTGAGCCCTGATGGAATTACTTATTACGTATTGTATTTCTTGCTGATTTTTGCGTTGACTTTCTTCTATGCATCAATCATGCCGAATATGCAGCCAAAAGATATCGCAGACAACTTGAAAAAATATGGTTCATCAATTCCAGGGGTAAAACCTGGTAGACCAACAGCTGAGGCTTTAGATAAAATCTTAACAAAGACAACATTTATCGGAGCTTTAGGACTTGGTATTATTGCACTTGTTCCATCTCTTGCAAGTTATATTACTAATATTAAAACTATACAAGGTATCGGTGCAACGTCATTAATCATCATGGTTGGTGTAGCTCTTGACTTGATTAATCAGGTTAGAACTCACCTGTTGGCAAGAAATTATGAATCATTCTTAAAAGAATAAGCGTGCCGCTTAACCCACCAATCAGGAGTTGGAACAACTTTTGAGATATTGATGAGAAATAAGCGTGCCGCTTGACCCGCCCACTCAGGCGTTGGTACAACTTTTTAGATATTGGTAGAAATAAACGTGCCTGTCTAATGTTGCATGTAAGTTGTGACTGTTCTCTCTCCTAGGGAGAGAGTTAGAGAGAGGGGTTGACAATACAAAACTAAAAATAGTCCCTAGTACTTAGGGGCTATTTTTTATTGCGAATTTTTAATTAATTTGTTGAATGATTTGGAGCAAAAAAATTTGTATTATAGAAATGTAAATCCTCAACTCTTCTGATTGCTCAGTATTCAGCTCCTCAATAAATAGGGGAGCTTTTTTTTAGCTGAAGCAAGTATTTTATAAATGTTTTCTTGACATTTTTTACAAATTTTTTAAGTACGATATATTATTAACAAGAGAACTTAGTTGATTATATCAGCAAGTTCAAATTTTATAACCTTAGCAAGCTCTTCAAGGTTCATTTCGACTTGATATCCGATTTTGCCACCACTGAACATTATAGTATCAAAGTTTTTGGCAGTTTCGTGGATAGTTGTTGTGAAAAATTTTTTCATTCCAATCGGGGAGCAGCCGCCATGAATATATCCTGTTAGTGGCAAAAGGTCTTTGGATTTAAGCATTTCTACCGATTTTTCACCGACGACTTTGGCAGCTTTTTTTAGGTTCAACTCTTCCGCAACAGGAAGCATAAATACATAGTGCTTCCCACTTTTTCCTGTTGTGACAAGTGTTTTAAAAACTTTTTCAGGATTTTGGTTTAATACGTTTGCAACTTCAACTCCACTTATCGCATTAGTTGATGAATAACTATGAAATATATATTTGATTTTGAGTTTGTCGAGTTCTCTAATTGCGTTTGTTTTGTGCTCCATTATTTTACACCCCTTACAAAACTAATAAACAAATAAGCTCCTCATTTTGAGGAGCTTAAATTTTTGATTAACCTCTTTCACAAATTGTTCTTGCTGCGTGAACCCCTGATGCTGAGGCTTGAATTAATCCTCTTGTAACACCTGCTCCATCACCGATTGCAAATAGGTTTTTAACTCCTTCTGTTTCAAGTTTGTCTGTCAATTTTACCCTAGCAGAGTAGAATTTAACTTCAATACCATAAAGTAGAGTGTACCTAGATGCTGTTCCAGGGCAAACTTTATCAAGAGCTTGTAGCATTTCGATTATGCTTGTCATTTGTCTATAAGGGATTACAAGACTCAAATCCCCTGGTGTCGCGCAAGTAAGTGTCGGTTTGATAATACTTGCTTTAATTCTTTCAGGGGTAGAACGTCTGCCATCAAGCAAGTCACCGAAACGTTGTACCAAAATTCCGCCTGCAAGCATATTGGCAAGTCTTGCGATATGTTGACCGTATTGGATAGGTTCCTTGAACGGTTCTGTGAATTTTTCGCTAACTAAAAGTGCAAAGTTTGTGTTGTTGGTTGTTTTTTCTGCATAACTGTGACCGTTTACAGTAGAAATTCCGTTGTAATTTTCTTGAACAACTTCGCCGTTCGGGTTCATACAGAATGTTCTAACTTCATCTCCAAAAGTTGGAGAGTGATAAATCAATTTGGATTCATACAATTTGTCAGTTAACGGTTCAAATACAGGTGCTGGAAGTTCAACTCTAACTCCGACGTCAACTGCATTGTTTACCATACCGATTTTGTGTTTTGCGAATTCTTGTGTAAGCCAATCTGCGCCTTCACGTCCAGGAGCAACAATTGTGTATTCTGCATTGATTGTTTCGCCGTTATCAAGAACTATTCCTTTAACCTGTTCGCATTCAACGATTAGTGACTGTGCCGAAACGTTATTCAAAATCGTAATTCTGTCGTTCAAGTAGTCTTGCATATTTTTTAATACGTTAAGACTTCTTTCTGTTCCTAAGTGTCTAACAGGAGAATGTACAAGTTTTAATTCTGCAAGAACAGCTTGGCGTTCAAGTTCTTGGAAAACCTTCATATCAGTTCCGAAAACTTCATCAGTAGCGCCGTAATCCAAGTATAGCTGATCTGCATAAGCGATTAAATCTTCAACTTGTTTTCTATCCATGTAATCAACAAGGTGCCCACCAACATCTGGAGTAAGTGTTAATTTGCCGTCTGAAAACGCACCAGCACCACCCCAGCCGCACAAAAGACCGCATCTTTTGCAAGTTGGACATTTTGCATAGCCTTCTCGAAGTAAGCATTTTCTTTTTTCAATTCGTTGTCCTTTTTCGATTAAAACAACTTTCCAATCAGGTTTAAGTTTCATAATCTCTAAAGCCGCAAAAATTCCTGCCGGACCTGCTCCGATGATAGCTACGTTATACATTCTCATATCTCCATAATTGTAATCAACCAATTGAGTTTAAACCAAACAAACCGCTTTTTAAAGTGTTTGTGAAGAATTTGTAAACTCGCTGCTGTTTGAAACGAATAATATTCCCGAGTGTGTTGGTTTGTGCGCTGGTGCGGGACTATTTGCCTAGAGGTTGAATTTTAAAAGGCTTTTGCTTTGCGCTCTGTGCGTGTTTTATATTTGTTATTAATTCTTTTACGTCCTCATTTTCAGAGATTAGGCGTGCGTTTTCAGCGTTTGTTGATGCATCTTCCAAATTGTTCGAATTCATATTAATAACAGCCAAATTGTAGTATATTAAATATTTGTCGTCATTGGATTTTGCCAAATCAAGCGCTTTTTTCATTGATTTTTTTGCATCTCCATATTTATTCAATTCGGCATAAGCAATTCCTAAATCTATATAGCCGCCCGGAAGATTTGGAGCATTTTTAATGTAATTTTTAGCTTCTTTAATTTTTCTTGAAGAGATTTCTTCTGATGTGCCAAGAATTATAGGAGCATAAATTTTTCCCTTGATATCTAATTTGTCAATCGGAGTGTTGCAGATATCCGGAATAAGTTTATATAAAAGTCTGACGGTATTTAAGTCTTGCTGAGAAAGGTATTGAAACGAGCTTCTGTAAGGTGCAAAAAAGCCGGCAGAATTGTCAGTAGCCATGTACATTAAATCTTCCGTACTGTAACTGTGCCCCATAATTCCGAGTGCGTGCCCTATTTCGTGCAAAATTGTGTTGTAAAGCTCTTTATCCGAAAAGAAATTATTGTAAGCGTCTTTAGTATAAAGCGTGATTGTCATATTTTTGAGGTTTTCGCCTTTTACATTAGGAGTTGTAAAACCTACAACATATTTACAATTTTTCTCTGAGCACATATCAGAAGGAGTTGGGTTTATATTTATAATAATATCTGCGTTGTGAATTTTTTGAGTTGTTGCAAAAGTTATAAATCCTGACGAAGTCTGCCATTGCTCAAAAGCTTTTGTTATTTCTTCAAGATAATAAGGTGGGAGTTCTTGTCCACTTAGGTTGTTAATAATGATTTTTAGCGGAAATCTGCTTTCGTCCCAGCGCAAAACGCCTTTGTCAAAAGGAACTTGTTCTATGTAATTGTCGCCAATTTTTCTGAGTACATTGCTTCGCCAAAGACTAATTTGATTTTCAGCAACTTGTTGTGCACTATCTTGTTGTTTGCTTGTCGCAAGTTCAAAGACAGCCTTTTGCACCGTCAAAGTTGGCGTCAAATTCGTTAAGTTTTTGACATAATAATATCTGATATCTTTGTTGTGCTTGTTCAAAGAATATGCTTTTTGTAAACTTTTATGAGCTTTTACAAAATCTTGTTTTTTATAAAAATCACGTCCTTGCCAAAAATAAAAGTCTGGCATGAACTTAAAAACAAGTCCAACAGCGATTAAAAGTCCCCAAATTATAAAAGTTGTAATTCTATCCTTGCTCATTGTCCTTTACACCTTTATCGATTTCAAGAATTTTTGCAAGTGATCTTGTGTCGCCTTTGAGTTTAAAATACTCTGCAAATTTAGGTGTGGTTTTTAGGTTGAAACTTCTTCCGTTTTTATCTCGAGTCTTTGATACAAGACCTTTTTCGACAAGTTCCTGAACGTGTTCATAAGCTGTAGATCCTCGAAGTTCTTTCAAATCTGTTTGGCGAATAGGCTCTTTCAAGGCAATTACGGACAACGTGCGCAAAACAGCAGGTTTCAAATCAACCGGACAAAGCAATTCAACCAAGTCCATATAATCTTCTTTTACCTGCAAAATGTAGCCGTTTTCATCGTCGATCTCCAAAGCGCCATCTCGAGTTGAGTAATCCATAATCAATTCCAAAATAGCTTCTTCGATTGTTTCTTTTTCTTCGCCTAAAATAACGGCGATTTCATCAAGCGAAACCGCTCTTGCTGTTATAAACAAAACAGCTTCAATTCTAGATTTCAACTGTTCTATTTTCATCTTTTTCTCCACCTTTTACTACATACAAGTCGGAATAAAATTTGTCTTGTTGCAACTCATAATCTGTTTCTGCCGTAAGGAACAAAAGCGCAATATACGCACTGATTCTGTCCATTCCCAAAAGAGTCAATTCGTTTAACTCAATTTTGTCGTTTTTTTCAAAAATTTGTGACAAGTTTTCTTTTAATGATTGAACGCAACTTTCGATATATTCTTCGTGTGCAAGATTTACGATATCATTAGGAGTTAATCTTGAATATGATTGAACTCTGCGTTTAGCACGTTCATGAGCACTTTTTAATGATTGTTTGTGCTCTAATTTTTCATAAAATTGTAATTGTCTGATCAAGTCTTTCAAAGTCACAACACGATTGTGGTTTAGTCGAACACTTGTACGACGCTGCAAGACTTCATCAATTGAAATAACGTTGTTTGTTGGAACATAATCGTCTTCGCCATAATCAACGATAAAACCATCGTCATCATATTCCAAGTTATCTTCCGGTTCAGAATCAAACTGGTTAATATCAATTCCTTCAAGTACATTTGATTTTAATTTCAAAAGCACTGCCGCAAAAAGGAAAGTACGTCCTGTTACTCGAAGGTTTTGTGATTTTAATCCAATCATGTGGGCAAGATATTTGTCTGTAACATCAACAATATCAATGTTCCACGGATCAATCTTGCCGGCTTTTGCCATATCGACTAAAATTCCAATCCCTTCACTTTTTGTCTTGCCATCTTTGGTTAAGCCTAAATCCGGCAAATCCATATTATAATTTAATGCTGTTTCTGTACTCATATCCTTATTCTTCGTCTCTTAGTTTAATTCCGGTAACTTTCGTGATACCTTTTTCTTTTTGAGTTACACCTAATGTTCTGTTAGCTGATTCTATCATAGGTCGTCTGTGGCTAACTACTATAAATTGCGTATCTTTTGACTGGTTTTGAACCATTTGCGCAATTCTTTCAACGTTCATTGTATCCAAGCTTGCATCAACTTCGTCAAAAGCATAGAAAGGTGATGGCATATAGCGTTGAATTGCGAATACAAATGCCAAAGCTGTCAATGATTTTTCGCCACCTGACATACTTTCAAGTCTTTGAAGCTTTTTATCTCTCGGTTGAGCTTCGATTGTCATACCGCCAGCCAAAGGATCGTCAGGACATTCTAACTTCAATTCCCCTTCACCCTCTGACAATTGGTGGAATACTTCCTTAAAGTTTTCGTTTATGTGGTTGTAAGTTTTCATAAACGTTTCTTTTTTCAATTGCTCATAACCCTGCATTCTCTCTAAGATTTCTTTGCGTTCTTTTGAAAGTGTTTCAATTTGCTCTTTCAATTCGCTTTGACGCGCCAAAACCTCATCGTAAGCTGCAAGTGCACGCATATTTACATCACCCAATTCAGCCATTCTCTTTTCTAAACGTTGGATTTTTGATGTAATTTCTTCAATTGAAATTTCAATAGGTTCCAGTTTAGAAACATCTTCTCCGGCATCTTCCAAATCCTTTTTGGCGCTATCCAGTTGAGGTTCAAGTTCTCGTCTGCGAGCTTTGAATGACTCTATTTGCTCAGCAATACGTTCAATATCAGCAGCTTTAATGTGTTTTTGCTTTTCCAGTTCGATTAATTCTGCATTAATTTCATCACGTTCTTTAAGTAATTTGCCAAGTTTTTCTTCAATCTGAACAATTTGTTCATGGAGTTCTTCCATTTTCTTATTAAGCTCTACAATGTCGTTTTGGTAACGCTTTTTATCTTCTTCCAGTTTAACATTGTTGTGCTCAATATTTGTAATTTCTTCTGTTTTGGTTTCAATTAAATTTTCATGGAACGAAATCTGGCGATTAAGTTCGTTTTTATCGTTTTCTGCGGTCATCAACTTGGTTTGAAGTCTTTTGATTTCATTTTCAACGCCTTCGGTTTTTTCTTTCAAATCCTTCAAATCTTTATCATTGATTAGCTTTTCGACTTCGTCAATTGCTTCTTGGCAAGTTGCCATATCATCGTAGATTTTAACATTTTTTTCTTCAAGTTTGTCCAACTTGTTGTTTAATTCTACGATTTTTGGCTCAGCAGAAGCTATAAAATCAGCTTTTTCTTTCAAAATATTTTCACTGTTGGCGTAATTTTGGTTCATGTTGTCGAGTTCAACTTTTGATTTAGAAAACTCGCTCATAGAATCTGAATATTTGCCACGAACATCTTCCAACTTCGCTTCTAATGACGTTTTTTTATTTTCAAGAGATGCAAGTTTTTGTTCCATCTCTTTCAAACGATCTTTGAATTTGTTTAACTCTTCATCATCATTTTGGCTGAAACTCAAACCTGTGCGTAATCTTGTACCACCAGTCATAGATCCTGATTTTTCAAGAAGTTCTCCTTGAAGAGTAACCATTCTGTATTTCCCGATAAGTTTTTTGGCAGACTCTAAGTCTTCAACAACTATCGTATCACCGACCGCATAATAAAACGCATCTATATATTCATCGTCAAAGTCAACAAGGTTTATCGCAAAATCAATTACGCCTTTATCTCGTGGTAATTGTAACCTTGTCGGAGCTTTTTTAATTTTATTCAATGGAATAAATGTTGCACGTCCGGCATTTGAAGATTTCAAAAGTTCAATTGCGACACCTGCCACATGCTCATCATCAACGACGATGTGTGCCATACGTCCGCCAAAAGCCACTTCCATTGCAACAGAAAACTCTTTGTCAACCGTTCCAAGTTTAACAAGCGGAGCATGAACACCTCGTAACTTAGCGTTCATAATGGTATCAACAGCCCGTCCGAAGTTTGATTCTTCTGCCATCTGTTTTTTTGTTTCCATAACGGCTATTTTCCTTGATGCCATTTGGATATTGTAGTTCAAATCATTAATTTCGTTCTTGGTTGTATCAAGATCGTGCATTGCATTTTGCTGGATAATTTTAAAATCCGCCATCTCTTTTTGCAATTGCTCTACAAGAGTTTTCTTCAAATCTTGGTTAGCTGCAAAATTTTCCTTCATCTCGGTTAATTCAGCAAGTCTTGTTTTGGCATCTTCCAAATCTCTTTGAAGAGTCTTTAATTCACTTTCAAGTGGAAGTTTTGACTGAATGAGTTTAGTTTCCTCGTCTTTCAAATCTTCCAACTGTTTACGTAAATTGTTACGTTTTTCGATATGCTGATCAGCTGTGGCATTTAGCCCTGTCATATCTTCCAAAATCTTTTTCAGCTCAGCTTCACGAGTCTTTGTATTTTCTTTAATAACGGCAATTTCGTCGTCTTTAAGTTTAATTTTTAATTTAAAATCTTCTATTTTCTTTTTGAAGTTTTCAATACCGTTTTTCGCATTTTCGATAGAACGCAATCCGTCGTGAATTTGCTTGTCTGCGTAGTTTGTTGCGTTATTTTTACGGTCAATTTCACCTTTTAAAGCTTCTTCCTGTTTCTTTAATTCGATTTGTTGAGCTTCACCTTTTTCTTTAACAAGGTTTGAAATCTCTTGGTATTTCTGCTTTATAAGGTTCAAGCGTTCATCTAAATCCTTGTTTTTTACCTCTTCTTCTTTTTTCTTTTTGGTAAATTCAAGGATATTTTCATGAGCTTTTTCAAGACTTCTTTTTATATCAAAAAACTTAACTTTGCTAACTTGACTTTCAAGTCCCTGTTTTTCTTCACGTAATTTTTGATATTTTAAAGCAACTTCACGCTCTTCTTTTAGTTGTTCAAGCCTGTTGTCAACTTCATTCAATATAACAGTAGAACGTTCTACTCTTTGTTCAACAGTTTCAAGTTCATTAGTCGCTTGGTCTATTCTTCTGTCAAAGTCAGCGATACCCGCGATTTCGTCAATGATTTTACGACGGTTTTTCGGAGTACAGTTTGTAATCCCCATAACATCGCCCTGCATCATAACGTTGTAGCTGTTTGGAGTTACGTTATATTTTTCAAGTACGGCATGGACATTTGTCAAAGTCGTAACGCTATCGTTGATGTAGTAAGTACTTGCATAGCCTTGTGAAGTCTTTCTAATTTTACGTCCGATAGTTAAATCTTCACCGTTCTCGGTGTCGCCAAAAGTTACTTTAACAAAAGCATCGTTACGTTTTGTGTAGGTAGAAATAAAATGTGAAAGATTTTCTGCACGCAATTCACTTGCGTTTGCAAGTCCGAGAGCGAACAAAACACTGTCTATAATATTACTTTTGCCTGAACCGTTTGGCCCTGATACCGTAGTAAATCCTTTAAGTAATGGGATTTCCGATTTGTTGGCAAATGATTTAAAGTTATCGATTTCTAATTGTTTTATGTACATAAATTCCTACCAAGTCTTATTATGTATTGTAACAATAACCATTCGAGCATGTCAAAAGATTAAAGAAATCTTTACGTTTGGGGGGGGGGCTTAATTTTTCTAATAATCAATTTTTCCACCATTTTCAATGATTCTTGCACCACACCCCCAGCCAGGACCTGTATAATTGATTCTTCGACAACCATTATTTGATGTTTCAGTCGCATTTCGCCAATAATATGCTGACGATAAAGCTTCTTCATTGGTTTGAGCAGATATATTCATAAACAATGCATATTGTGTTGAGCCTTGTGGAAGAAGTTTCCCATTATTTGTTAAAGCAAAAGAAAACATGTCAAAACCGATCTTGTTTGGTTTTTTATCCATACCATTGATATCAACATAAATAGGGAAAAGTACATACGTATATGAAGTTAATTTATTATCATTCGCATAAACAGCTACAGTCCATGGAAAAAGTATGTCAATACCGTTCGCTAATGTATATACATAATAAGCTTCAATGTTTGTAGTATCTGATTTGGAGTTATATTTAGTGTATGTATTTGGTTTTTTTGAAGTATTTATGCCGTTCCAAGTTAGTTCCCCTTTAAAATATTTATTCATTAATTCTTTATTTACTATGGCTCTTACTGCAATCCAGCTGCGAGTTGGAATCTTGGTCGCTCGATTATTATTGTACAGTAACATATCATCATTTTCAGCCCATTCGCCAAAAGCTTGAGATAGAGTAGTTACAGCTACTTTATACTGTGTTTCTAAAACTTTTTTTTGATAGTTTGCAATAAGTGTAGGTAGTGTTATTGCTGCGACAACACCAATAATCCCAAGGGTAATCAATACTTCTGCTAATGTAAATGCTTTTTTCATAATTTCTATCCTTTATTATTCATAGTGATTGTTTATTAATAATTATCACTTTTTTTGACTATTTTGTCAATAGGTGTGCTTATTTTTAATTTTTTATTACTGATTATGACTTATATTCTTGCAAAATTAACATTAATATTAAAATCGAGGGAAATTATGCAGACAAAAGAATTACTTGGACTAAAAATAAAAGAGTTAAGGAAGCAAAAGAAACTAACACAGGAAAAGCTTGCAGAAATGCTTAATCTTGATGCCGGATATATCAGTAAACTTGAAGTCGGCAGAAATTTTCCCGCAATTGGCACGCTTGAAAAAATCGCCAAAGCATTAGATGTTGAACTTTATGAATTGTTTCAGTTTTCGCCAAGTAAGGAATTAGATTTTAAATCAGAAATTACAAATATTTATGACTGTTTAAATAAAGAAAAACAATATACATTATATAGAGTTGCAAAAGATTTACTTTAAATAATCTTTTATTTTTATAAAACGCACGCCAAAATCATGAGCAAAAGAGTTCCGATTTGCATTGCAGTTGCCATGTTTTGAGAGAACTTGTTGGAATCATATTTACTTGCACTTCTTGTAGCTTTATATGCACTTGTAATTCGTCTTAATCTATCATCTTGTGTATCGTTTGCAAAAGTTGTTCCAAACATAGTACTTTCAATTCTGGAAAGTCTGTTGTCAAGATTTTCCCCGTTAAAGTTTCGCTTGAAAATTGACTTTTCAATGCTTGCGATATTGGCAGGTTTTTGTGGCGATATGTTTTTAGCGTTTCTTGCATTATAAGCATCATAGTCAAACTCTGGCGGCTGATACTCATCAAGTTTGTAGTTTTTGTCAAGCGAAACAATATCGTCATCATAATAACCATTTGACGATTGTGCAATACTGTTATTCATAAAGGATTTTGGCTTAACCTTAGCTTGCAATCGTTCTACACGAGCAGAAAAAGAATCGTTGTCAAAAGTTTTTCCAAGAGCTTTTTGCTCAAGACTTGCAAGTCTCGAATTTAAGTCTTTATTTTTATATTGCTGGCTAAAAACCTTTTGTTCAAGCTCATTTATTGACGGATAATCAACATTTGCACCGGCAGGTGGCATTTTTTCTTGTGCAAGCCTGTCTTCTTTGTATGAGTCACTATCTTCCATAAATGTGTCTTCTTTCGGTGCGATTTCATGTCCGATTTGTTCTGCTGAAATATCTTTTTTCAAAGCAGAAATTCGCTCAGGAACAGTTTTATTGTCTTTGGTTTGACCATAGACGCTTTGTTCAATTCTCGAAAGTCTTGTCGCATCGTCAGATGTTGTGTATGTAAAACCGTATAACGATTTTTCAATATTATCTAAAAGGGCTCTGTTTGTACTTGCATAGCAAGGATTTAAACAGATTAATATTCCGATTATCAAGAAAAGTTTTTTCATATTCACTCCTTACCGACAGGATAAACGTGAACGAAACTTAAAACTATTCTACAAAATCGGGATTTAAAAAACAGAAAATATTGGGCTTGAAGAGTAAGAAAAAAGTTTAATTCTCTATGAAAAATAGTAAAAAAATATAACACCGAGTAATAATCAAGGATTTTTTTCGATGTTATATTTTATTTAAAATATTATACTAAAATTTTGAAATTATTTCTTCAATTTTTTTAGATGAAGTTCCGTCGCCATAAGGGTTTTGAGCTTTTAAACGAGTTTCTTCCCTTGTTTTTGAAAGAATAGCTTCACTGTGAGAAACAATCTTGTCATAATCAGCTCCGACAAGCACTGAAACACCTGCATCAATACCTTCTTGACGTTCTGTTTCATAACGCATAACAAGAGTCGGACACCCGAAAGACGGTGCTTCTTCTTGAATACCGCCTGAATCTGTCAAAATTAATTTTGCATTTTTCATTAAATATACAAGATACGGATAATCTAACGGTTTCAAGAGCTTTACGTTAGAATATTTTTCTAATCTTGCATAGATTTTATCTTTAACATTCGGATTTGGGTGAACCGGAATTACAAATGTGTGATCAGAATATTTATTAACCAAATGTTCGATTGCATCAAGAATTCTGTTAATCCTTTCACCATGGTTTTCTCTTCTGTGAGCTGTTATCAAGACTAATTTGTCATCAACTTTGATGTTTTGCGACTCAAAATAATTTTTAGCACCATTCATAGTTTCTTCTGACAGACAGAAAAGAGCATCTATTACAGTGTTTCCAACAACAAATATTTTGTCATCAGAAATGTTTTCTTTAAGTAATGCTTGTCTGTTTTTCTCAGTAGGTGCAAAATTCAATTCTGCAACACGAGAAGTCATCTGACGCATAACTTCTTCCGGAAACGGCTCATAAATGTCGTAAGAACGAAGTCCTGCTTCTATATGATAAACAGGAATTTTTCTGTAAAAACTTGCCAAAGCGCCACAAAGAACAGTCATTGTGTCACCTTGAACAATCGTTGCATCAACTTTATGTGTATCAAAAACCTTATCTAATGCAGACAAAATACGTGTTTGAACCTCTAAAAGCGATTGATTAGGCTTCATACAATCCAAATTTATATCAGCTTTCAATCCAAAATAAGCCAAAGTCTGATTAGACAACTCTTTTTGCTGTTCTGTATTACAAACGATTACGTTATATTTTTCAGGATATTTTTTTAGTTCCAAAATAACCGGCGCCAATTTTATAACTTCGGGACGCGTGCCGAATACAAATAAAATATTTTTCATACCGCCAAGTTTAATATAAAAAATAATCTTATGCAATTGAATTATTCTAATTATTAACGAATTGGGGAATTTATTAAACACGCCTCGATTTATAATAAACTTAAAAAAGGAGGAAAAATGTTTGATTTATATATCTCGGAAACCTGTCCGTATTGTAGGAAAGTGATAGATTTTTTTGAAGAAAACAATATTAAATATAATAAGAAAAATGTAATAGAGCCGGAAAATCTAAACATGTTATTAAAGCTTGGTGGAAAAGCTCAGGTTCCATTTTTAGACGATTTTGAGAACAATATTTCTATGTACGAATCCGACGATATTATAGAGTATGCAATGAATAGGGGCTAATTATGTTTTACAATTCTTTATCTAACACCGAGTTTAATAACTGTGTTTCAATGGGAGCATGTTCTACATCTCCCAATATCTCGTCTATGCAAGAAGTAATGTCTGTTTTGCTTAGACAAATAGCTTATTATCTGGTAAAACTTCATTCTTGCGGTGTTGTGGAGAGAGAAATCGCAATTGAAGTTATAAAAGAAATTGCAAACGCTGATGCAGTGAGAGATTTTTCGGAAGCTCAAATTTTGAATTCTTTTTCTAATCAATATAACAACCTTGTGCGTGTACGAAAAGAATATTTAAACTTGTGTAAAGAGCAAAACAAACCTTGTATTGATCTGAAACACTTGATAAAGCTTTCGCCTAAAACGAGTTTGTCTGAAATTTTGAAAATGGGCGACAAAGAGTTTTTGCAAAAATATAAACGCCAATCTTCAAATCAAAAGTATATGTCAGAAATCTTGAATTCTGTGATGAAAAGCGTTTGTATTAATATTATTACGCTTGAAGATTTTGGCGTAGACTCATTAAGTGCCGTAAATTTGGTTCTTGAAGGTTTGAATTTATTCAACAAAACAAAAATTACGAATATGAAATCTATGATTGAAGAGCTTGCTTCGCTTGATATAGAGCTTTTAAATCAAATTAATCATGCACAAAAAGAGAGCTTTGGAGAAATAGAAAAAGTACATGTTTCGCATTCTACGACTCCAAATAAGGCTATAATGGTCTCTGGTTCAAACCTTTTGGACTTGCAAAATGTGCTAAAAGCTGTTGAAGGTACAGAAATTGACGTTTACACAAATGGAAATCTATTGATTGCACATTCATTTCCGAGTTTTCAAAAATATTCTTGCTTGAAAGGACATTTTGGTAATGGCGTGTTTAACTCAATCTTAGATTTTGCAACTTTTCCAGGTGCAATTTTATTGACGAAAAATGAAGCCCAAAATATTGAATATCTTTATCGTGGGCGACTTTTTACTACAGATGAAATTGTTCCAAAAGGAGTTATCAAAATCGAAAATAATGATTTTTCTCCGTTAATCGAATCTGCACTCCAAGCAAAAGGCTTTGCAAAAGGTCAAAAACGTGAGGCTGAAACTGTTGGGTACTCTGTTGAGGAGCTCGACAGGATTATTGATAAAATTTCTAATAACTTGTCAGGTCGCCTCTATATTGTCGGGCTTTCAAATATGTCGTCAATGCAAAAAACTTATTTTAAACAGTTTTATAAGCTTATTGATAAAAAAGATTTTGTCATAACATTTTCGCAAGATCCTAATTTAGAAAATGTTTTTGCGTTTAATCTTGGAGCTGATTATGCATTATTGTATGAAGTTTTACACAAAATTTTTGAAAAAATCCCTGTAAATTCTGATAAGCTGGTATTTTTTCTGACAAAATGTGATGTGAATTCGCTTTCAAATATTATTAATTTGAAAAATAGCTGTGCGAAAAAAATATTTCTTTCAGACTGTCCGCCAACTGTGATAAATCCGGCAGTATTGCGTGCATTTGCCAAAACATTTGATATTAAAAATATCACAAATCCGAAAGATGATATGAAGTCTTGATTAAATATAATTCCCTCCATTATAAATATAAAAACTTGCACATTGTTGCCAGATATGCTATATTGTAAAAAATGGAGGGAATTTATGAAAAGATTTTGTTGGTTGCAAGAGTTGTTAAAGAAGAATGAGGCTCCAAATTGCGGGTGGAGCGGCACGGTCCTCGGGGGGGGGGCAAGCGTCACGAGGCACGTGATGTAGTACGAGGAGCTAATTTAGCGGCTAAGCAGCTGGGAAGCGAGGCGGCTAAGGTAGGTCGGCATTACTATGCCGACAATGCAGTCTTCAATTCCCCACTAACTACTCACCATTCCCATAAAAAATCCGCCTACACCCTTGCAGAAATAATTATCGTACTTGTTGTAATTGCAGTTGTTGTTGCAGCAACAATGCGAGTAGCCAAAACTCGATTGGATAATATTACGACATATACATATTATGCAGCATATAGTGTCTTGAATGATGTGACGGCTCAAATGCTTGCAGATTATAGTCCAAGTCGAAATGAGTATATAGATGTTGCTTTTATAAAAAGATTTTTGCCTTTGGGGCAGGGGAAAGAGGTTTTTGCAACTCGTGTAAAACCTGCGGATATGTATCAAGAGTGGAAAGATTGCAATGGGTATGCCAATTGTATTGATAAAATTTTTTCGAGTGAAACAACATACTATTATTCAGGAGTAAGTGATTTTTATGATAAATATAATGATTTTTATAATCCTGATGATGGGGACTTTCTGTTTATGGATGGACAACTTGGAACTTGTCCAGGGAAAGATATATATTATGATAATGCAAAAGAAAAACGTTATAAAACAACATGTAGTACAGGCTATCAGTTAGATTATCCAGATCCAGAGGCACGTTGTAATCGATGGTGTGGAGATGCTAGTGATAAAACTAATTGTGGATATATTCGCTATAATTGTATTCATGAAGATCCAAATTACGGAAGCAATAATTGCCAACCATATAGAAGTGATTATGATATAAATAACACTTGGCAAAATTACTCATTTGGTGTCCCTGGGCTTTCAGGTGCTGGAAGTTCGGATATGAGTATGTATTTTAGGACTATTGACACAAGGGTAAAAGAAAATGGATATTTAGAATATGTTGTTGGGCATCTTTCAGATGTAAGAGCAGGATATATTGTATCAGGTCAGTCTATGGGACATGGAATTTGTCGTTATAAAGTCCGTTGTCGCAAAGATGCCTTAGGTGGCAGTGGCAAGTATCCTGCTAATTTTGGAATCCTTTCCAATTTGATACATGGTTGTACTCCTTCTTGCCCGCAGGGAACAGAGTGGATAGATATGTCAGGGGCAGGCTCTTATGCTATTCCAGATGGCTATACAACGCCCGGTTGCTATTCTGAATATCAATGTCCGGCAGAGGAATGTCCATCAGGTTCTGTATGGCGAGGAGAGCCTACTTGTTCTTGTGTCCCGGAACCTCCGACAATTCCTCGCAAAGGCATAAATTTCTGTGAAATGTTTGTATCGCTTGCAAACACAAAAGCCGGCGATATGTGCAAAGGTACAAAGGTCGAAGCTGATACCATAGACTTTTCAGCCATTACAGAAGATATAATTTTGCGCAATGGTATGAAAATATATAATGCAAGTCAAAATCCTGATTCAATTGCTGATTTAGTAGGCAATGATACTGGTGGAACTGTTACCAAAACTGATGGAACAACATTTGACACAAATATTGCCGGTTACACCTTGTACGTGGATATTGACGGAAGTAGCGGAGAATCAAAGCTTTGGGAAGATGTATTCCCATTCTATGTGACGCTTTCCGGCAAAGTAATTCCAGCGTACAAAACAGATGCTTTAGGTGAATTTGGTGGCGATAGCAGATATTATATGCAAACAAGTATTCAGGTTGGTGCTGTGGATAGTGTTGGAGCAACGCAATATTGGCTATTGAAGAGCAAATCATTCAAAGAATCCGCTTGTAAAGCCGGTTATGTCGGACAAAATACATTGTATTGTAGTCGTCATGACGAGACAAATCCCGCAGTGACCAAAGACACGATTTGTTCTCAGGAACAAAATTCGTGTTCTGTGAAAAAGGTGAGTCCGATAAGAGGTTTCTAGGGGAAGCTATGCGGCTAGGAAGCGAGGCGGCTAGGCGTTTAGATGCCAAGAAAGAAGCATAGAGGCGAAGATGCGAAGTCTGTTTCGTTAAGTTACTAGGTTACTACAATTAGCCTGTAACTTTTCGCTCAACTGACAATTATTATTTCAAATTTATGCCAAACAAAAAGAACTCCGAAGATTCGGAGTTCTTTTTCAATATTATAAATAAAAATTTATTAATATCTGTAGTGAGCGAAAGCTTTGTTAGCTTCAGCCATTTTGTGAGTATCTTCACGTTTTTTGCAAGCAGAACCTGCACCGTTTGAAGCGTCAATCAATTCGTTAGTTAATTTGTCGATGAATGATTTACCGCCACGTTTTTTAGCTGATTCAATCAACCAAGATGAAGCAAGTGCAAAACCTCTGTCTGCTTTAACTTCGATAGGTACTTGGTAAGTAGAACCACCGATACGTCTAGCTTTAACTTCCAACAATGGAGTTGCGTTTGTCATAGCTTTTTGGAAGATTTCCAATGATTTTTCGCCAGTTCTTTCTTCGATTCTGTTCAATGTAGCGTAGAAGATTTTTTCAGCTAATGATTTTTTACCTCTTCTCATAATTCTGTTGATGAATTTAGAGATATCTACACTGTTATATACTGGATCTGCTAATGGAACTCGTTTAGCTGGTTTAGAACGTCTTGACATTACTTCTTACCTCCTTTAGCATTTTTCTTAGCACCATATTTAGATCTGCTTTGAGCTCTGTTTGCAACACCAGCAGTATCCAATGTGCCTCTAACGATGTGATAACGAACACCTGGAAGGTCCTTAACTCTTCCGCCTCTGATTAGAACAACACTGTGTTCTTGTAGGTTGTGGCCGATACCAGGGATATATGAAGTAACTTCAAATCCGTTTGTTAATCTAACCCTTGCAACTTTTCTTAAAGCTGAGTTTGGTTTTTTAGGGGTTGTTGTATAAACCCTTGTACATACTCCACGTCTTTGAGGGCAATTCATCAAAGCCGGAGATTTTGTTTTGTCTGTAAGCTTTTTACGTTCACTACGTACAAGCTGGTTAATTGTAGGCATTTAATTTCTCCTTTTATTTTTCTACCATGCGGCAAAACCATATTCTGAAACCCTTACGCATTCCGATTATGATGGGACCACCGAATTTTCTCTTATCATAAATGCTTGTAACATCTGTGTTTTGAGACTTCCTACGTCCTATTTTTGCCTAACTGACACATATTTCAGCACGAAAATTCTGTCAGCATAAGCTTATTAAACAACGATAAAGCCCGATTGTCAACTAATATTGCAATTATGTTAAAAATGTTGTATAATTTTGGCGGAGAAAGTTTTATGAAAAAGCAAATTAAAGACAGATTGACTGAAGTGGCAAGTTTTATTGTTTGTTTGATTATAATTTATGCAGTTGTGGTAAATACCGGTATTTTAAAAGGTTTTCAACCAATCGATTTTGACACTGCATTTGCTCAAATTAAGGGAGTTTTTAATGGTGGATTAAAGTCAGACACCAATCCGATATCTGTTGGCAGCCAACGTGATATCGCCAAAATTGAGAATTATCAGCCAAATAGAATTCCGGATTCCGTTTTGAAAGGTGCTGATTACTCGGGAACTTGGGCTAATATGTTCAGATCTCAACAGAAAGTTGTTTTTTATATTTATGATGGCAATTCTTCTGATTTTAATCGTAGAGTTCAAAGTTATATTGTGGATAGCGGCTCTTCATATTCTTTAAAGGCTTATGAGCAGCAAGACTTCAACAATATCAGAGTTGGACTAAATGGTCCGGCAAAGATGTGTAACAGTCTTGAAGAATGCAATCGTCAACGTCAAAATGCTTCTGACTATACGTCAACTGCAGCTTTCTTGAAAATGTGTGGAAAGACAATGTGCGTAATTAATCCTTCGAAAAGACAGTTTGTAAGCTTAAAATCAAAGAATTCTACAGATGCTGTAAATATGTTAAGAGCATTGGAAAATTGGTAACTAAACCAGTTTGAAGTCTCCGTTTTTTTTGATATGTTCGACAAGTCCACCATCATTAAGTAGTTTTATCATAACAGGTGGAAGTGGCTCAATCGGAATGATTGCGCCATTTGTAATGTCTGTCAAAATCCCCTTTTCGATGTCTAAATCAAGTTCATCACCGGCGTCAATTGCATCGGTGTCGGCTTCAATTGCCAAAAGTCCGATATTAATAGCGTTTCTATAAAAAATTCTGGCAAAAGACTTCGCTATAACCGCTCCAACACCGGCAATTTTGATGATTTGCGGGGCATGTTCTCTTGATGAACCTAAGCCGAAATTTGAACCACCAACGACGAAATCTCCTTTTTGCATTTTGCTTGCAAATGTAGGATCGGCGTCTTCTAAAACGTGTTTTGCAAACTCGGGAAGGTTTGAACGCAAGTGAAACAATCTCCCAGGGGCGATATGATCTGTTGAAATATTATCTCCGAATTTAAAAGCTTTTCCTTTCATTTAACCCTCCTTTGTATTTTTCATATTCGTTTTATTCCTAGTCTTGATTATACACCAAAATAATGTTATAATTAAAAATGTTAAGAATAAGGTAAAAAAGTATGTATTATGATAGAAAATGTAAAATAACTTTTATATGTAACGGTGCAACAATTTTTAGCGAAGATGACCGTTTTTCAGATTCTGAAGCATATCCTCCGTTGAGTGATACTGGTGTTGCGGAAATGGAGAAGATTTGTGAGTATTTGAAATACAGAGCAATTAAAAATGACAAAATCTTTGCATCACCTGCGACAAGAACGGTTCAATCTGCCGGAATGGTTTCAAAATTGTTTAAACAAGATTTTGAGATTATTGAGGATTTGCACCCAAGAAAGTGCGGAAGTTTTAATAATTTGACGTTTGAGCAGGTTTATGAAACTTCGCCTGATGCAATGGAAACATTAATTAATTCGCCGGAAACACCTGTTCCATCTGATGCAGAAAGTGTTACAAATTTCATTAACCGTGTGAATGATACAATAAACAGGGTTATTGAAGAAAATGCCGGCAGCAGAATTATTATTGTAACTCACAAGGATATTATTAAGGCAGCGATTGTGTCTGCGCTAAAAATGCCACATAGTTCTTTGCATAGGATTTATATAAAATCAGGCAGTGCAACTCAAATTAGCTATTTTGAAAAATGGGCAAGTTTGGTTTATTGTGATTATACACCGATGAAGTAATATAAGGAGATGAAAAATGAGAAAGTTTAATTTTAGAAGAGCTTTCGGGGGGGGGGCAATCGCGACGTAGCACGTGATATAGTACGCAAAATCGAGTTAGCAGCTAAGAAATTCGCTTTTACTTTGGCGGAAATCTTAATCACCCTCGGCATCATCGGCGTTGTTGCAGCCTTAACTCTTCCAACTGTTATCCAGAATTACCAAAAACAAGTCACAGTAACCAAACTCAAAAAAGCGTATTCTACTCTCGGACAAGTCGCACAAAAATCACTTGCAGATAACGACATAGTCAACTTTTCTGAAGGAACCGTTGCCACTCAAGGTTCGGTTAAAGAATTTTTTGACACTTACTGGCTACCATATTTTAATGGTGCAAATGTCGACACTTCACCAAGTGGCCCTTGGCAAGGAAGCAATATAGCATACAAATATAAAAACGGGAATACATACAATACCTCAATTTACACAAACTATTCAGCCGGAAGAATTCTTTTTTCAACTCCTGATGGCGTTACTTATTTTATTATAATCACAAGCTGGAGAGACTTGGCAAACGATGACTGGACTCCGATATTTAATCCGAAACAAGAAGTTATCGTTGATGTCAATGGAATAAAACCTCCAAATGTTTTTGGGAAAGACCTTTTTAGATTTTGGATTGACTTTAAAGACGGCATTGTCAGAGCCGATGGATACAACAAATCAACCTCTGAAATAAATTCAAGTTGTAACACAAGCGGAATCGCTTGTGCTGCAAAAATCATGCAAGATGGTTGGAAAATTACGTATCCTTGGTAATATTGTCGTTATGAAGCCTATTCTGAAAAAGATGATTTGAACCTGTTTTTCAACTATTATTTAAAAGATGAAACAAAAATTATGGTGATTACTACATTTAAAATCTAAGGAGATCTAAAATGGAAAATAAAATGACATTGAACAAGCTGAGGCAGATGTCGAAAAAATGAAAGCTAACGTTAATTTTAGGTGGAATGTCTTGGATATTAATCGTGCAAAAAATATTGCAAAATTTGAGGGAATGCCTTATCAAACATATATAAAATCTTCACTTAAACAAGTAATGGATAGAGATGAACGCCAGGTGATGTAGTTACTTATTCAAAAACTTGTCTAGTTCTTTCTTTACTGCTTTGGGTGAAGTTGATAGGCTGGTGTAATATTTCATTGCTTCAGTCATGTTTTTGACGAATTCTTCTCGGTCATTTCTGAGTTTTTGGATTTGTGCCAAAATGTAGAACAAATCACCATTTGCACCACAATTATCAAGCGCTTGTTCAATTATGACAGCGGCATTGTCGTATTTTTTATCTTTCATTAAAATTTTTGCGTAAGTTTCGTAGGCATCTATGTCTTTGGAATTGAGTTCAAGAGTTTTTTCAAGGTTTTCAATTGCAGAATTTGTGTCACCTTCTTCATAATCAATGGCTGCAAGATTGAAATATGCCCAGCTGTAATCCGGTGAAAGCTCTAAAACCTTATGGAATTTCCTTCTTGCACCGTCGTTGTCGCCTTGTTCTTTCAGAATATTCCCGATATAAAATTGTGCGTAAATATCCTCGTCATTCAGGTCAATTGTGCGCTGAAAATAGTATTTTGCGCCATCAAGTTTACCTTCTTTAAAGTAGCACAAGCCGATTGAAAAATATGCGTTTGAATCGTTATTGTCTTTTTGTAAAACTGTTTCAAAGCAATCAATAGCTTTGTCATAAATCCTTTTGTCAATGTAAACAAGTCCCAGATTGTAATAACTGTCAATTTCGTCCGGAGCAAGCTCAATTGCTTTGTTATACGCTTTTTCAGCATTGTTTAAGTCTTTTAATTTTTCATAAGTTATGCCTAAATTGTAAAAAATTCCGCTGTCGTCTGTAAAGATTTTTGACAGATAAAGTAAGTGCTGTTTGGCTTCTTCAGGGTACCCCATATCCAACAGCAAGACGGCTAACTGCCTTCTGACTTGAAAATTAGAGGCATCTTCTTTAAGTATATTTTGTAATTCTTCAACTTTATCAATTTTAGAC